>Ga0209066_10002538_pt1 | contig 22057 bp, 14 predicted proteins | sample All_14_2_FD_187198 | JGI IMG/M metagenome (GOLD analysis project Ga0209066, IMG submission 187198) | Freshwater microbial communities in response to fracking from Pennsylvania, USA - Allegheny Zone_MetaG_DW_15 (SPAdes) (version 2) ... | reverse complement strand
GCAGCATCGCAAATCTCCTGATGCTCTGCGGTGTCCCGACCCGACAGGGCGACCGGCCCCTGCAGCGTTTCAGGAAGTCGACCCGCGATATCGCTCACGAGGCGGTTCATGACGTGCTGGAGCATGGCGCGGGCCATCCGCGCGCCACGTTCGAGGAGGAGCGCCTGGAACTCGCTCGGAGATTCCGTGCGGAGTATGGCGCCGACCACGAATCCGGTGAAGTCCATCGCTCCAACGCGGCGCCTTGTTTCATTCGCGTGTTCGATACGGTCGCGGCGCTCGGCGTCAAAGGCACACTGGCAATCGCCATCAAGGTGTCGCTTGTGATGGGAGCGGGCGTGCTCGCGGCGGTCCTCTCTGTTGTCCCGTCGTTGGCAATAGGCGGCATTCTCTTCCTTCTGGGCTTTGCTTTCTGGTGGTCGGTGCTTGCACTGGTTGTGGCCGCTGCCGTTCTTTGTGGCGTCCTCATGCATTGGCGCCAGCGCAAGTCCATCAGGAAGGTCATCAAGGATTTTCCGAATGCGGGCGATCGATCCACTCATCTCGCTGAATGGAAGGGCGAACACTTCGACCGCCTGCTCAGTCGGTTCGTGGGTTATGCACGCTCGGCGAACGCGATTGATGAAACACGGGAAGACTTTGCTCGCGTTCCCTGGGGCCCCACGGCTGAGATGGAGACCGAGCGCAACGGCATCCCGACCTTCAAGCAGATCTGGTTCGCGGGCAACCATTCCGACATCGGCGGTAGCTACCCGGAGACGGAGTCGCGTCTCTCCGATGTGGCACTGGAATGGATGATCGAGGAAGCGGTTGGAATCCCTGACGGTCTCAGGCTCGGGCCTGTGATGGTGCGCGGCCACCACCTTGCGGGAACGCCTGAGGTTGGCGTTCCCCTCCAGCTCTTTCCGGCCGCCGACGGCCTTCAACACTGCGAAGTTGCCGGGATGCAGGATCTGCTGGACGGCCGCGTTCCGAGATGGCTGCGCCGCTTTACGAGCGGCCTGGGCTGGAAGGCAGCGCCGCGGCCGATCAATAAGCAAGCCATCGTTCACCCGACCGTCGAGGAGCGGTTTCGGCTGGAGGCGGTTCTGCAATGTGCCGGTTCAGGGGCCTATAGACCTGCCTCATTGAAGGAGCATGTGAAGTTCAGCAGATTGTACGTTGATGCCGCCACAGACGGCCCTTCCACGGCACCGACATGACCGGGCGCGAGCCCTCGTCTATCTCAGCTGGCTCTTCGGCGGGTGGTCGCAGGCTTCGGCGGTTTCGAACCGCTGGACCTCGCCTTCAACACCGCTATCTCGCCGACCAGCCCTTCGATACGCTTCTGCAAAGCGCGGATCTCCTCCCGATCCTGGCCCTGATTGCGCTCAAGGTTGTCTATGACCCGTTGAGAGGCTCGGAGGTCGCTTTCGGCGTTGCGCAAGGCGGCGCGCAATCCTTCGCAAGTGTGGGCCAGCTTGGTGTTTTCGACGCCGCGACCCTCCAGTGCCCGATCCTTTTCTTCGCCTTGCGTCTCGAGCCGGCTGACGAAGTCGGCCGAAGTTGCCAGACTTGTCTTGAGGCCGGCGATTTCCTGACGCAGCCGATCACTCTCGCGTTGGGCATGGTGCGTGGATTCAACCGAGCCGGCCTCCCAGCATTTCTGCGCCAAAGAGGTAATCTGCTGGGAGATTTCCGTGAAAAGGAGCTGAACCTCACGGGACAAGGCCTCTGGAAGTGCCGTCGGATCGCCGTGGGAAGGGGGGACAGAACCCGGACGATCGGCGAGAATCGCCTTGATGCGGCGAACATTGCCGCCGCCCAGGCGCATTCTCACCCGCATCGGGTTCACGTCTTCGCCTTCAGCGACGAGAGCTTGAATGGCGGCGGCGATGTCGGAATCGGTGTATTTCTGGGGGCGGGGCATACAAACCGCATTTGTTAGTTTGTGCTAACGTACGATATAACAAACCAGCCGTCCGGTGGGAAGTCGGCCGATGAGCTTGCTCGATGTCATTCCGTTTACGCTGTTCCGGGCGCTGTCGGCGTCGGCGCATGTCCGCAACGTCGCCGTCCTGGAGCGCCTGTTCGAGCAATTCTTTGACGATTTCGCGTTCGCCCCCAAGAGGGCGGAAGTCCTCCAGGTCATCCGCGAAGTGCTCGACAATCCGGACTACTCACCGCCGGCTGACGATGCCGATGCAGCCGGCCCGGCAGAAGTGGCAGAGCATCTCCTGTACGCCCGCCTGCGCGAGGATGGCTGGCTCCTCGAGGTCACGAACCGGCGGACCGTCGAAGTCTACATGTCGCGGGAAGCCCACGCCCTGCTGTCCGCCCTCATCACGCTGAAGGAAGAACTCAGGGTCGACATTTCAGCCGAATCGAGCCTCATCGACAGTGGCATTATCGCTGCCTATCAGGATCCCGCCGGCAAAGTCATGAACATCGCCAGCGCACGCCGCCAAGCTGTCCAGCTGCGACGCTCGATCGACGGCGTGGTCACGTCACTCCACCGCATCGAGGAGGATCTGATGCGGTCTGACGGCCTGGCCGATCTGTTGACGAAATTCATGGATCGCTTCGTAGAGAAGCTGCTTTTGCAGAACTATCGTGCCCTCAAGGCTTCGGCCTACAACCCCATGCGGTTCCAACGCAGCATTCAGACCAACACCGAACGGTTCATGAATGATGAAGGGCAAGTCTCACGTGCCGCCGTCGCACTCGCCGATCAGGCGCTTGCCAGCGATGTCGCCGCGGCGCGAGCGCAGATCCTGCAGGACCTCACGCGGATACGCGACGTATTCGCCGGATTGGGCGACAAGCTCGATCTGATCGATCGGTTCTCGCACAAGCTGGAACGGCGGATCGCCACGACGGTGCGCTATCAGGAAACCGCCCGCAACGTCCGCGAAGAAACGCTTCGCAATGGCATTCGGCTTGCGTTCGCCCAGCTCGACGCCGGGCACGTCACCTGCATCACGCCCTTGGTCGATATACCCGTGCCCTATTCGACGGCAACGCTCGCCTTGCCGAAGAGGGCCCGCGAACCGGTAGAACCACAGCTGCGCCAACCCACGACGATCGACCCGGCCGATCTCCTGCGCGAGAGCATGTTAGACTCCTATGTTGCCGCGATGGACGTGACGCCGAGTGCGGTCGCGGCACGGCTGCGCACAGTGGTGACCGCCGACGGGTTCTTCGATCTCGATCAGTTCGTGCCGGAGACCGCCCGTGATGTGGCAGTTCTCTACGAAATCCGGAGTGGCTTGATCGGTTCGTTACCCCGGCTGGAGATTCGCAAGGGGGCTTCCGCGAAACAGAGCCGGTTTGTCACCGGGCCGAGCCTCCTCATCCGCCGCAAGGAGGACGGGCAATGATCGTCTCGCGCTGGGCGGCGCGCCAAGCCAACCAGGACCCCAATGTCACCGCCGAGCAATTGACGGAGACGGCGAACCGTCTGCTGTACCGTCAATTCATCACGCGCGGGGATCCGGGAGGTGGCAGCCATTTCGACCGTATCGTCGGCAACCTCGATTACTTCAAGGATCTCTTCGCAAGTTTCGGCTTTCGCTTCATCTTCAATGATGGGTGGGGCTATGTCGGGTACGTCAGCCCAACGGCCTTCAACAACATGCGAGTGCCGACGCAGGAGACGATTGTCCTTCTGTGTCTGCGTCTTCTCTACAATGAAGGCGCCGAAAAGGGCTACTTCGTCAATTCCACCGCCGAGATCCTCGTAGACGAGGACGAAATCCAGACGGTCTTCTCGTCCATGGGATCACGGAGCCTCAAGCCCGGTGAATTGCGCGCGATCCTGACGACATTCAAGCGCCAGGGCCTGATTACGTTCGATCAGACACACTCCCTTCAGGTGGCAGCAGATATCACGATCCGGCCGACCATTACTGAAACAGTCGACGAGTCCTTCTTGGTGCGTCTGGAGGCATGGGGCGGGTCGTCCAGCAACAAAGACAGTGACGGGCAGGAAGAGCCCGATTCGGACGGCGCCGCCGAGTCAGATGCGCTGCCGGAGACACCGCGATGATCCCCCTGTTCGTGCTCCGCAACATCGCGGCTGTGAACTTCTACCTCTATGCACAGGACTTCCCGATAGAGGGCCGAGGCCACACCGTTTTCCTGGGCGGCAACGGTTCGGGAAAGTCGGTGCTGCTCGACGCGATCCAGATCGTGATGACCGGGATGAACAGGCGCTATCTCGATCTCAACAGCCGCGTCTCGGAAGGCGGCCGAAGCACCAGAACGATTCGTGAAGCCTGCTTGGGCCTCTTGGACGATGGAGCGGGCTATGAGCGCAACGCTTGCCTGACCTACATTGCGTTGGGTTTCGAAGCGGCCGACGGTTCCAGGCGATGCACCGCTGGTGTCTGTCTCGAAGCCAAGGAGGCGGTTAACGAGGAATCCGTCCTTGGATTGTTCATCGTCGAGGACACGATTCTCCGCTTCAATGATTTCATCGAAGGGCGTCCCGACCGCTTCAAGGAGAAAGCATGGTCCAGCTTTCTCGACGAGCAGCGTCGCAAGGGCAACACCGTTCATACCTTCCAGCGGCAGAGCAACCGCGCCTTTCTACGGCAGCTCTTTTCGATCATCAATGCCAATGCCCGCGGCACACAGCTCGACCCGGATCGGGCGCGCGCCGCCATGCGACAGGCTCTGTCCTTCGATATTGAGCAGATCACCAGCGTCACTGACTTCGTGAAGCGGTTTCTGCTCGATGATATTCCCATCGAGATCGAGACCTTCCAAGCGCGCTATGCCACCTGGCGCGAGATGCAGAAGCAGATCGCGCGTGTCGAAGCCGAAATCAAAGTCGTCGAGGCCATCCGGTCCCTGTCGGAACGCGTCATGGAAGACCAGTTCAATGTGCGTATGTGGACCTATGGAGAGCATCGCGCCGAGTATGATCGCTACGGCGAGGTCATTTCCCGGCAGCGCCAGGAAATTGCCAAGATGCAGGAAGAACTCACCAGCACCCAAGCCTATCAAGAGACACTCGTCGACAGCATCGAATCCACCCGTCTGCGCTTGAGCGCACTGAAGCAGCAGATAAATGGCACCCCAGCTTACAGGCAAGTTGAGGAAGCGCAGGCGGAGAAGGATCGTCAAGATGCTGTTCGCAGGACGGGCAATGTCGAGGCAAAGCCGATCTTTGATGCATTGAAAGCCCTGCGCGAGGCGGGGGTGAGTGCGGTCTTTCCTGCCAGTGCCTTCCCCGCAGTTGCAGGATTCGTGCAAGCCAATCTCACGTCAGGCGTGGTCGGTGACTATGGCGCGGACTGGCCAAAGTCGCCACGCGAGATGGCACGCTCGATTGCAGCGCTGCCACCTTTGGGAGACGCTCGAGGCCACGTCGAAGAGCTCTATCAGCGCGCTACCGCGGAGAAGGCACGCCTGGCCCAAATGGCTGAAGACGTCGAACGGCAACTCAAGAACCTGCGTTCGGGTGGCACTTACATGTCGAAGGAGACGCAGGACTTCCTGGCCGATATGGCGCGCATGAACATACCGGCTCACAGTCTGTCGGAGGTGGCCGACGTCGCTCCAGACTTTGCCTCCTGGCGAGCAATCGCCGAGTCGGTACTCGGCGACTGGGTCGACGCGGTGATTGTAGAGCCACGATTCATGGATCGCGCCTACGGCCATTTCGACGCCAATTACAAAGCCACGCGCACCAAACTCATTCAGTCGGAAAATGTTACGTCGCAGGATCAGGTCGTTCGACCCGGAACGCTGGCTGAGGTGGTGACAACGGACAACAGCTATGCTCGAGCCTTTCTCAACGTTCGATTAGGCCGAATCGTTCGTGCCCGGTCGGCAAGCGACATTCGCAAGGGCGATCTTGCCGCGTCGATGGACGGTAAGTATGCCCACGGTCGGGGTATCGAGTACCGGCGTCTGCAGGCGCTTCCGCGGCTGGGCAAGTCGGTTCGCGATCAGCAATTGGCCCAGTTGACTCTCGAGCAAAAGGAATTGGAACCCAGACTGCGTGCGGCAAAGGACAACGAGACGCGACTTCTGGCGGTGCTCGAGGCGCTTCGGCGTGCTGACACCATGCTTGTCATCAACCGGGCTAATGCGCTCGGCATTCTGGGAAAAATGGAAGCCGCAGAGGCCGAGAGCACGCGACAGGCTGTGTTGATGGCGGAACTCGAAGCCAAATTGCCGCAAGGGGTGATGGAAGAAAAGCGGGAGAGCGAGGCTCTCCTGAAGGCCTACCAGCAGGAACAGCGTGACGAGAATGCCAAGGAAAGGGAGCTGATAGACAAGATAGGTCAACGACGAGGCGCAATGAACACCAACGCCGACGTGCGCAAGCAGGCGGCGACCCAGGCGTACGAGGCATTCCCCAACCTTGAGCTGCGTCGGCCGAGGCATGATCCGCCGGTCGCTCTGGAGCGATTTGTTGGACGTGCGCGTGCCAGCTATCGGAAGGAACGAGCGGCACGTGATTATCCGGCCAAGGTACGAATCTACTTTGAAGCGCTCCGCAAGGACAAGCGAGCGAGCCAACGGAGTGCCGTCAGCAGACTGATGGCTGCCGTGCAAGACTATGTCCAGGCCAACCCGGATCACCATCCGGGATTTGAATGGACGCAGGTCATTGAAAGCGAGCACACCAGTACCGTTTACGACTGGATCAACCAGCGCCACCGGCATCTTACGGAGACGGTGCTGCGGAATTTCAAGGGCCAAGTGGACAAGGCTGTCTCGGCCCTTGTCGAAACCATGGTCCATGACTTTCTCAGTCGCCTCAGCAGTAACATCGATTCCGTCGAGCGCACCAAGGACGACTTGAATCGCGCTTTGCGCGGTAGCGTGTTCATGGGGGAGGCCTATCAGATCCGCCAGGAGCGAGACCAGGACAAGGAGACAATCCGCTATCTGATCGACCGCCTCGATATCGTGGCACCCAAGGCCACGGCTCTCATGCAGAGTAATCCCAATCCCAGCGATCCGGATCAGGTGAAGATCAAGGAATTGATCGATATGCTCACGTTTGAGAACAGCGACGACGCTGCCCATCGCCGTCGGCTACATGAATTGGCGGACTATCGGAACTACTTTCGCTTCAGTATCGATATCTGCGATCCCGATAACGGCTATCGCAAGATCTCTGATCTCGAGCAGCGGCGAGGCAAGGCCAGTGGTGGCCAGAAGTTCGTACCCTTCTATATCTGTCTTGGGGTCGCGGCGGCATCGGCCTATCACAACCATCTCGGTGGTGCCAACCAGGCACCTCCGCAATCGGCGCTTCTGCTAATGGACGAAGCGTTCGAGAAACTCGATCCGGACAACATCTACAAGATCATTCGGTTCTACCACAGTCTGGGGCTTCAGCTTGTCATGGCCGCACCGAAGACCCATCAGGCGCTCTATCAGGAGACGTTCGATACCCTGATCTCCATCATTCGCCGCGGTCGCGCCATTCAGGCCACCCCTCAGCATTTCCATCCGGCCGCCCATGAGCTCCTGCGCGGGGAAAACCCCATGCATAAGCCGCGTGCTTTCTTCGAGGAGCGCGTCCGGCGTGAACGCGAAAATGACGCAGAGTAGCGTGCTTACGGGTGAAGGGCTGCTAAACCTGTTGCTCGACCGCTTCGAGACACCACGTCAGCGCGCACGCGATATCACCCAGGCGATCGACTACACGCGGGTTGGCGGGCCGGCCGCGCAAGACGAGTTTCATCGCGTCTTGCATGACGCGGAGCGGGCGGGCGGGATCGTCCTTGAAAGGGCGCGGCTGGGCCGTTTCACCGGCGAGTTCGCGCGTGCTCGGCTTGTCGACGCAGACAAGCTGTATCGATTCCTTGTGCGCTCACCGGCCGGCGCGATTGCGGACGTGGCGAGCCGGCGAATCGGTGAGACAATCCCTGATGTTCTGGAGGATCCGTTTTTTGCGGAGGTGGAGCGCGAGGCGATTGCAGCTTGGAGAAGCAATAAGAGCTATCTTGGCCTTTCGCCCGCCCAGGTAAACACTTTCAGCACGGTCATGCGGCTGGCGCATGGGATCGTCCATCTCCCGGGGCGCGATGTCGACCATCGAACGTTTTCGCGTCGCACCGTGAAGGACAGCAAAGCTTTGGAGCGCTCCGAAGGCCGTATCGCCCAACTGCTCAAGCGGCGCGACGCGGGACTGGCCGGGGACGAGCCGCGGGAAATTCTGGAGGCCTCCGGCATCGTCCGGCGGGCGCACCTCCTTCAGGTGAAGGGCCCTCTGCGCTTGTCGTCCGACGCCCTTACGATCGAGGGGACAGGGGGGATGTTCATTGGCTTGCCTTGGGCGGCCGCCCAGCAAGCAACGTTGATGAAACCGGTTGACTACATCATCACCATCGAGAACCCGACGAGCTTCTGGCGCTACTGCACGGAGATTGGGGGGTGCTACCTCGCCCTTCTGAGTGACGGCTTTCCAGCGCGAGACGTTCTTTCAAGCATGGTGCATTTGGTGAAAGCGGCGCGGACCATCATCGATGCTCCCATCTATCATTGGGGCGATATTGATGCGGGTGGTGTTCGCATTGCCGCGCATCTTGAGGACGCATTCGGCATTCCAGTGCTGTTGCATCTAATGCAGCCACGACTTGCCTTGGAGAAAGGGACGTCGTTGCAATCCCGTCAGGGCCTGCAACGGCTTGCTACCAGGCCGGGTGATGTTGGCGACCTCGCTCGCTGGCTTGGTACAAATGAGGCAAAGGCGCTTGAACAGGAAGAGCTTGATCCTACGCCACCCGCGAGAAGTACCGACATTGCGCTAAACGCCAGGCACTGAATGGTGCTGGTAGTGTGCGCAATATCGAGGCTGTCGAGGAGACTTGGATCAGTGCGTTCTCTCACCGACTTCCTCAACGACCTGCCGGGTGTCATGACGCGGAAGGCACGCGCAGTCGTGCTGGTGATCTGCTGAGCAACAAGGAGAAAGCTGACACCCACGCAATCAGAGCTTCCTCGATACCGTTGTTGTCTTAGGACCCAATGCAGCAGCGTCATACTGGCAGCAAACCAGAAGTGAGATTGATGACCTCGTGCGATGTGCTTGAGAAGCTGAGTGCGTCGACGCTGCCTTCAAGAATGCGCTTGTATCATTCGCTCCAATGGAATGACGGAGGCCGCGCTGCTGCTGGATGAACTGAATTTGCACGCGGACAGCCTACTCACACCACACAACTTTCCCCCTCCGGAGCCAGAAGTGCGAGCGACAGCCTTGGCGGAGCGCGACAGAGGGCCGAAGACTTGGATAGCCATCATCGAGGGCGATGTCCCACCGTGGCGTGACGCCTGGCAGCACCAGCAACTCCAGTTTGGCGCCACATCCGCAGGGGCATTTCATGCCAACGCACCAATCCTCTCCCTCATCGCGCGCTAGCACTAGGTTCCAGACCGGCAGCTTCTCGGGCAAGGAATCCCCGTCGACAATTGAAAGACGGCGGCGCGGCATTAGGCGAGCGATCAGCTTCCGCCACCAGAGAGGCCGCTTCCTCATGCTGCGTCTCGCCGAACACCGAGGTCGGGCAGGTCGAGCAAGGGCTCACGTAGGCCCGCCGCAACCTCGAAGGGATTTGTCCCAGCGAATGCCGATTCCGACACGTACTCCTCCTCGCCATCGCCGAGCATGAACAGCGTTCTTGCCCGCTCCGCATTGGGAAACTGCCGGAAAGGAAAGGCGCGCGCCAAGAACTCCAGCACCATGGTCGAGGCCGCGCGCATGTTGACCGCGATTACGTCCGGCGCCTGCTCCCGCACACCTGGCAAGTATCCTTCGACCAACCGGCGCCGATGCGCTTCCGGCGCGACCCGGGCGAGATACTCGGCTTCGAGGCCCTTGCCGTCATACACGCCCCTTTCCAACAAGGTAGATCCGCCGGGGAAGACGTAGTCGATGCGGCCGCAGACCTCGGCGATCACCGGCTCCCCGGAGGGGGTCCGGCGGGTGGGGATGGAGACGCCGACATCGAGCAACGGCATCGCCATGAACGCACCCACGCGGTCCGCGATGTGCCTGGCCTCCAGGCTGTCGACACAGGAAAAGAGAAGATCCGCCTCCGAGGCAGCGCACACGGCCTCGCGGGTTGCGACTGAGCGCGCGACGGTGTGGACGTCGCAGTCCGTTCGGTAAAGCCGGATTGCACTTGCCAGGACTTCGACCTTCAGCCTCGCCGCAGCGGCATCTGCGGCTGTGGCATTCACAATCCGGTTCAGGTTGCGCCCTTCCATTCTGTCGAAATCGATCAGAATGAGTTCGCCGATCCCAAGGCGCGCGAGCTGCTCGGCAACAACCGATCCGGTTCCCGATACGCCGATGATGCAGGCGCTCATGCGTCCCAGCCAATCGGCCATGGCCGTCGTGAACGCCATTGGGCATGAAGCGGGTCCGCGTGAGCTCGATCCGCTGTTCCACCAGTAGAGCAGATCGTCGCCTGCAACGGTGACCAAGTCCACGGGCATTGACCGGCCAGCATCGCTGTAGAGGCGAGCCCGAACCGCCCCGTCCGGGGTCATGATGGCCGAGCCGCACGGCTCGATGTCGGCGTGGGTCAATGCCGGCATGAGGACACGGTCGCTCTCGTCGTCCGCCGTGGAGGAGGCGAACAGCGATCCCGGATGGCTGTGAATGGCGATGATGGCTTGGCCGCTCGCCTCCGCGCGCGCAATGGCCTCTTCGACGCGCCGACCTGGCCACGTTATGGCGTCGGTGGTCCGCACTGAGCATTCTGCGTAGGGCACCGCGAGCACATCCTGCACCAGGAGCTTCAGTCGCCGACCGCGAACGACCGTGCAGAGAAGGAGGGCCGCGGCTTCGAGCCCGTCGCCCGGGAAAAGGTGATCGACAACCTTCCGATGCACTCCCTTCGGAAAGACCAGCGTGGTGGAGCGCGCAATCACGGCTCGATCTCCCGCGACAAGGACTCGTCAACGAGGGCGAGGTGCGTGGCCAAGGAATCCTTGGCGCAGTCCCATCCCCGATGCCGCGACCAGCGCTGGAATGTCCTGCCGAGGACGGTCTCGGTGTGCTGCGTCTGCGGAATGGGCTTGCCGGAGGTGAGCGCGAGTGGCGGGTGACAGTAGAACATGTCGAGCTGCGCTCCGGGGTAGGCGCTGGGGACTTCGATCGCCACGTCGACGATCGTCTCCGTGTACCCGACGGGCAGAAGGTACGCCGGGAGGATCAGCCAGCGCCGCCCGCCATCCAGTACCGTTTCCCAGACAATCCCCAGCCGTTCGAGATGCGCTTCGTCCTTTGCTAGCAACGCGAACTCACGACGGCGAGACGTGACCACCTCGCCGTTATTGATCTGCCGCGGGGTCAAGCGCAGCTTTTCGATCCCCGTATGGGTCAGGTCGATCCTGGCAGTGAGATCGACCTCCTTTCGCTTCTCGCCGGCCACCTTCAGCACGATGATCCATCCGGCTTCCGGATCGAAGCCCGCGAGCTTGAGAGCATCGCGGACGACGATCACCGGCTGGGCGGACTGGATGACGATTCCCTGGACGTTCAGTTTCCACACCTCGGGGCGGGGCACCCTTTCCTGTTCCATATTGCTTCTCCGATTGCATTTGTCTCTGGTTACGCACGCCGTGCGTGACCTACTGGGAGAAGATTGCTAGCTTGGTGCGTCAGATTCGGACGTAGGTCTAAATGAGGTATGAAAATACCGTCACCGTTCTTGCCTTGGCGCGAAAGCTGGCCTCCAGCAGCGAAGGCATGACGCTCGATGAAATGTGCGTGGCGACCGGCCACAAGCGCCGGACGATGGAGCGCGTCCGCGACGCGGTTAAGGAACTCTTTCCGCAGATGGAAGAGCTCAACGACGGTCCGTCAAAGCGGTTTCGCATTCCTGGCGGCCTTGACGGATTCTTCCAGGCGCCCTCCAAGGACGAGTTGCTCGAACTCGCTAAGGCCGTCGAAGAACTGCGCAATCAAGGCGCCACAAGCCGCGCCCAGGATCTCTCATCGCTGCTGGACAAGATACGCGCCGCCATGAAGCGTCCGTTGCTCCGGAGGCTCGACCCGGACATCGAAGCCCTACTGCAGGCCGAACTGATCGCCGTGCAGGCCGGCCCCCGGCCGGTCGAAGACCGCGGCGTCCTGCTGGCCATCCGGGAGGCTGTCCTTGACGGCAAGGCCCTGCGCTTCGTGTACCACGGCGGCTCGAGGCCGGGCGCCACCCGTGACGTAGGCCCTTTGGGCATCATCTTCGGACGGATGAACTATCTGATTGCCACTGACCTTGGCATGTCGAAGCCCAAGAGCTGGCGGATGGACCGCATCCAGAACCTCGCCATTCTCGACCAGGCTGCGCCGGCGCCGAGCGGCTTCAACCTCGCCGATTTCGCGAAGACCTCCTTCGGATACTTCGAGAGCACGCCCGAGGATGTCGTGCTGCATGTCTTGCCGCATGGCATCGACGATGGATTCGACAATTGGCGCTTCCATCCCGATCAGCGTATCGAGCGCCTTCCTGGAGGCGGCGCATTGGTGCGGTTCAGGGCGAGCGGGATGTTGGAGCTTGCGTGGCACCTCTTCACCTGGGGGGACAAGGTCGAGATCGTGACGCCTGTATCGCTCCGGCAGACACTGACGACAGAACTCAGGGTAGCGCTGGCCCGACATGAGGAGCCGCTCCGCTATTCCGTCACTGAGCCCGGCGAATGAAGCCGGAACCGAAGCCTACGTCCGATTCTGACGCAGCGGCAGCGTTAACTGGCCGAATGGCACCCAAACTTTCCGCCTCGCGCCTCATTGACTATCTGGGCTGTGCGCACCAGTCCGCCCTTTGGCTGGGCGGCATCGAGGCCCCACCGGCGGTCGACGAGACCTTGGAGCTCGTTCGCAAGAAGGGGTTCGAGCACGAGGCACTCGTGTTGCAGCGTCTTGAGCGGCTGTACGGTCCTGCCGTCAAGATCCAGGGTAGCGGCGATGTGGCGGAGCGCATGCTCCAGACTCTCGCCGCCATCAACAGCGGAGCAGCGCTCATCTACCAGGCGGCGCTGCACCAGGCCGGCTGGATCGGATTTCCCGATTTTCTGGTCCGCAAGACTGGTGCCGCTGGGGCACGCTTCGAGCCCGAAGATGCGAAGCTCGCGCGGCGCGCCAAGCCGGAATATGTCCTTCAGCTCGGCATCTATGCCGCGCTGTTGGAACAGTGCCTTGGCTATCCCATCGCTCAGGGCGCCATTCATGCATCCGGCGGAGAGCCCGCACCCGTCGATCTGCGCCGAACCACCTATATTCTGAGGCGTCTGATGCGCGCCTTCGAGGCATTCGTGGCGCGCCCGGACCGGGCGACGCAGGCCGCTCCGTGTCGCGCCTGCGCGCAATGCGACTACCAGAGCCGCTGTGATGCCGAGTGGCGTGACGCAGACAGCCCGTTCTTCGTAGCGGGGTTGACGGCGCCCCAAATCGTCAAGCTGGAGCAAGCAGGCATCCGGACGCTGGCCGAGCTTGCCCAGCTCGACGAGACGACTGCCGTGGAGGGAATGGGTCAGGACACACTGCGCAAGCTCTCCGCCCAGGCCCGCCTTCAATTCACCGCCCGCCAGACCGGAAAGCATGCGATCGAACTGCTCCCCGTAGAAGCCGGACGTGGCTTCACCCTCCTGCCAATGCCGGCTGAGGGCAACCTTTTCTTCGACATGGAGGGCGATCCGTTCGTCGACGGCGGTCTCGAATATCTCTTTGGCCTCTATGGCAACATCGGTCCCGCCGGGACCGATGCGTTTCTCCCGATCTGGGCGCACGATTCCACGGCAGAGAAGGCGGCCTTCGAGCGATTGATCGACCTCTTCAGCACGCATTTCGAGCGGTATCCGCAGGCCCACATCTTCCACTACGCAAGCTACGAGCCGAACGCCTTGAAGAACCTGGCGATGCGCTACGCCACGCGCGAAGCGCAGCTCGATCAGTTGCTGCGCGACAAGCGCTTCGTCGATCTTTACCGCGTCGTCACGCAGGGCGTGCGCGCTTCGACCGAGAGCTATTCCCTGAAGGCCCTGGAAGTGCTCTATGGGCAAGCGCGGCACGCGGAGGTCAAAACTGCGGGTGCCAGCATCGTCGAGTACGAACGCTGGCGCGAAACCGGCGACGCCTCAATTCTCCAAGCCATCGAAGACTACAATCGCGAAGACTGCGTTTCGACGGCACACCTCTGCGCGTGGCTTCAGTCGCTTCGCCCTGCCGGTGCAGTGTTCGGCCTCACGGCCGACGCAGCCGAGGATCGCGACCGGGCCGCCGCGCGCGAGCAGCGGGAGCGGGGCAAGCAGCGGGTTGCAGGGCTCGTTCGCGCTTCTACGGTCTCCGAGCCCTGTGTCCGCGATCTCGTCGCCGAGCTTCTTTGGTTTCACCAGCGCTCACAGAAGCCGGGTTGGTGGGCTGTCTTCGACCGTCAGCTCTGGTCGGACGAGGAGCTTGTGGCGGATGCGGAGTGCCTCGGGAGCCTGGTGCTCGACACGAACGAGGCGCCCCGCCGCGACAAGCAATCAATGGAAACTACCTATCGCTTTCCGCCGCAGGACACGAAGCTGAGAGTCCGCGATACCCCGAAGATCGCTGCAACCCTGGCAAATGCTGGCAGCATCTCGGACCTGTCGGCGGAGGACGGCTGGATCGTGCTGAGGCGAGGCATCAGGTCAGGGGCGATGCCGGAGCGCATGAGCCTGATCCCTGCGCCCCTCGATCAACAGTGGATTCCGGATGCCGTTCTCGCCTTCGGGGAACGATTTGCGGCAGGCCGGCCGGACCCGGCCCTGCTGGATATCCTGGAGCGCCGGCCGCCGCGTACGCGCGCCGGCGCCATCACGCCACGCGAACCCGGCGAAGAGATGATCCCCTATGTCAGCCGCATCGTGGCAGACCTCGACAACAGCTACCTCTTCGTCCAGGGGCCGCCGGGAACGGGCAAGACCTATACGCTCTCCTGCGTCGTCGCGGACCTGCTTGCCGCGGGCTTCCGCGTCGGCATCAGCTCCAACTCCCACAAGGCGATCAACAAGGCCCTTCAGGAGGTGGAGAAGCGTATGACGGACCGCAAGGTCACTTTCCTGGGAGCGAAGCGCGCCAATCGGAACGATCCGGATACCGAGCACAACGGCACCCACATCATCAATCTCTACAAATCCGAGGATGTGAGCCCGATCTATCGCCTCGTCGGCGGGACCGTCTTCCATTTCAGCCGCGACGATCAGCGCGGCGCCTTCGACTTTCTCTTCGTTGACGAGGCAGGCCAGGTGTCGCTCGGCAATCTGGTCGCCATGGGAGGCGCCGCAAAGAACATCGTGCTGGTCGGCGATCAGATGCAGTTGCCGCAGCCGGTGCAGGGCGTTCACCCCGGCGACACGGGTCTGTCCAGTCTGGAATACCTGCTCGAGGGGCGCGCGACGATCGCGGATGATCGCGGCGTTTTCCTGAACGAATCCCACCGCCTGCATCCCGAGCTCTGCACCTTCATCTCCGAAGCCATCTACGATGGCCGCCTTGCCGCTCATCCGATCGCCGCGCAACGGCGTCTCATCCTCGACGCAACAGCACCGCCCTGCCTCAAGCCCGGCGGGCTGACGCTTCTCCCGGTCGATCATGCCGGATGTACCCAGTCGAGTGTCGCCGAGGCGGAGGCGATCGCATCCTTGCTAGATGCGCTATGCCGGCAGCAGGTCCAGCGGGAAGACGGCACGATCCGCGCGCTGACTCTTCAGGACGTCTTGGTGGTGGCACCCTACAATTTGCAAGTGAACCTGCTCAAGCAACAACTACCCCGCGACGTCAAGGTTGGCACGGTCGACAAGTTTCAGGGACAGGAAGCCGCGGTTGTCATTGTTTCCATGACGACGTCCAGGGGAGAGGATGCCCCACGCGGCACACAATTCCTCTTCAACAGGAACAGGTTCAACGTCGCCATTAGCCGCGCGGAGTGCCTTGCGATCGTCGTCCATGGCGCGGAGCTGCTCGAGGGGTCGTGGCAGAGCATCGAGGATCTCGAGCGACTCAACCTGTTCGCTCATGCCGAGGCATATGCTGGCGCACGACTTATGTAGCGAGAGGGAAGTCGCGGGTGTCACGCCTGACAGCCTAGTCGAAGTGACCGCCATCCCAAGACGATGGCCGCGAACTAGCGGCGCCGACTACAACCAGGATGCGCAGGACGGCCAAATCACACAATATTAGGTGTTGGGGGAGGGAAGCATGCTGGACACTGCATCAATTGTGGCCATCGGGCTGGGGCTGATCGCTTTGGGCATCGCCTTGCTTAGTCTGTTGCGCACCCGCGGTGCAGCCACACCGGACGGTCTCACTCGTGAACAAGTGTCCGAATTGTTCCGTAGCGAGCACGATCGCCTTCGCGGCACGCTTGACGATTTGTTCCGCGCTGCTCGAGAGGAGTTGTCGGGACGCCTGGACACAGGCATCGGAAAGGTCGAGGGCCAGGCGCGCGCGACCCAGGAAAAGCTCGATACGGAGCTAGCGAAGTTGGCCACAGAGGCTTCCACTAACCGCGATCGTTTGCGATCGGCAATCGAGGAGCGTCTCGAGAAGGCCGGCACTGCTCAGGGGGAAGCTGCCAAGGAGACCCGTGCCATCCTCCTCCAGGCCATCACCGACCAGGGCAAGGCCGCGATTGACTTACTGGCCCAGATGGGCGGCCAGCAGAAGGAACGGCTCGAGACTGCTGCGACCGAACAAGCGACTGCCGCCAAGGAAACGCGCGACAGTTTGATGCAAGCTGTTGCCGATCAGAGCAAGGCGGCGATTGACCTGCTGTCCCAGATTGGCGGCCAGCAGAAGGAACGGCTGGAGCGTGTTGCAGCTGAGCAGGCAACCACCGCCAAGGAAACCCGGGATGGCTTGATCCAGGCCGTGAATGACCAGAGCAAGGCGGCTACGGATCTACTGATCCAGATTGGCGGCCAACAGAAGGAACGGCTGGAGAGTGTTGCAGCCGAACAGGCGACCGCGGCGAAAGAGATGCGCGACGGTCTGATGCAGGCTGTTACCGATCAGGGCAAGGCGGCAACGGATCTCCTAACCCAGATCGGCCAGAACCAGAAGGAACGCCTCGACACGGTCTCGACCGGGCTCACCGACCTAACTAAGGAGCAAGGCGAGAAGCTCGAGGCCGTCCGAAAGGCGGTCGAGGACCGGCTGGAAACGCTCCGGAAGGAGAACAGCGTGAAGCTCGACGAAATGCGTCAGACCGTCGACGAGAAGCTTCAGTCGACGCTGGAGACGCGCCTAGGGGAGTCGTTCAATCGCGTGGTCGAGCAACTCGAGCGCGTCCACCATGGCATTGGAGAGATGAAGTCGCTCGCGACCGGCGTCGGCGACCTGAAGAAGGTGCTTTCGAATGTCTCGGTGCGCGGGGCGCTGGGCGAGATTCAGCTTGCCCGGCTGCTGGAGCAATTCCTCTCGCCAGAGCAGTATATCGAAAACGCCGTGGTGCGGGAGGACTCCCAGGAAAGAGTGGAATTTGCCATCCGCCTGCCTGGCCGCGACGATGAGAACGAAGTCCTGTTACCGGTCGACGCCAAGTTTCCACAGGAGGACTACCAGCGTCTGCTGGAGGCCGCGGAGAGCGGCGATGTCGATGGCGTCGCCGCGGCATCCCAGGCGCTCGAGACGAGAATCCGGCAGTTTGCCGCGACGATGCGCAGCAAGTACATCGTACCGCCCCGCACGACCGACTTTGCCATTCTATTCCTGCCGACAGAAGGGCTCTACGCGGAAGTCCTGCGGCGCCCGGGCTTGTTCGAGAAGCTGCAGCGGGATCATCAGGTGACCCTCGCGGGGCCGACGACCCTGACGGCCTTGCTCAATGCTCTGCAGATGGGGTTTCGGTCGCTCGCCCTTCAGAAACGGTCGAGCGAGGTATGGCAGGTGCTGGGGGCCGTTCGGACGGAGTTCGGCAAGTACAACGGCGTCGTCGAGAAAATCGGCAAGCAACTCGGCACCGCGGCCAACACGGTCCACGAGCTGGGACGTCGTACGCGGGCTATGGGGCGTAAACTGCGCGACGTCGAGACCTTGCCCGTTGCCCAAGCGGAGGCGTTGCTGGGGTTTAGTGGCGATGGTGTCGTCGATTCCAACGATGCTGAGGAGGGCCAGAGTGACGAATCCGATCTGGCCTAAGGAGCCGCAGCGTCAGTGCGAGGGCCACGATCGCCTGTAAACGCCGCATCGAAAGCTGGCGGCTCAAGCGTCGATGACGCCGAACGCAGGCGCCGCGGAGACCCGTTGTCGGCGCATGGCTGACACGGGTAGTTTGCGAGTGGGAAACACGACGTAACGTGGTGCAGGGGGCCACAGCGCTAGCGCTGTCGGGAGCACGCACAATGCCGTTCTATCTTCGCAAGTCGGTCAGTGCGGGGCCATTTCGGTTCAACTTCTCGAACAGCGGGGTCGGCGTTTCCGTCGGCGTCCGCGGGCTTCGCATCGGCACGGGGCCTCGCGGCCATTACATCCATGCAGGTCGGAACGGCTTCTACTACCGGGCATCCTTGGGGCGCGCCGGCGAGCGCGTACGCAGATACCCATCCGCGCCTCCACTGCCACGTCCTGTCGAGCAGGAAGTGCCGGGCGTCACCATGGTCGAGATTGAATCGGCCGACGTGCTTGCGATGCAGGATGAAGAGTTCGCCGAGGTGCTCCGGGAGATCAATGACAAGAGCCGGCAGGTGCGGCTCTCTACTGCTCTGGCCGTCATTTCGGGCTTGGCGGGCATCGGTGGCGCCCTCGTCATGGGGCCGCCGGGGCTGCTGGTCGGCGCATTCGCTCTACCGGGTTACCTCCTTGGCCAGTGGCTCGATTCCTACCGGCGGACGACCGTACTGTTCTACAATGTGGACGATGACCACCAGCGAAGGGTGACGGAGCTGACGGCCGCCTTCGACCGTCTCGCCGAATGCAGCGCGAAGTGGCATGTGCAGGCAAGCGGAGCCATCTACGATACAACGATTCGCAAGCGGAATGCCGGTGCATCCCGGTTGCTGAAGCGTGCAACGACAGGTTTGGCGTATCGCCTCCCAGCCGTTATCCGGAGCAATGCCACGCCGCCTGTGATGCAGGTCGGGAAGCAAAGCCTCTACTTCTTTCCGGATGTCATCCTGATCGAGAACGGAAGCCAGTTCGGCGCCGTCGCCTACGGAAATCTCGCCGCCAGGGTCGAGCCGTCCCGTTTCATCGAAGAGGACAGCGTCCCGCGCGACGCCCAGATCGTGGATCATACGTGGCGGTTCCCGAACCGCAACGGCGGCCCTGACCGGCGGTTCAACAACAATCGCCAGCTTCCGGTCTGCCTTTATGATTCTCTTTATCTCACGAGTCCCCAAGGACTGAACGAAGTCCTCCAGTTCTCGCGTGTCGGACTTGCAGACACCTTCGCACAGACCCTTCGCGCGATGCCTCCCAACGCATCGTCCCGCTCGGCGGCGACGCCGCCCTGGGGGGAGGTTCCTCGTCCGCAAGCCATAGCGGAGCCCGATGAGCCCGTAGCGCAACCGGCAAGCAGGGGGCGGGGCTGGCTTGTGAAGACCGCATTGGCCGCCGGCGTTGCCGTGGCAGTGGCCGCTCTGTGGCGATCGCCTTCGCAAGTGCCGGTGGCTGAAAGCAAAGCACCGGTGGTGCCCGCTTCAGCGTCGCCAGCACCGGAGGCATCTCCGTCGGCTGCACCGGCACCGCCTGTCAATGCACCGCCCCAGCCGGCGGCGGCTGCGCCGCAGATTGATGAGAATGCACCGCTGACGCCCGGTGAGGTGCGTGACCTTCAGGCCCGCCTCAAGGCCCTAGGGTTCGACCCCGGGGATATCGATGGCATTCCGGGTCCTCAAACAGCGGCCGCCATTCGCCGCTTTGAAGCCTCCCGACTGCTGACGCCGACGGGAAGCGTCGACCGCCGCACTCTCCAACGGCTCAAAGAGGCTGGGCCATCCCGATAGACGCACCTCTTCAGTCCGAGGCGGCTGCCCCTATAGGCTGCGCGAGACCGGGCCGCGGGTTTGAGTGTCGGTTGCGTCGTGGAGAGCGCCCTCGAAGGCAACGGTTTTCATGGGTTGCGCGCCCACCGCGACAGCACGTTCGATCTGGAGGTCGCCCCCCCGTTCAGCAAGGAGGGTTTGAAGCGTGCCGAACTCCGAGCACCATGTCGCCTCATGGTCGCGGTCGCGTACGGCGCTACGCGGTAGCGTCGGCGTCTGGGCTCCCACCAGGCGCACCTGAAGGCGGGCCGCATCTGCCGGTGCGGCAAGCTCGACGCCGTAATCCGTCATGCCCGGCTTGCGTACTACGAGGCGTCCATCGCGCGCCCATGCGGTCGCCATGGTTTCGCGCACCTCGTAGCCGAGCGTCGCGAGGCCGGCCAGGACCGCGCGGCGACGAGCCGTCGCGGCGAGCTGGCGTTGCGCCTCTTCGATCGTGGCACGAGCCGCCGTTGCCAGAGAAGCGTCGAGGGAGGTGTCGGGCCCTGCCAGAGCCGCTGCGATCGTTTGGGCGGCATCGCGCGCCTCGGCCGTTGAATAGGCGCCTAGGGCATCCTGAAGCTCGTGGAGTTCCTCGCGCAATGCCTCCGCAGCCTTCGACCGGTCCAGAGCTGCACGGGCGTCGAGAATGAGGCTGTCAGTGAGAAGACGCCGTTGGCTGGAAGATGCCTCGGCTGCGATCGCGGCTGCCCGCCTGCCGAAGGCTTCGATGGAGAAAGCATCGCTGCGAAGCTCAAGCTCGGCCAGGACCTGATCGAGACGCTTGGTCTGGGCGTCCGCCGTGGCCGGCTGTCCTGCGAGCCATTCCGCGAGCGAAGTCGCGTTGGTGCCAGCGCCCAGCCGCCTGGCAAGCTCCGCCTGTCCCTCCGTGACGCCGCCCACCGTTTCTGCATCAGTCGAAAGTGCCTTGAGCGCCTGGTCGAGGACGCGCTGGCAGGCATCGAGGTCCGTGTCGTCGGCGGCAAGAGCCCTTGAGACCACATCGCGAAGCTCGGCTGAAGGGGGCTTGCCGCTCGCCTCGAGGGCAGCGATCAGGCTTCGTGCCGCATCGGAGATCCGGCGGCGGCGCGACTTCGCGGCTTCGATGGCGGCTATGGCCTTGCCTTCCAGCCGGGTGGCTTCCCCCTTGAAGTACTCGGCCTGTGCTGCCGCCTGGCGCTGGAGATCGTCGAAACGTCCCCGCTCGAGAAGCGTCTCGAGTTGCTGGCGACGGCTCGCCAACGCCGCCTCGAGCGCCTTCTCCTCGAGATCGAAGCGGCGCAGTGTCCTGCGCACCTGCGCGATGGCCGCATCGACGGCGGCAATCTGCCGTCTCCCGATGGCTTCCAGCTCCTCCCGCGTGACGACGCGAACCACCTTTGGACCGCTCATGACTGGGCTCCTGTCGCTAGTGCCGCCTGAATCGCGCTGGATAGTCGCGTCTGTTCTTCGCTAGGACGGTGAAACCAGGCATGCGATGAGACGCGGTGCACCGACCCGATGGCCCGCTTCAGAATGGTCGGCCGCCAGATCTCCCGCGCCCGTGCCCGTTCCAGCAGCGGATGACGCGGCGCATCGCATTCGATACCGATGCCGAAGAGCTTCGTCCGAGGGTCTTCGATGGCAAGGTCGAGCCCAAACGCGTCGCCGTCGGTCGCCGCGATGGGCGTGAACCCTAGGCGCCGCACGAAGTCGCGGACGGACTCGGAGAAGCCATCGCCTGCCGCCGCCTGAGCCATTCTGACGGTCGGCGCCGGGGACAGTTTCGACGTGGCCGCGCGCGCTACGTCGAGAGCCCCGGAACTCACCTGCTCCGCGTAGTGGAGATAGGCTTGCAGGTAGTCCCTCGGCTTGTTCGCCTGCCGGCCGCTTGAAAGCCAGTCGGAGACGTCGGCGACCGGCATCGACGTCACCAGCACGACCTTCTGGCGGGCGCGCGTCACCGCGACGTTGAGCCGTCGCTCGCCGCCCGTCTGGCTCAGCACACCGAAGTTGCGTCGAAAGGTGCCGCGCCGGTCCCGGCCGAAGGTCGTCGAGAAGATAATGATGTCGCGTTCGTCGCCCTGAACGTTCTCCACGTTCTTCACGAAGAAGCCCATGTCTTCGCCGTTCTGTT
>Ga0209066_10002536_pt1 | contig 22066 bp, 20 predicted proteins | sample All_14_2_FD_187198 | JGI IMG/M metagenome (GOLD analysis project Ga0209066, IMG submission 187198) | Freshwater microbial communities in response to fracking from Pennsylvania, USA - Allegheny Zone_MetaG_DW_15 (SPAdes) (version 2) ... | reverse complement strand
CCTCATCGCCGACCGTGCCGGCACCACCGCCCTGACGGGCAGCCTCGACCGGATCGACGCCGAAGCCCTCGCGGCCGCCGTCGAACACGCCACCGTGCGCGAGGTCGACCCCGGCACCGTCACCCTGGAGCAGGGCCGCTTCCCGTCCGCCAGGCTCGCCGAATTCATCCGTTGCCGCGATCTCACCTGCCGCTTCCCCGGCTGCGACGTCCCGGCCTGGGACACCGATATCGACCACACTGTGGCCTGGCCCGCCGGCCCCACCCATCCGTCGAAGCTTAGGTGCTAGTAAACTACCCTCATGGCGAAGGTAAAGAGTCCAGGTCAGCGCGTCGGGGTGCGGTCAGTGGCGATCTATGCCCGAATTTCGGCGGATGTGGAGGGCACCGGGCTCGGGGTGGCGCGGCAGTTGGAAGATTGCCGCAAGCTCGCCGCCGATCGGGGCTGGCCGATCGGCGATGAATATGTCGACAACGACGTTTCGGCCTACTCCGGTAAGCCGCGCCGCGAGTATGCCCGCATGTTGGCCGACCTGACATCCGGTGCCCGGGATGCGGTGATCGTGTACAACCTCGATCGGCTGCACCGCCGGCCAGTCGAACTGGAAGAATTCGTGACGCTGTGTGAATCGTCGGGCGTGCGCGATGTCGCTACCGTGACCGCCGACATTGACCTGGGTAATGATGACGGGCTGTTCATGGCCCGCATCTTTGCCGCGTTTGCTGCCAAAGAATCCGGGCGCAAATCCGCCCGCGTGCGTCGCAAGCTGTTGCAGAACGCCGAACAAGGACTGCCGCACGGCTCGGTACGCCCATTCGGGTACGAGTCCGACAAGATCACCCTGCGCGACGCTGAGGCCAAGGTCATTCGCGAGATGGTCGACCGCTACCTGGCCGGCGCCTCGATCCGGTCATTGACCATCTGGCTCAACGATGCCGGCATTGCCCCGGCCGTCGCGAAGTCGTGGCAGACCTCCGCGGTACGCCAAATCCTTACCTCCGGGCGTATCGCTGGCCTGCGCGAGCACCACGGCGAGGTGATCGGCCCCGCGACCTGGACAGCGATCATCACTCCGGCCGAACGCGACCGCATCTTGGCCCGCATGGCGACCCGGGCACTGACCAAAACCCGCGCCCCACGCACCTACCTTCTGTCGGGCATGTTGCGCTGCGGGCGCTGCGGGAATCGATTGTTTTCCCAAGCACGCCACAGCAATCCAGACAACCGGGTCCGCCGCTACGTGTGTTTGAAAGGCCCCGATCACGGCGGCTGCGGCCGTCTGACGGTGGTGGCGTCGCCGGTCGAGGAACTGCTCACTGATGCTGTGTTGACCCGGTTGGACTCCCCGCAGCTCGCGGAGGCATTGGCAGGTAAGTCCAGTGTGGATGCTGATGTCGCCGCATTGGCGACCCAGCTGGAAGCCGACCAGGCCCGCTTGGATGAGCTTGCCGGACTGTATGCCGCCGGCGCGGTGTCTGCGCGGGAATGGATTGCCGCCCGCGACCCCATCACCGAGCGGATCGCCCAGGCTCGCCGCGACATCGCGCACGCTACCGACACTAGCTCGGTGGTGGATCTGGCTGGCTGCGGCGAGGTGCTGCGCGGCCAATGGGACGACCTCGACATCGACCGCCAACAAGCCATCATCAAATCAGTGCTCGATCACGCCGTCATCGCACCCGGCAACCCCGGCTCGCGCAGCCTCGACATCAATCGCGTCCAGCCAGCGTGGCGCATCTAGATGTCGTTCGGCGTGCCGTTGGCTTCTCGGATTTGAGCCAGCGTCGGTCGATCGCCAGTTCGCCCGGGGACGCGCCCACCGAGCGAGCGGCTGGCCAGGTCGGCGACGATTGACACGTATCGACGCGCTTCTCGTGCGGCTTTGCTTGCGCCCCAGAAACACTCCACTGGGAACCCTCCGCTTGCCGAACGTTTCAGGTGTGTCGTGGATATTGGTACCCGTCGCGGAGATCGGGCCGAGAGTCGATGTGTGCCCACAACTTTGACGAGTACGTTTTGTCCCTGCGGATGGTGTCGACGAGGTCGGCGAGCATCACCAGCCATGCCCATGGTGAGGCTGTCTGATATAGCTGCGGCTCGACGTGCTTGAATTTGTTGAGTACTGGTGGCGGGACGTCGGGAACGCGATGCCATACACGTGAGTGGTGAGCGCAGATGTTGCGCAGGACGACCATCGATCTCATGAGTGATGCGGTAAATCCGGAGTGGGGAAACCCGAAGGTTTTGCACACGGCGGTGCGCACGGTGTGCTGATCGAGCAGTCCATACATCTTCGACAGTGTTCCGAAGCTGAACACCTCCACCGCTGCCCATACCGGCGGCGTCTCGTTCTTTGCGGTGTGATGCGCCACGAATTTCTCTTTTGAGCGGGTGAGTTCGTCGTGGATGTCGGCGATCAGCAAATCGCGAAGAACGTTGCCGTAGCGGTCTCGCCTGTCGATGTAGGACGCCGGTTCCAGATAGCTATCCACCGGCATATGCATTGCGATGTAGTAGGCAAAGCGCGAACGGAAGGTCACTTCCAGGATCGACAGTCCCTCCATCAGGATGCAGCGAAGTTCGTGGTCGAAAGTGTAGGTCGCAGTGATCTGTGCCACGGTGCCGCCGGCGGTGAACCGGTTGTCCCCGTGTCCGGGCCGGACCTGGAAGTATCTCCAGTAACCCGAGAGTCGGTAGTAGTTGTTGTCGATCAGCAGGCGTACCGCTGCGTGGTACTCGGCCTTGCGCTGCTCGTAATCGTCGTCCGGTGGCAGCGGGATGGGCAGTCCTCGTTGGACCAGCAGCTCGATCTGCTTGTCAATCGGCAGTGCGGGTTTGGCCATTCCGGGGATACTAGCCAATAAAAAGCCCCGCCTGGTTGGGGAAGCTTGCGCTCTAGCCCTGGCGGGGTCTGTTAACTACAACCTACACGACTTTGGCGACAATGAAAACTGCCCGTGCATCGCGATGTTCACCACTGTAGATCACAGTATGTCGGGGAGGTTACCCGCTGTTGACCGTTCGTATGCATCGAAATGCCTGATGAGGTCGGTGTTCCGATGCCCACCAGTTGAGCGTCGGGGCCGACGAACGTCGGGGGCAGATACGACGTCATCGCTCGGGTAACCGTGTGCCGACCGAGGGGTCTGCCCGGCCAGCGGCGGGACTAGCAATGGGGACGACCCCGTCTGCCCGAGCAGTCGCGACGTGGTCACAGCGAACGGTGCGTTGCTGGGCATCTTCACGCCGGAACGTGATCCGCCGAGACCGTTCTCAGACGCACGAGGCAAGCACGCGGCGGCCAGCGTGCCTAGCCGATAGACAGCCTGCGCGAGATGGTGGTGTGCGCCCCCGTTCGGGATCAGTATCCACGTAGATCTTTGATCTCCGGGGGAACGTTGGTTGCGTGCTGTTTTGTCCAGGTGCCGTCGTTGTCGGGCGCGACGTGGAAGGTTCCTACGTCGCTGGACAGGATCCACAGCTGATTAGGTTCTGTCGATAGCCAGGTGAACAGCACGCCGTGGCGGGTGCTGTAGGCGGCATCGTCGCGGTAGACCTCGTTGCCGTCTTTGTCGCGGATGACATCGACCAACGTTTTCACGGTGTTCTGAGGAGCGCCGTCCTCGGCGTAGGCGGTATAGAGCCCTGATGGCGAGGGTTTCGGTTCGCCGGGGCGCACGGCGCGCTCATCGGTCTCGCTGTCGCGACCGAAGAGGCCGCAGCCCACAACGGCCGCAGCTACGGCGAGTACCAGCGTCACAGTGGTGACGATTCGGAATGTCATTGGTACGGGTAGCCTTTCGCGGTGACCAAAGCTCCGCTTTGGTCGAGGACAAACTCGGTTTGACTGTGCCAGCCGATGTGAATCTGGTAAGGGTGCGCCTGACCGAGGGTGATGATCTCGGCGATTCGGTCTTTGAACGTGTCCGTCGCATACTGAGCGTTGGCATCGATGATGTCGTTCCACTGATAGCCGCCGTCGACCGTCACCTTGTACGTGCCGGCGGATAGCGGTTCCACGTGGGTTGTCCCGTTGATTCTGAAGCCGCCCGCGTCATCGTTGGTGCCGTTGAGGTACTGGTATCCGGTGATGGATTCGCCGTTCTGCGTTGTCGCCGCGAACTGCGCAGAGTAGTCACGCTGCGCCCCGTGGCCGGCCAAGTACTCGTTGAGTGACTGTTGCGCCTGGCCACGTACCTGGCCGTCGAGTTCTCGGGCCAGCCCGTTGTGGTCCATCATGTACTGCGACCATTCGGGGTTGTCCTGGATGGTCCAGTCACGGCCACCGCCAACCAGGTAGCGATCGAGGATGGCCCGTCCCGCCCAGTCGCTGTCGAGCCAGTCAGCGCCGCCGCTGTCTCCGCCTTCGGGTCGCCGGAACAAGCCATCGTCGCGCACCCGCCGCCCGTACTCGCCGTCGGGATCGCGTTCGCGTCCGTCGGGATGGCGGGCGTCCCGATCGCGGGTTTCGCTGTCGACGAGCTGGACGGTGCCGTCGTGGCCACCGTTCTCCTCGACGAAGGTGATTCCGTCGAGTTCGGTGGCTTTGGCGGTGATCCGCCGGCCGATTAGGGTGTCGGTGGCTACGAGTTGTTCAGTGTTCCACCGGATGTTCTCGGTGTGCTCGGCGGCGGCAGTGTGGCGGGCGGCGATGGTCGACAAATCGAGGCGCCGAGTATCGGTCACGCTCAAGTCGTCGCCGACCCGAAACCCGTCGGCTTCGGCTTCGGCGATCGCTTCCAGCGCAGCCCGCTGGGCCGCCCGCAGATCGTCGGCGCCGGCCTGCGCTAGGTCGGCAGCGGCGCGCACGGTGTCACCGGCCGCGCGTACGACGTTGGTGTCCTGTGTGACCCGGTCGAGTGCGGCGTCTTTGGCGGTGCCTTCCCAGTCGGTGCCACCGGGCGCGGCGATGTTGCGGCGGTGCTGTTCGAACAGTTCCTCAGATTCACTGGCTGATATTCGCCATCGCGCTGCCGCGTGCTCAAGGTGGGTCCTGTCCCAGGTTTCGATCTGTGAGCGCGTCAGTAGCGCACCTACTGGTGTTGTCACCGCGCTCATATAGTCCTCGTCACGTTCTCGGCGGCGGCCTCGTCGCTGTGGGTGTACACCGTCGCCGCGGTCCGCAGATCACTGCCCTGGCCCGCGACCCGTCGGGATTGGCCAACCCGCAGCGCGGCCAGCGCGCGGTCCAGCGCCGCCACACCAGCATGGCTTGGCTGGCTCCCTCCTGCGTTACCACCGGAGTCGGTGGCAAGTCCTTGCGCGATCTCCGCACTGCCGACCGCAGCCTTATCGAGCCCCGCCGCGTCAACGGCCAGCCGATCTGTCACCACATCCCCCTCGACCACAGATAGCTATCCAGCACAGTATCACCTGACCACCACACTGTTCGCCAGCGTCGACGGGTTTGCTGTCACTCGATATGGCCCGCATAGGACCGGGTCGGACAGCCATCCCGACCGAGGAAACGGTGCCGTGCTCGTGGGGGCAGGGTGAAGAAGGTGAACGGCACGCCTTCGCTGGGCCAGAGGGCGCCATGCCGCATCAGCCAAGCGGCTTCAGCACTCACTGATTGTCTGAAGCTCCCCCGGCAGTGGTCGGGCGTCGACCGGCCGCAGTTCTTCGACGATCGTCTCGACTGCGCCTTGTTGGCGCATCGCCTCCGCGCGGTGCTGACCGTTCATGAACCTCAAGGGCTCGCCCGGTTCGCGGATGAGGCTGATCGGGTCCCACCACAACGACCGCGCGGCCTCAGCGATATCTGCCGGCAGGTCCGCGGGCAGATCGTGTTCGCTGCTGCCCTGCAGGGCAGCGATGCTGGCTGCGGCCCAGTCGACGGCCAGGTAACGCCCCATGTCTCGGAACGGCTGGCTGCCGGGGAGTTCACGCACCGGGATACGCCGGAGCACGACGGCATGGGTGGGAGGCGGCGGGGTGTAAGGGACGTATCCCCCGCCATGATCCCACTGGGCGCCCAGACGGTGCAGTGTTGCCAGTTCCTCGGCGTCGACCTCCCGGCAATGCGCGAACCTACCCTGGGTGTCGTAGTCGATCGCGACGACGTTCGGCCAGCCCTTGTAGCGAAGACGCGGGTTGAGCAGGTTGAAGATGAGGGTCGGCGGCGCTGTGTGCTTGCCGAAGAACTCCGCCCAGATGGTGCGTCGGTAGGCTTCGGCGGCGTTAACGTGACTGGCGCCGCGGTCACCGTCGCGCAAGGTGATCAGTGCCAGGCCGTGTCCCCGTTCGTCGCGGAACGCCTGGACGCGGGAAGTGGCGACAGCGTCGAGATGCCACATGTGGATGTCGGCCGTGCGGCCGGGGCGCTGCCACAATCTGCGCAGCGTTGCTGCTGCGTGGCGATGCCAACCAGTCATGAGATCAATTCTGACGGTGCGGCGCCCACCGTGGGTGCGACGCGCCGTGTCCTGCCGTAGCGAAGGGACGCGTGGTCATGTTGTGGCGATCTTCGGACACCGTGAGCAGGGAATCCCACCAGCGACCGCCACACCAATGCGGTCGCCGGCGGGCCGTTGGCCGGGGGGTTTTCTGGCCGCGACTGATGGTGCGCGGCGGCCAGGGGCTGGCGTCAAGGCGCGAACCGGGGTTCGCCCGCGTTGCAGCTGTGGCCTGGACATCAGCCCCCGCCCACCGCAAAGTGTCGTGATGCGCCCAGAGACCGAAAACAATGCTTGACCGGGCAACCTATCGGTAGTGCTCGCCCACGTTCGGTCAGGTGCTGCGCAGCAGGGTGGCGATATCGGCGAGAACAGCCGGGTTGGTGATGGTGACCGCGAGCTGTTGCCGCTCACAAGACTGCACAAGCCAGGCGGTGAATTCTTCACGACTGTAGGACTTTTCACTTTGGTGGTTGCTCACGTGCGCCTGTGGGTTAGCCATCGGGCACCTCGCCCTGCATGTCACGACGCTGGTTCTGTAGCGCTTCGCACGCAGTGCGTCGTTGCTGGATGCGGTGTAGTGCGGCGGTGATGGTCAGGGTGCGCTCACCGAGGCTGGTGTGGCCGGCGCGGTCGAACTCCCACGCCACCAGTTCATCGCCGTCCCCGTCTTGGGTGACCGGGTTGTGCTGGTGTGCAGTATTTTTCGCGTTCTGTTCGCGGGTCCAGGTGGCGCGATGTTGGCGTAGTGCGGTCATTGTGGTCGAGTAGCGGCGGGATTTGCTGGTGATGTGACCTCGGAACCCGAGGGTGTGCAGCCAGCGCCTGACGCCGCTGAGTCCTCTGTCGGCGAGATCGCTGATGGTGGTCAGGATTGCGCGCACATGCTCGGACACGTCCAGGTCGGGTATGGCTTCGGTGGACAGGCGGCGGGCGCTGATGCCGAGGTCGGCTAGGGATTTGGTGACGTATTTGGCGAGGTAGCGCGCTACCCGCCGGCCAGACAGTGACCGACCGGTCGACGAATCCTGCTCTGGTGACACCTTCTTCACCGGATCGGTGGGTGTGATGGGGCGGGTGTCGATTTGGCCGCCGAAGAGGATCACCCGCACGCCATCGTCCGCGCAGGGGTCGTTGACGGTCAGGCTGACGCTGCGGGCGGCGTGCTGGATGATCGCGGCGAGCTCGGTTGCGCCCACGGGTGATTCCCAGTCACTCTGCTGACTGTCGTCGTGGGGGTCCAGCCGGATCAGGGTGTGGATGTGTGGGATGGCGCGGGCTTGCAGTTCAACGACTTTGAGGAAGCTCACCCGGATCCAGTCGGGGTCGACCCCGACGGCTTTTAGGTTCTTGCGGAGTGCGCGGCGCAGGGCGATGGTGAATCGTCGCCACAGTTCGGGCAGGTGCCAGGTGAACAGCACGTGCCCGACATAGTCATAGCATTCGGCACACAATGGCTGACCGACCTGGTCGTCATCATCGTCATGGACAGTGCTGCACCACAACGGTTTTCCGTGGCGGCAGCGCTGATAGCCACCGGTGCGATGGTGGTCCCGACACACCCGCTGCTTGTGCGCGCTATCGCCTGTGGTGTGGACGGGGCCGAAGCTGGGCGCGGTCAGCGTGAGGAACACTTGCGGGCGATCGGCCACCGTGATGGGCATGTCGTGGTGGCCGCCGGCGGCACCGGCGTGCACGAGTTGCCAGGTGTCGCGGGCGTAGAGGTCCGAGCAGGAGGGGCAGATGTGGGCGCGGCGGTTGTTGCACCGCGTCCATACCACCCGCTGCCGCCCGTATTCATCGGCGCCGACCAGTTGGATGGGGTGGGCGCAGAAGCCGACCGATTCCGCACGCCGCCACCATGATTCGTACCCCATCGAGGCCGCGCGGCGCACCATCTCATCGATCACTGTGGCGGTGTCGACCGTATCCGGAATGCCGGGCAGGGCGAGTTGTGGTGGTGTGGGGTTATTCACCAGTGCCCTCGTTCGGCGTCCGGCCGCTGTCGGTGCTGCGTGGCCGCTGGTTGTGTGTCGGCCGCCGAGCGGGGCGCGGGAACTGTGTGGCGAGGGTGGTGATGTCGTGGTCGGTGACGTGGAAGGCCCGTACCCGCACGGGTTGGGTGGTTCCGTCGATGAGCATGTAGCCCACGCCCGGGGTGGCGTCGGAGATGCGGTCGCATTCCGCCCCGGCATCGCGGGCGCCTTGTCCGAGGACCATGGTGGTTTGGGTGGCTTCGGTCAGCCGCAGCCCGATCCGGACGGTGAACAGCTGCCGCACCGGGAGAGTGTCTTTGGCGGGGTCTTGCACCGCGGCCACCACCGAAATCCCCACCGCCCGGCCTTGGGAGAGCAGTAGCCCGAGCAGTTGTTCGATTTCGGTGCGGATCTTGCGGTCGGTCACATAGGCGGTGAGTGCGGCGATCTCATCGATCACCACCACAAACAACGGCTCAGATGGGGTCGGGGTGTGCAGCCGGGTGTGGCCGCGCAGCCGATTGGCCCGCTCGTGCATCACCGTGACGAGCGTGCGCAGGAGTTCGAGGGTGGTGTCGGTGGCGTCGTGGCTGAATACCGTGAACATGGGTGCGCCGGCGCCCAGTTCCATGCCGCCTTTGGGGTCGATGACACACAACCGGACCAGGCCGGTCTTGATCCCGGGCGCGATCCCGGCGATCAGCGACCACAACACGCTGCCTTTACCCGCGCCGGTCGCGCCCGCGACCAGGAGGTGATGCCCCAACAGCGGCATGTGCCAGGGGTGGCGGGTTTCGGTGATCCCGACCCGCACTGACTCCAGATCCACCGGTGTGGCCGGGGTGGGCATCGGTAGGGCGATCGGGTCGGCCAGCACATCCCCGCGCATCAGCGTGATCCGCAGTTCGCCGGGCGCGGTGGCGGTGATGGTGATCCGGTCGGCGCGCCAGGCCGCGGCCAGCGCCTCGGATTGTTTGTGCCAATCTGTCGGGGAGTGGCCGGTGACGATCCGCACCGCCAGCACATCGGTGGTTCTTCCGATCGTTACGGTGCGCAGGGTTGGTGTGAGGGTGCGGTCACCGAGTTTTGCGGTCAGTCCGTGCAGGGTGCATGTCGATTCCCAGGCGCGGGTGTAGCGCGACCAGGTCAACCAGCGGCGCCGTACCGGTTCGGTCACCCACGAGCGAAACGACCGCGGGTCCAGCCACGCCCACCCCGCATACCCGGCGCAGAACACGATCGCACAGACGATCCCGCCGCGGGGTCCGTGGGTGATGCCGAGCGCCAGGCTGGCGATGATCGGGAGACTGATGGCGGGGAACAGCACCGCCCACCACAGCAAGTATCCCGCGGCGGTGAAGAGTGACATGACCAGATCCCCGAGCCAGTCGTCATTGTCAGATTGAGTGTTGTTGGTGTTCTTATTGTTTGAAGTCATTGCAGGTGCCCTTCGTGAGCGAAGTGGTCGACGACAGACCCGGGGCCGGGCGTGACACGCTCTTGGTGCCGCGCCTCGGCCGCGGGGTGTTATTTCTGGGTGCGCGACCCCTGCTCACCTGTCGTGGCGCCGGTGATGGCATCGGCGCGGAAGGCCACGCCGCTGCGATCACCTTGCGCCCAGGGGATGGCGACCAGGCTGGTCACCGACACCGGTTGGGTGACCGTGACGTTCGGGTCTCCGGCTACCGTCACGTTCAACACTTCGCCGCCGGTGTCGTCCAATGCCAGCAGCTGCACCGAATGCTGGGGCAGGCCGGTGGAGGTGTCGATTTTGGGGCTGCCCGTCTCGAAGTTGAGTCGCGGCTCGGCCGCCCGGGTGACGATGAACCGTGTCCCGGAGGTATCGATTCTCAAACGCATTGTTCTGCTGTCCTTTACTGGGTTGTGGTGTGCGGTCGTGTGTGCCGCGATCCCAGGACAGCCCTCGGGTGGTGGTCGCCGGAAGTGACAGCCAGTAACAGCCGGTAGCACCCCGACACGCGCACGGCAGTGCTGAGCTGCGCTGATGTGTCAGGCATGATCGAAAGATGGCCGCCGCCGATCCGAACCGTGCGCGCAACGCGCAGCGGCTTCGCGATGCGCGCGCCGAGTACGGGTTCAGCCTCAATGAGCTGGCTGTGGAGGTGCAGAACGTTCGCCGGCTACGCGGCGATACCGAGATCCCGCAGCGGGAATCGTTGCGTCAGATGATTCTGAGTATCGAGCGTGGCGGTGCGTTCGGCGACATGTGGCGCGCCGATTTGGCCGCGGTGTTTGGCCGCGAGCCTGATGAATTGTTCAGCGTGCCGATCGCCTCACCGCTGCCGCACCCGTTGTTGTTGCGGCTGCCTGTCGACGAGGACATCCTGGCGGTGATCACGGCGCAACGCTCGGCGCATATTGAGGCCGAACATGCTCTCGGCCCGCAGCACGCCCGCCCGTTGGTGGAACGTGATCTCGATACCGTCGAAGCCCTCATCAAAACGGCGCCGCGACGGCTCAAACGCGCGGTGACTGAGGCGGCCGGAACGATCGCCGAGGTGGCCGGCTGGATCGCCCAAGACCTCGGTGATCACGCCGCCGCCCAAACTTTGACGCATAAGGCGTTTCTGCACCTGCGGATGGCCAGCCCCGAGGTGCAGGCGATGATCTTGATGCGCCAATCCAACATTCTGGCCCACAGTGAGGCGAGTCTGGCCGTCGATCTGGCCGCCGACGCCGCCGAACTCGTCGAGGGCCGCGAAGCGGGGCGCTTGAAGGCCAGCATTGCCCGCCAGCAGGCCCTGGCCGCGCTGCACAATGGTGATGAACGCAGTTTCTACCGGCACGCTGCCGCCGCACTCGATCTCGGTGATATCGACCCGGTGCCTGGTGATCGGGCCCCCTATGCCCACGCCGCCTATGTGGCCAGCGACATCGCCGCCGGGCATCTACGGCTCGGCAACAACGACAAGGCGCTGGAACTGCTCACCGGTCATCACGCGCAGTGGACCTCCCAGCAGCATCGCGACCGCGCCGTGGCCGATATGCGGCTGCTGCACGCCTACATCGCTGTGCGCGAATACCGCCTCGCGCTGGTGTTGGCCGACACCGCGATCCCCGCCTACCAATCAGCACCCTCACAACGCGCGCACCGACATCTTGCCCGGGCACACACGCTCGTGCGTAACCGCCGCCGCAACGACGCCGACCCGCTGCTACAAGCACTCGGTGCACGCATCCGAAACGCCACCCAAGGAGACCCGTCGTGAGCCACGACATCATCCCCGACCTCACCACCACCGACCCCGCCGCGACCAGCGCGGTCGCGGTGCTGCCGGTGGGGGCCTTCGAGCAGCACGGCCCCCACCTACCGTTGGGCACCGACACCCTGATCGCCTGCGCGATCACCGCAGCCATCACCGAGCACCACCAGGTTCTAGCGCTGCCGCCGATCACGTTCGGCTGCTCACATGAACACGCTGCCTACCCCGGCACCATCAGTATCAGCGCCACCACCCTGGCCGCGATCATCGCCGATATCGGCCAGTCCCTGACCGGCCAGGGCATGCGTGGGTTGATTGTGGTGAACGCGCACGGCGGCAACGCCGTGCTCACCAATGTCGTGCAGCAAGCCAACCAGCCCGCCGGCCCGCTGAACGTGGGCCTGTATCCGAGTCGTGAAGACTGGACCGAGGCCCGCACTGCCGCCGCCATCACCAGCAGCAACCACGACGATATGCACGCCGGCGAACTCGAAACCTCCATCCTCCTCGCCAGCCACCCCGACTACCTGCGCGACGGCTGGGCACAGACCGATCACACCGCCACCGACCGGCGCCACCTGACCACCCTCGGCATCAGCGCCTACACCACCACCGGCGTCATCGGCTACCCCTCACTGGCGACCGAAGCCAAAGGGCACGCCGCCCTCGACCACCTCGGCTGCCACGCCGCCACCCTCATCGACCTCCTCACCATGGTGCGCCGAACCTAGGCACCGCAGCGCAGCAAGGCCCCCGCCACCTGCCGGAACACAGCACTGCCACGAACCGAAACAGCCCCTGGTGTATCCCGAAACGAGGCGTCGCCCCCAGCCTTAACGACAGGGGGCGACTTCAGACAAGCCTCAGACTAAAGCGGCCGAACACCGCTCCCGAGGATCGCGGCGCGCGCGTTTCTCGACAAACAGCGGAACGAAATCCCGGATCCGACTCGCATCGAACCGCGCATACGCCCGCCGCACCGCAGCATCAATGTCCACGCGGGTAGTGCCAGGAAAATCCTGCACCAGCGTGCCCGTGATCTCCATCAGTAGCGTCTGCTCGGCCACCGCACTCATCACCCACCAGCATCCCCACACCACGGCAGCGCCGTCAACACACCGCAGCCAGCGCACGGACCTGTGCCGACGACCTCACAGCCACCGACACCGGGCCGAATCACCGAACGCTCTCGGCAGTCGTGTCCACCACCGCACTGGCACGTCGTCGCCCACGCACGCCATCACCTCATCTCTGACCACGGTTCCGTCACTTTGGCGGCTCCCTGCGGGCTTCGCTTCGCTCCCTGTGCTCCCGTCCGCTGGCGCTCCCGTCCGCGCCGGTCGCTACGCTTCACCCTCCGTCCGCCGCCCGTACGACCAAGCAGCCAGGACAATCATCCGACGCCCGCAGATCAACAGCCACCGCGACGATCCACAGCCTCATCGCGTCCGCCAGCACGACAACCGCCACCGGCAACCCAGTCGACAGCCCGCCCGGCAGTGGCAACACGAGCCGACGCCAACCATCAAGTCGCGGATAAAAGAACGTCTCTGACCTGCAATGTGAGAACTTTCTTTACTGGTATCGAGGAAAGTCCGGACGTCACAGAGCAGTGTGCTTGTCAACGGCAATCCGGGGAAACCCGCGGGACAGTGCCACAGAAAGTAGACCGCCACCCGCAAGGGAGGTAAGGGTGAAACGGTGCGGTAAGAGCGCACCAGCATCCCGGGTGACCGGGATGGCTAGTGTCCTGAGTCATTAATTACGGCTCAGTTGTTAGACTGGGTCATGCCCACTCCTCAGGCTGCTGCGATCGTGTTGACCGATACTGAACGTGCCGAGTTGGAGGGGTGGGCGCGGCGTCGGAGCAGTGCGGCGGGGTTGGCACTGCGGTCGCGAATTGTGTTGGCGGCTGCCGACGGCGGGTCCAACACAGAGTTGGCGGCCAACCTGGGGGTCTCGCGGTCAACGGTGAAACGGTGGCGCAATCGGTTCGTGGAGTTGCGCTGTGACGGCCTGCTCGACGAACCGCGTCCAGGCCGGCCGCGGGTCGTGGGTGACGAGCAGATCAAGGCGTTGATCACCCAGACGCTGGAGTCTGCTCCCAAGGACGCTACGCACTGGTCGACGCGGTCGATGGCCGAGCATCTCGGGTTGAGTCAATCGATGGTCTCCCGTGTCTGGCGGGCGTTCGGATTGGCGCCGCACAAACAGGACTCGTGGAAGCTGTCGAAAGATCCCTTGTTCGTGGAGAAGGTCCGTGACGTCGTCGGGCTCTACCTCGACCCGCCCGAACGCGCGGTGGTGCTGTGTGTGGATGAGAAAACCCAGATCCAGGCACTCAATCGCACCGCGCCGGTGTTCCCGATGCTGCCAGGCACCCCGGCGCGTGCCAGCCACGACTACGTCCGTCACGGTACGTCGAGCCTGTACGCGGCGTTGGATCTGGCCACCGGCCAGGTCATCGGCTCGCTTCACGCCCGGCACCGTAGCCAGGAATTCCTGGCCTTCCTCAAAAAGATCGACGCCGAAGTCCCCGCCGATCTGGACTGCCACGTCGTCCTCGACAACGCCTCCACCCACAAGACGCCGGCGGTAAAGCGTTGGCTGACAAACCATCCCCGGTTCGTCCTGCACTTCACACCGACAAGCTCCAGCTGGCTCAACCTCGTCGAACGCTGGATCGCGGAACTGACTACCAAGAAACTGCGCCGCGGAACCCACACCTCGGTACGCCAACTCAACGCCGACATCCGCGCCTGGATCCAGCACTGGAACAACAACCCCCGGCCCTACGTCTGGACCAAGACCGCCGACCAAATCCTGGCCAACATCGCCAACTACTGCACCCGAATTAATGACTCAGGACACTAGGTAAACCCCACCCGAAGCAAGGCCAAGAAGGCCGCAACCTGGTTGTGGCTGCGCAAGCGTTCAAGGGCTGCTCGCCCGAGTTTGCGGGTAGGCCGCTTGAGGCACCCGGCGACGGTGTGTCCAGATGGATGGTCGCCACCTCGCCGGAAGATCCCGGCGAGGTACAGAATCCGGCTTACAGGCCAACTCGTCCCACCGCTATTCACCACGCGATATATGGACGCTGAATCCCTCTGCTACGCAGCGACCACGCACGGCAGCTTACGATCCGGCTATGAAACATTCGGTGAGGTCAGGTGTCGAAGACCAGTGGCACCGGGCACGCCGCAAGCGGACGGGCAGGTGTTCTGCCCCGTAGCCAACTGGGGTTCCCCAGAAAAGTGCAGCGCGGCGGAACACGTGGAGAGTTGTTTACGACTCCACACCTATCCGGTGCCCGGGGTCAAACCCCGCCCTTCTCGCCACTCAACTCGCGGAAGAAGGCACTCGTGACACACTTCCTTCGCACGCCTTCAAAAATCTCTGTTGATAGCTGATGACATGGGGGCTGCTCGCCCAGCGCGCCAAATAGCGTGGATCAGTCGTGAGTAACACGCGATCCTGGAGATCGATGAACTCTGGCTCGACCAGCATCGACATCACCATCGGGAACAGCGTGTCTCCGTCGAGAGAACAGACGATCAATCGTGAATCAGGCAGATTTGATGCGCGCAGCCAGCGCACTGAGGCACGAGCGCTGTCCAAGCCATCGCTGCTTTCATTGTGGCGATAAGCCACCATCCGCTTGGCCTGAGACAGGGTTTCAAGGAGGTCGAGTTCAGCGTCGCCCTTACCCAAGTAGTGGTTCGCAATCAAGTACTGCCGAAGTTCTCTGATGAACCAGGAATCCTCAGTGGCTTCGAATGCGGCCAGCAACCCCGATATACGACGCGTGGCACTGAGCCGGTTACGTATGAAAGCGTTGATGAAATATGGCCGGATCTGCAATGCGAGAGGTGTCTGATACGGCTCGAACATAAGCGTGAAGTTGACGCGGTGACCCAACTCATGCAGCTTGTGCGCCAAGGAATGTCCGCGTAGGAGATCCTCGGGAGATCCGTCATAGTATCGGTTGTTCAGTAGACCATCGCCAGTCAGGAGCTGACTCGAAGCTGAGGGTGAGATCGCTCCTGTATGAGGGACTTTGACCACCAGGCGGTAGCGCGACAGGATATCCTCGTACATCTGAATCTCGTCGAGTATCTTGGCGAAGTCCTGTTCGTACGGATCGTGGAGTTCGACGGAGATGTCACACCCGGGGCCGACCTCGTCTCCTATTGCCTGTAACACTTCGTTGAGATCAGAGAATTGGCCGCCAACGTTGGCCTCCGGGTTGTTGAGAAAAAGGTCGTAGACGATCCCCGGATTGCAGGTCACATTGGCAATCAGATCGCGACATTCGGCGATTTCGTACGGGTTGGCAGAGTCTGCCGAGAACAGCAATGACGTCGGCCTACGTTGCCCATCCCGGGCATAGCCGATATCGCGAACGAGATCCAGGGTGACAGAGTGTGTCCCGGTGGTCTCCACACGGAAACCGGCTGGTGTGGATTCTCGCTTCGGCTCGAACAGATCAACAACCTCGCGGAAGCGAGCAGAGACATTCACCGCCGAACCAGTCTCGACCTGCGCCAGGATCGAGGGGTGAACTGCGTGAACGTATTCCGAGGCCCCCGACTCGACCCGCAACTGTCGTTCCCTGATCACTGTGGCGGAGTCGAGGTTTGGGTGAAGGGATGTTACGAGCACTGCACTTCCTTTATCTCAGTGGTGGCTTTTACCAGACTTAGGCTGTCTTGGAACGCTTTGCTGGCGGCGATGTCGTCCAGGCGCGTCATACAGGCGCGGCTATAGGCGGAATGGTCGAACTCGGTGAAGTGCGTGGTGCTGGCCGCCGCCGCCCATAGCGCCTCGCGCAAGCGGCTGTGGAAGCGATACATTCGCAGAGCCGCGAGCAGATATTCGAGTGAATCCCCCGTCGAGTTGTACTCGTCGGCGAATTGGCGTTCCTCGACGGCACTCAACTCCCACTTCTCGGCAAAATCACCACAATCGAAGAACCTGTCTCCGCCGCCCGCATACTCCCAATCGATGAGGCTTACGCCCGACTGCGAGACCAGCACGTTGCCAACCGAAAGGTCTGCGTGTAGCAAGCAGGGTTCGTACGTGCCTCGAGCCCGCTGGCAGCGCCTACTCAATTCGATCGCCCACGTGAAGGGAGCGGACGCCTGCGGGATCAATTCCTCGACCCTCCGGAATAGCCACTCAGCGCCATCGAACGGGTCCGAGATGTAGTTTCGCAACCGAGTCCCGCGGGTGTTCTTATGCAGTCGAGACAATGCGGCGGCAGCCAGGGTGATTACCCGCGAGCGGTCTTCGGGTCCGGATGCGCCGGCGTTCTCGAGGAAGTCAGTGATCAGAGCACATGGATCGCCTTGTCGCCATGCCACGAGTTTCGGGCCCAGCTTCAGTTCTTCGACAATCGGCATTACCTGCTTCTGAGTGTGGCGGTTGATTCCGATACGCGCTGCGAGCTCGTTGGAGAGCAACAGTTGAACGGCGAAATCCTCTTGTGCGCCACTGGAATCTGATTCGACGGTGACCCGCCAATTACGATTCGTCATGCCGCCGTCTAGCGCGACCGACTTCCAGGGTCGGCTCGGCCATTGCGCTCGAACGACGGTTTCCAAGTCACGCTGTGCGGTGGAATCTGAGTTAGTCATGGGTCGCCCTGGCCGCTACGCGTGTGTGCCGGAGTCGAGGAACGGTTCGTCCTTCTGAGCCAATCGCTCAGCGGTGGGTACCGCGATGTAGCGTGCCAGGACGATGGCGAGAATGGCCGCAGTCAGCTTTCCTACGAGCACAGCGCCGATCAAGTTTGGCTGGAAGTTGGCCGTGAATGACAGGTGATCGCCCAGCAAGAAGCCACCACATACCACGAACGCGATCGATATCACCTTATCCCGCGGCGACATGTTCTTGACGACGTGGAAGAGCGCGAGCGCATTTGCAGCACCGCCGAGCATTCCGGTGACTCCGGTTTCGCCGATTCCTACCCGATTCCCCAGGCGGCTCAGTGGCCCGGCGAGAAATTTGTTGATCGCGTAGACCATGGGAAACGCACCTGCGAGCATGATTCCGACCGCACCGACGACCTCGAGGGCACGGAAGTGGTCATCCGCCGTGGCAATGATCGGCTCGAATCCCCACGCTCCGAACATCTTCGTGAAGATACCGGTGAAGTACTCGACGATCGACAGTGCGAGGATTATCTTCACGGCCGCATCGATCAGGCGGCCAAAGATGATGAACGCCTTGATCATAAATCCCGGTGCGAACTTCAGTCCGGCGGCGATGGCTACGACGATCAGCAGCAGGGGGAGCAGATTGGCGAGTAGCTCTTGAATGTTGAGGCCGTCAATCACAGTCTCCGAAGGCCCGGTTGTTCGCACATCTCCACGGATGAGCGGACGCGTGATCATTATGATCACCATGGTCACCAAGACCCCGATCGGGATTGTGAGCACGCCCGACATGATGCCCAATGCCATGTATCGCTGGTCGGTCTTCTGTAGCATCGCGAGACCAACGGGGACGGTGAACACAATCGTCGCACCGGCCATGAACCCTGTCACCATTGCCGTGATCCACGCTCCGCTATCACCCGCCGTAGCGAAGGCAAGTTGATACCCGCCCATATCGGAAGCGATGAATGTGGTTGCCGCGATCGAAGGGTCGGCCCCCAATGCTTGCCAGATCGGCCCGGCGCCCTTCTCGACCGCGGTGGTCAGGTATGGGATGGACGCCATGATCCCCGCTACCGGGACGAACAAGTGGCCGATGGAATGAATACCTTGAAGAAATTCCTTCCCAATTCCGGAATCACTGTTACGTATCGCAAATGCAGCACCGATGAGGACGAACGCCATCATGGTGTAGAGAACTATGTTACTGACTATTTGCATGACCCCTCACTTCTGTATGCGGAGCCTTGACGTTCAGGAGTTCTAATAGATGTCTGTATTCGACTACTCCGTCAGTCATGCTCTCGTCCAAACCTTTCCCAGCGTTCTGTATCGGTTGGCCCGGGTCTCCGAGCTCGCTGACGACCACTGCTGCAGCGCTGAGATCTTCATGGATCGTGTAAGTGCTTGGTGTCGCGATTACAGCAGTGATGCCGGCTGTGAGCGCCGCCTGTACACCTATCGCGGAGTCCTCGACAACAACTGCGTCCCCGGCCTTGACGCCCAACCGATTGAGGGCAAGCAGATAAATGTCCGGTGCAGGCTTCTTCAGCTGAACATCATCGCCCGCGCACACAGTGAAGTGGCCGGCCAGGTCCGCTCCCATCACCTTGTTCAGGACCGCACGGACTGATTCGTGCGCAGAGGTCGACGCGACTGCGAGTAGCCAACCTTGTCGAAGCGCTTCGCGAGACAACCGTCGAACGCCGGAGCGAGCCTTAATTGCACCAGAGTCGAGCAATTCGACATATAGTTCGGTCTTTCGCCGATGCCATGTCGCGATCAGGGTTTCGAGTTCGATTCCATTGGTGAGTTCGTGTTGCTCGAGGAATTCTCGGGATAGGAGAGCGCGTAGCCGCTCCTTGCCGCCGCCGACCTGCAGAGCCTGCCGGTAAGTCTCGTCGGTCCACTGGAATGCGACTTTGTTTTCCGCAAAAACCCTATTGAACGCGACTCGATGGCCGTCCCGTTCGGTGTCGGCAAGAACACCATCGCAGTCGAGAATAAGCGCTTTCACGACGACACCGAGCCGGCACTGCCGAACTGTCGGATGTAGTGGACCACGATCTGTTGAAGGTCTTGCCGTACTTGCGCGATTACTGTCAGCGGTTCCGCGGCCGAGGGGTGCGCAGTGAGATAATTTCGGTATCCCTCGATAAAGGCACGCTTCAATGCGGTCGAAATGTTGACCTTTGCACACCCCGCGGCGATCAGTTCGCCGAATTGTTCTGCAGAGAGTCCCGATCCGCCGTGCAAGGCCATAGGGATGTTTGTGGCGGCGACGAGATCCCGGACCCGCTGGATATCCAGCTGGGGCTCTTGCTTATAGAGGCCGTGTGCGTTTCCGATGGCTGGTGCGAAACAGTCGATCCCGGTGACATTGATGAACTCGATGACCTTCTCGAGCGGGTACAGAGTAGGAGCGTCGTCGCTGCCGATGCCGTCCTCGACGCCTTGGATTCCCTCGACCTCGCCTTCGACGTTCACCCCGCGGGCGTGAGCTTCCTCCACCACCTCTTTGGTCTGGGCAGTCGCCTCGCCCAACGACAAGTGGGATGCATCGAACAACACCGAATCCCAGCCCTCGCGGATGCATTCTGAGATGACACCCCGGTCCGGGCAGTGGTCCAGGTGCAGTGACACCGGCGATCCGGAAGCTGAGGATACCAGCTTGAAATGATCCGATAGGCGCCTTGCGCCAATGGATTTCACTGTCTTCACAGATGTCTGGATGATGATCGGCGCTTTCTCTGCCTCTGCAGCCTCAACGGCGGTTCGCAATGTCAACTCATCAAAGACATTGAGCCCCAGGACGCCGTAGTGACCGGCCAGCGCCGCACTGACGATCTCGTTGAAAATGTTGCTTGCCAATTTATTTCGTCCGTTTCGAGGAGGTTGACCAGCGTCCGATACCGAAGGCGGCCAGCGGTACAACGCCCAGAACTGCCAGAACGACGGACACCAGTGGTAGATCGGATCTCTCTAGCGTGACCTCGGATCGCCACGCACCCAGCGAGGCCTTCACGACAATACGGCGGTCTTGGATATGGACACCGTCGACGGTTACGGGGAATCTCCCTACGGGCGACAAGACTTGCATGATCTTCTCCAGTGTTCGTGCCTCAGCGGAGGCGGCTGTCTATTTGACGGACGGTTTCGGTCGCCACAGCCAGCGACTCGTGATCTGTCTTTGGATCCGCCGTTGAAAAGCACTCGTAGACCGTCGGAGCGTCGGAGAACACGGCTCCCTCGATGTTGCGCATAGGAATTCGCCCGGCGGCCAGGATCACCGAGTCCGCGTGAAGCTCTACAGGACCGTCCGCAGTCTCGATCACGAGAGTGTGAAGGCGCGGAAAGCCAAGCACGGCTTTGGGAGTCGCCTGGTCGTATACCTGCACGCCTGCTTGCCATACACCTGTTCCCGGCCCGGCAGTCACCACGGTCACTCGCTCAGCACCCTTGCTCAGCAGCTTGCTGCTCAGGTGATGCGCCAACTCGCCGGCACCGATAACGACGGGTCGACGGCCAGGCAGTAAGCCGGCGTCCAGAAAGTGAAGGGCTGCTGATCCCGGCAACACGCCACTTCCTCGCTCACCACCGATGTTGAGCTCAGCTCGGGTTCGGGGTCGCGTTCCAGTCGCGAGAACGAGCGCTGTGATAGCGGTGCTGGTGGCGCCGTCGATACCCAGTGTCGACAGGCTTCCGTTACGGTATTCGACTGCCAGCGTGCCCAAGACCAGCTTGACACCCGCGGCTTGTGCCGCTTTGACCAGTGTCGCCGCATCGCGCTCAGGCTCCTGCCCCCCGGCCTGTGGGAGTCGTTCCACCAGAGTCACCGTCAACCCTCGTTCGGCCAGCATCCGGGACGCGTGAAGTCCACAGCGGCCACCGCCGGCCACCATCACGTCAGTCATTGGTGTTTCCCACCCCCAAGTCGGAGCCTTCTTCGTGATATGGGATCTGCCAGGGCTCATGGCCCGTGTAGAGCGAGGTGATGAACGAAACACCGGACAGACACGCTGAACCTTGGCACCGGCCCCATGTTGCGTGTGTTCGGCGGGCGACGCCGGCGATCGACGTCGCGGGCAAAGGCGATGACAGCGCTTGGTGAATATCAGCCGCAGTGACCTTCTCGCACGCGCAGATGACGGTGCGCCCGAGCGGGTCGGCGGCTGCGCGTGCACAATCCAGGTCCTGCCAGAGCGGGCTAGAGTAACTCAGGGTGCGAACAGGATTCGGCGCCGCATGGGTGCTAAGGCCTCGTTCCCAGAGCAGGGTGGTCACGTACGGGCCAATCCCCGGCGAAGCCGAGACGCCAGTGGAGCGAATTCCGGCGACTTGCAAGAGATTCTCGGCAGACTCCGACCATCCGATGCGATAGGTCGGATCGGAATTGGCGCGCACGCCGGCAAAACGTTTGGTCACATAGCTCAAGTCGATAGACGGCATCATGTCCATGCACCGACGCAGGACGGCGTCGAGCCCGTCCTCATCCGTTGACCGGTCGAGCTTGTCGTCTTGGTCTTCGGCTGTCGGTCCCAACAACACCGAGCCGTGCGCGGTGGGCAGCACCATCGGGCCGTGCCCAAGCTTCCCCGGGACCCCGGTCAGCATGCCCGGGACCTGGGCGCCGAATTCGCGGTCGAGCAACGCCCACTGTCCGCGTCGCGGCGTGACCGTGAACTCTTCGCCGCCGAGTGCGCGCGACACCTGGTCGGCACCGAGCCCGGCGGCGTTCACCACGAACCTGGGCCGGAAGGTTCGTCGTGAAGTCTCGACGGACAACACCCGGCCGTCGTCGTTCTTCGCGCTCT
>Ga0209066_10002535_pt1 | contig 22070 bp, 10 predicted proteins | sample All_14_2_FD_187198 | JGI IMG/M metagenome (GOLD analysis project Ga0209066, IMG submission 187198) | Freshwater microbial communities in response to fracking from Pennsylvania, USA - Allegheny Zone_MetaG_DW_15 (SPAdes) (version 2) ... | reverse complement strand
CCCACAGCGGCCAGATGGCCTCTTCCACCTTGTCGGCCACGCTGGCGAGCTCGCTGGCACGCGAGTAGGCATGCGCCACCTCGGGCGCGGCCCACCCTTTGCCCACCATGTGCACGGTGCCCAGCGAGGCATGCAACTGCAGTTCGATCTGATCACGCTCAGGCGTGGCCGGCAAGGTGGCGGTGGCGTGCAGCCCCGCCTGCAGGTGAGCAGCGGCCTCGTGCAGGGCCAGCCGGTTCAGTGCCAGTTCGCTTGCCCGCCGCCAATAGGGCACCGCCAGGTGTGCCTGCCCGGCGCCCATGGCATGCCGGGCCAGCAAGGCTGGTTGCGCCTGCACAGTGGCCTGGTGACGCGTTTCCATCTGCTTCAGGATCGCCGCGTGCAGCGCCTCCTTGTGGTCCTTGAGCAGTGACTCGTAGGCCGCATCCTGTACCAGGGCATGCTTGAAAACGTAGACCGGCTGACCTTGTTCGCTGTCTTGCCTCAAGGCCAGGCCTGATTCCAGCAAGGCGTCAATGCCCTCCTGCAAGCCCTGGGCGTCCTGCCCGCACACCGCAGACAACAAGTCGTGGCTGAACTCACGGCCAAGGACGGAACCGATCTGCGCCACCTCCTTGGCGCGCGCGTTACGGTCCAGGCGCGCCATCAAGGAATCCTGCAAGGTGGCAGGCAAGCCCGACACCGCCTGCCCCCCGGAGGGCAATCCACCATGCGCCTGTCGCTCGATCAGGGATTTGGTCAGTTCCTCCACGAACAGGGGCACGCCATCCGTGCGGTTCTCGATCTGCTGCGCCAACTCGGTGGGCAAGGCCTGCTCCCCCGTCAGACGCGACACCAGGGCCGCCACCTCAGAGCGGCGCAAGCCAGGCACCTTGAGCGCCGTCACATGCCCTTGCCGATCAAAATCGGGCACGAACTCTGGTCGGTGTGTGACCACCAGCAGCACCGGCAGACCCTTGGTGCGCTCGACCATCTCACTGAGGGCCGACAAGGACGCCGGATCAGCCCAGTGCGCGTCCTCGAACAGGATCAGCAAGGGCGACTGCTCTGCCCTCACGTGCAGGATGTCACCCAGTACGCCGACGATGTCCTGCTCACGCTGGTAGGCCGCACTGACGGGCAGCTTGTAGCGCTCATCAAAGGGCAAGGACAACAAGGCCGCCAGCAGGGCCGCATGGCGCGCCGACAAACCATACTGCCCGCAAACGAGGCCGTCGATGCGGTCGAGCTTGGCAGGCAACGGCAGGTCGGGACGCAGCCGCAAGGCGCGCTCCAGGGCGTCCACGACCGGGTGGAAGGCGCTGTGCACGCGGTGCGCCACGCACTGAAAACTCATGGCCTGCAGACCGGCATTGCCCAGCCTGTCGCGCAACTCCTTGAGCATGCGGGACTTGCCGATGCCGGCCTCGCCAGACAACAACACCACTTGCCCTTGCCCCTGCAAGGCAGCCTGCCAGCGCTCGGTCAGCAAACCCAGCTCCTGCAGCCGCCCCACCAGAGGGGTGACCTGGTCCCCGCTGCTGGCGTCAAAGCGGGTCAAGGAGCCGCTCACGGCGGTGACACGCCAGACCTGGCGTGGTTCGCTGACCCCTTTGAGTGCATGCACACCCTGGTCTTCGTACATGAAGCTGCCCGCCGTGAGCTTGCGGGTCAGGTCGCTGATGAGCACCCCATTGGGCCTGGCCAGGCCTTGCAGGCGCGCCGCGATATTGGGCGTGTCCCCCAGGGCCAGTTGCTCGCGACGCGGGCCAGCGCCAATATCGCCGATGACCACCCGGCCGGTGTCAATCCCAATGCGCACTTGCAGTTGCACCGTGTCGGCCGCGCCCACGCCAATGTCCAGCAGAGAGATCGCCCGCACAAGCTCCAGACCCGCATGGACCGCGCGCACGGGGGCATCTTCCTGCGCCTGCGGGTAGCCGAAATACACCAGCAGACCATCGCCCAGATACTGGGCCACGGTGCCGCCACAGCGGTTGATCACGGTCACGGCCGCTTGCTGGTAAGCCAGCACCACCTGCCGCCATTGCTCGGGTGTGAGCCTGGCGCACAGGGCCGTGGCGTCAACCAGATCACAGAACATGATGGTGAGCTGACGCAACTCGGTATGCTGAGGTGGCGCCTGCTGCGCAGGCGTCTCGGGCTGCGCACCCAACTCGGCGATGGCCCGCATCAGGCGCTTGCGGTCACCCAGGCTCAAGCCCAGTTGTTCGAGGTCCTGTGCGGTGAGGCTGGCCACGATGTCTTCGGCGATGCCGTTTTCGCGCAGCAGGGGCTCCAGCCGGCTCAAGCCGGCGGCAGCCAGCCAGTCCGTCAATGATGCGATCGGGGACGCAGGGGCTTGCGGCGGGGACATGGCATCAGCCCGGCGGAGACGACAAGGCCCAGGTGCACACGGACTCAGGATCCATGCCCGTGCCCATGTCCTTGAGACGCTGCAACACGGTCGCATCCAGCGCGTCCTGCACGAGGCCGCTGGCCCGTGACCAGGCATACACCGTGAGCACATCGCGCGAGCCAAGTTGTTCATAGGCTCGGCTGGTGAAGCCCAGCAGGCGCGCGGCCGCTTCGTGGCGACCTTCCAGCGCAGCCAGCAAGGCCAGCAAGCCGGCATACAAGCCCAGCCACTCCCAGTCGCGCCCCCGCGAGGCCGCCACGAAGTCGGTCAGTGCCACGCGCGCGCCTGGCAGGTCGCCCTTGACAAAATCGACGCAGGCCACGATGGCCAGGGCATGCAGCACGAAATTGTCGCGCCGATGGCGGCCACGCGCCAGCAACTGCATGCAGGTTTTCAAGGCCGTGTCGGTGTCGCCCAGGGCCAGGCTGACCGAGGCCAGGTCGCTCAGGGTGGCTGACACCACGCCCTCCAGGCCGGCGGCTTGCGCCTTCACCAACAAGGTGTGGCACACGCGCCGGGCCTCGGCCATGTGCTCGATGGAGCGCAGCACCCCGACCTCAGCCAGCAGGCGCTGGGCACACAACCTCGCGGGCCAGTCGGGTTGTTCGAGCGAGGCCATTTCGTCAAGCACCGACAAGGCCTGGGTGGCCGGCAGCACGCCGCTACCGGCCAGGCAACGCAGGGCCAGATACAGGCCCTGGCGGTCGGCTGCAGCACGGTAGGACGCCGCCGCACGCAAGGCGAAATCATGCATCTGGGTATTGGCCACACCCCAATGCAGGCGACTGCGCTCCAGCCAGAAACGCGCCACTTCGGCACCGGGCTGCAGACTGGTCGCCAAAGGCTCCAACGCCTGACCGCGCTGCCGGCATTCAGGCGCCAGGCCCAGCAACAGGAAGAGCGGACCAGACGCGCCCAGCAGGCGGATGGCCAGCGAGGGATCATGCTGCCAGGCCCAGTCCATGGCCATGCGCACATTGTCGATTTCAGGGCCGTAGCGGGCCAGCCAATCGGCGTCGGACTGCCGCCAGTAATCCTCGTAGGCGGTCTCCATCATGCCGGCCAGCGCCCAGGCGTGGCGCTTTCGGATGTCAGGCAGCTCGCCCGAATCAACCAGCTTGAGCCCGGCGTAGTCGCGCATGCTGTCGAGCAAACGGTAGCGCGGCGCTTCGCCGGCATCGGCCATCACCAGCGAGCGGTCGACCAGCGCGCCCAGCACATCGATCACGGCCCACTCGTCCAGATCGTGGTCGTGCGCCAGCGCCTTGGCCAGGTCCAGCGTGAAGCCACCGGCCAGCACGGCCAGTCGCCGGAACACGGCCCGCTCGGCCGGCGACAGCAGTTCGTGGCTCCAGTCCAGCGCGGCCAGCAAGGCCTGCTGCCGCGACGGGGTCACGGCACTGCTGCCCTGCAGCAGCTTGAATCGCTCCGCCAGGCGCTCTTCAACGCCCTGCAAGCCCAGCAAAGGCACACGGGCCGCCGCCAGTTTGATGGCCAGCGCGACGCCGTCGAGCCGGCTGCACAGCCCCACCACGCGGGCCACATGGGCGTCGGTCAATTCGAAATGCCGGTTGTGGGCCTTGACCTGGTCCACGAACAAGGCCACAGCGCCATACTGCATGGCCTCTTCGGGCGTGACGTTGGTGGTGGGCACCTGCAGGGGCCCCAGGCGAAACACCCGCTCACCCGGCACTTTCAAGGGCAACTGGCTGGTGACGAGGATGCGCACATCGGGCGCGCCCGCCGTCACGGCATGCGCCAGCCGGGCCACCGCGTCCAGCACGTGTTCGGCGTTGTCGATGACCAGCAGCACCTGCAAGGGCTTGAGCGCGCTGACCAGCGCTTCCAGCGGGTCTGCCCCGCCTGAAGACAAACCCAGCCCTTGCGCCACCAGCGACACCACCAGTTGGGGGTCGGCAATGCCTGCCAGTTCGACCCAGGCCGCGCCATCGCGTCGGGTGCTGCGCCAGGTCTGGGCTGCCCACAAGGCAAAAGCCGTTTTACCGATGCCGGCCTGTCCCACCACGGTGATCAGCGAAGCCGGCAGTTGGGCATCGAGGGCGATCAGGTCGGCGCTTCGGCCCCACAGCGGACCGGGCAGGGCAGGCAGCACTGACAGCACGTCCAGCGCAGATTCGGATCGCCGGGGCGCGTTGGCCAATGGCGCCACCGGCTGCAGCTCGGTGGCGGTATCGACCGTGACCGGCAGGCAGAACCGGTAGCCCCGCCCTGGCACCGTCGCGATGGATTTGGCACCCAGCAGTTTGCGCAGCGAGGAAATCTGCACCTGCAGGTTGTTTTCTTCGACCACCAGATTGGGCCAGACGCGGTCCATCATCTCGGTCTTGCTGACCAGCCGCCCGTGCGCCATCACCAGCACCGTCAACACATCCACGGCACGTGCGCCCAAGCTGGCAGGTTCGCCGTCAAGGTACAGAAGCCGCTCCGATACGCGGAGCTCGAACCGATCAAAGTGGTAACAACCGTTTAACAAGTGTTCCCCAGCCGGTCTGATGTTGTTGTGGCGAATGATCGGCCCTTTCAGGATGGCACCGCCTGATATTCAAGCGCTTTTCAGAAGATTTTCAGACGCAATTCATAACATGCGCCGCACGGGCCCGGACAATAGAAACAATTCTAAAGAAATCCAGCCTTATCGCACGAACCATGTGCGTGAAAGGCTTGCAAAACTAACGCTGTCGTCCAATGCCTGCCTAAAAGCAGGTTCGAGGGCCCTCACCAACACTGGTCAGGGCCCTCGCCTTTTGTGGACATCCTTGCCCACAATGGGTATCGTCGGCCAATCATGCTGCAGCGCAGCATCCACCGATTGACCAAGCCGAGAGTGATTCAGCCATGCCTGCAAAACGATCACGCCCCCAACGCGCCCTCCTGTCGCCATGGGCCAGCCCGCTGTCCTGGTCGGCACGGGCGCTGGTCTCACTGAGCCTGGCCGGTTTGTGCGCACAGGGCCTGGCGCAGGCTGACCCCTCGCCCTTGCCTGCGCTGGGCCTGGACGCCCGATCGGTGACGGTGTCGGGCCTGTCGTCTGGCGGCTACATGGCCGCGCAGTTCGAGGTGGCCTTTTCCAGGTCGGTGGCGGGCGCGGCGATCGTGGCAGGCGGCCCCTACGGCTGCTCCCTGGGCTCGGTCACCACGGCCGCCCTGACCTGCTCCTGTCCCTACGATGGCGCCAACCCGGCGTCCACCGAACTGACCCGCCTGCAGTGCCTGCATCTGCCAGCCAAGGTGCTGTCCGGCCGCGCACGCCAGGCCATCGAGGGCAACAAGGACCACATCGACGGCATCAGCAACCTGCGCAAACACAGGCTGTGGTTGTACTCGGGTGACGCCGACCCGGTTGTCGACACCACCATCGTGGATGGCCTTCAGCAGTTTTACAAGGACGCGAAGGTGGCCGCCAACCGCATCCGGCGCGTCAAGGAACCCACCGCCGGGCACGGCATGCCCATCGACACCCAGGGCAGTTGCGCGCTCACCGAGTCCCCCTACATCAACGGCTGCAAGCTTGATGGCGCCGGCGAGTTGCTGAAGTGGCTCTACAAGCAGCCCAATTGGCAGGCCGGGCGGGCGCAGGCGGGCTCGCTCAAGCCCTTTGACCAGAAGCCCTATCGGCAAGCCGGGGTGTTCGACAGCCTCGATGACAGCGGCTGGCTCTACGTGCCGCAGGCCTGCGAACAAAGCGGCGCACGCTGCAAGCTGCACGTGGCCTTCCATGGCTGTGAGCAGGGGCAAAACTTCCCGGCCAAGGGGCAGCCCTATGGCACCACCTTTGTGACCCACGCAGGCTACAACCGCTGGGCCGAGGCGGCCGGCATCGTGGTGCTCTACCCGCAGGTGGTGCCCAGCAACAAGTTCAACATGGGCTCGCCTTACGAGTTCAACCCCAAGGGCTGCTGGGACTTCTGGGGCTACACCAGCCCGCTGGGCGATGCGTCCTTGTTCGGCACCGCACCGCCTTTCGCACGGCAGGACGCGCCTCAGTTGCGCGCTGTCAAGGCCATGGTGGACGCGCTGCTGGCCCAGCCTTGAGCCCTGCTTGCGTGAGGGCGTTCATTTGATTTCGAACTGCACGCGGGTGCCGGGGCCCTTGTCCTCAGGCAAGCCCGCCACGCCCACCTTGGACGCCGTCAGCAAGACCCGCTCGGGCGGCATCTTGCTGGCCAGGTAGGCCTTGACCTGGTCACCCCGCTGGTTGGCCAGTGTGCGCAGGGCTTCGTCGCCTACGTTGGCCGAGGCCATCAGCAAGGATTCCATCTCCTCGGGCGGCAAGGTCTTGGCCAGGCCGATCAGGTTGCGCGGCTTCTTGATGTCGGCGGCCTTGTAGGCAGCGCTCAGCCAGGTCAGGCGCTCCTCGGGCGCCACGCGTGTCTCGGGCATAGGCTGGCCCGTGGCTTTGGACTTGGCCAGGCGCAGCAGGCGGTTGACATGGATGCGGCGCAGGCCCTCGGTGTCTTGCGCCGGGTCGGCACGGCCGGTCGCCTCGAGCTTCAAGGCAGGGCGGTCCATGAGCTTGTCGGCCAGGGTGTCCAGGCGTTGCCGTGCGGCGTCGTTCAGCGATGCCGAGCCGGCATCAAAGGCCACGTGGCCCAGCTCCTGCGCATCACCGCCGGCCAGCAGCGCGAAGGGCGCCGTCACGGCCTTGGTGATCAGGTTGGCGATCACATGCCAGATGATGCCGCCCACCGAAAACTGCGGGTCATCCAGTGAACCGGAGATGGGCAGATTGACGTCGATTTCACCCCGGCGGTTTTGCAGCAGCGACACGGCAAACAGAACGGGCAGGCTGGTGGCCTCAGGGCTGTTCACCTTCTCGCCGAAGGTGAGCTGGTCCAGAAAGATCTGGTTGCTGGCTTCGAGCTTGCCGCCATCCACCTTGTACTTCACCGTCACCGACAGGGTGCCTTTTTCGATGCCGTAGCCGGCATAGCGCGCGGCGTAGGGCGTGAGGCGGGTCAACTCGATGCCTTTGGCCGAGCCCTGGATGTCGGTGTAGAGCTTGGGGCCCAGCGGGTGGATCTGGCCGGTGACCAGCAGCGGCGCGGCATCGTCCACGGCCCCCGATATCTTGATGGTGGCGGGCTCGGGCTTGGTTGAGGCCACGGCCGATACCTCGCCTTCCACCTGGGTCAGGCGGGCGGAGTAGTTGGGCTTGATGAAGTTGTCGGTGAAGGCCACGCGGCCCTTGCTGAGCTGGATCTGCTGCCAGCGCAGCATCGGGGCCGGCGCGGCGGGCGATGACGCGGCGGCCGCCGCACTTGCAAGCGGCACAACCGGCGCAACAGGTGCAGCGGGCTTGGCCGCATCGGACTTGGGCTCGGGCGTGGTCAGCGAACGGGTCTCGCCACCCGCTTCGCTGCGCATGATGCCGGCCAGGTTCAACTGGCCGTTGGGGTTGATGATGAGCCGACCAAAAAAGTCCTTCAAGGTGATGCGGCCCAGGTTGGCATCCACCGCCTGCCCTGCCAGGGCGATGTCAACCCCATCCAGGCTCAGGGTCTGCCAGCTCAGAAAGTCGGCTTCGTTGACACGGTCGTTCACCCGCAGCGCGTTGATGCCCAGACGCCCTCGGTAGCGCGTCTGCAAGGGGCCCGCTGCCGGCATCTGCAGGCTCAACTGGCCGCTGGCCTGGGCCTTGCCCGTCGCCAGCCGGATGTTGACCAGCGGGTCGATGTAGGGCTGCACACCGGCCAGGTCCAAGGCGGTCAGGTCCACACGGGCGTTCACGGCCAGCGGCTGCGGCGTGACCGCACCCTTGATCTGGATGCGGCCGCGGCCTTGGGCCAGGGTGTCCAGCGTCAACTGGATGGGGCGGCTCAGGTCGTTGGACAGGTCCGCCAGATTCAACTGGGTCTGGTGGACCTCGATGCGGCCAGCCGGGCTCACGGTCTGGTCCTGCAGTTGCAACTGGCAGTCGCTGCAGTTCAGAGCCTTGAGCGTGATCTTGGGCTGAGGCTGCGCCGAACGCGTGGCCATTGTGACGGCTGCCTGATCAGGCTCCTCAGGGCTCATGCCGAAGAAGGTGCCTTGCGCGCTGCGTGTGACGGCGGCATCCAGCTTGAGCAGGTCCACCTTGTCGACCGTCAGCATGCGCAAAGCGGGCGAGGTGGCCAGGTCCAGCTCGGCCTGGACGCCATCCACACTCAGCTTGTCGAGCAGGATGCGGTCGCGCGAAGCGGCCTGGCTGGCGTGCAGGCCCAGTTGGCTGAGCTGCACGTTGCCCGACAGCAAGCGGGCCTGGGCGGGCTCCAGCGCAGAGGCTGTCTGCAAACGGGCCTGAAGCTGGGCACGCATGGCCAGCTCACCCTGGCGGACCTGCACAGGCAGCTTGACCAGGTCAGACAAGGCTTGCGCCCACGGCTGCAGCGAGACCTTGCTGAGGTTGAGCTGGCCATCGACCAGTTGCTGCGCCACCTGGACGTGGCCTTGCGCCAGCAGGCTGGCGGCATGTTCGTCACGCACATCCAGTTGCCAGCTTGCGGGCTTGGCAGCGCGCGCTGCATCCAGCCCGTCCACGCTCAGGCGCAAGGCCGCGATGGCCGGCCAGGCTTGACCGGGCTTGACGTCAGGCACGGTCTGCATGTCCAGCTTGTTGGTGTTCACGCGCAGCTTGTCCAGGCGCCAGGCCCAGGGCTTGGTCTGTCCAACGTCAGCGGGTGCTGGCGCCTGCTTGGCCGCAGGCGCTTTGGCCTGGTGTGCAGCGGGCACCCTCAGGGCACGCGCCTGCACGCGAACCCCGTCCAGCAAGACGGCGCCCACACGCACCTGGCGCTCCAGCGGCAAGGCGTCCAAACCCTCCACCGCCAGGGTCTCCCAGCCTGCCTCGACACGGCCCAGGCCGGGCGCTGCGGGCAAGGTCAAACCCAGCTTGCTCAGCTTGAACCCGCCCTGGATGGCCAGGCGCGGCACGGCCGGGGGCTGGCGCGCTTCGAACTGCAGCGTCAGCGCCGTGTCCAGGCGGCCACTGCCAGCCTGCATGCGCCAGGCCTCGGGCACAAAGGGCTGGGCCGCCGCCAGCCAGTGGGGCACGTCCACCGCATCCCAGTTCAGTTGCACTTCAGAACGCAAGCCCTCGTCGAACAAAAGCGTCTTGCCCTTGATCTGCAAGGGACTGCCGTCGATGCGCGCAGCCAGCAAGGGCTGCACATGCACCTGGGTGTGGCTGGGCAGGCTCGATACAAAGGGGATGCCGATGCGCAATTGATCGATGCGGTGTTCTTGCGCCAGCACGCGGTCGGTGTAGCGCACCAGGCCATCTGTCAGCTCGATGTTGAACACGGCAAAGCGCGCCGGCTCACCGCTGGCGTCGGGCGTCTTGGGCTGGTTCTGCAGGCGCACCAGGATGGGCGAGAAGTTGAAGGCCTGCGCGCTCTGGCGTTCGATCCACAGCTCGGGCTTGACCACGCTCACGCGGCGCAACACCGGCGCGAAACGCCACAGCGATTCCAGTGAGAGCTGGGTCTGTGCCTGCTGGACCTTCAAAATGGGCGCGGCTGCCGGCCCCACGCTCAGGCCATCGAGCCCCACCACCCAGGTCAAGGGCTGAATGTGCAAGGCCTGGATGCGAACCGGCGTGCCCAAGGCCTCGCTGGCAGCGGCTTCGACCCTGGGTTTGAGCCAGTTGGGCAGCCAGGCCCCGACCAGCCCGGTCCACGCGACCGCCACGGCCACCAGGGCCAGGGCCCAGCGGCGCCAACGCACCGAGGCTGGGCGGGGAGAAGAAGCAGTCTGAGCAGTGGTCATCAAAACATCTCGGCACAAGGGGCCTGTAGCGGCCCTGACACGGGATGGTACTAGGCTGTTGCGCGCCGCTCACACCGTTTGGCGGCATCATCTTTGCTAACCAGATTCCGACCATGAGCAAAGGCGAATGCAGCAGCCTGTGGCATGGTTCATCCAGACCAAGCAACGAGGGAAACTGATATGCGCAAAGCATGCCGAAAGGCGACACCGAATCACATCACCTGCGCCTTGACCGGCGCGCTCACTGCGCTGGCCATGACCGGGTCCATGTGGGAGGCTCAGGCCGCGACAGCGTCCCCGGCCCTGGGCTACTCGCCCGCCAACATGAACAAGCGTGTCAGCCCGCGCCAGGACTTTTACCAGTACGCCACCGGCAACTGGCTCAAGCGCACACAGATTGCGCCTGACGAGGCCGATGTGGGTGGCTTCACCCAGCTCGCCAACAACCTGGACAAGCAGTTGCTCAAGCTGATCAAGGACGCCGCAGCTGCGCAGGACGCGCCAGGCAGCGCCCGCCAGCAGATCGGCGACTACTGGCGCGCGGCCATGGACGTCAAGCGCCAGAACGAGCTGGGGCTCAAGCCCCTGCAAGCCGACCTGGCGCGCGTGGCCTCACTGGCACTGCCCGGCTCCCCCGCCAGCGTGGGTGAACTGTCGGCCAGGCTGCAGCTGGGCTTTGTGGTGTCGCCGTTGCTCAACGTCTATGTCACGCCCGACGCCAAAGACAGCAGCACCAACCTGCTGATCATCCTGGCAGGCCAGCAGGCCCTGACGCCGGACGAATATGCCAAGCCTGATGGCCAACGGGTGCGCGACCTGTACCTGGCCTACATCACCAAGATGCTGCAAAGCGCGGGCGACGACGCCCCGGCCGCCGCTGCCGGCGCGCGAACCGTACTGGCCATCGAGACCGAACTGTCCGCCGCGCGGCTCACGCCGCTTCAGCAGCGCGACCCGGCCATGACCTACAACAAGATGCCACTGGCCGACGCGCAGGCACTCATCCCGGCGCTGGACATCAGCGCCAAGCTGCGCACCATGGGCGTGACACCGCCCGCCACCGTGCAGGTGCAGGACATCGCCGCGCTCAAGGCCGTGAACACGGTGCTGAGCACGCGTTCGCCCGACGAGGTGCGCACCCTGCTGCGCTGGCATGTGCTGTCCGCCCGCGCCTCATCCCTGGGTGAGACATGGCGCGAGCTGGACCGCGCTTTCGATCGTCAACGCAAAGGCCTGGCCACCTCGCCGACGCGCGAACGCGAGGTCACGCAGGCCATCAACATGCGGCTGTTCCACCCGCTGTCCAGGCTGTATGTGCAGGCGCATTTCCCTGACACCACCCGGCGCGACATCGTCCAGATGGTGGGCCATGTCAAAGACGAGTTCGCGCAGCGCCTGCGCCAAAACCCCTGGCTGGACGAGCCCACGCGCGCGGCGGCGCTGGACAAGCTGAGCAAGGTCGACATCCAGGTGGGCTACCCCCAACAATGGATCGACTTCAGCGGCCTGCTCATCAAGCCCGACGACCACTTTGGCAACACCCAGCGAGCCGATGAATTCCAGTTGCGCCGCAGCCTGGCCAAGGTCGGTCTGCCCGTGGTGAACGAGCGCTTCGCTGAACCACCGTACACCACGCCCACCTCGGTGAATGCGGCCTACAACCCGCAGACCAACAGCATCGACATCACCGCCGCCATCGTGCAGCCGCCCTTTTACAAACCTGGTGCGGACGCGGCCGTGAACTACTGCACCATTGGCGCGGTCATCGGGCACGAGCTCACCCATGGCTTTGACAGCTTCGGGCGCCAGTACGGCCCCAAGGGCAATCTGCGCGACTGGTGGACCCCTGAGGCCACCGCCGAGTTCAAGAAGCGCACGGATGTGCTGGTCCAGCAGTACAGCGCATTCACCTTGCTGCCAGGCGTGCAGCACAACGGCGAGCTCACGCTCACCGAGAACACCGCCGACCTGGGTGGCATCACCCTGGCGCACGCCGCGCTGCAACGCCATCTGGCCGGCCAGCCCCTGCCCAAGATCGACGGGCTGAACTCAGACCAGCGCTGCTTCGTGGCCTGGGCGCAGATGTGGTCCTACAAGGCGCGGCCCGAGCGGGTGAAGCTGCTGGCCGCCACCGACTACCACGCCAACAGCGCGCTGCGCGGCTATGTGCCCCTGCTGCACCTGGATGCCTTCCACAAGGCCTTCGGCACCCGCCCGGGCGATGCGATGTGGCGCGCACCCGCGCTGCGCATGCACATCTGGTAAGGCCGTCACAGGCGCAGGCGCGCCAGGTCCTCAGGCGTGTCGGCGTCCTGCAGCACGCCCGGGTCGTTCACATGCACGGCGAGGGCCTGGCGCCAGTCCAGCAACTGGCGCGCACCCTGGTCGCCCGAGAGCTTGCTCAAAGCCTCGAACCAGGCACGAGGCAAGCCCCTGGGCTGGCCCAGCTTGCCCTGGTACACCGGCACCACGGGTTGCCCGCGCCCCATCAGCGTGTGCTTGAGATCCTGCAGGGTCTGGCTGGCCACGGCAGGCATGTCGGCCAGGCCCACCACCACGCCAGACACATCGGCTTGCGATATCAAGGCCTGCACACCGCAGGCCAGTGAATGCCCCATGCCCAGGTCGGCCTGCGCATTGACGATGGCATAGGCGCCATGCATGTCGGCCAGGCTTTTACCAAAGGCGTCATCAGGCGGGATGACCAGCCAGAGCGTGTCGAACACCTCGGCGTAACGGGTCAGCACCGCCTCCAGCATGGTGCGGCCATCGGGCAAGATGGCCTGGCGCTTGTCGCTGCCAAAGCGCGAGGCCTGCCCCGCCGCGAGGATCAGGCCGGCCACGCTCATGCGCAGCTCGCGCCGGTTTCAAGCTGGCGCCTGACCTGCACCAGTTCGGCGGCAATGGACACGGCGATCTCGGCGGGCGCGCGCGAACCGATCGACAGCCCCACCGGGCCACGCATGGCCGCCACCTGCTGCTCGCTCAGATCAAACTGCTTCAGGCGTTCGCGGCGCCGCGCGTTGGTGATGACCGAACCCAGCGCCCCCACATAGAAGGCCGGGGACTTCAAGGCCTCCATCAGGGCCAGGTCGTCGAGCTTGGCGTCGTGGGTCACGGTGACCACGGCCGTGCGGGCATCGCAGGCAAAGGCAGTCACGGCGTCGTCGGGCATGTCGGTGAGCAGCGTGGCATCGAGGTCCTGCCAGGCGCCGGTGTACTCGACGCGCGGGTCGCAGATGGTCACCGCATAGCCCAGCGACTGGGCCATGGGCAGCAGGTAGCGGCTGACCTCGGTGGCGCCAATGAGCAACAAGCGGTGACGCGGCCCCAGCACGTGCGCCAGGCCTTGCGCGTCATCGCTGAAGTCGGCGTGCTCACGGGCGGGCGACAGGCTGACCTGGCCCGAGGCGTAGTCCAGACGGCGCAGCACCATCTGCCGCGCATGCAGGGCCTGCATGGCCTGTTCGACCACGGCCGGCTGCCAGAAAGGCTCGATCGCCAGGCCCAGGGCGTTGCCACAAGGCAGGCGGTAGCGTTCACGCTCGGCGGCATCACGCCCATAGGTGCGCAAGGCCACGCGAGGCGCCCCTTCGGCCCACAAGCTGCCGGCCATCACCTCGTGCACCAGGTCGTCTTCCACACAGCCGCCAGACACCGAGCCCGTGATCAGGCCCTGCTCGCTGATCACCGCCATGGCGCCAGGTGGGCGCGGGCTGGCGCCGAAGGTGCTGAGCACGGTCACCAGCACACAGCGCTGTCCGGCCTGATGCCAGCGCAGCGCCTGCGCCAATACCTCGTGGTCGTTACTGTGCATGTTCCAGTCGAATCGGCAGGGACCGTATGCGCTGCTTCGTCAGGGCGTATACGGCGTTGGTCACGGCCGGGGCAATGGGCGGTGTGCCCGGTTCACCCACCCCGCCGGGTGCGGCGGTGCTGGGCACGATGTGGGTCTCCACCACCGGCATCTGGGCCAGGTGCAAAGCATCATAGCTGCGGAAGTTGCTTTGCTCCACACGCCCATTGGCCACGGTGATCTCGCCAAACAGCGCGGCGCTCAGGCCATAGACGATCGAGCCTTGCATCTGCGCCTCGACCGTGTCGGGGTTGACCACCACCCCGCAATCGATGGCACACACCACGCGGTGCACCTTCACCTGCCCATCGGCCACCGACACCTCGGCCACCTGCGCGCAAATCGACCCGAACGACTCGTGCAGCGCGATGCCGCGCGCGCGGCCCTTTGGCAAAGGCTTGCCCCAGCCGGCCTTGCTGGCCGCCAGGTCGAGCACCGCCTGGTGACGCGGGTGCGCACCGAGCAGGCTGCGCCGGTAGGCATGCGGGTCCTGCCCCGCCGCGTGGGCCAGTTCGTCCACAAAGCTTTCGGTGAAGAAGGCGTTGTACGAGTGGCCCACGCTGCGCCACGAGCCCACCGGCACATGGGTCTCGGGCCGCACCTGGCGCACGTCGATGCTGTCAAACGCGTAAGGGATGTCGAAGGCCCCTTCGATCTGGTTTTTGTCTGGCGTGTTGGCGGCGGCCAGGGGCAGCAAGCGCCGCACCGAGTCATACGTGATCGAGGGCGCCGCCACGCGGTTGGTCCAGGCCGTCACGCGGCCCTTCGCATCCACGGCCGCGCGGAACTCGGACAGCGCGGCAGGCCGGTAGACATCGTGCTGCATGTCTTCTTCACGCGTCCACAACAACTTCACCGGCTTGCCGTCCAGTTGCAGGGCGATGGCCACGGCCTGTTCGACCATGTCGATCTCCAGCCGCCGGCCAAAGCCGCCGCCCAGATACGGCACGTGCAGGGTCACCTGGTCCATGTCGACATCGGCCACCTGCGCGGCCTTCCATTTGGCCAGCGAGGGCGACTGGGTGGCGCACCACACCTCGACCTTGCCCGCCTTGACCTGGGCCACGCAGTTGATGGGCTCCATGGCCGAATGCGCCAGGAAGGGCGCCCAGTAGCTGGACTCGATCACCTTGGCGGCCTGTTTGAGCGCGCCCTCGGCATCGCCCTTGCTGCCGTATGCAAAGCCCTTGTTCGCGGCCAGCTCGGCCTTGAACTGCCTGGCGATGTCGGCCGACGACACCTTGTCGTGCGCCGTCGTGGCATAGCTGATCTTGACCTCGGCCAGCGCCTGCTTGGCACGCCACCAACTGTCGGCCACCACCACCACGCCCTGCGGGATCTGCAGCACCTTGATCACACCCCGGCGCTGGCGTGCGGCGGCATCGTCCACCGACGCGATCTGTGCACCAAACACCGGCGGCTGGGCGATGGCCGCGTAGACCATGTCCTTGACGCGCACGTCCACACCGAACACCGCCTCGCCATTGACCTTGGCCGGGATGTCGGTGCGCGCAATGGGCTTGCCGATCAGCTTGTACTGCGCCGGGTCCTTGAAGGGGACATCAGCCGGTGGGCTCAAGGCGGCTGCGTCTTTCACCAGCTCGCCAAAGCCCAGCTTGGCCCCGGTCTGGCCATGGATGACCTGGCCGGCTTCGACACGGCAGTTTGCTGGCGCAATGCCCCAACGCGTGGCCGCCGCCTGAACCAGCATGGCCCGCGCCGTGGCACCGGCCAGCCGCATGGGCTCCCAGGCATCGCGGACGCTGGCCGAGCCGCCCGTGACCTGCAGCGACAGCACATAACCCAGGCGCTGCACGCTGGCCCGGGCCACACGCGCCAGCATGCTGTCGTCGTCCGATGTGAAGGGCACCACATTGAGCAGCATCGCCACATTGGCGTAGATGCGCGCCACCGGGGCCTGCTCAACGCGCACGTCTTCCCAGCGGGCACCGAGTTCTTCCACCAGCAGCATGGGCAGCGCGGTCAACACGCCCTGACCCATCTCCGAGCGCGGCACGGCCACGGTCACCGTACCATCGGGCGCGATCTTCACCCAGCCATTGAGCGCCACCTCGCCGGCGTCCACCGGCAGGCCCTCACCCAAGCGGTCGGCCGCCGAGGGCTTGCCACAGCCCACCAACAGGCCGCCAGACAAGGCCGCCCCGGTGATGAGGAACTGGCGTCTTGAAACCATCGCCTTCATGCCGCCACCTTCGCAGCGTGAATCGCCGCGCGCACGCGCTGGTAGGTGCCGCAGCGGCAGATGTTGGTCATGGCCGCGTCGATGTCGGCATCGGTCGGCTGGGGGTTGCTGCGCAGCAGGGCCGTGGCCGCCATCAGCATGCCCGACTGGCAGTAACCGCACTGCGGCACCTGATGCGCCACCCAGGCGGCCTGCAAGCGCGTCAGAATGGGGTCATCCTTGTTTTCGATCGTGCGGATGTCCTTGCCCGCTGCGGCCACCACCGGCATCACGCAGGACCGCACCGCCGCCCCGTCCATGTGGACGGTGCAGGCGCCGCAGGCCGCGATGCCGCAGCCGAACTTGGTGCCGGTGTGGCCCAGTTCGTCACGCAGGACCCAGAGCAAAGGCATGTCGTCTTCGACATCCACCGAAACGGCCTGGCCGTTGAGCTTGAATGTGTGCATGGTGTACAGCGTACATCTTTCTCATGAAGCGCGTCAAGCGGGTACAGTGGGGGCCATGTCGTACCCCAAGAAGATCAGCCGCGAAACGATTCTGGGCAGCGCCATGGCCTACATCAAAGCCCATGGGCTGGCTGAACTGTCCATGCGCACGCTGGCGGCCGAATTGGGGGTAACACCTAATGCGCTGTACCGTTACTTCGCCAGCAAGGCCGAACTCGAATACGCCATGGCCGAAGAGGCCGGCCACCTGTTGCTGAGCGCGCTTGAAAAAGCCGCTGCCCGCAAGGACCCGGCCCAGGCCATCCAGGCCGTGGCCAAGGCCTACATCAAGTTTGCGCGCGGCAACAGCGAGCTGTATGCCGTGAAAATGCGCCACTGCGCCAGCGACGACGGCCGCCCCGACAGCCACGACGCCGTCTGGGACTTCGTCATGCAACTGGCCGGCAGCCTGCCCACCCCCTGGTCTCCGGAAGACCTGGCCCTGTCGCTGTGGGCCTTCCTGCACGGCATGGTCGAACTGGACCGCGCCAACCTGCTCGATGGCCGCAAGCCCGAAGCCGCCATGGCCGTGGGCCTGGAGGTGATGCTGGCCGGCCTGATGACCCGCGCCCTGCCCCAGGCCTGAACACCCCATGCGCCACGCCAACCGCCCTTTCCAGACACTGAGGGCGGCCACGCACCAGCCCAGCCCCTTGCGCGACGCCATCACCCGTGCCACCCGGCTGGACGAGGCCACCTGCGTGCAGGCCCTGCTGAGCGAAGCCACCCTGGCGCCCGACCAATCGGCAGCAGCCCAGGCCCTGGCACTGAGCCTGGCCACCCGCTTGCGCCAAGGCCAGGCCAGCCCCGGCCGCGCCGGTCTGGTCCAGGCTTTGATGCAGGAGTTCTCGCTGTCCTCACAAGAAGGCATCGCCCTCATGTGCATGGCCGAGGCCCTGCTGCGCATCCCCGACGAGGCCACGCGCGACGCCCTGATCCGCGACAAGATCGCCCATGCCAACTGGGCCGCGCACCTGGGGCACAGCCCCTCGCTGTTCGTCAACGCCGCCACCTGGGGCCTGGTGCTTACCGGCAAGCTGGTGGGCACGCACGCTGAAACCGGCTTGCGCGCGGCCCTGCAGCACGTGGCCATCAAAGGGGGCGAGCCCCTGATCCGCAAGGCGGTGGACGTGGCCATGCGCATGCTGGGCCAGCAGTTCGTGATGGGCGAGACCATCCAGCAGGCGCTCGGCCATGCCCCGGCGCGCGAGGCCCAGGGCTTTCGCCATTCCTACGACATGCTCGGCGAAGCCGCCCTGACCGATGCCGACGCGCAGCGCTACCTGCAGGCCTATGAAGACGCCATCCACGCCATCGGCGCGTCGGTCGAAGGGCGCAGCCTGTACGAGGCGCCCGGCATCTCGATCAAGCTCTCGGCCCTGCACCCGCGCTACAGCCGCGCCCAGTACACACGGGTGATGGACGAGCTCTACCCTCGCCTGCTGATGCTGACCCGGCTGGCCCGCCACCACCACATCGGCCTGAACATCGACGCCGAAGAGTCCGAGCGGCTTGAACTCTCGCTCGACCTGCTGGAACGCCTGTGCCTGGAGCCCGAGCTGCAAGGCTGGGACGGCATCGGCTTTGTGGTGCAGGCCTATCAAAAGCGCTGCCCCTATGTGCTCGACCACCTGATCGACCTGGCCCGCCGCAGCGGCCACCGCCTCATGGTGCGCCTGGTCAAAGGCGCCTATTGGGACAGCGAGATCAAACGCGCCCAGGTCGAGGGCCTGGCCGACTACCCCGTCTACACCCGCAAGCCGCACACCGACGCGGCCTACCTGGCCTGCGCGCGCAAGCTGCTGGCCGCACCCGCCCAGGTCTACCCCCAGTTCGCCACGCACAACGCGCACACGCTGGCCGCCATCTGCCAACTGGCCGGCCCGCACTACCAGCCCGGGCAATACGAGTTCCAGTGCCTGCACGGCATGGGCGAGGCCCTCTACGGCATGGTGGTGGCCCCCGTGGCCGACGGTGGCCTGGGCCGCCCCTGCCGCATCTACGCGCCCGTGGGCAGCCACGAAACGCTGCTGGCCTACCTGGTCAGGCGCCTGCTTGAAAACGGCGCCAACACCTCGTTCGTGAACCGCGTGGCTGACGAAGCCGTGTCACTGGCCGAGCTGGTGGCCGACCCGGTGGCCCACATCCTGGACACGGCCCGGCGCGAAGGCACGGTGGGCGCGCCTCACCCGGCCATCGTCAAACCGCCGGCGCTGTTCATGCCCGAGCGGCTCAACTCGCCAGGCCTGGACCTGCACAACCCGCAGACGCTGGACCTGCTGCACGCCGACCTGGCGCCTCTGGCTGCCCTGCCGCTGGCGCCAGCCCCACTGCACCCCGCCACACCCGCCGACGTGGCACACGCCGTGCAGACCAGCGCCGCCCATGCCGCAGCCTGGCGCCACACACCCGTGGCCCAACGCGCACAGATGCTGGACCGCGCCGCCGACCTGATGCAGGCGCGCTTGCCCCTGCTCATCAACCTGCTGGTGCGCGAAGCCGGCAAGACCCTGGGCAACGCCGTTGGCGAGGTCCGCGAGGCCATTGACTTCTTGCGCTTCAATGCCGCGCAAGCCCGGTCAGACCTGGTCGATGGGCACCACCAGCCCCTGGGCCCCATCGCCTGCATCAGCCCCTGGAACTTCCCGCTGGCCATCTTCACCGGGCAGGTCGCGGCCGCGCTGGCGGCGGGCAACACGGTGCTGGCCAAGCCCGCCGAACAAACACCCCTGGTGGCCGCACAAGCCGTGGCCCTGCTGCACGAGGCCGGCGTGCCGCGCGAGGTGCTGCAGCTGCTGCCCGGTGCGGGCGATGTGGTGGGCGCGGCACTGGTGGCGCACACAGCCATACGGGGCGTGATGTTCACAGGCTCAACCGAGGTGGCCAGGCTGCTGCAAAAGCAGTTGGCTGGCCGGCTGAACGACGATGGCCAACCGCTGGTGCTGATCGCCGAAACCGGCGGCCAGAACGCCATGATCGTGGACTCGTCGGCCTTGCCCGAGCAGGTGGTGAACGATGTGCTCAGCTCGGCCTTTGACAGCGCGGGCCAGCGGTGCTCGGCCCTGCGCGTGCTGTGCCTGCAAACCGACATCGCCGAGCGTGTGCTGACCATGTTGCGTGGCGCCATGAACGAGTGGCAGCTGGGCCCTGCAGACCGGCTGGACACCGATGTGGGGCCCTTGATCGATGAGGCGGCCTTGCAGGCTGTGCAGCGGCATGTGGCGGCAATGGCAGCCCGGGGCCACGCCGTGTACCAGGCGCCGTTGGCTGTGGACGCGGTGAACGGGGTCTCGGCGCAGGCCACGGCTTGCTTCATGGCCCCGACCTTGATCGAGCTGCCCTCACTGGCCGATTTGAAGCACGAGGTGTTTGGCCCGGTGCTGCATGTGCTGCGCTTTGAGCGCCACGAACTGGGCGCCTTGCTGGACCAGGTGCACGCCACGGGCTATGGCCTGACCTTGGGCGTGCACAGCCGCATTGACGAGACGATTGACTTCATCACGCAGCGGGCGCGTGTGGGCAACATCTATGTGAACCGCAACATGGTGGGCGCGGTGGTGGGTGTGCAGCCCTTTGGTGGCGAGGGGCTGTCGGGCACGGGGCCCAAAGCGGGCGGGCCTTTGTACCTGCATCGGCTGTTACGGCCATCGGCTGACACGGTGGCATCGGCGGCCAGTTTGCAGCGCATGGCGGCGCAGCGGCCTGCGGGGGCACTGCCTGGCCTGCTGAGTTTGGTGGACTGGTTGAAGGCGGTGCCGTTGGCTGAGGCCCCGCCCTTGCTGGCGTGTGCGCAGTGGCTGCTGCAAACGAGCCCGGCGGGTTTTGACACGGTGTTGGTGGGGCCCACGGGTGAGCGCAACAGTTATGCGCTGCGTGCGCGCGAGCGGGTGCTGTGTCTGGGCGCGCAAGCGGGCGACCTGGTGCATGAACTGGCCACGGTGCTGGCGGCTGGCAGCATGGCGGTGTGGCCTGAGGGCGCGGTGGCGCGGGGCTTGTATGGCTTGTTGCCTGCGGCAGTGCAGGCTTGTGTGCAGATGGTGCCTGACTGGGGCAGCGCGGCTTGGGATGCCGTGCTGCTGCATGGCGATGCCGAAGCGGTGGGCAGTGTGGGGCGTTTGTTGGCCGAGCGTGCGGGGCCGATCGTGGGTTTGCAGGCGGCGCCGGTGGGGTGCCATGTGGCGGGGGTGTTCAGTGTGTTCGCTTTGATGACGGAGCGCACGGTATCGGTGAACACGGCTGCAGCGGGGGGGAATGCGGGGTTGCTGGTGTTGGGTTGAAGGTTTGTGGGTTGGCGCGGGCAAAGCAACACCCCACCGGCTTGAGAGGGCCTCGAACTGATCGGGGGAGGTCTGGTATTGGTCATGAGGCGCCATTCGAGCTCGGGAAGTCGTTGTCCGGAAGCCGTCGGTCGAGCCCCCAAAGCCTTTTGGCGAAAGAGTTCAGCCCCTCGCTGTTACCGTGCATGCGTTCGATGCCGCACAGACGTTTGATGCGCAGCGGGATATTGTCTGTCGTATTCGGCGCCGACTTGACGAGGCCGATCTCAAACCAGGGAACGGGTTTGAGGGACAACCACATGCCCATCACTACCACCAGCCCCAGCACCACCACTTACACCCAGCGCGCCACGCTGCCGGATGCGCCGTTGACGCAAACCTTCGACATCGACTGCCAGCTGGACTACGAAGTTCGCGGTCCGACCGATTTCGTGTTCCAGATCCACGCGCACAACGGCATGGACCAGCAGGTGGAGAGCGAGTCGCTGGTGATCACGCCCAACCTGCCACGGCATGTGTATGCCGACCCCGGCATCGGGCACCGCTTCTTGCGCCTGCACGCCGACGGCGGGCCGGTGAGGCTGCGCTACCAGGCCCGTGTGCATCGCATCGTGCAGCCGCTGGACCCGCAAGCCCGGGAGGTGGCGATTGCCGACCTGCCCGATGACTTGCTGCACAACCTCAACCCGACCCGCTATTGCGAATCCGACGAACTAAGCCAGATCACCCAGGACATGTTCGGCCAGCTGCCGCAAGGTGTATCCCGGGTGCAAGCCATCGTCGAATGGATCCACCGCCACGTCGCATACCAGATCGGTACCTCGAACGCGATGACCACGGCCCGTGACGTGCTGGCCAAGCGCATGGGGGTCTGCCGCGACTTTGCCCACCTCGGCGTGACCTTCTGCCGCGCCCTGAACATCCCGGCGCGGCTGGTGGTGGGCTATGCCCGCTTCGACGATCCACCACCCGACTTCCATGCGATTTTCGAGGCTTACCTGAGCGACCGGTGGGTCATGTTCGACGCCACCTACATGTCGCCAATCGATGACCTGGTGCGCGTGGCTACGGGCCGCGACGCCAAGGA
>Ga0209066_10002534_pt1 | contig 22074 bp, 12 predicted proteins | sample All_14_2_FD_187198 | JGI IMG/M metagenome (GOLD analysis project Ga0209066, IMG submission 187198) | Freshwater microbial communities in response to fracking from Pennsylvania, USA - Allegheny Zone_MetaG_DW_15 (SPAdes) (version 2) ... | reverse complement strand
CGCTTATTGCTTTGATTTGGATATTAAATCCACAATGGAGTTTTGAATTAATGATAATTTTTACTGCTTTGTTAATTCTATTCGCTGTTTCACGCCTTATTAAAAACTCTTATTTGGTTTTAACAGAAGGCGTAGCGTGGTATTATATTATTTTATATTTTTGCACGCTCGAAATTCTACCACTGTTTGTTGCTTTCAACTATATCAGAATGAATTTTTTGAATTGATTTGAATGTTGTTTTTAATCACTTGAAATTTGGCTATCAAAACAATTTTGGTTTCTCAACCAAAACCTGAAGGAGACAAGTCGCCATACTTTGATTTGGCGGAGAAATATAAGCTGAAGATTGACTTCCGCCCATTTATACATGTGGAAGGAATTGATGCGCAAGAATTTCGTCAACAAAAAGTTAATATTCCGGAACATACTGCTATTATACTTACTTCAAAAGTGGCTGTAGATCACTTCTTTAGAATTGCAGAAGAAATTCGTTTTGAAGTTCCAGATACAATGAAATATTTTTGTATTTCCGAAGCAGTTGCCTATTATCTTCAAAAATATGTTACCTATAGAAAACGTAAAATTTTCTTTGGAAAACAGACAATCGAAGAATTGGTTGATTTAATGAAAAAGCATAAAAGCGAAAAGTTTTTGTTGCCTTGTACAGATATATTGAACGACAAAATTCCGCAAACGCTTGAGCAGAATAATGTAAATTTTACAAAAGCTGTTTTGTATAGAACAGTCGCTTCTGACTTATCCGATCTAGAGGATGTGTATTATGATATGCTTGTGTTTTTTAGTCCAGGTGGAATAGAATCATTATTGAAAAACTTCCCTGATTTTAAACAAAACAATACGCTAATTGCAGCTTTTGGACCAACAACCGCGAATGCAGTAGTGAAAAACAATTTAAGGTTAGATGTTCATGCACCAATGCCGAATGCTCCTTCAATGACAGGAGCCATTGAACTGTTTATAAAAGATAGTTTAAAGAAGGGCAAATAAGTTGATACGCCATTTTTCTCAGACGCTGATTGAAAAGTGAGAAAATTTTTCTTAATTGGCTGAAAACCTGACGAAAATCATCTTTTCATGTAATGTTTGTTACATTTTATTATGTGCCCATATTCTATTTTTGCATTGTAACAATTCAAAATATAGGTCATGAAAATCGAACAAATTTACACCGGATGCATTGCACATGCAGCATACTACTTAGAGAATAATGGCGAAGCTGCCATTTTTGATCCACTTCGAGAGGTACAGCCCTACATAGACAGAGCAACAAAGGATAATGCAAAAATAAAATACGTTTTTGAAACGCATTTCCATGCTGATTTTGTGAGTGGACACTTAGATTTAGCTAAAAAGACAGGCGCACAAATAGTTTATGGACCAACAGCAAAGCCTGGATTCGAAGCTACAGTGGCAGAAGACAATCAAGAATTTAAAGTAGGAAACTACACAGTTAAAGTTCTGCACACTCCCGGACATACCATGGAAAGTACTTGTTTCCTCTTAATTGATGAAAAAGGCAAAGAACATGGAATCATTACAGGTGACACATTATTCATTGGAGATGTTGGTCGACCAGATTTAGCTCAACATGTAATTGCTGATTTAACCCAAGAAAAACTTGCAGCTCATTTATACGATTCTCTTCGCAATAAAATTATGCCTTTAAATGATGATTTGATCGTATATCCAAATCACGGAGCAGGCAGTGCTTGTGGTAAAAAAATGAGTAAAGAAACGACTGATACCCTTGGCAATCAGAAGAAGACGAATTATGCGTTGAGAGCAGACATGTCGAAAGAAGAATTCATCAAGGAATTGTTGACTGGTTTAACGAATCCTCCAGGATATTTCCCAAAGAACGTTTTAATGAACATTCAAGGATATGAAAGTTTGGATACGGTGATGACAAGAGGGAAAAAAGCCTTAACACCAGAAGAGTTTGAATTGGTAGCAAATGAAACGGAAGCATTAATTTTAGACACAAGAAGTCCAGAAGTGTTTGCAAAAGGTTTTGTGCCAAACAGTATTAATATCGGGTTGGATGGAAGTTTTGCCATGTGGGTAGGCGAAATGATCAAAGACATCAAACAAGAAATTCTAATTGTAGCGGATCAAGGTAAAGAAGAAGAGGTAATTATTCGCTTGTCAAGGGTTGGCTATGACCATGCAATCGGATTCCTAGAAGGTGGATTTGAAGGCTGGAAAAATGCCAATAAAGAAATAGATCAAGTAAACCGCATTAATGCAACTCAGTTCGAAGACTTGAATTCAAAGAACCCAATTGTTATTGATGTAAGAAAGAAAAGTGAATTTGATTCTGAACATTTAGTGAATGCTATTAATGTACCTTTGAATGAAATCAATGACCATTTGTCAATGTTTCCGAAAGATAAAATGTTCATCTTGCATTGTGCTGGAGGTTATCGCAGTATGATTGCTGCTTCAATTTTGAAATCACGCGGCTGGTCTGATTTTGTGGATGTTGAAGGAGGTTTCGCTGAAATTGCTAAAACAAATGCACCAAAAACTGAATATGTTTGTCCAACCACACTTTTATAAGTTTTAGTTATACAACCAATAAATTAATCCCTGCGGCAGTTTCAATACTCCCAGGGATTTTTTTATTAAGTCACAAATCCTGAATCCTGAATCCTTGTGTTTAGGATTCCAATAATTTTATCAATTTCTGATTTTTTTTGAAACAGATTACTGTACATTTACCTTAATTAATATTCTTTAAACTATAAACGTATGAAAAAACTAGTATTCTCAGCTTTGGTTCTAGCTTCCACTTCATTCTCTTCGAATGCACAGTTGGCAGATGGTAGCATCGCACCAGATTTCACTGTAACGGCTTACCAATCTTGGTTGTCGACATCAGGGATGAACAACAATGGAACGTATAACTTATATGATTATTTAGATGCAGGTTACACTGTTATCTTAGATGTATCTGCAACTTGGTGTGGACCATGTTGGAACCACCATTTAACAGGTGCTTTGGATGATCTTTATGTAAACCATGGTCCAGCTGGACAATTAGGAGTAAGTGGAACTACTACAGATGACGTAATGGTTATTTGGTTAGATGGTGATGGCACAACTGCTGATGCAACTATGACAGATGGTGCTGGTTCTATCGGAAACTGGATTGAGCCAAATGCGACTTTGGGTCAAATTCCATTCCCTATGGCTAACCCAATTACAGCAACAGCTAACCAAATCAATAATGGTTATGATATTGCTTACTTCCCTACAATTTACAAGATTTGTCCTAACCGTGTAGTAACTGAAGTTGGTCAATTAAATGCAACTCAGTTTTACTCTTCTGTAGGAACTTGTCCTCCACCAGCTTCTGCTCCTGCTGATGCTGCTGCAGTGACTTTTGATTCTGATTTAGTTGTTTGTGGTGGTAACTATACTCCAATTGTAACTATTCAAAACAATGGTACATCTCCGTTGACAAGTGCGACGGTTACTGTATTGAATGGTGCTACAACAGTTTCTACAGGAACTTATACTGGAAGTTTAGCAACTTATGGTGTTGCACAAGTAACTTGTACTCCTATTTCTGGATACACTGGAGGAACACTGAACGTTGTTGTAACAACTTCAAGTGATGCAAATGCATTGAACGGTGCATTAAGTGCTACTATTTCTAATGCAGTTCAAGCTACTGGAATTACTGGAACAGTTGCAATCGTTTCTGACCAATATGGTTCAGAAACTACTTGGACAATTAAGAACAGTTCAGGTACAACAATCGCTTCAGGTGGTCCTTATGCAGATTTAGGTGCAGCTGGAACTACAACTCAACCAATTGTTAACTTTAACATGGTTGCAAATCAGTGTTATACATTCGAAATTTTAGACTCTTTTGGTGATGGTATTAACTCAGCACAGTACGGTTTAGGATCATACACAGTGAAAGATGGTACTGGAGCAACAATCGCTTCTGGTGGTGCATTCGCTGATTCTGATTCAAAAGCATTTAAATCTGGAACTGCAGGAATTGATGAATTAGCAATTGATGGATTTAATGTTTATCCTAACCCTGCTTCTTCTGTAGTGAATGTTTCTTTTGAAGCATCTAACGCAGATTACACAGTTTCATTATTAGACTTACAAGGACGTGTTATTTCATCTAACACTTATTACAACCTTACAGATGTTCAATCAATTGAAATGTCAGTTGAAGGAATTGCAAGTGGTAACTACTTAATTAAAGTTGTTACTGAAGGTGCAATGTCAGTTGAAAAAGTTGTGATCAAATAAGATTACTTTTAATAGTTGAAAACCCGAATACGCAAGTATTCGGGTTTTTTATTTCTTAAACATTTTGATTTATTACTGTTTCAAAGCATTTTCGTATCTTTAGCGGCTTCAAACTAGGTATATGGCTAAAATACGCAAACAAGACGCACTGGATTATCATTCATCAGGTAGACCTGGGAAAATCGAGGTTGTACCTACAAAACCTTACGCTTCTCAGCGTGACCTTTCGCTTGCTTATTCTCCAGGCGTAGCTGAACCCTGCTTAAGAATTGCAGAAAATCCTGAAGACGTATATAAATACACAAGTAAATCAAACTTAGTTGCTGTAATTTCGAATGGAACTGCAGTGCTTGGATTAGGAAATATTGGTCCTTTGGCTTCTAAACCAGTCATGGAAGGTAAAGGTTTGCTTTTTAAAATATTCGCAGATATCGATGTTTTTGACATAGAAGTGGATGCGAGTGATCCTGAATTGTTTATCCAAACCGTAAAGGCAATTGCACCAACTTTTGGGGGAATTAACCTTGAAGATATTAAAGCCCCTGAAGCTTTTGAAATTGAACGTCGATTAAAAGAAGAATTGGACATACCAATCATGCATGATGATCAGCATGGAACAGCTATCATATCTTCAGCTGCGCTTATTAATGCACTAGAACTTGCAAGAAAAAAAATTGATAAAGTAAAAATTGTTGTGTCGGGAGCTGGAGCCGCTGCTATGTCTTGCGTTAAATTATACCGAGCATTGGGTGCTCAAGTTGAGAATATTTGGATGTATGACTCAAGAGGGCTTATTTGGCAAGGACGAGAAGATTTGGATGAAAGTAAAGTAATTTATTCCTCTCACAAAAAGGATGTGTTACTGGCCGAGGCGATGAAAAAAGCAGATGTTTTTGTTGGTTTATCAAAGGGGGATATCGTTTCTAAAGAAATGGTTGCATCCATGGCGAAGGACCCAATTGTTTTTGCTTTAGCGAATCCAGATCCGGAAATTACGTATAAAGACGCGACATCTGTTCGTAAGGATATTATCATGGCAACAGGTCGTTCAGATCATCCGAACCAAGTAAATAATGTGCTTGGTTTTCCCTATATTTTTAGAGGAGCATTGGATGTGCGAGCAACGACAATTAATGAAGAAATGAAATTGGCTGCTGTTAAAGCTTTGGCTTCATTGGCAAAAGAAACAATTCCAGAGGAAGTAATAGAGGCGTATGGAGAAAAAAATATTTCCTTTGGTCGCGATCAAATTATTCCTAAACCCCTCGATCCACGATTAATATACTACATCGCTCCTGCTGTTGCAAAAGCGGCAATGGAATCTGGAGTGGCAAAGAATCCAATAGCTGATTGGGACCAATATGAAATGGAATTAAAAAATCGTTTGGGTCTTGATAATAAGTTAATAAGAAACATTACTGAGAAAGCACAAATGAATCCAAAAAGGGTTGTTTTTGCTGAAGCTGACAACATTAAAATACTTAAAGCAGCTCAAACTGCTTGGGAAGAAGGTGTTGCTTTCCCTATCTTACTTGGTAAGCGATCTAAAATTGAAAAATTAATCGCTGAATACAATATTGAATTCCCTGATGTTGAAATCATCGACCCTAAATCTGAAGAGGAAGAGGAAAGAAGAATTTTATTCGGTAAAGGATTCTTTGAAAAACGCAAACGTAAAGGTTTTACCGAATTTGAATCAATTCAAATCATGCGTGAAAGAAATCATTTTGGCGCAATGATGGTTGAAACAGGTGCAGCTGATGCAATGATTTCTGGAATTACAAGAAATTATAGAGATGTTGTTCGTCCAGCAATTCAAACAATTGGACTTCAAAAGGATGTAAATACTGTTGCTGGAATGTATATTTTGAACACGAAGCGTGGACCATTATTTTTAGCTGATACAACAATTAACCTTGATCCAACAGCAGAGCAAATTGCAGAAATTACAGTGAATGTGGCCAAAACAATTCGCAAATTTAAAGTAACACCAAAAATTGCTTTGTTGAGTTATTCTAATTTTGGTTCTTCTCCAGGACCAGATTCTGAGAAAATGGCCAAAGCAGTAGATATTTTGCACGAAAACTATCCGTCTTTAGTTGTAGATGGTGAGTTACAAGCTAACTTCGCCTTAAATAATGAGTTGATGATGGAAAAATTTTCCTTCTCACAACTTGCAAATAAACAAGTGAATACATTAATTTTCCCGAATCTTTCATCTGGAAATATAGCATATAAGTTACTTCAACAAATGACTGAAGGAGATGCAATAGGTCCGGTATTGGTAGGTTTGAAAAAATCAGTGCATGTCATGCAAATGGGATCTTCTGTTCGTGAAATCGTGAACATGGTGAAAATTGCAGTAGTGGATGCACAAAATAAATAAAGAATGATAGGACACCTGAATGGCCGCTTAATTGAAAAGAATCCAACCGATTTAGTAATCGAATGCGGTGGTGTTGGGTATGAGGTGAAAATTTCATTAAACACCTTTTCATCAATTGGCGATACAGAAGCCTTGAAGATTTTCACGAAGCTTATTGTACGTGAGGATGCACATTTGTTATATGGATTTGCTTCAAAAGAGGAGCGTGAAATGTTTGTTCATTTAACCTCTGTTTCTGGTATTGGTCCGAATACAGCGATGATTATGCTTTCTTCACTTGTTCCAGATGAAATTGCTCACGCTATTCAATCAGAGGATGTAGTAACTATCCAAAGTATTAAAGGAATTGGTGCCAAAACAGCTCAAAGAGTTATTTTAGATTTGAAGGATAAAATGTTAAAAATGACGTTTAGCACCGAAAATATTTTTAACCAAAACAATACGAATCGTTTTGACGCGTTAACTGCTTTGATTTCATTGGGCTTCGATAAGAAATTAGCTGAAAAAGCGTTAGATAAAGTATCTTTAGGCGACGATTCAGTAGAATTTTTAATTAAAGGAGCACTGAAAATATTATAACTTGAAAAAGAAGAACATACTACTTTTTGAAAACATAGTTAAGTCGGTTATTATACCCTTAATGATACTGGTTGCACCTAATTTGGTGGCTCAACCAGATACTTTGCCGTTTCCTATCAATAACAACATTGATCCAACTCAAACTACTCCTCAAAGTTTTGACTTGGGTGATCCAAGTTCTGTAGAACAAACAATTGTTTATGATCCCGCAACAGGAACATATGTTTTCAAGGAAACAATTGGTTCTAATTTAAACTACCGAAATCCTTCCATGATGACACTGGAAGAGTTTTTAGAATATGAACGTCAGAAATCAATGCGTCAAAACTGGAAAGATCGTATTGACGAACAAACTGCTGAAAATCAACCAATGGAGTTTCCAATTAAAATTGGAAGTAAGGTGTTTGAAAATTTCTTTGGTTCTGACGAAATTACAATTCGCCCTCAAGGATCGGTAGAATTATCTTTTGGAGTAAATTCATCGCGCTACGATAACCCAATCTTACCAGTTAAACAACGTCGTATTACTCGTTTTGATTTCAATCAGCAGATTCAAATGAACCTTGTTGGACAAATCGGAACGAAACTGAAAATTGGAACAAGTTATAATACCCAAGCCGCATTTGATTTTGACAATATTTCAAAATTGGAATATACAGGTGATGAAGATCAAATCATGCAAAAAATTGAGTTGGGAAATGTTGCCTTGCAGCTTCCAACTTCATTGATTCAAGGTTCTCAAACGCTTTTTGGTGCGAAGACACAGTTAAAATTTGGTCGGTCAACAGTTGATTTGATTGCCGCTTCTTCTAAAGGAAAACGTCAAGAAATCAATATTACTGGAAAGGCACAAACACAACGTTTCGAGCTTTCAGCCGATAATTATGAAGCGAATCGTCACTATTTCTTGAATCTATACCACCATCAAAATTACGATGCTGCAATGTCAACATTGCCAATTGTTAATTCAACAATGTATATCACACGTTTGGAGGTATGGGTAACAAATAGAACAAATAACACTGAAAACACTCGAAATATCTTGGCATTTGCCGATTTAGGGGAAGCTAAACCTGAGAACTGGCAAGGAACACCGGGTGGAAATGCAGCAACAGATATTCCTGACAATGAAGCAAATAATCTCTACGATTGGGCAGCGAATCAACCTTTAGTTAGAGGTTTTGTAAACTCAGTTAGTGCTTTGTCTTCTCAAGTGGCAGCTCCTGGACCTTTTCAACAAGCGATTCACTATGAAAAGGTAGAAAATGCCCGTAAATTAACTGATCAAGAGTATTCATATAATGCCTTATTGGGCTATATTTCCTTAAACTTACCATTAAATAATGATGAGGTATTGGGTGTTTCGTATGAGTATACATATCGAGGTGAAACATATCAAGTTGGTGAATTTTCAACGGATGGAGCGAATGGTCAGCAAGCATTAATCATGAAATTGTTGAAACCGACTATTACCAGTCCAAACAACAAAATCTGGGATTTGATGATGAAAAATGTCTATTCAATAGGCGCATATCAGGTAGATCAGGCTGGATTTAGAATCGATTTATTATATAATAATCCAGAAACATCACTTCCAGTTCCTTTCTTCCCTCTTCCTGGAGTGGACGATAAACAATTGGTAACATTGTTGGAAATGGATAAATTGAATCAAAACAATCAACCATTCTCAGATGGTGTTTTTGATTTTGTTCCGATTGAATTCAATGGTAATAGAGCGGAAAACGGTGGTACTATCAACCGCAAAAATGGACGAATTTATTTTTCAACTGCCGAACCTTTTGGAAAAACACTAGCTACTAAATTAGAAAATGTAGGGATTCCGGATGTCGTTATTGATCAGGTTGCATTTACTGAATTGTACGATTCAACCAAAACAGCAGCACAACAAATTCCAGCTAAAAATCGCTTTACCTTTAAAGGTGAATACCAATCTTCAATTACTTCTGATATTCCTCTAAATGCCTTAAATGTGCCACAAGGAGCAGTTACTGTTACCGCTGGTGGAATAAAATTGATTGAAGGAACGGATTATACAGTAGATTACAATCTTGGACGTGTAAAAATCTTAAATACGGGTATTTTAGAATCGAATACTCCAATCAAAATTTCCATCGAAAGTAATTCGGTTTTTGGTTTCCAGGCGAGGTCCTTAATGGGAGCTCATTATAATTATCGATTCAGTGATAAATTCAACATCGGCGGTACTTGGATGCGTATGATGGAACGTCCAGTTACTCAAAAAGTTGATATTGGCAGTGAACCGTTCAAAAACAACATTATTGGTTTAGATGTACAGTGGAGAACAGATGTTCCATTCTTGACAAAATTGGTTGATTTGTTACCTGTGATTTCGACGAATCAAAAGTCTACCTTATCTTTCATGGGTGAATTTGCTCATTTAATTCCAGGTCAACCTAGAGCAATTAACAAAGACGGTACTTCTTATATCGATGATTTTGAAGGTGCACAAAGTGCAATTGACTTACGCTCTTTATCAGCTTGGAGATTAGCCTCAATTCCACAAGGTCAGCCCGATTTGTTCCCAGAGGCAACTCAAAAGAATTTATCAGCTGGATTTAAGCGTGCGAACATGGCTTGGTATTTAATTGATCCATTGTTCTATCAAAATAATGCTTTGACACCTCAGCATATAAAAGATGATCCATCGATGTTATCCGATAGTCGTATGCGATTAGTGAATCAAACAGATATCTTCCCAAATTTACAACAGCAATACGGTTCAATTCCAAATATTCCAATTCTTGAATTAGCTTATTATCCGCTAGAAAGAGGAATGTACAATTATGATACGACGAACACATATAATCCCGATGGAACCTTTGTGAATCCAGAGAATCGTTGGGGAGGAATCATGCGTTCGTTGAGTACAAACGATTTTGAACAAACAAATATTGAATTTATTCAGTTCTGGGTTTTAGATCCATTTAACGAAGATGCTGAAGGTGTAAATCCGAACTCTCAGCACAATGGTGGTGATTTGTATTTTAACCTCGGAAATGTTTCTGAGGATATTCTTCCAGATTCTAGAAAAAGTTTTGAAAATGGATTACCTCCTTTTGGTACATCTATCACAGATAATATGGATACAACTGCATGGGCAAGAGTTTCAACCCAGCAAGTTGTAGTGAATGCCTTTGATACGGATCCTGAATCAAGAAAGAACCAAGATGTTGGTTTAGATGGCTGGGAAAGTGCAAAAGAACAACAGGCCTACCAAAATTTTGTAACATGGGTTCAAAACAACCCAACATTGAGCGCTGCTGCAAAGGCTGCTATGATAGCTGATCCTTCGAACGATAATTACAATTTCTATCGTGATGATCAATATGATGCGGATAAGAAGAATATTTTAGAGCGTTACAAGAAATACAATGGAATGGAGGGCAACTCTCCAACTCAAGAGATGTCTACAGCATTGAATGCAGAAGGCTATCCAACTCAGGCAACAAATATGCCCGACATTGAAGATATCAATCAAGATAATAACCTTTCTGAATCTGAAGCTTATTTTCAATACCGTGTGAGCTTGCGTCCGAATGATATGCAAGTAGGAAAAAATTACATCACAAATGTTCAGGTATACCAAAATGGTACAAAAACAGAACGTTGGTACCAGTTTAAAATTCCTGTACTTGATTTTGAAAAGAAAGTAAATGGAATTCAAGATTTCAGATCGATTCGTTTCATGCGTATGTTCATGAAAGGATTTGACGAAGAAGTATTGTTGCGTTTTGCACGTTTGGAGTTTATTCGTGGAGAATGGAGACGATATGCTTTGGATTTAACTCAACCAGGTGAAAGTGTTCAAACAGATCCAAATCTTACAACTTTTAACATTGGTGCGGTAAACGTCGAGGAAAATGATCAACGTGAGCCGATTAAATATGAAATTCCTCCGGGAATATTAAGAGAAGTGGATCCATCACAAACATTCCAACGTCAATTGAATGAGCAATCATTAGTGCTTGATATTTGTAATCTTCAAGATGGTGATGCTCGTGCAGCATACAAAAATGTTCAATTTGATGTTCGTACATACAAAAAATTGAAAATGTTCGTGCATGCCGAGGAGGTTACTCCTTTAAAGCCTCTGAATAACGAAGATTTGACGGTATTTGTGCGTTTGGGAACTGATTTTGCTGACAACTATTACGAATATGAATTACCACTCTACGAAACTCAGTGGGGAGCAACATTGCCAGAGGATATTTGGCCTGCAAGCAATGACATAGAAATCGTTTTTGATGATTTATTAGATTTAAAAAAGGAGCGAAATAGCAAAATAGAAAGTGGTATTTCAAGTGTTGCTTATACACTAGAATACTCAGCTGTAGATCCGAAAAATTCGAAAAGGAGACTTAAAGTTAAAGGAAGTCCAAACCTTCAGGGAATTAAAACGATCATGGTAGGTGTTCGTAATCCAGCTTTAAATGATCCAAATAACGTATGGCCAGATGATGGAGATGCAAAATGCGCTATAATTTGGATTAATGAATTGCGCTTAACAGATTTCGTTAGCGAAGGTGGGTCAGCTGCAGTTGCGCAAATGCAAGTACAAATGGCAGATTTTGCCAATGTAGCCATGTCAGGAAACTATTCTGGAATTAACTGGGGAAGTGTTGAAAGTCGTGTTCAAGAAAGACAGCGTAACGAAAAGATTGGGTTCGACATGAATGCAAACGTTCAGCTGGGTCAATTCTTTGGACGTCAAGCGAAAGTGACATTACCATTCTTCTACGGTTATTCTATGGGTATAATTAATCCTGAATACGATCCGTTTAATCCGGATGTGCGTTTAGGTGATTATGATTTAGCTACACGAAAAGAAAGAGCGAAATTAGGCCAAGATTTTACAGAGAGAAAATCATACAATTTTACTGGTGTAAGAAAAGAGGCGAAAGCTGGTGCTACACCAAGATTCTATCGAATTTCGAATTGGTCGGCTAGCTATGCTTATTCTGAAAATCTTCATAGAGATTTTAATACAAATTATGACCGAACAAAGACATGGACAGGTGGATTGAATTATAACTATTCATTCCAAACAAAAGCCTACGAACCATTCAAAAAGGTGAAATTTGTGCAGAAATCGAAATGGTTTGCACTCATAAAAGATTTTAACATTTTCCTAAGACCAAAAAATATTTCATTCACAAATGATTTATTAAGAACCTACAATGAGCGTCAAATTAGAAACAACATTGTTCCGGACTATGAATTTGCAGCATTGTACTTGAAGCGTTTCAATTGGAATCGAAATTATAATTTGGGTTATGATTTAACTAAGAACCTGAAATTTACATTTAGCGCTGCAAATCGTTCCATTTTTGAAGAAGGAGATGGTCAGGTAGATAGAAAATTAGACCCATTGGGCTATCAGGCATTTAAAGATACGATCCGCAATCAGATGTCTACATTTGGACGTACGATGGATTATTCTCACAATTACAGTTTGAATTATACCTTGCCATTGGATAAAATTCCTTTGACAGATTGGATGAGTGCAAATGTTAAATACTCCGGGACATATAACTGGCAGCGTTCACCTTTAGGTCAAACTGATTTTGGAAATACAATTCAGAATAACCGTCAAATCAATATGACGGGTCAAATGAATTTCACCAATTTATACAACAAGGTCCCTTATTTAAAGAAAGTAACATCTGACGGCAAGAATCCACGAGGTGCCGTTGGTGCAAAAGATGCATCTGGTAGAGGTGGAGCTGGTGGTAGAGGTGGGGCTGAGCCTCCTAAGCCTGGAACCACGGATGAGTTGAAGCCGCCTAAGCCTATTGAAGACATGACTCCAAAAGAGTTGCGCAAATGGGAACGTGCTAAGAAAAAGCATGAAAAGAAGAAAAAGCGTGAGGAAGCCGAGAAAAAACGAAATGGGAAAGTACATCCTGTTGGTGGTTTCTTTGCTAGGTTACTAATGACCGTAAGAAACGTTTCTGGAACATACGCCTTGAATGATGGAACTATGTTGCCTGGATACAACCAAGAAAGCAGTATTCTCGGATTTAATAGTGGATTCAGTGCTCCGTTAGCAGGTTTTGTTTTTGGACAGCAACGCTATGATATTTGGGGTAGAGAAACAGGATATAATATTGCAACTACTTCTGCCGCGAATGGTTGGTTAGTTCAAAATGAGAATTTGAATAAGCAGTTTACAACAACGCATACTCAAAATCTTAATTTGAGAGCAAGTTTAGAACCGATGAAAGATTTAACCATTGAATTGACTGTAACCAGAACAGCAGGTAATAATTCAAGTGAATTCTACCGTTGGAATGAGTCCACTCAGCAATATGAAAGTCAAAGTCAGGTTGAGACAGGTACATTAACGTATTCGAACCTTTCTATTGGATCTGCTTTTGCACTAATAGGCAAGGAATACGAATCATCAACCTTCCAAAACTTATTAGATAATCGCGAATTAGTTTCGCAGCTTTTGGGAGCACAAAATGGCAATGCAAATCCATTAACATCAGGTTATTATAGTGGTTATGGTGGTTCTCAACAAGAAGTAGTAACAGGAGCATTCCTATCTTCTTACACTAACAGAAAAGTAAACGATAAGAACATTAATCCTATTCGAAACACCCCGTTACCAAACTGGTCAATTAATTACAATGGGTTAAACAAATTCGAATTTGCGAAGAAATTTGTCCGCAACTTCGTTATTCGTCATGCATACAGTTCTACAGTGAGTGTTTCTGGACTTCAGACAAACTTGAATGCGGAATTTGACAACAATGGAGATGCAATGACAATGGACATCAATAATAACTTTATTGCTGAACGTCAAATTCAAAATGTCACAATGACAGAGCGTTTCTCTCCATTAATTGGAATTGATGCTACATGGAACATTAAAGGTCAAGGGTTGATTACCAAATTTGAGTTCAAAAAAGACAGAAGTGCAACATTGTCATTGAATAACAATCAAGTTACTGAAGTACTTGGTAACGAATGGGTAATTGGTACTGGATATCGTTTCACAAAAGTTAAGTTGCCAATTGAGAAAATTCCTGCTGCAGATTTAAATATCCGTTTCGACATGTCATTTAGAGATAACTTGACGGTTGTTCGAAAAATTGTTGAAAATACGAATCAAGCTACGGCAGGTCAACGAGTAATTTCAATCAAGACTTCAGCAGACTACAATTTGACTCAAAACTTAACAGTTCAATTCTACTATGATCAAGTGTTGAATACACCTAAAGTGGCAACATCTTACCCAACGGGGAATATGAGCACGGGTATTCGTCTAAGATTTAATTTAGCTGGAGTTCAATAAACATGGAAATTCGCAAAGCACAACGCGGTGATGAATTTGCTATCATGGAGTTGATTCATGCCTTAGCCCTTTATGAGAAAGCTCCTGATGCTGTCGTGAATACAGCAGAAGAGTTAGGCAAGCATTTATTTGATGAAAAAATTTGTGATGCAATAGTTGCTTGTGAAGAAGATCTTATTGTTGGTTTTGCCCTGTACTTCACGAATTATTCTACTTGGAAGGGTAAATGCCTTTATCTAGAGGATTTTTATGTGCTCCCAGAATACAGACAATCAGGAATTGGTTCTCAATTATTTGACGAGGTTGTAGAAATTGCAAAATCAAGAGGTGTAAAGCGAATGGATTGGCAAGTACTAGATTGGAATATTCCTGCAATCAACTTTTATAAAAAGAAAGAGGCTATTTTGGATCCAGAGTGGATCAATGGTCGTTTTTTCTTTTAAATTTTCAAACAATGGGCTTAGCCTATTGTTACTTCTTAAAATACTTCATGAAAAATATCTTAATTGCCGGTGGAACAGGATTGATTGGTCAGCGACTTGTGCGTTCATTAGAATCCAAAGGACATACTGTGAACGTCCTTTCTAGAAATCCCAAAGGAAAGAATCAATTATTTTGGAATCCCTTGAAGCAAGAGATTGATGAAACTTGCTTAAGTAAAGTTGAAGTATTAATCAATTTAAGTGGTGCTGGAATTGCTGATAAAAGATGGTCGAAAAGTCGAAAAGAGGAATTGTTTAGTTCGCGAATAGGAACAACTACTTTTCTATTTTCGTTGGAGGCTAAAATGCCGCGTTTAAAACACTTTATTACTTCATCAGGCATAAACTGCTATGGATACGAAGATGATGAGCGAATTCATCTGGAAAGTGATCCATTTGGAAAAGATTGGTTATCTGGTTTAGTTAGGGATTGGGAAATAAGTGCAGATTTATTCATTCATAAATGCGAAGTGGCGAAAGTTCGCACCGCTGTTGTTTTTGATAAAAATGGAGGTGCGCTACCGCGCATGCTTGGACCAGTAAAATTAGGCATCGGTTCAGCACTTGGTTCTGGAAAGCAACATATGCCTTGGATTCATGCAGTTGATTTAATAGGGATCTTTGAGCATATAATTGATAATGAACTGAGTGGAGCATATAATGCAGTTGCGGCGTACGATACGAACAAAGAAGTTACCAAATCCATGGCAGAAACCTTGAATAAACCCTTTTGGTTTCCAAACGTTCCAGCTTTAATGATGAAATTACTTTTTGGCGAAATGGCCAGTGTTCTTCTTTTTGGACTCAAAGCCTCCAATGAAAAAATCAAAACAACAGGTTATACCTTTCAATTTCCAGAATTGAACGAAGCACTGAAGGATGTTTTAAAATAGGCGTTCAAGCGAACTTAAACGCCTTTAGGTTACAACAAGTCGTTTGCCAAGTTGGCTAACTCAGAACGTTCTCCTTTCTCTAATTTCACATGGGCAAATAGTTCTTGCCCCTTTAATCGGTCGATTAAATATGCTAAACCATTACTGTTTTCATCTAAGTATGGAGTATCAATCTGATGGACATCACCTGTAAAGACTATTTTGGTGTTTTCACCAGCTCGCGTAATTATTGTTTTGATTTCATGCGGAGTTAAATTCTGAGCTTCATCGACGATGAACATGATATTAGATAAACTCCTTCCTCGAATAAATGCCAATGGAGTTATTACAATTTTCCCCGATTGTTCCATATCGAGAATTGCTTTGTGTTTTTTCTCATTTTCTCCGAATTGAGATTTTATGAATTTTAAGTTATCCCAAAGCGGTTCCATGTATGGACCAATTTTATCACTTGCATCACCAGGTAAAAAACCAATATCCTTATTCGATAGTGGAACAATTGGTCTAGCCAAAATAATTTGATTGTAATTTTTACTTTGCTCAAGTGCAGATGCCAGCGCTAATAATGTTTTACCTGTTCCAGCAACACCTTGAAGCGCTACAAGTTTAATGTTTGGATTCATTAATGCATCAAAAGCAAAGGCTTGTTCGGCATTTTTCGGTTTGATACCATAGATATACTCTTTCTCAATTCGTTCAAGCTGATCTGTTAAGTGATTATAAGCAGCTAGAGAGGATGATTTACCATTCTTTAGAATGTAGTAACCATTGGTGACTTTTTTCTTGCCAAGAACACCATTTTCATCAATTTTTCCAGCGGTGAAAATATGACGAATGACTTCGGCATCAACACCTTCGATTGTATATGCTGATGATTGATCTATATGAGTGTTGTCAACTTTACCAGTTTCATAGTCTTCCGCTGCGATACCTAATGCTTTCGCTTTAATCCTTAGATTGATATCTTTAGTGACAAGAATAACATCTTTTTTAACTTCCGTCTCTTTTAGGTATAATGCAGCATTTATGATTTTGTGGTCGTTCTTGCCAACTGAATAAACGTATTCTGCATTAATCTCTCGTGGATTATTCTCTAAAACGATTCTAAAATTTCCTAAGCCTTTGCCAAGTGATATCCATTCTTGTAAACTGCTGTTTCCAGAAAGTTTGTCAATGAACCGAATGACCTCTCGAGCGGAAAAGTTTTTAGTGTCGTTTCCAATTTTGAATTTATCGAGTTCTTCTAACACAGTTATCGGAATTGCGACATCGTTCTTAACGAAATTAGTGATTGCTTGATGGTCATGTAATAATACAGAAGTATCAAGTACAAAGATTTGTTGCTTTTTCGCCATGGTCTTAATTTTCAATTAATTTACTTTTTATTCAATCCCTTATGACTAATTTTTTTAAGTAGTTATTTACACTTAAATGTTTGAAAGGCTTCTTCAGGCGTCTTTACTTGCTTAACGATCCAATTGGCCATATTATTCTTTTGTTAAGCCAACTTATTTTAACGATGGATTATTTCTTTTTAGGCGCTTTGCTTGAACAATTTGAATTATATGTTGTTAGAGAAAAAAGTCTTGTCATGGAAGAATGGAAATCAATTCCCGGTTTTTTGGATTATGAAGTGTCTTCTCTTGGAAACATACGATCTAAAGAACGAACGAAAGTGTTTAAAAATGGACGTACCATGAACTTTGAAAACAAAGTTAAGATGTTGCGTAAACATCCGGTGAATGGTTTTCTCATGACCGATTTAATCGATGATAACGGAAAACGAAAAACTGTTTACCCACATAAAGCAGTTGCTTTAGCATTTATACCAAATTCATCTCCCAAAAAGCAGAAAATAGTAATGCATTTGGATGGGAATGTTCAAAACAACGACGTGAATAACTTAAAGTGGAGTACACACAGTGAGTCAATTCGTAAGGGATTTGAATTAGGGAAACGTGATAATTCTGATTTGTGGTTGAAGCGTCGACTGAAATACGGACCAAAAGGTGGAAATAACTCTATGGGGCGTCCAGATCCGTTGGATTTTGCTCAAAAAAAGCGCATTCACTATTTAAGAAATGAGAAGGGTTATTCGTTAAAGCAATTGGCAGAGAAATACAATTGTAGCATTTCCCATATCCATAAAACAATTCTGCGGTTTAAAGAAAGTCAAACGGCTTAGAAAAAGCGATTTCGTGATATTAGGCGATCAACTGGGATGTAAATAGTTCCAAATGCTTCGTATTTACTCAGACTATCAAGACTAAAATCTATTTTGGTTCCTTTTGTTGTCCAAATCCCATTATTTTTTGCGCTTATTTCTGTCTTAGGTGTGTACTGTCCAGAATGAAATATGTAATAGTTTTTTAATTTTTTCATTTGAAGTGGTGGTGAGAATAAGAAGCGGTAGAAATTTTCTTCTTGTCTGAGAATTCCTTTTGCAAATAACTTGTTCATAAACCGATTGCCATTCTTATTGAAGGAAAGGAGCATTGAGAATCCAGGGACTTTTACATCTTTTACTTTTTCGACTTCTGAAACATTAAAGTTTTCATCTAGTTCCGATTCGATGTACGTTTCTTTAACAATTTGGTAACCACCTTGACGGAAAGATAAATCACCTTCCCAGGCATCAATAAAATCTTTGGTCGGGAAGCTAATACGCTTGCCCAATTTCATCATCCATTTGTATAAGGGGTCTTCAGGATTTTCTCGAAGCTTCGTAATATCCAAATGAATGTTCAGCATTTTATTGGTGTAATCCCCTGAAAGCAAGTTTTTCCCAGGCTCTTTCATTGAAACGTTCAGCGGTGATTTGTTGCGTGCATAAGCCAGTAAGGTGAAACTAACAGAGTCACTATTGTGAGCAAAAATGGCAGTTTCGAGTCCATTTTCTTTTAATTTTTTCAAGTTCGAATAAATGACCAATTTCTGATCTTTGAATTGTTTTTCACGTAAGAATGATTTCCATGTATTGGTGATATCACCATGCTTACAATTAGTAATTCGATTGAAAATAATCTTGAAATTTGGTCCTTTATATACGAACAAATAATTACGGTCGTATGCCAAATATGCATTCTCTTTTTGGATTCGATAAACTTTCCGATTGTTTATAACAGTATCACTTACATCTGCTAATGTGCGCAAGCGTTCAATTCCTTGAAGAATTTTACTGCTATCACTCACATGGACTAAGGTGCCCCAATCGCCGTTTTCATTAGCGAAGAAGTAAGCAGGTAATTGCAAATTAAGTCCATACATTTTTGATTGACCTAATAGAAATTCATACGATATGAAATCGCGGAAAGGAACTTTGTGATAATACATCATCCCACTTGTTTCTCGAGCTACTTCAAGTAAATAAGCTCGTCCTAAGAAATCAGCATCAGGAAGTCGATCTTCCATGCGTGGTGGTAATTCTTTTTGGAAAATATAGGGTCTTAAATAAAGAAAAACGGCAAGCCCAATAGATAAGAAGACGATTAGCGTAATCTTTTTGAACATGGAATACTTATTTAGATATAACGTAAATGCTATTTACTAAATCAAGTAAGTATTTTCCAGAGTTTTCATAGTTGCCATCAAAGTTGTATACCAATTTGAAATTCGTTTTCATCTTAGTAGTTTTTGACGAAGTTAACTCCATCGTTCCTGTTTTACCGCGCATAGCGTCAATAATCTCGTTTTGTTCTGCACTAAAGAAATCTTTCGGGAATTTATCAATTGCTTGTCCCCAGTTTATGTGGCTATACATAAATCCACTTTTCTTCGCATTTTTTCTTAAGGTTCCTTTTATAGAAGAAGAACCGTAACCTGAAGAATGATTTTTTGCTAAATCTTCATCATTCGTGAAAATAAACAATCCGTTCTTGTGAATCATATACAAAGGAGCAGCATCCAAAATGGCTTCTTCATAAATCCAATAATCACCCATGTTCTTAAAGCGTGATGTCAATCGAGCCAAATGACCCAACACTTTTTCTGGAATATCACCACGATCGGTAGAGAATCCTAAAGTAAATATTGGCATGTCTTCCTCTGCATCAACTTCAATTTCTTCATATTCGAAAGTCGTAAGATCATAGACATAATCAATTTTCTTTGTCTTGATTTTTTGAATTCCATTGAATGATCCAAACATACTTCCTTTGTAGGTAGAGAACAAAGCATCTTTATTCACATACTCATTCAGCAATTCAATCATTAATAGATTGTAGGAAACCTGTACATTCTTTTCTTCGCTTAGAATAGGAACGATTACCTTGTAAGCTTGCTCATACGCCTCTCGCAAATCAACATTGTAGGTGAAAAAAGCTGAGTTATCCTTGTGAATGTACTTCAAGGTATTACTGTCGAATTTCGTTGAATTCATTTTTTGATAAATTGAACCCAATTCTTCCCCATAACGGGCCTCAACTAAAAACTCAACAGATGATTCTTTTAAATGTAAGTCACCTAAAATAACGTTACCTGTATAGAGTTCACGAATATCTTGGTACAAAGAAGGAAACATCGTTTGAATATACCAAAGATTTTGAGCGTTCTGAAGACTTCTAGAGTTGTCTAGATAAAAAATACCGTCAGAGGCATGATTTATTTGCTCTGCAAACCGATGATCATGCTGCAACAGGTTGTAATTGGTCTTGAACAATTCATCCGTAACCGCCAAAAAGTATTCCTGTTGACATTTCGCTAAAACGCTATCGCGCAATTCATAATAGTTTTTACGAATAGGGTCTTCAATATCACTTGGATAGTAAACATCTAAGGGTTCGTCAGTTTCTTCTTCATCAATACTTTCATCATCCTCAATATCCATGAATTCTTCCTCCCCCTGAACATCCGTTTCTTCATTGTAGTACTCTTCAATCCATGGGTTTTCATTTCCGCGACCATACCAGATAGAATCTGTAATGGCATCTACCTTCTCCATTGTTGGATCAACACGTATTAAAATGGCATTGTTCCCTTTGATTAATAGGTTGTTAAAGAATGAAACATATAATTCTGTTCCTTCATATGGACTTTTCGCTTTTTCAAAATCATCAAACACGCTAAAAAGTGCATCCTTGCTCTTAATCCCAAAAGTGAATCCGCTAATTTCGTAATCAGAACCCTTACCGTAGAAAACGTTTAATTTTTGATCGAAATCGATGCCTGAATCTTTGATTGATTTTCCAGAAGTTGAACCATCGAATAATTCTTGCTGTATTTCAGCCATGAATTCATATTTCACCAAATCGTCTAAAGAAATTTTCTGCAACAATTGGATGTTATTGAGACTGAATACAGTAACTGCATCTTTAGGGATTAATGACTCCGAATTTTGTGCAGACGCACTAATTGTAAGGCCAATTAAAAGTACAAGGGAAAAAAGCTTCATGCTGGAGCCGAAATTTAAATTTATCTACTGCGAAATTACCAAAAATAACGCATTTTATTTCGAAGGTGTCAGATAAATTATGTTTTCAAGCAAAGAATAATTTTGTGAGAGTAAATATGGGTTCGTTTTAATCATAACGGCCAATTTATTCTTGGATAACAAGGCGTTGGCATTGTCAAATCGATCTACTGGTCTTTCGAAGCGAGTGATGGAAGTATAATTGCCCGTTTTCAGCAGTTCAATATCTTCTGCCTTCAATTCTTTCGTCTTTTCAATGGTGACATCCGGAATAGAACGAACTAATTTTTGTCCATCCCAAGACATCCAATTGTGTTCTAATTCTTTTAAGTTTTTATCTTCTGTCTCTTCTTCGACAACTTCTTTGATGGCAGTTTGAAGGGCTGCAACACTTGTGAAATCGCATTGAAATTTAAAAATGAAATCAGTTAAATTGCTTTCCATCTGTACATTTGAAACACCAGTTTTAGTTTTCATTTTGCGAATGAAAGAGGCAATTTTAGTTTCAATTTCATCTTTTGAAGGGACTTTTTTACCATCTAAACTATCCAACGCTAATATTGAATTGATTTTTACTTTGCTGGCGCTTAAATTAATTGTGTATTTCATGGTTCCAGAACCATCATTATTCACGGTTACATCATCAATTATTTCGATACATGACGTAAAGCTGAATAAAATCAATGCG
>Ga0209066_10002533_pt1 | contig 22075 bp, 12 predicted proteins | sample All_14_2_FD_187198 | JGI IMG/M metagenome (GOLD analysis project Ga0209066, IMG submission 187198) | Freshwater microbial communities in response to fracking from Pennsylvania, USA - Allegheny Zone_MetaG_DW_15 (SPAdes) (version 2) ... | reverse complement strand
CTTGAGGGGCGATTCGAAGGTGAATTTCTGCCGCTCGCTGTCAAGCGCCACCCGCACCTCCGTTTCGGTTTTCGCGAGCGTCCGCATAACGACCCGCACCGGCCGCTGGGGATACAAACGGGGCGTCATGGAGTCGCCGCCCACGATCACGCGCCCGATCTCGAACAGCGTGTTGGTTCCCGCAAAGCCGCCTACCCCGAACGGGGCGTACTTGGCGCGAAAGAAACGGCTGTACGTCGTGTACCCGCACCGCTTTTCGTCTTCGGGATAACCCACATCCAAGCGGTCCGCCAAACGCCACCCGTCCTTCTCGCCAAGCGCCCCGGCGCTCGTGGGCATCAGCGCACGATCCAAATCGCCCCAACACGCTGGACGCAAATTCGCCTTGTCCGCACCCAAGGCCACGACCGCACCGCAAAGTGGCTCGATTTTCGTATTCTCGATCATCGCCGGCGAGGAGGTTAAAAACCAGTAGTCGAACCGTAATGCGGAATTGTGTTTGAAGCGCTCCACGTTGAGCACCTGGTCTTTCCCGAAAAGATCCGGGGAGTATAAGCCCGAGATGTTGGACACGTGGCGCCCGGGAAAGGCATAGGCGAGATGGCTGATCCCCCCAAGACTCGCGCCGGCGCGGAGCGTCGCATGCGCCTCTTTGGCAAAATCATACCCCTGCTGACTCGAAACACACCCGTAATAATAGGTGGTGACCAGCCATACCGCTCCAACACCCTGAAAACCCGCCACAACCAGAAAAGGAAGATAACGGTACCCGCAGCCGGGAAAACGCCGGGACACCCAGATGACCCCCTCGGCCATGTAGACCAGCCAGACCGGCAAAAGCCACACCAAGTACCGGTCCATGTTCGTGTTCTGCCAACCGCTCGACGCAACCACGCCCATCCCGGCGATACAGGCGGTCAACCACCACACTTCCTTCCACACATTGTCGCGGTCCCACCGCCGCGCCAGCAATCCGAGCCAAGCGAAAAGCGCACCCAGCAGAGGAAGAAAGAACCCTTCGCGCGGCATGATCACGGGCAACCCTAAAAACAGTTCCCGCACCATCCGGATCATATCCCCAAGCGTCAAGTTGACGGCGCAAAAGAAATCGATCTGCCTGAAATATCCCTTGAAGTAAACCGACTGGAACTGCGCATATCCCGTCAGCCAATAATTGAAAACGAACACGCCGACTGAGGAAACGACCGCCAACACGGCCGCCGTCCATTCCGGGCCGGAGACCCGTTGCCGCAAGGCCACCCTGCGGATCAGCAAGGCCACCGCAAAAAGAAACGCCAGCAGCACCCCTTCGGGACGACACCATGGCGCAACCGCCAGAAGCGCGGCCAGCCAACCGATCCGTCCCGACAGCAGCGACACAAACACCCCAGAGCTGAGCGCCATGAACAACCCGACATCGGATTGCGACAACGCCCCGTGCGCCGCATGCCCATTCAAGGCGAGCAGGGCGCACGCCACGTTCCTGACCCCCAGCGAGGAGGTCAACCGCCCAGCGATAAGCCCCCAGTTCACCAAGAAGATGAGATAGAACGCCGCGTTCAACATGAACCCGGCCGTCAACAACGCATCCCCTTTCGCCCCCGCCGCATACAGGGCGGCCAGCAGAAACGGGTAGAGGTGGGAAGTGCTGCCCGTTGACGGTTTGTCACCGGGCGTATAAACAAAGGGAGACCCCTCGGCAATCTGCCGCGCCGACTGGCAATACAATAACGAGTCCGGCTGAGGGACGGCCAGATGCCGTCCGGGCGTTGCCCAAGTCGCCATAAAATAATAGGCACCGATCTGAATGACCCCACACGCCAGCATGACTTTCACGAGACTGGCCGTCGGCAACAGGAATCCTCTTTTCATTCTTCTTTGTGTCCTCACCTGTACGTATCAGAAATAATACCCGCGTCCGGCGTATAGGTTTCGGGCAACCCTGAAATGCGGTTCATGTAGGCGACAAGCTGGTTGACGCGCTCCACACTCTCCTCGGCCATCTTCAGGAGATCGCGCTGCGAAGCGGTGAGAGATCCCGTACGCTCCGACTTAAGCATCCCGATGACTCCGGTCGACACGGTCAGAGGCTGTACGATCTCCTGGTTGAGCTCGGCATAACGCTGCACCAGTTCACCGCGCGTAAGTCTCAGTCCAATACCACGCCGCCGCGCCGCAGACTCGATGCTGGCGATCGTCTGCCGGTCGTCGTCCACTTGATTCGCCAGCGTCGTGATGTGGTTCTCGGAGTCGGCGGTCATCGCCGTCAATACGCCGCGTATCTGCTCCAGTGCGGCAAGGACAGCCTGATGCTGTGCGCCGACCGGCCTGCCGTCATCGTGTTCCAGCAGCGCGGCCGCCTCGCGCAACAAAGAGGCCAGCGATGAAGCGCGCCGCTTCTGCTCCGAAACCGCCCCACCCCCGCTCTGCTGTTCCTTGGGCTCATGCTCCTCTTCGGACCCTAACGCGTCCGACAGATCCAACACGCCCACCGCACTCGCCGCAACCTTCTTGCGCGGCGGCACCACCGCAAGTTCTGTCTCAGCCGGTTTCGGCGAAAAGGAATGTTGCGCCACCTCGGACGGCGTTTCGGGCGACGGCTCGCCCGCCACACGCTGGAAGGCAACCGTCACCACCCGCACGCTACGCAGGCCGGCTTTTTTCAGCGCGCCCTCGAACCCTCCTTCCGAAGCCAACACCGCGGGCAGCGTCCCGAGCAGGGTCACCCACCGCAAGAACTCATCCATGTTGGTTGGGGACAAAAAAACGATCCCGTTGATCTTGTGAAGCGCCATCCGGTCCGCAAGGTTTTTTCCGGCAACCTCACCAATACCCTCATTCGAGCCATTGACCAGGACCTCTTTCCCGTTCAGGGCGATCTCAACCTGACCGAAACTCTTAACCGCAGTCTCCAGCTCCGCATAGACGCTGCGCGCCGCGCTCTGGGTCACCTTATGCGCAGGCCCGTAAACGCCCGCTTGGCTGACCAGCAGACCGAGCGCACGGACCAGCAATACCGCATCTTTTTGTGGAATCTTCTCGTACGTCATATCCAGTGAACCCTGCCTTTTCGTTCGGCCTCTAGTGCCATGCCGTAACCACAACATTATCGGTCAATTCTTCCTCTGGCGGCAAGTTGAAACCTTGTCCGTTCTCGGCGTGCAGATCCGCCGTTCCGTTGCCGGTCATACCCTGCCCCACCACGATCGGCCCATAGAGATCGGCGTGCCCGTTGAGCTTGACGCTCCCGTTGGGAACAATGATCGCCCCGTGGACGACCGAACCGGAATTCAGCTTGACCTCGTCCGCCCCCAAGACGATGAGGGCCGGATAACCGTTCACCGACGAGACGTTCACCGCATTGCCCTGAAAAGAGGCCTCTCCCGCAAAAATGAAACACCCGTTGCCCGTCCGGTCCCAGCCCGAGGAATCGCCCGTACAGTAAGCCACGCCACCCGGCGGCGAATCCGGAATTTCCGCCCCGCTGGCGTAGACCGCGCCGTTCTTCACAGCACACGCTATGAAATCGTTGATCGCCTCTAGCAACGCCTCGGTAAGGATCTCCACCGGCGACTGGTTAGACAAGAGCGTCACTGTTCCGCCTGGCTTCTTCCAGATGACCGAGCCCGCGCTCGAAACGGTTTTCGCGTCGGTCTCCGCGCTCCCCGAAAGAGTCGCGCTCCCGTTGGCATGGATATCCGTCACATCCGCCTTGAAATTTCCAGTCATATTTAACGTCCCCCCCACCAGCAGATCGAACAGGAGGTCAAAGTAATCGTCCGACGGATCGTCATCCGCCTCAACTTTCGGACGGTTTTCGAGGTCAACCGACACTACAGCCCGTCCAAAACCGCACACGCCTTCCGAGATCAGTTGAGCCCGCCGCGTTTCGCCGCCGGACAAAGCCACGGACTTGACCGTATAGGTGCCGCCCCCAAAAGCCGCCTGATCCGCGTAACCGGCGACCTGATCAAAGTCGTTCTTGACCGCATTGTAGGCCTTGTTGAGCCCCGACTCCGCAATCAGCCGGGCCTTGAGCATCTCCCGTGTGATCTGCGAGGAGCGCATCTGCTGTGTCGAGGAATACCCCAGCATGCCGCATACGACCATCACGATACTGATAACGCCCAACACGGTCAGCACAGCCGACCCATTCTGGTTTTTCTTTCTCATACGTATACTCCTTTCGGACGGTCAGGCACAAAGGCCCGCCCGCCTACTTGCCGCTGTTCCGGGGCTCCACTTCTGCGGTCATGGCCGAGCGCATGCGCTCTTTGGCCGAACCCTGTGTCAAGATATCCTTGAAGATCTCGATCTCCATCGTCACCCCGCGCACCAGCGGCTTGCCGTCCACCTTCACCTCGAAGATACCGCAATCCGGACTCTTGAGTAAATCCGCTGTCACGTCCACATACTTCTCCTCCCCGTCCCAATTGAAGCACACGCGACGCAGTTTCGGCGTGTCGCTACGGAACGGACCGGCGCTGCCGACCCCGCCCAGGCCCGGATACTGGCTCGCCGGCTGCGCCCTAAAGACCGCGCGGAACTGGAGATAACGGCCCGTGTTTCCCGAGAACGCGCTACCGTTGACCGCCGCGGGGACGTTTTCCCACGCCACGGCATCGGCAATCCCGAACCCGTCCTCCGCCAACGAATCCCCCGACCGCGCATACATCGTCAGGCTTGAACCCGAAGGCACGTCCGCGTTCCATGCGAATTTCTTGGCGGCGCCCGCCGAACTCCGGGTGTCGAAGACATGCGATATATATTCTCCCCCATCCGCGAAATTGACCGCCACATTCTCGATGGTCGGCACAATAAATTCCTCTCGCAACCCGACCTCGCCATTCCAGTTCGCGGTCCAAAGCAAGTTGGAGTCCGTACTAGGAATCACCCAACACCCAGGCAGACGGGCACCCGGCTTGTCGAGCCGGTTCATCGGGAACCGTGTGAAGCAGTCGGTCTTGTAGGTGCTGACGGAAACCTGGAACTGCAGCATCAGCGTACTGCCCTTCGGGATAGACACCAGGCGCGCAGGCCTTAACTCCACATTCTTCTGTTTGACGCACGCGGCCCAGTCGCTCTTTTTGACGCCGTCCTGCCAGAACTCCAGCGGAACCAATGCGCTCGGGTCAAGCTTGGGCTGCAAATCGCTGTTATATGCGGGCAAATCCGTCAGGCTGATGACCGCGTAGGAGGGATTACTGAGCACGAGTCCCGTATTATACAAAGATTTATAAAGATGGAAAACCGGCCCGAATCCGTCTTTCTTGAGCCCGTAAAGCACCGGCTCCCCATCGGCTGTCCGGTTAGGGTCCGCCATAACCGGGATACGCATGAAGCAGTTGGTCGGATAGTAGTAATCGTCGCGGGAACCGGCCGTCTGTTCGGCGCAGGTCCAGTTCTTCAACGTTCCGAACTGCCCGTCGAGTTTGGACACGTACACGCCCTCAGGAAACCCGGTGGGCTGGACATCCCTGTCGAACCTCACCACCGTGTTGGAGAAAGACACGTTCCTTCCTTCGCCGATGAAGACGCACTCTTCGATCGCATCGTTCTCCACCGTGACAGAAAGCGTGCTGCCGAGACCGGAGTTCGCAGTCAGGCCATAGGCGGCACCGGCCAAACCTTGTCCGACATAGAACGGCGACGCGCTCGCACCGGAAGACACGCGCTGTTCCGCCTCGAGCGGCCACCCCCCCACACTGGCGGCAAGCTGGTCGAACCGCAACGCGTATCCCGTCGCGGACGGGTTCTTGCCCGAAACGGTAAAGCTGATCGTGTGGTTGCCCGATCCAAGCGGTAAGCTGCCGAAGGTGATCCGCTCGCGCGTATTGGCGGTCGCCGCATACCCGTCGAACTTGGCCTCGGCATGCCAGAGTTTGCCCGTGAACAGGTTCTCGAACATCACTTCGGTCTGCGTGCTCTCGCCGGCCAGGCAGGCTCCGTTACCACTTCCCGCAGAGACCACGGTGGAAATCTGACTGTAGCGGTCCGCATACATGGCGCCGGCATACCGGTTGAAAAAGACCGTCCGGCGCATCTGGTGGGGGGACCGGTTCCACACATGGTACACCACCGTCTGCCGCCAAAGGATATTCGAGCCATCCGCCGTCATCTCCACCAGGCCGTTCGTGCCCGAACCGGCCAAGGCGAACCCTACCGCCTGATAAGGCTCCTGATTCTCCGGATAAAAGATGATCGTCTCGCGTGCGGTTCCGCGGATCTCGGAACGGAACCGCTCGATCACCTTGCGCACGTCCATATCGAGCGAGGCCTGCGTGTTCACGCGGTTCGATTTATACATGAACAATATCCACGAACCCATGGTCATGCCTACCACCAGCCCGAAGATCGCGACCGCGAAAACCGTCTCCAACAGTGTGAATCCTTTTCGCATGAACAACCTCATTTCAAATAATCGGTGTAAAGAAACACCATCTGCTCATGCTCCTCTGTGAAACGGCATTTATACGTTGTGCCGGTCAGGGGATGGAACATCTTGCGCCAACCCCACCGCGAACAGATGCAGATGTCCGTCCGAACCGTCATGGTCGTCACGCCGGAAACCGGCGTGTCCACCAGGACCTGCGTCGTCCGCCGGAAACGTCCGCCCGGCACCGAGGCGTTGCCGAAGTCGTCCACCTGCGCGTTGACTTCTCGATACAAGGCGAGGTCCGAATACGGCAAACCGCGCGCACGCTCAATGCGCGCCTGGCAGAGCGACGCGGCCACATAGTGATCCCGCGCCATCTGGAACCGCGAGAGCATCTGGTCGACCATGGGGAAAGCCGCCGCCATGACCGTGATCAGCAAGGCCATCGCCACCATCAGCTCGAGCACGGTCATGCCGCACCGTTTGACTCTTCGACCCATTCCACACGCTCCTCTCACACACGCCGCACGGGCATGCGATCTTCCTCCAACTTGAGGATGCCCTTCGAGTCGCTCTGCCCCGGAAGATAGGGCTCCGCAGCATAGAGCCGCTTTGCATTCATCTTCTGCAGCAGGTCGCGCAACTGAATCACCGCGCCATAACACAACTCGATCATCTCCTGACGGGCCTGCTCATCCCGGACTCCGCCCAGTTTCAGGATTTCGATGCTGGTCAGCAACACCGTCGCGGGCTGGCCCAGCGCGTGGCAGACACCCGCCAGGCTCTCCATCATCACCCGGTTGCGCTCCACCTGATATTCGGCGATCTCGGCCCGCCGCCGTTCCGCCGTGTCACGGAGCGAGATCACGATCCCGCGCAACTCGTCATCGTCGTTGATGTCCGGCACCGCAGAGACCTGAAGCCAACCGGTCTGCTCATTAGCCAGCACCCGCTGCTCGCCGGTCCAGCCCATCCGCTGCCGTATGTTCTCGAGCATGGGCCCGATCACGGCCTTCCGGTCAAACCAAGTTCCTAAATGCCGGCCGATAACCTCCGTCTCGTCGCCGCCGGCCAACAACCGGATCATCGTGCGGTTCGCGTAGATGACTTTGCCATCCATATCCGCAATCCCGATCCCGGAATCCGTGTTATCCATGGCGTGATAGGCCGAAAGCAACGTCTGCTCTGCCTGCCAGCGCGACTGGATGTCGCGAATCAAATAGCAGACCGGCTCGGGGGCATTCACCCCATTTCCCATCGCCACGATCTCGACCGCCGTGAAACTTTCGTCCCTGCGGACAGCGAAAGCCTGAATACGCATGTACCGGCTCTCCGTAATGACCGCAAGCACCTCCTCGAGCAGCGACTCTGTCACGCCGGCGACCAAAGCACGCAAAGGCAAGCCCACCAACCCGGCATCCCCATACCCGAAAAAGCTCACCGCCCTCGCATTGGCCGCCAACACCTTGCCGTAACGGTCCGCCAACAAGATCGCATCATATGCGTTCTCGAAAAGAAAACGGTAATCCAGCGTGCTGAAATGATCCGGTTGAACAACTTCTCCACGTTCATCAGCAACGGGAGTTCGGCCATATCCCAAAGAACGGATATCGATCTTGATGGTCTGGGCTTTGTCGTTAGTTTTCATAGTAATCTTGTTTAATAATAATATAGCACAAATCATGCCTAGCCCGCCAGCACACAGAGTGCCCGACATTCACCGTTTATTTCTCCCTTCTGCAACACGGGTTTTGCAAAAACGAGAAATCGGCGATTCCCTGCCGCCGGTTACAAGTCACCCGTTCCCCGTTTCCGGCCCGCCACCACAAAGCGCAACATGTTCATCCTTTCCATTCCCACGATGGCACTGATTCTGCTATATTTATTCCTGATGAAAAACGGCCCCCTTACAGTTAAGCTTTCGTCACAACGCAAGCCCTTTTTGGACATTGTAGGACTCGAAGTGGGTGCTGCCTTATCCGAAGGAGTGCCGGCCGTGCGTCTTCGGAAGCGCGAAAACGAGATCGAACTGTTGTCCGCCGGCTTTCTGAAGTTGCAGGATGCCCTGCCCGAAACCGAAGACGCCGCTCAACAGAGCCATCCCATATGGCTGCTGCCCAGCCAGTTCCAGGCGCTTCATGCAGCACTGGCCGTTTCCTCAAAACAGAGCTTCCTCCGGCATGCCTCGGGCTCAGGGGACGAAACGCCCGACAAACGGCAGACCGCCTTCCGGACCGTCTCCCGGACCGCCGCGCCCGACCTCCCCCCCCTCGTGGCGGGCCTGCCGGAATTTCAGGCCGCCTGGGCCGCCCGTATTCTGCCCGAAGGCCGGAAACCGACCGCCTGCTCCCTCCAGCTCTCCTCCGCAGCCGCGCTCAACGGGCTCACCACGGCGCCCGCCTTCCTTTCGGCCGGAGGGACTGTCGCGGCACTCTTCGTGTTCCCCGAATACACCGCGCTCGCCGCTTTCCAGGAATCCCGCCTCGTCCTGTACCGCGAACATCCGGTGGGCTACGTCCACCTCCGCTCCGCAGTGAGCACCCAGATGGGCATCGACATCGCCTTGGCAGACTCGGTGCTGGACGACACCCTCATCGACCCCACCCCCATCATCGAGCCGGTCCTCAGGCCCCTGTTCCGTCAAGTCGAGATCTCGGCCGACTTCCTGTCAAGACGGCGCAACTGCAAAACCACAAACTTCCTTCTCTGCGGCTTGCCCTCGGGAGCCACCTACTGGTCGACGGTCTTCTCCCATATGCTGAATCTGCCTCTAATCGTCTGCCCGACGCTCGACGGAGTGAAAAGAGCTGTGCGGGCAACGCAGAAAAATGCCCCCCCTCCCCTCTCCAAGGCGCAGGAACAGCTTCTGATGGTCGCCTATGGCGCCGCACGCGCCGTTTTGGAGGACGTATGAGCAAACCCTTGCACATTGACCTCTTGAAGGACGAAGAGCGCTTGAGCGCCAGCCCGATCCGCCTGAGGATCATGATGCCCATCTTTTCTCTTCTGACCGCGCTCGGAATCGCGGTATGGTGGAGCGTCCTCGTTGCCCGTGCCCACACCTTGGCTCTCCAGAAAGCCGAGATCGAACACCGTCTTGCGGATCTGAAACCCGCCCACAACGCCCTGCTCGCCTTGCGCGCCGAAGAGCAGGACCTCTCGGCGACCCTGAAACAGCTCACCTTCTATAAGAATGCCCGCGTCGTTTTCGGAGAGACCTTTACCAAGTTGGCCGAACATGTCCCCGACAAGGTCCAGTTCACCGAGATGCGCATTCCGCCGCCGCCGCCCCTGCCGCCGCAAGACCCCAAGAAACCCCTGCTGGGCCCCACCAACCCCGTCGAGCGCGTCACGCTGCGCCTCGCCGGCCGCACCAACGGGCCGGAACCGGTCAATGCCCTGTTCAACACTCTGCGCACGCCGGACTTCACCAACCTGATCCGTTCCGCCGAAATCCCGAAAGGCGCCTTCCGACAAGACTCCGCCCGCAATCCGTCAAACCGCGAGACGCTCCTGTTCGAACTGACCTGCGAATGCGCGCCAAGGAGGTTTGAATGAATTTTAACGCGCCTCTCATACAAAAGCTGGCCCCCTCCATGCGGCGCGCTTTGATCGTCACCCTCGTCGCCACAGTATCCGCCGTCGCCCTGTTCTCTTTTGCCATCCTGCCCACCCGTACACGCCTGAAATCGCTCACCCTCGAAATCGGCGTGCTTAAAGACACCCTTGCGTCGATGCACCAGGACATTGCCGCCACAGACCAGCAAAAGGCCAAAACCGCCGCCTTGGCCGCCGAGCGCGACGCCTTTCTTGAATCCGGCGTGATCGAGCCTCTCCTCGGCTCTTTCGCCATGCGCGGCAAGACGCTGCTTGACCCCCTCGCCCAAGAGACCGGGTTCAACATCGAGACCGTCAAGGAACTCCCTCTTATCCAACTCCAGGTTCCCACGCCCGCGCCCCTCCAGCTCTATGGCCGCCAGCCTGTCGAGTTCACGGGCCGCGGCTCTTACACCCAAATCACCGCCTTCATCTCCTATGCCGAACGCTCGCTGCCCTTGGCAACGCTCTCCAGCCTGCTCATCCTGGGGCAGCCCCAGAATCCCGAGATCCATAAAGCGATCATCACGTTCGAGTGGCCCGCTAAAGGCGAGAAACGGAAACTGCCATGAACGTAAAAAACTCCCTCTTTTTCGCCCTTCTCACCTCGTTCTCGGCCTACGCCGCACACGATCCCTTCTGGCCCCTCGGTTACGAGCCGCCCAAACCTGAGCCGGTCGTGACGGAACAGGCTGAGCCCACAAGGCCGAAGAACGCAGAGCCGCCCCCCAAACCCCAGCCGCCGCCCATCAAGCCCATCTCGGACCAAGACTGGTCAGACGCCCGCAAAGCCATCACCGTCAGCGGGTTCACCCAGTCTACCCAGCCGAGCACCGGAGTGACCCGCATCATCGCCATGATCAACCGGCGCTCCTACTCCGCCGGCGACAGCCTTTGCCTTACCAACGCGGACATCCGCTTCCTCTGGCGCGTCGAGTCCGTGGCCGACCGCAACCTCCAACTGACCCCGGTCAAGGCCGAGCGGATCACTCCGGATAAACCAAAAGCCGCTGACCTGAATTAAACACCGTAGGGCCGGAACCCGAATGAGAACATCAGAAAAACGGTTTCTCTTCTCAAATGCTGACCTCTGATTGTCAGCCCAAACGTTTCTTTATTTCTGTCAAAACAAACCAGGAGTATCCGATGAAAAGTATCATCCGAGTCTGCATATTCGCCGCCGCCCTGTTCACGGCGTTGCCGTTCCTGACATGGGCCCAAGAGGCCGCCCCGGAAGAAGCTGCCGTCACGGCAACCCCGGCCCCGCAGCCACCGAAGCCCGTTGAGCCGCCCGTTGTCCGCGTGGTGGACGCAGCCAACAGCAACGAGGCGGTCGTCTCGATGAGTTTCGACGAGACGCCCCTCGCCGATGTGATCAAGGCCTTCCGCGACGCCACAGGCGCCAACATCATTTCCGGCGGCACCAACCTCCAAGGCACGGTCAGCGTCCGCCTCGATAAGGTGCCCTGGCGCAAAGGCCTCTCCTCCATCCTCGAGCCCCAGAACCTGCAGCTGGTCGAACAACCCGCCGGCTCCAGCATTTTCGTTGTCACCACCAAGACGGTCGAAATCCCAAAAATCACCCGGACCTTTGAACTCAACCACGCCAAAGCTGACGATGTCGCGAAACTTTTCAAGTCAACCTTGGGCAATACTGGCTTGGCCACACCTTTCCCTTCCGCCAACGTGGTGATCGTCACCGCCCCCGAGCAGCAGCTCGGCGAATGCGAGAAAATCCTCAGCTCCATCGACAAGGCCAGTCCGCAAGTCTATATTGAGGCGCGGTTCGTGGAGCTGTCCTCCGATGCCAGCAAAAAGCTCGGCATGCGGTGGAACAGCCTTGGCGCCGCCGAGGGCTGGGGCGTCAGTTTCGACGGGGCCTCGATGGGCTACACCGCCGACAGCGGACGGAGCAAGACCCGCGGGCAATCGAGCAGCAGCGGGAACAGTTTCAACGACACCAGCACACGCATCAACTCCTCCAAAGACACCACCTCCAGCGACCGCTCGAGCTCCTTCGAAAACGACCTGGCCGACATCACCGGCCAAGATTCTTCCGGCAACGGCACCGAAAACAGCCTGACCCGGACACTGACTGACATCGTCAGCGGCAGCGCGTCTCGCACATTCGACTCGACGCGGTCCCACTCCCGCGACCGGACTTTCTCCGGCTCTCTCTCCATGGATGCCTTTGCGCTCACCATGAACGCCTTCGAACAGATCAACGGCGCCTCGATCTTTAAGAACCCGAAGATCATCGTCGCCAACGAGCAGATCGCGAAAATCGACATGACCACCAAAGAGCCCAACGTCGAAGTCGATTTCCAGGCGGCCACGCAACAGGGCCAACGCGACTCCGTCTCCACCAAGCTCGGGCTCATCCCCGGAAAGAACGAACCCTTCGTGGGCGAGGCCTTCTTCAGCTACGGGATCACCCTCTCCGTGACCCCACGCATCAACCCGACAGGGCTCATCACCGTGGACATCGAACCCTCGCTGAGCGAACTGGACGCCAACCAGCCTTACTACCGCCCTTCGGGATTGGACGAGAACATGCCGGTCGCCCGCTACCCCATCATCAAAATGCAGCGCATACGGACAACGTTCACCATGCAAAGCGGAACCACAGCCGTCATCGGCGGACTCTCTAAGACCGTCGAGGGGAATACAGACTCGGGCATTCCGATGCTGCGCAAACTGCCGTGGATCGGGCCGCGCCTCTTCGGATGGAAAAGCCGCGACAGAGAACAACGCGAAATCATCATCTTCGTCACCGTCGGCGTCGCCGATCCTAACGCCCTTCCCGAAAACATCGGCGTACCCAAAAACGCCATCCTGAGCCGCGAACTCATGAACGGGGCGACCAAAGAACCCGGCGACCGCACGAAAGAGGAGGTGATGAGCCTCGAAGACCCGAAACCGCCAAAGAAAGTGAACACTCAGCCGGAGAAACAAACCACGGAGACACCGGCCGCGTCGCCCGCTCCAGCATCTACCCCGGCCCCGGCTCCAGCTCCGGCTCCAGAAGCTCCATCTGTCAGCGAACGCGATGCTTCCAACACGACGCAACCGGCCGATGTTGCGCCGCTGTTGCAAGACAAGTGATGATCGTTTAGAGACCGGCCCTCTGCGCGGGCACCTCACAGGTGCCCGCCTGGAAGGATGACAAGGAGTTATCATGAACACACCTTTCACCCGCGCAAGACGCCTCTGCTGCATTGCGCTTCTACTGACGGCAACCGTCCTCCAAGCCGCCACGACATTCTATGTCGCACCAACCGGTAGCGACGCTGCCGCAGGGACCTCCTCTTCTCCATTCCAAACCATTCAGCGCGGCGTGAACGCCGCCGCATCTGGCGACACCGTTCTCGTTGCGCCGGGAACCTACGCGGCGGGCGAACAGACGACCACACCTGCCTCCGGCTACTCGCGCGTCGTCATCGACAAGAACATCCTTGTCCGCAGCACGCACGGCGCTGCGCAGACCGTCATCCAGGGCCGGCCGAACAGCGCTACGCAGCGCTTCGGCAGCGCCTCTGTCCGCTGCGTCTACATGTCGAACGGGACGCTCGACGGCTTCACGCTCGCAGACGGCTACGCCGACGCAAGCGATGTCCTTGCGGGCAGCGACATGACCAACCCCGTGATCAACGGCGGCGGCGTCTATGTGCCTGACGCCTTCAAAAAAGGGCCGAAGGTCAAGAACTGCATCATCACCCGCTGCGGCGCTTATCGCGGCGGCGGCGCCCATTGCGCCGACCTCATCAACTGCACCGTCGTCAGCAACTACATCAACTCCACCAGTGGCGCGGGTGTCTTCAGCTGCCGCGTGCGCAACTCGATCGTCATGTTCAACGGCGCCTCAAACGACAAGAACTACCCCTCCGCCGCAAACAGCGTCGACGAGTCGCTGTTCACGTATTCGTGCACGTCGCCGACCCCTGTGCCCAACTTCTTCCTTCAACCCCGCGACGGCGGCAACAACCTGATCACCGATCCCCTTTTCGCAGTGGGGACTTTCCGCCTTTCGGACACCTCGCCCTGCATCAACGCGGGCGACAACGGAGAAGTCGGCGACAGCCTCCTTGACGCCGGCGGCAACGCACGCATACAAGGCAGCACCGTCGACATGGGTGCCTACGAGCGGAGCGCGCTTTATAACACGCTGACCGTGATCCGCGGCTCCGGCAGCGGAAGCTTCACAAACGGCGCGGTCGTCCCCATCCTGGCCGACGCGACGAACGCCTGGATCCGTTTCGACGGCTGGACTGGCGCGGTCGCCACCGTGGCCAACACCGCCGCGACCAACACCACGTTGCTCATGCCGAACTCCAACATCACCGTCGTCGCCACCTTCCACGCCTTGACCCTGGAAGAATACCTCGGCGACGCGCTCGGCATCCCCCTGCCCATCACGACCGGCAACCTCGACTTCCCCGATGTCGACCCCGGCGTGCCCGAGGTCCTGCTCGGCGGGATCACCGATGGCCAGGCCGCTTTCTTCACCACCGTCTATACGAATGCGGGTACGCTTCTTTTCCCCTGGCGCGTCAGCAGCGAGGCTGGCTATGACCGGCTCGTGCTCCTGATCGACGGCCAGGAAACCAACGCCATCTCCGGCTTTGTTTCCGGCGTCGTCACACAGTACGTTGCCGGCGCGGGCGAACACCAGATCCGGTGGGAATACCGCAAAGACGGCTCCGACTCCTTTGGAGAAGACGCGGGCTGGGTCGGCGCCGTAACCTGGATTCCCAACGACCTTGCCGCTGAGCTCGGCGTCTCCGGCAAACCCGTCGCCTTCCCGTATGGCCGGCCGGGCAAACCCCTGCCGTTCCCCTATGGGTTCGAAGCCTGTTTCCTCGACGCCGCAGCTCCCTCAGGCGCCGCAGGCGGGAGCGCCGTCAAGCTGGGCGGCCTGAACAACGCGGGCGTGCCCTATATTCCCGACAACGCCACCAACGGGGTCGAGGTGGTGCTGCACGGCTCCGGCGAACTCGCCTTCCGCTGGTTTGCATCGAACAGCCTTTCCGATGTCGCGATCTGCACCATCGACGGCATGGAAGCCGCCCGCATCAGCGGCACCAAGAGCGGCTGGGTCTCCTTCACCACCAATCTCCTGACGGTCGCCGCACACCGCGTCCGCTGGTCCTACGCCAAGAACCCATCGGCGTTCAGCGGCGCCGACGCCGTCTGGATCGACAACGTGATGTGGACGCAAGACACCTTCACGCTCACCGTCGAGAACGGGACCGGAGGCGGAACCTACGCGGTCGGCGACACCATCGCGATCGCCGCCAACCCCGCCCCTGCCGGGCAGACCTTCGACGTCTGGGACGGCGACACCGGAACCGTCGACTCTCCCCTCGCCCCGGCCACAACCCTGACCATGCCCGGGCGCGACATCACGGTCCGAGCCCTTTACAAAACGCAGAGGTGGCGTGTCTCGGTCGTCAATGGCCGCGATGCGGGCGCCTGGCCCAACGCTTTCAGCGAGAGCACCGGCGAAGCCGAAGGCGAGTATCCGGCCAACGCGCTCGTGCGCATCGTCGCGGCACCCGCCCCACTGTGGCAGACCTTCCTTTACTGGACGAACTCCGCCGGCGTCGTGTTCACGGATGACCGGGCCGACGTCTCCATGTTCACGATGCCCTCCACCAATGTCACCGTCACCGCCGTCTACCGCGCCCAGACCGCCGACGAGAAATTGGCGAACGCGCTGACGATCCGCGGCCAGCCGCTGACGATCACATCGTTCTCGCCCAACGGCGTCATCGCCGAAGCCACCGGCGGCATCCGTTACAACGACCCGGTCGTCAAGCTGGGCGGACCGTCGGTCGGACCGGGACAGAGCGTGAGCCTCAGCACCACCAACTTCACCGGCAACGGGTTCCTGCTCTTCTGGTGGCGCGCGGATGCCGAGGCGGAGAAAGACGGCGTCCAATTGGAGGTGAACGGCACGGTCCAGTCTCCCCTCTATTCAGAGAAAACGACCAACACCGCCAACGAGGTCGTCTGGTACCTCTACGGGTTCAGGCTCGCAGACACCACGAACGTGACTTGGCGTTTCACCCGCGACACTTCTTATTACGTGCACGACAACATGGTGCTGCTCGACCGAGTCACCTGGATCCCCGGCGACATGGTCGACGAACTCGACGCCTTCCCCTGCTTCCCCAACATCAACAACGAGTATGACCCCTTGTTCGAAGGCCGCAATCACTTCGACAGCGATTTCGACTTCGAGGGCGAAGACGGCGGCGTGGCCTGGGTGCATGACGCGCCGGGCGGCGGCGACGCGATCCGCCTCGGCCGCTTCGGATATGTCACCAACAACGCCTGCGCGCAAGTCGCCGTGACCAACTTCGGCACGGGCTTCCTCACATGGGAGTGGACAGCCAGCAGCGAGGGCGTTTACGACACGCTCGGTTTCTACATCGACGGCGCAAAGACCAACGAGGTCAGCGGCAAGAACGAAGGCCTCTGGGAGGGAGAGCTGTTCTATGTCAGCAGCGCGCTGATCGAGAAGAAGAAGACCAGCAAGAACATTTTCGCGTTCCGCTACCAGAAGGACGAGGACGTCAGCATGCTCGAAGACTGCGGCTGGGTACGGAACGTCCGCTGGTTCGCCACCCACCGACTGGTCGTCGACAAAGGGAGCATCGCCACCGGCAGCCCGGGCGAAGAGGGCTATTTCATCGAGAACACGCCGGTCACGATCATCGCCGACCCGCCCGAAGAAGGCTACTACTTCGACTGCTGGACCGGCACGAACGCGCATGTGGTTCTCGGCGCCGCAACCAACTCGTCCAACCCGACCTTCCTGATGCCCGGCTATGACCTGTCGCTGACCGCGACCTACACCACCAACACGCCGGCCGTTCCGCATTACACGCTCACCGTCGAGGACGGCACGGGCGACGGCTCATACCTCTACGGCACCACCGTGCCGATCTCGGCGACACCCCTGTCGCAGTGGCAAACGTTCGCAGGATGGACCGGCGATATCGCCACCATCGCGAATCCGTCAGCGTCCCCCACCACGATTCTGATCGGCTCCAACAACCTGGCCATCGCCGCGACGTTCGCTTCCATGCCGTTGGAAACCATCCTCATGGACATCCTCGGCATTCCGGCCCCCGTTGGCGTGGGCCCTCTGCTGACACTCGGCAACATCGGCACCGACACGGTCAACCTCGGCCTGATCGGCGACAATCAGACGAACTTCATCACGACCGTCTACACCAATGCGGGAACCGTGATCTTCCCGTGGGCCGTCGACTGCGAAGAAGGCTACGACTTCTTCCGCTTCTCGATCGACGGCACAAACATTCTCTCGGCCACAGGCACCGCCTCCGGGATACTGACGAATTTCGTCGCCGGGCCCGGACCGCACATCCTGCGCTGGTCATATGAGAAAGACTACTCCGAAAGCATCGGCAGCGACTCAGCCACAATCGGGCCAGTCACCTGGATTCCCGATGCGCTGGCCGAAGAGCTGGGCACACCGGGCAAGACACCCTACGCGCCAAACGGGTTCGCTGCCATAGAGCTCGTGACCGCGGCTGGCGCGGTCGGCAATCTCGCCGTGCGCGTGGGAGGGTCGAATCTGGTCGCACACGGCGCATCCGCTGCCGTCGGCACCGTCTTCTCAGGCAGCGGCAAGCTCTCGTTCCACTGGAGCGCTTCGTCCGAGCTGAGCCATGACTATCTGATCCTCTCAATCGACGGCCGCGAGACCGCCCGCATCAGCGGCACAAAGACGGGCTGGCTCCTGTTTGAGACCAACCTGCTCACCGTCGCCAACCATGCCGTGCAGTGGACCTACGTAAAAGACGGGTCTGTGTCAAAAGGCTCTGACTGCGGCTGGGTCGACAGCGTCACTTGGACGCAATTCAAGCATGTGCTCACCGTGCAGAACGGTTCCGGAAGCGGCACGAACGCGGTCGGCAGCACGGTCGCGATTGTGGCCAACGCCGCACCCGCCGGCATGGAGTTCGACACGTGGGACGGCGACACCGAGTGGATCGCCGACCCGACTGCCCCCGCGACGACCTTGGTCATGCCGGCCCGCGACATCATCGTCCGCGCGCTCTACCGGCCACAGACGTTCACCGCGACCATTGTCAACGGCCGCGACGGAGGCGCCTGGCCCAACGCCGCCCATGAGAGCACCGGCGAACCCGAAAGCTCCTACCCCGCCGGAGCAGAAGTGCGCATCATCGCGGAGGCGGCACCGCTGTGGCAGACGTTCGCGTATTGGATCTCCACCAACGGTGCGGCCATCACTGACACAAACGCCGCCATCACAACCTTCGTGATGCCGTCCAACAGCGTCACGGTGACCGCCATGTACCGCGCGCAGACCGACAAGGAGAAGCTGGCGGACGCACTCACCATCGCGGGACAACCGCTGAATGTCACCGCCTTCTCCCCCAACGGCGTTGTGGCCGAATCGTCCGGAGGCGTCCGCTACAACGACCCCGTCGTGAAATTCGGCGGTCCCTCGGTCGGCGCCGGCCAGTCTGTCGAACTGACCTTCACCAACTTCACCGGCAATGGCGTCTTGCTCTTCTGGTGGAAGGGCAATGCTGAAACCGCTTACGACGAGGTTGAAGTGCGCGTCAACGGCTCGACCTTGGTGGGCGCCGTTTCCGGAAAAGGCTCCAACTGGCAGCATATGACCAATGTCGTCACCGGAGCCAGTTCCATCACGTTGCGCTTCCAACGCGATGGCAGTTACTTCGTCCGCGACAACACGGTCACCATCGACCGCCTGATCTGGATCCCGCAGGCACTCATCAGCTCGACGGGCTGTCTCCCCTGCATCCCGGAAATCAACGGCGAGGTCTCTGGCTTCTCGGGCGAAGACGGCGGCGTCTCATGGGCCAACGATGCGCCCGGCGGCGGCAGCGCGATACGCTTCGGCCAGTTCGGCTATGTCAACAACAACCAGCACGCTCAGCTGAGTGTGACCAATTACGGGACCGGCATCCTGCGGTGGGAGTGGGCCTCCAGCAGCGAAGCGGTCGCGGACCGCCTGGATATGTACGGGGAAGGCAAGGATGACGGCACGCCAGACCGTTGGGTTTCCGGCAAAGAGGAGGCGTGGGTCTCCACGTCGTTCGTGGTAAAGAACGGCGAGACCGACCGCGACATCGCACGCAGGATGCTCCGGACATTCCTCTTCAAATACAGCAAGGACTCCGATGTCAGCGTGTTCAAGGACTGCGCGTGGCTAAGAAACGGCATTTGGGCGCCGACCTTCCTGCTCGCGCTGGACTCGGCAACCAACATCAACTATACGTTGCCCGCCGCTTTCGCCGGAATTCCCGATGCCGTGGATGAGGCCGAACGCAACATCTTCCCGGCCGGGACCGTGGTTCGCTTCGAGGCCGTTCCTCCGGCGGACGGTTACTACTTCGACAGTTGGGAGGGCAACCTGATTGTTCCGTCGGTCACAAATCCGGTCATCACCATGCCGTCTTACGATGTCTTCCTGCGGGCCACGTACACCACCAATGTGCCGCCGGCCAGTCCGACGCCCCCCGCCACACCTGCCCCGCAGACGCGCATCACCGCCCTGTCCGTGTTGCCGGCTTCCGCGCAACTTGGCGTCCAGAGCAGCGGCGCAGCGCTCAGCCCCGCCGCACCGTCGGAGTCGGCCACCGTCGTCCTGCAGTTCGAGGGGGCCTCACAGACCGATTACGCCTTGGAATGGGCGACCTCGCTCTCCGGCTCTGAGGCAACCTGGCAACCGTTGACCGTCATCTACCGAGAGGTCTTGGGCGACCAGCCCAACGGCACCCGCTTGGTCCGGCTCTACGCACAGATCCCGGCTGATGCGCCGCAGGGGTTCTTCCGCCTCAAAGGGCCCAGTTCTCCCTGACCTGTTCGAGCACCTTGTGTCCTTAAACCAATAACTCCGTAACTCCCGAGTGAACTATGGCTGCAATTGACCGTTTTCTTATGCCTCTTGTTTCCGGTGAGGGCAGCGACCTGCATCTCTGCGCGGGACGCACCCCCTACATGCGTATCCACGGCACGATCGCCCCGATCCCCGGCGAATCCCCGCTCTCCAGCGAGCAGGTCTTCGCGCTGATTAAGGAGATCATGCCGAAAGAGAACATCGACCAACTCGTGAGCGAGTGGGACACCGACTGCGCCTATGAGATCCCCGGCACCGCGCGTTTCCGTGTGAACGGGTTCCGCGACATGCTCGGGTATGGCACCGTCCTGCGCGTCATCCCAGAGAAAATCCCGACCTTCGAGGAGCTCAACCTGCCCAACATCCTGCGCGACTTCTGCATGCTATCGAAAGGCCTTGTGGTTGTCACAGGTCCCACCGGCAGCGGCAAGTCCACCACCCTCTCGGCGATGATCGACACCATCAACCGGACCCGCAACGAGCACATCATCACCATCGAAGACCCCATCGAGTTCGTTCACACCCCGCAATCCTGTATCATCAACCAGCGCGAAATCCATCACGACACACAAAGCTTCGCACGCGCGTTGCGCGCCGCCCTGCGTGAAGATCCCGACATCGTGCTCGTCGGCGAAATCCGCGATCTCGAGACCATGGAGATCGCCATCGAGACCGCCGAGACCGGCCATCTGGTTTTCGCCACCCTTCACACCAACACGGCGGCCACCACCGTTGAACGCATGATCGACAAATTCCCTGCCGAACGTCAGAACCAGATCCGCTCCATGCTTTCCGACACGCTCAAGGGCGTGGTCGCCCAGACGCTCTGCAAAAAGATCGAAGGCGGCCGTATCGCCGCGTTCGAGGTCATGGTCGTCACCACCCCCGTCGCCGCGCTCATCCGCGAGGCAAAAACCCACATGCTGCCCTCGGTCATGCAGACCGGCAAGGCCGCGGGAATGCAGACCTTCAGCGACGAGCTGACCCGCTTGGCCGCCAAGGGCATTATCTCGGCCGAGGACGCCTACATCAAGGCGGTCGACAAGGTGGACATCGAGACCAAGTTCCGCCTGGCCGGCATCAGCTTGGATTTCAAGAAGAAAGCCGAAGAGGCCGCCCGTCTGGCGCGCTTGGAAAAAGCGCAAGAAGCCTTGAAAGAAGCGCGTTCTATCTTGGCGGCCGAACCCCAAAACACCGAAGCGCTCTGCAATGTGGCGTGGCTTCTCTCCACCTCGCCCTTCGCGGAGCTGCGTGACGGCAAAGAGGCGCTCCGACTGGCCGAGAAGGCGAATTCGATCCTGCGCGACAAAGACCCCGCCACATTAGAAGTGCTCGGCGTGGCCCAAGCGGAGTACGGTTCCTTCCGGCGCGCGCTCGACGCCACCCGCCGGGCCGCAGCCCTCTATACGCAGAGCGGCGACACGGTCCGGGCCGCAGCCCTGACCACCCGTCTCTCGATGTTCGAACAGAACAAGCCTTACCGCGAAGAGTAAGCCTGCCGTCTACATTTGAAGGATCGAGCCAGCGACAGCCGTAACGGTCTGCCCGTTTTGCACCGGCAGCAGCGACAACTCGAGTTTCACCGGAACGCCTCCCGGGGTCGGGACCTGCATCTTCTCGCGGAGCTTCTCACCACAGGCCGCACGCAAGAAGAAACGCGCCGCATCCGGCAGGAGGTCCATGAAACGCACGCTCTTGGCCTGCGCCTCGTCCGGTATCCCAAAGGCCTCCAGCAACGACTGGTTGACCATCAGGAAAAAGCCGTCCGGATCACAGACAAATGCGGGCACCAGCGCCACCTCCAGCGCCGCCCGGCTTTTGCGCAGGTCCTCGATTGCGCTCTTGCGCCGCTCGACATTCCGGATCGCGAAAACCATGTTGTTCCCGCGCGTCAGGGAGAGCGTGCTCACCCCGACCTCGCTCGAAAAAGCCGACCCGTCTTTGCGGACGCACCGCGCGTCGATCAAGATGTGATGATTCTCGGCGAGATTACGTTTCAGGTGCTCGAACATCTGGCTCGACATCCCGGGAATGATCTTGCCGATCGGAAGATCCCACGCATCCTCGCGCGAATACCCGAGCATCTCCTCGACCCGCGTGCTGCAATCAACGACGTGTCCCTGGTCATCCAGAATCAACATCGCGTCATAAAGGCCGTTCATCAATTGATAGTAGAG
>Ga0209066_10002532_pt1 | contig 22077 bp, 16 predicted proteins | sample All_14_2_FD_187198 | JGI IMG/M metagenome (GOLD analysis project Ga0209066, IMG submission 187198) | Freshwater microbial communities in response to fracking from Pennsylvania, USA - Allegheny Zone_MetaG_DW_15 (SPAdes) (version 2) ... | reverse complement strand
GCGCTCCACCAGGCATAGCCGATCAGCAGCACCGCCTGCGCCAGGTTCAGCGAGGTGAATTCCGGATTGGTCGGAATGCGGATCAGGGCCGAGGCGCGCGTGATATCATCATTGAACAGCCCGGTGCGTTCCGGCCCGAACAGGATGCCAGCCGTCACCCCCTGCCCATCCAGCGCGCGGATTTCACGCGCGGCAAATTCCGGCGTCACCACGCGGGACTGCATTTCCCGCACCCGGTCGGAGGAGGCATAAACCACCTGCAGATCGGCGACAGCCGCGGCGATATCGGGATAGATTTTGGCATTGTCGATGGGAATCATGGCGCCCGATGCCGCATCGATGGCCGCCTGATTGGGCCAGCCGTCGCGCGGATTGACGATCCTGAGTTCCCTGAGGCCGCAATTCCACATGGCGCGCGACACCATCCCGATATTCTCGCCCAATTGGGGCTCTACCAGGATGACTGCGAAGCCTTGGGATTGGTCGGACATGGCAATACCGTCTTTCGTCGCGCGCTTTTGTAGAATGGGCGCGTCATAGGGGGCAAGCGCCCCTGCTGTCAAACCGATGACGGACATGACCTTTTACCCGCCATGCTATGGTACAGCAAAAAGTAGTCAACGGTCGGACCGAGGCATCTGATGATCCCTTGCGCCGAGGGCTTGTCGGCGCCCCATCCGCGTGACACATTGCCCATGAGAACAATGAAGAGGCGATAGTACAATGCCTGATTCCCGTGGCGTGAAGCTGAACGGCCTTGAACGCCTTGAAGAAAAGGGATTTCAAGTTGAATTTCATTCGCACGCCAAAGCAATCCTGAACATCGACTATCCCGACCTGCTTTCCGAACTCGAAAGTGTTCTCGACGAACTCACCATACCCATAGAATCCCTTGTCAAAGGAGGTGGGGGCGAGCACGAGACAACACAGGGACTTCGCAGGACCCTGGCAAGCCTGGGCTGGGTCAAACACAATTTCGAAATCCAGAAATTCATTGACGGCGTGAAACGAGAGTCAATTTCTCATGAAGTCGACCACGTAAGGACATTCAATGGTGGCAAGGTTGCGATGGAGATCGAATGGAACAATAAAGACCCATTTTTTGATCGCGATCTTGAGAATTTCAAGCGGCTCCACGCAGAAGCCGCGATATCAGTAGGCATCATCCTAACCCGAGGCATTAGCCTTCAGGACAACATCCGATCCGCCGTGCTGCGTTTCGCCACCGAACGCGAGGTCGAGTCGTATGACGATCTGCAACAATGGGGGGCACCGACTTCGCGGCAAAAAGACTCTGTTATCAAGCGGATGAGGTCCGCTTCCTGCTCGTTCGCCGAGGCTTGGTCTGCAGTATTCATAGCCGACAAATTCGGTCAGGCAACGACCCATTGGCGAAAGCTGGAAGATCGGGTCCACAGAGGTGTTGGCAATCCCTGCCCCCTCCTTCTGATCGGCATCCCCAATACTGTGATTAAGTTCTGAATGTCACTCGGCCGGAACCCGGTCAGTCGCCGAGTTGTGCGAATATGTCGGCCAGTTCGGCTCATATCCTTCATCCGCCTGATTCCCCCATACAGACCAACCCTGCCGTGCCCCTCGGGCGAACATCTCCAGATAGGGGCCTGGGCTGCATGCCTCGATAAGCGGATATTGTTCGTCGGGCTTGCGCGAATGCTCGCGCTTGCGCGTACCAAGGTAATTGACCTGGGTACGACCAGGGGCCAGCGTTCGTGCATTCTTTCCGCGCACGCCAAACAAAATCAACTCGGTCACATTGCGAAAATAAAACCCGACTCCACGCCCATCACTGCCGCCATCCTTGCGGAGTTTATGCCAAACGATATTGCTTTTATACTCGAATCCCCAATCCTTCATGACCTTAAGCCCTTCAGGCAAAAGAGCATTGGGAACCCAGAGGTACAGGTGGGCGGTCGCAGCTGCGACATCCTTCACAGGCAACGCAGCAATTTCGTCAATAGTCATGGTTCCATAGCGGGAAAGGCGCCTATGTTCGGGTGCCATTTTTCCGGTACGGTTTGCAAAACGCCATGGGGGATCGGCAAGGATGGTGGCGAATTTCTTGCCCCCGACAGCTTGCAAAAACTCTGTCGCAGGGACGGTATTAAGACCGCTCATCTTCTGCCCTCTCGTACATATCCCACATTCGCACAAACAGTTCGTTCGGCTCCACTCCAAGCATGGCCGCCTTTGCTTTAAAGCGCCGCTTAATATTCCGGGGAATACGAACTTGCAGAGGCTCCTTCTCGGAACCGCTCCTTCCCGTGAAATCGGATGTTGTATGTGCCGCGTCCATAAGTTCACATATTGCATGCATGCATGCATGCGGTCAACTTCCTGAGGCTACCCGCTTGAAGCATGGTTCAATCCGATACAACCATGCTCTAGGATGCGACTGCATAACATAAGAGGTCGTTTTTTCATGTCGAAGCGCGTACTGGGCGTCATCGGGGGTAGCGGGGTCTATGAGATTGACGGGCTGGAGGGGGCCGACTGGCTGGAGGTGGAATCACCCTGGGGCAGGCCATCCGATCAGGTCCATGTCGGCATATTGGACGGGACCAAGGTCTGCTTCCTGCCGCGCCATGGCCGGGGCCACCGCCATTCGCCTTCGACCATCAACTATCGCGCCAATATCGATGCCCTGAAGCGGCTGGGCGTCACCGATGTCGTGTCGCTGTCGGCGGTGGGTTCCCTGCGCGAGGACACCCCGCCCGGCCATTTCGTGCTGGTCGACCAGTTCATCGACCGCACCTTCGCGCGCGAGAGGAGCTTCTTCGGCGCGGGATGCGTGGCCCATGTATCAATGGCCCATCCGGTGTCGTCCTGGCTGGCGGGGCTGGCCGGCGATGCCTGCGAAAGCCTTGGCCTGCCGCATCGGCGCGGCGGCACCTATCTGGTGATCGAAGGTCCGCAATTCTCCACCCGGGCCGAATCGACGCTCTACCGGGCCTGGGGCTGCGACGTGGTTGGCATGACCAATATGCCGGAAGCCAAGCTCGCCCGCGAGGCGGAACTGCGCTATGCCACCATCGCCATGGTGACCGATTTCGACTGCTGGCATCCCGACCATAACGCGGTGACGGTCGATGCCGTGCTGCGGACCGCAGGCGCCAATGCCGCCAATGCGCGCGCGCTGATCAAGGCCATTGCCGGGCTGGTGAAAGCCCCGCCGAAGGAGCCTGACTGCGGCAGCGACCGGGCGCTCGACCATGCCATCATGACCTTGCCGCAGGCACGTGATCCCGTCCTGCTGGCCCGGCTCGACGCCGTGGCCGGCCGCTTGCTGTAGCGCCTGCCATGCCGGGACAAATACTGGACGAGGCAAACTACTTTGCCAGCGACGGTCGGGGATTGTCGCTGATCACCGAGCCGAAACTGCTTCGGCTGGCGGAATATTGGCTGTCGAAACGGGCCGGACGCCCGATGCCCGCGCGCGGCGATATCGACCCGCTCGACATCGTCTGGGCGCTGCCAAACATCTATCTGGTCGACTACGAACGGGCCAGCGGCACCTATCGCTATCGGCTGGCCGGCAGCGATATCGAGGCGGTCTACCGGCACGTTCTCGGGTCGCGCAGCATGCGTGGCGCGACACTTCGGGATTTCCTGGATTCCGACAAGGCCGATCTGGTGGAACAACGCTGGAGCGGCCTGGTTACGCGTGGCGACATCATCTACATGCGCGGGCTGATCTATCACGCCGCCGACCGTATTCTGACGGGCGAGCGCCTGCTGCTGCCGCTGGCGGAGCATGGCGAGAGCCTGCCCACCGGGCTGCTGGGCATCACCATCAGCGAATGGCAACCCGATACCGGACAGTTCAGCGCTGACAGGCTGGACATCTGCGCCATCCCCCTGTCGGAGGTCGACTGACCCGTTACCCTTCCTTCGCCATGCTTTTCAGGCGATAGAGCGCGTCCATCGCCTCGCGCGGGGTCATCTCGTCGGGATTGACCTCTGCCAGCGCCTGCAGCAGCCTGGCTGTCTGCGGCGAGGCGGAGGCGCCGGGCGATCCGCCCCTGGGCCGGGCGGCTGCCTGGAACAGCGGCAGATCATCGACCAGCTTGGTCACCGCGCCGGATTGTTCCCCCTGCTCCAGCGCGCGCAACACCTCCTCCGCCCGCTCGACCGCGGCGGAGGGAAGTCCTGCCAGCCGCGCAACATGGATGCCATAGGACCGGTCCGCCGCGCCGGGGGCGACGCGGTGCAGGAACACCACCTCGCCCTTCCATTCCTTGACCTGCATGGAATGCGGGGCCAGCGCCGGCAAGGTGCCGGACAGCGCCGTCAGCTCATGATAATGCGTGGCGAACAGCGTACGGCAGCGATTGACCTCGTGCAGATGCTCCACGCAGGCCCAGGCGATGGACAGACCGTCAAAGGTGGCCGTGCCGCGCCCGATCTCGTCCAGGATCACCAGCGAGCGATCCGTGGCCCGGTTCAGGATGGTGGCGGTCTCCACCATCTCCACCATGAAGGTGGAGCGGCCGGAGGCCAGGTCATCGGCCGCGCCGACCCGGCTGAACAGGCGGTCGATCACACCGATTTCCGCCGCCTCGGCCGGAACGAAGCTGCCCATCTGGGCCAGGATAGCGATCAGGGCCGTCTGGCGCAGGAAGGTGGACTTGCCCGCCATGTTCGGCCCCGTCACCAGCCAAAGCCGCTTTTCCGGCGGCAGGGCGCAGTCATTGGGCGTGAAGGGCGGCGCGCCGGGGGGGCTCAGCGCCTCCACCACCGGATGGCGGCCCTGGCGGATATCCAGCCCCGTGCCGCCATTGACCCGAGGCCTGGCATAGCCGCGCTCCCCCGCCAGCTCTGCCAGCCCCGCCGACAGATCCAGCACGGCCAGGCCGCGCGCGGCACGCGCCACATCCTCCGCCCTGGCCAGGACATCGCCGCACAGGGCTTCGAACAGTTCCAGCTCGATGGCGGTGGCACGGTCGCCCGCCTCCGCCACCCGGCGGGCAAGGTCCGCCAAGTCTGGCGTCGTATAACGCACCGCACCCGCCATGGTCTGGCGATGGATGAAGGCCTCGCCCATCCGGTCGGCATGGCGGGCCGTCACCTCGATGAACCAGCCCAGCACATTGTTATGCTTCACCTTAAGCGTATCGACGCCCGTATCGGCGCGGTAGCGCGCCTCCAGCGCCATCATCATCCGCCGGCCTTCATCGCGCAGCGATACCGTCTCGTCCAGCGCATCGGAAAAGCCAGGCGCGATGAAGCCGCCATCGCGCGCCAGCAAGGGCAGCTCGGCCCGCAGCGCACGCGACAGCGTATCAACCAACCCGTCATGCAGGCCCAGATCGGCCAGGGCTGCCTCAACCTCCCCGGGTGGCGGGGTGCTGGAACCGGCGACCAGCGCCCTGATCCGCCCGGTCAGCAGCAAGCCGTCGCGGATGGCGGCCAGATCGCGCGGCCCGCCACGGCCAAGCGAAAGCCGGCTCAGGGCGCGTTCCAGATCGGGGCAGCCGCGCAACAGATCGCGCAGCCCGGCGCGGATATCGCGCTCCTCCAGAAACCAGGCCACGGAATCGAGCCGTTGTCCGATGGCGGCGGGGTCGGTCAGCGGCGCGCCCAGCCTTTCGGTCAACAGCCGCGCACCCGCCCCCGTCACGGTGCGGTCGATCACCGACATCAGCGACCCCCTGCGCTCGCCCGACTGGTTGCGCACCAGCTCCAGGGATCGGCGCGTCGCCGGGTCGATCTCCATCACCGCGCCGGTCTTCTCCCGCTCCGGCGGGGCGATGCGCGGCAGCTTGCCGACCTGGGTCAGTTCGACATAATCGACCAGCGCCCCCATGGCGGCCAGTTCCGCCCGGTCGAAATCACCAAAGGCATCCAGCGCGGAAACACCATACAGCGCCTTCAGCCGCGCCTCGCCATTCACCGAATCGAAACGGGCCGATGGCAAGGGCGTCATCGATCCGCCCAGCAGGGCGAAGGCATCGACATAGCCGGGTTGCCGCATCAGCCGCTCGGGCAGCAGCATCTCCCCCGGGGCGATGCGCGCGATCAGCCCGGCAAGCCCGTCCAGGCCGATGCGCGCGGTCACCAGCGAACCGGTGGACATGTCGATCCAGGCCAGGGCGATGGCCCCGCCCACCTCCGCCAGGGCCGCCAGATAGTTATGCGCGCGGGCATCCAGCAGCGCATCCTCGGTCAACGTGCCTGGCGTGACCAGACGCACCACCGCGCGCTCCACCACCGATTTGGCGCCGCGCTTCTTGGCTTCCGCCGGGTCTTCCACCTGCTCGCAGACCGCGACGCGGAAGCCCTGGCGGATCAGCCGCGACAGATAGCCGTCGGCGGCATGGATCGGCACGCCGCACATCGGGATATCTTCGCCCTGATGCAGCCCCCGCTTGGTCAGCGTGATGTCCAGCGCGGCGGCGGCCTTCACCGCATCGTCGAAAAACAGCTCATAGAAATCGCCCATGCGATAGAATAGCAGCGCATCGCGATGTTCGGCCTTGATCGCAAGATACTGCGCCATCAGCGGCGTGGCCTGGTCTGAGGAGGTCAAGCGGCGTCTTCCATGGGCTGAACGATGGGGGTGGATTGCGCATCACGGCGCAGCGCGTAACTTAGCGACAGAATGCCCTGAGTCAAAGACGGGCTTTGCGCATGCCCCCCTTGCAGGAACACGCTCTTGCGTTGAAGGGCACATTGGGGCCTATTATTTTTGTCAAAGTTTTACTGGTAATACCAATTGCCAAAAGCAGATGCCCGGGGAGGGGCGCGGTTGAAATGAACGACAAGCAGCAGCTGGAACAGGACGCGCTTGCCTTCCACGTGCAGGGCAGGCCGGGCAAGATCGAAATCATTTCGAGCAAGCCCCTGACGACCCAACGCGATCTGAGCCTGGCGTATTCGCCGGGCGTGGCGGTTCCCTGCCTGAAAATCGCCGAGGATCCGGACACCGCCTATGACTATACCAGCCGTGGCAATCTGGTCGCCGTGATCTCCAACGGCACCGCCGTGCTGGGGTTGGGCGCGATCGGGGCGCTGGCCTCCAAGCCGGTGATGGAAGGCAAGGCCGTGCTGTTCAAGCGCTTCGCCGATGTCGATTCCATCGATCTGGAGGTCGACACCACCGATATCGACGCCTTCGTCGGTGCCGTGCGCTATCTGGGCCCGTCCTTCGGCGGCATCAATCTGGAAGACATCAAGGCGCCGGACTGCTTCATCATCGAGCAGCGCCTGCGCGAACTGATGGACATTCCCGTTTTCCATGATGACCAGCACGGCACCGCAATCATCGCGGCGGCGGGCATGATCAACGCGCTGCATCTGACCGGCCGCGACATCAGCACGACCAGGCTGGTGGTGAATGGCGCGGGTGCCGCCTCCATCGCCTGTGTGGAGCTTCTGAAGGCCCTGGGCATGCGGTCCGACAATGTGACGCTGTGCGATTCCAAGGGCGTGATCTATCAGGGCCGCACCGAGGGCATGAACCAGTGGAAGGCCGCCCATGCAGTCGCCACCAAGGCCCGCTCGCTGGCCGATGCGCTGGATGGAGCGGATGTCTTCTTCGGCCTGTCGGTCGCCGGCGCCGTGACCAAGGAAATGGTGAAGTCAATGGCGGCCAAGCCCGTCATCTTCGCCATGGCCAATCCCGATCCGGAAATCACGCCGGAGGATGTGAAGGAAGTCCGTCCCGATGCGATCACGGCCACCGGCCGTTCGGACTATCCCAACCAGATCAACAATGTGCTGGGCTTCCCCTATATCTTCCGCGGGGCGCTGGATGTGCGGGCGCGCACCATCAACGAGGAGATGAAGGTCGCTGCCGTGCATGCCCTGGCCGAGCTGGCGCGCGAGGATGTGCCCGACGAGGTGGCTGCCGCCTATGGCGGCAGGCGCCTGCGCTACGGCCCGGAATATGTCATCCCCGTGCCCTTCGATCCACGCCTGATTTCCCATATCCCGGCCGCCGTGGCGAAGGCCGCGATGGATTCCGGGGTTGCGCGCAAGCCGATCATCGATTTCGGGGCCTATCGGGCGCAACTCTCCGCCCGGCTGGACCCGACCGCCTCCATGCTGCATCTGATCGGCGAAAAGGTCCGCTCGCGCCCGCAGCGCGTCGTCTTCGCAGAGGGCGAGGAGGAGCGCGTGATCCGCGCCGCGCTCGCCTTCCAGCAGCAGGGCTATGGCGAGGCCGTATTGATCGGCCGCGAGGACCGGGTGCGCCAGGCGATGGAGCATATCGGGCTGGAGGGCATGGAAAAGCTGGAAATCCACAATGCCCGCATCAGCCGGCATAACCAGAAATACCGCGATTTCCTGTTTTCGCGCCTGCAGCGCCAGGGCCATCTGCTGCGCGACTGCCAGCGCATGGTGAATCAGGACCGCAATATTTTCGCGTCCTGCATGGTGGCGATGGGCGATGCCGATGCCATGATCACCGGCACCACCCGCACCTTCTATGCCTGCTATGAAGACGTGATGAAGGTGATCGACGCCAATCGCGGCGAGCGGCCGATGGGCGTATCCATTCTGTTGTCCAAGGGTCGGACGATCTTCGTGGGCGACACCAATGTGCATGTCGTCCCCTCGGCGGAGGAGCTGGTCGCCATCGCCAAGGAAACCGCCGCCTATGCCCGCAAGCTGGGGCATGAGCCGCGCGTGGCGCTCGTCTCCTACTCCAATTTCGGCAATCCGATGCATGAGGCGACGGCCCGCATCCGCGAGGCGGTGAAGCTTCTGGACCGGGAAAAGGTCGATTTCGAGTATGAGGGCGAGATGTCGGCGGCCATCGCCCTGAATTACGAGCAGCAGAAGGCGCTCTACCCCTTCTCCCGCCTGTCGGGCTCCGCCAATGTGCTGGTGATGCCCGCCCTGCAATCGGCCCATGTGGCGACCCGACTGATGCAGTCGCTGGGCGGCGGCACCGTAATCGGGCCGGTGCTGCGCGGCCTGTCGAAGCCGGTGCAGATCTGCCAGATGGGTTCCAATGTCAGCGACATCCTGAATGTGGCGGCCTTGGCGGCCCATGACGCGATCGGCTGAGGAAAAGTCCAAGGCCGCAACTATTCTGCCACGAATCAGGCGTAATGGCTTTCAGTTCATCCGATTGCAGGTAGCATTGGATGGCACAGGAAAAGGAAGGCCAGGGCCGTGATGTCGCGGGAAGATCTGCACACCACCTTCTGGGCCAGCGTTCCGACGCTGGCCCTTCTGGGTTTGTGCTGGACGCTGGGTTGGGTCGCCCCCCTGCCCGGTCTGTTGCTGGGGCTGGGTACGATCGGGGGCATCGCCTATGCCATGTATCGCCGGGCTGAACGCGAAGAGCGCAGCCTGTTCAAGCTGGTGCGCGAAGCCCGCGAAGCCGATGCCCGCACCGCCAAGCGCGACCAGAAGCTGGCCGTTTCCGAACGCATCATCGATTCACTGCCCGATCCGCTGTTCTTCCTGAATGCCGACGGGCGGGTGATCCGCGCCAACCCGGCCGCCAATGCGCTGACCGACCTGCCCTTGACCGGCCGGCTGTTTTCCGACGGGCTGCGGCATCCCGAATTACTGGCCGCCATCGACCGGGCCCAGGAAAGCCATGCGGCGCAGAGTGTGGAAATCACCCTGCCGGTGCCGGTGGAAAGCGCCTATCACGTACGCATCGAGCCGGTCGACCCCAAGGCCGGCGCGGAAGACCCGGCGATGTTGATCGCCCTGCATGACGTCACCGCCGTGCTGCGCAGCGAACAGATGCGCGTCGATTTCGTCGCCAATGTCAGCCATGAACTGCGCACGCCGCTCACCTCGCTGGTCGGCTTCATCGAAACGCTGCGCGGCCCCGCCCGCGATGACGAGGAGGCGCGCGACAAATTCCTGGGCATCATGCAGGACCAGTCGGACCGCATGCTGCGCCTGTTGCAGGATCTGCTTTCCCTGTCGCGCATCGAGATGGAGGAGCATACCAAGCCCAAGGGCCGGATCGATCTGACCGTGGTGATCGGTTCCGTCACCGACCTGCTGGCCTTCAAGGCAAGGTCGCGCGGCATGCGCTTCGAGCTTACCCTGCCAGGGGATATGCCCAGGGTGCAGGGGGATGAGGACCAGTTGACCCAGGTCTTCCAGAACCTGATCGAAAACGCGATCAAATATGGTGACAAGGATACCGCTGTGCGCATCGCCGCAGAAAAGCGCGGCGATGGCCGGCTGGCGGTATCCGTCATCGACCATGGGCGCGGTATCGCGCGGACCCATCTGCCGCGCCTGACCGAGCGCTTCTATCGGGTGGACGCCGCCCGCTCGCGCGAGATGGGCGGGACCGGGCTCGGCCTTGCCATCGTCAAGCACATCGTCAACCGCCATCGCGGCCGGCTGGTGATCGACAGTGTGGAGGGCAAGGGTTCGACCTTCACCGTGATCCTGCCCACCGCCGCCGAGATCGCGGAGAAGCCGGCCAATACCGCCGCCGCGCGGGGGTGACGGGGTCACTTGTCTCTATTGATTTTATACGTGTTACGAATCTATTTTACTGATGAAATCAGTAATATTATCCAAACATGAAGATACGCGATCTATCATCTGGAAAGCCTTCTCTAGGTTTGAAGCAGAAGAATCAATGCCCACCAAATAATACGCTTCTCCTATTTTCGATGATGCCAAATGCGCATCACCAAGCCTCAGCTCATACACCCCAACGAGAGGAGATAACAAGCGCCTCACATCTTCTGGAGGCCCAAATCCTTCCAATACGCGGCCCAAAACTTTAATAGATCGGCTTCCTTCCTCGACTGACGAGGTGGACACTTCTTTAAGAAATTTAATATCAATACGATCTACCGTTAAGCGGGCAATATCTTTCGCGAGGGAAAGAATACCGTCATTAATACACGCTCGAAAGCGCAATACTTTCCCAATAATTTGTTTCACATCATTGTGAGGAAGAAACAGCGGCCTTCCCCAGCGCTGAATAAACACCTCATCCAACGCCTCAAGAGCTTCTTTAAAGTGAGTTTCACAAGCATGGGTCTCCGCAGGAGTAGCCTCCACCTGAGCGGCAATCAGTTCGGAGCATACACCGCCTTCCGGAGGAACGTTATAACCGACCCAAAAGCGCCTAAGCCACTCTGGAAGTTTTGCGATATCGAATGCATATACATTAATGAGTCCAAGCTCATTGATACCAAAATGCACAGAAAAACCTGGGGTTGGAGAGATCGCTCCGGTATTGCGAGTATACCATTTGAGAGTTACCCCTCGCCTATCCAGCAAAGCAAGCGCCACTTCAGGCTTGAACCAAAGCCACCGGCCTACATCCTCAGAATTCAATGAGTCTGAACTTTCCTTCGTACCATCTGCATCAATATAGAAAAAACAATTGGATAGAACTTTATCGTTCTTGACCCTTGGACTTTGCGGCGCAGGCTCCAACCATTCGTCGCGCCAAAATTCGCCCTCATAGCGATACAAAACATCGCCCACCGCGCGCTTCAAAATTGTGGAGACAACCACATTATCATCCGTCTCGGGACCCAGTACTGGAACATCCTCGCTCAAACTGAAGTCCGTTCGCTTAACATGCATGATCATGGTCTCAGCACCAACAGGCATGCCTTCCGCATTGACCTTTGATCTTCTTAGTTCAAAGCGCCCTCCATCCAGCTCCGCCCGGTATGGAAAACCCTGCACGTTCTTAAAATGAAGTTCCTCCTTAAAGATCGCACATCTTGAAAAATATGTCGAAACCCTCAAGCTCATGCGCCTCGCGCACAAATAGTCCTTAAGATGATCTGCACGCATTTGTAATTCTATACATTTTCCTAATTCGTTCCTTTTTAGCCTAACGACATCAATATAGTCTTCTTCCGGCCTGATCCAAACATCTCCCTCTCGACGCAAATCAAGGGCGAAAATAATATCTTGATTTAAGTGCCACTCTGGAAAAACATTGTCACAAAAGCTTTGAACTAAAACTAACTCGATACCAAGATCATCTTCATCGCTTTGCTGGAAACAATCCACCGACTTATAACTATTATCAAAAGCATACGGTCTTTGAAAATGTGCTAAACCAATATCCATCCAGGTCAAATGCTCTCCTTCATCTCGCCTGGTCAATGGTACCGCCAAACTCCCGGTTCCCGAAAAAATGGACCAAAATCCTTCCCGATTGATATCTCCGTACTCTAAGGACTCACATCGACGTAGAGGAATCCATACTGAATTCGCTATCTTTTTCTTGCGAACGTCTTCCAAGTAATACCAGGAAACATCACTCGTTTTATAATTTTGCAATTCAAGGTACTCCTACACAAGGAGACAAGATCGATCGCATCGGAATCTAGAATTTGGTCTCAGGTCAGACGAAGCCCCGAAGCGGCAGGTCGGCCCCCCGCTTCAGCCAGTTATCGGGCAGATAGGTGCAGGCCCCGTCGATCACATGCAGCGTATAGGCCCGGCGTGATTTCGGCGACCGGTTGGGGCCGGACAGATGCGGGAAGCTGCCATGCAGCACGATCAGCGTGCCCTTGGGCGCTTCCAGGCAGACCTTCCGATCCTCCTCGAACGGCGTTTCGTCCAGTTTCTCGGTCACCAGCCGGCCTGCCTCGTCATAATGGAAGCGGTTGCGCAGCGCCCCCGTATGGCCGCCGGGAATACCCCACATGCAGCCATTTTCCCGGGTCGCGTCTTCCAGCGCGAACCAATAGCCCACCACGCTCAAAGGATCGGTGGTGAGAAACGTGGAATCCTGGTGGCAGACCACTTCGCCGCCGATCATCGGCGGCTTCCAGATATACATGGACTGCAGCAGCTTCGGCTGCGCCTGACCCAAGGCGCGGGCCAGCTCGTCCAGCCTCGGGTCATGGGAAAAGGCATCGAAGACCGGGTCCAGATCATGCATGGCATGGCCGATCTTGTTGATCGCCTGATGCTTGGGCCGAGTCAGGCGGCCGTCGGCATCCAGCGCCTCCTCCTCCAGAAAAAAGCGGATCTTGTCACCGGAGCCCGCGAAATAATCGGCCGCGGCATGGGCGCGCGAGGTGGTGGAAAACACCGTGCGCTCCTGCTCCGGATCGAAACCGTCGACCAGAAGATCGGCCCGTTCGATCAGCCGGTCACATTCCGCGGCCGATTTGAAACCGTCGATCACCAGCACGCCGTCGCGCCCATAGGCTTCCAGCATGGCAGGCGTGACGCCATCGGCGCCCCAGATGAATCGCGGAATCGCGCTCACAGCATCGCCTCCCCGGCGGATAGGGGTTTCAGCCCGATATGGCGGGCCAGGGTCTGGCCGATATCGGCGAAGCTGGCCCGCTGGCCGATGACACGACCTGCAATACCCGGCCCGAAGAACACGGCCGGCACGCATTCGCGCGTATGGTCGCTGCCGGGCGCGGTCGGGTCGCAGCCATGATCGGCCGTCAGCACGACAACATCCTCCGGCCGCAGCACCGCCTCAAGTTCAGGCAAACGGCGGTCGAACTCCTCGATCGCGGCGGCATAGCCCGCCACGTCGCGGCGATGGCCGAACAGCGTATCGAAATCCACGAAATTGGTCAGAAGCAGCGAACCGTCCGGCGCATCGGCCATGGCGGCAAGCGTTGCATCGAACAGGGCCATATTGCCATCGGCCTTGATCTCCCGGCCCGTACCGGAATGGGCGAAAATATCGCCGATCTTGCCGACCGAATAGACCTGACGCCCGGCGGAAACCGCCACATCCAGCAGGGTCGGCGCGGGCGGCAACACCGAATAATCCTTGCGGTTGCCCGTCCGACGGAAGCCCGTTTCAGGCGTTCCCAGGAAGGGCCGGGCGATGACGCGGCCGATATTATAGGGGTCGACCAGCCGCCGGGCGATGCGGCACAGGGTATAAAGCCGCTCCAGCCCGAAGCTTTCCTCATGGGCGGCGATCTGAATCACGCTGTCGGCCGAGGTGTAGAGGATGGGCTTGCCCGTCGCCATATGCTCCGCCCCCAGCTCCTCCAGGATCACGGTGCCGGAAGAATGCTTGTTGCCCAGCACGCCGGAAAGGCCCCCTTCGCGGATCAGCGCATCCGTCAGCTCCGCCGGGAAGGTCGGTATGGTTTCGGGGAAATAGCCCCAGTCGAAGGTGACCGGCACGCCGGCCATTTCCCAATGGCCCGACGGGGTATCCTTGCCCCGGCTAAGCTCGGCACAGGCCGCCACCGCGCCTTCCGGCATCGCCACATCGAAACCTGGCGGAACCTTGCCGGTCACGATCCTTCCGGCCAGCCCGAAACCCAGCCGGGCCAGATTGGGCGCCCGCAGCGAGCCGGAACGCAGGCCAGGCCTGTCCGCCCCGCCTTCCGCCGCCACCTGGGCGATATGGCCCAGCGTGTCGGCCCTGGCATCCTCCACCCCGAAACGCGCGGCATCCGGCGCGGCACCCACGCCCAGCGAATCCAGCATCAGAACGATGGCGCGCGCCATCTCAACCACCTTCCGTCACGGTTTCGATCACGGCGGGACCGGCCGCGACCTTCTCCTGCGATAGATGGAATGCATGTCTGATCGCGTCAATGGCGCGGTCGGCCGCGTCCTCATCGGCCGCATGGACCAGGGCCAGCGGGCGATAGGGTCCGACCTCCTCCCCAATACCGGCGATCTGCGTCAGGCCAACGCTGTGATCGATCTTCTGATCGGCGCGGATACGCCCGCCCCCCAGCGCCACGACCGCCAGCCCCACGGCGCGCGTGTCGACACCGGCCACGAAGCCTTCCCGGTCGGGAAAGACCGGCTTGGTGACGGCGGGTTTGGGCAGATAGCTGGCGGCCCGTTCCACGATATCGCCCGGCCCGCCCAGCGCGCGCGACATGGCGTTGAAGCGCTCGGCCGCAGCTCCGCTCGCCAGGGCACGGATCAGCTTGTGCTGCGCCTCCTCCGCCGTTTCGGCAAGACCGCCCGCCAGCAGCATTTCCACCGCCAGGGCAAGGGTGACATCCATCAGCCGCTGGTCGCCCTGGGCATCGCGCAGGATGTCCATGCATTCGGCCACTTCAACCGCATTGCCCGCGGTCGGCCCCAGCACCTGGTTCATATCGGTGATCAGCGCGCGCGTCGCCATGCCCGCCCCGGTCCCGACCCGGGTGATGGACCGCGCCAGCGCCCGGCTGCCCTCCAGCGTCGCCATGAAGGCGCCGGAACCGGTCTTCACATCCATCACCAGCGCATCCAGCCCCGCCGCCAGCTTCTTCGACAGGATGGAGGCGGTGATCAGCGGGATGGATTCCACCGTCGCCGTCACGTCGCGCACCGCATAGATGCGCTTGTCGGCCGGGGCCAGATCTTCCGTCTGGCCGATGATGGCCGCTCCCGCCTCGCGCACCACCTTGCGGAACAGGGTGAGATCGGGTTGGGTCACATAGCCCGGCACGGAATCGAGCTTGTCCAGCGTGCCGCCGGTATGGCCAAGCCCCCGGCCGGAAATCATCGGCACGAAGCCGCCACAGGCCGCCACCAGCGGGGCCAGCAGCAGCGAGGTCTTGTCACCCACCCCGCCGGTGGAATGCTTGTCCAGCACCGGGCCGGACAGGTTTTCGCCCGCCCAGTCCAGCACCGTACCGGAATGGGTCATGGCCCGGGTCAGGGCCACGATCTCCCCCGGCTCCATCCCGTTCAGGAACACCGCCATGGTGAAGGCCGCGATCTGGCCTTCGGTCACCCGGTCGCCCGCCACCCCGTCGACGAATTCGGCGATGGCGTCGTCGGGCATGACGCCCTTGTCGCGCTTGATGCGGATGATTTCCTGCGGCAGTCGCATCGCTTCAGTATCCCGTCCTGCTTTCGGCGGTGACATCCCCCGCCCAGGCCTTGGCCAGCGCATCGGCAAGCCCACTGGCCCCGAAGCGGAAGGTGGCAGGCTTGGCCCAGCCTTCACCCATGATCGCGTCGGCCTGGGCCAGATAGGCCCTGGCCTGATCGAAGCTGCGGATACCGCCCGAGGCCTTGAAGCCGACATGGGCCGCGCCCGATGCCTTGATCGCGCCCAGCATGGCTTCGGCCGCCTCCGGCGTCGCTTGGCCTTCGATCTTGCCGGTGGAAGTCTTCAGGAAATCCGCCCCGTTGTCGATGGCGATATGGCTGGCCCGCGTGATCGCCTCATGGCCCGGCAGCGCGCCGGTTTCCAGGATCACCTTCAGGGTAATGGCCGATCCGCAGATATCCTTCAACGCACGAACCATTCTGCCGGCACGGTCCCCATCCCCCTCCAGAAAGGCATGATAGGGAAAGACCATGTCGACCTCGTCGGCGCCATAGGCCAGCGAGGCCCGGGTTTCCGCCGTGGCAATGGCAAGATGCGCCGCCCCCTTGGGGAAATTGACCACGGTCGCCACCTTGATGCCCGTGCCCTGGGTCGCGGCCTTGGCATAGGGCACGATGCGCGGCCAGACGCACAGCGCCGCCACATGGCCCCAGGCGCCGCGCATCTTGCCATACAACGGCGCAACACTGTCGGGCGTATCGGCGTCGCCCAGGCTGGTCAGATCCAGGCAGGCCAGGGCGCTGGCGGCGAGCGCCCGGTTGTCGTCGGCATCGCTCACAGCACCACCTCGCTGGCGAAACGCGCGGCCAGGGCAGCAAAGCGCTCCGCCGCCCTGGCGCTTTCCGCCATGGTTTCGGCATGGGATGGCGCATGCGGTGCCATGCCCGCCGCCAGATTGGTGATGACGGAAATGCCCACCGCCTTCAGCCCGCAATGGGCCGCCGCGATCACCTCCGGCCCGGCCGACATGCCGACCGCATCGGCCCCCAGCACCTTCATGGCGCGGATTTCGGCCGGCGTTTCGAACACCGGACCCGGCCACCACATATAAACGCCCTGATATTGCGGCAGGCCTTCGGCCTTCATCGCCGCCAGCAGCTGGTCACGCAGCCCGGCATCCCAGGCATTGTTCATCGGGGTGAAACGCTCCCCGATCTCCTCGTCGTTCGGGCCGATCAGCGGATTGGCACCGGACCAGTTGATATGGTCGGAAATCGCCATCAGGCTGCCGGTCGGCATCTTGCGGTCCAGTGAGCCCGCGGCATTGGTGATCATCACCGCCTTGCAGCCCAGCGCCTTATAGGTCCGGATCGGCAGGGCCAGCGCCTGGGCGGCATGGCCTTCGAAATAATGCGGACGGCCCTGGGCGATCAGCACGGCGCGCCCGTTCAGATGCCCCGCCACCAGACGGCCGGCATGGCCGGCGACCTTGGGCTGGGGAAAGCCCGGAATCTCGGTATAGGGGATCGGCGCCACGGCCTGATCGACCCGGTCGGCCAGACCGCCGAGGCCCGAGCCCAGCACGATCGCCAGCTCCGGCTGGAATCCGTCCAGCCGCGCGCGGATCGCCGCGGCCGCTTCCAAATCCGCTCTCATCATCGCTCCTTGATATACGGAATACCGATGGCCTTGGGCGCGACGGCCTTGCCGACAAAGCCCGCCAGCAGCAGCACGACCAGGATATAGGGCAGTGCCTCGATCAGGAAAGGCAGCGCCTTGACAACCTCGCGCCCAAGCCCTTCGGCGAATTGGGACGGGTCGAGCATGCCCTGCATACGTGCCGCCAGCGCCTCCAGAAAGCCGAACAGCAGGCAGGCCAGCATGGCCGGTACCGGCTTCCATTTGCCGAAGATCAGGGCCGCCAGCGCGATGAAGCCCTTGCCGGCCGACATGTCCTTGATGAAGGCGGCCGATTGCGCGGTCGACAGATAGGCCCCCGCAATGCCGCACAGCGCGCCGTTCAGCATCAGGGCCTGATAGCGCAGCCGGGAGACGGAAATACCCGCCGTATCCACCGCCGCCGGGCTTTCACCCACTGCCCGCAGCCTGAGGCCGAACCGGGTGCGATAGACCGCGTACCAGACCAGCCCGACCAGCGCGAAGGTGATGTAAACCAGGATATTGTGGCCGGAAATCAGCTCGGAATAGATATCACCCAGCACCGGCACATCGGCCAGCTCCTCGGCGAAAGGCAGGGTGATGGGGCGGAAACGCTCATCGGCGGCCAGGCTCGGCGTGCGCCCGCCTTCCCGGAAGAAGGCGATGCCCAGCACGATGGTCAATCCGGTCGCCAGGATATTGATCGCGACGCCCGAAACGACCTGATTGCCGTTATGGGTGATGCAAGCGAAGCCGTGCAGCAGGGAAAAGGCCATGCCGACCCCCATCCCGGCCAGCAGCCCGACCCAGACCGAACCGGTCAGCCAGGCGATGGAGGCGGCGGCGAAAGCCCCCAGCAACATCTTGCCTTCCAGCGAGATGTCCACGATGCCCGAGCGTTCGGAGAACACACCCGCCATGGCACATAGGATCAGCGGCACCGACACGCGCAGCGTCGCATCGAACAGCAGGATGACGAAGCGGATATCCTCCATAATTTCGTCCTTCCCCTAGCCCGCCGCAGCCGCGCGGCGCCGGAACAGCGCCAGAAGATGGGGCCGGAACATATATTCCAGAGCGCCTGCGAACAGGATCACCAGCCCCTGGATGACGATCACCATTTCCTTGCTGATCGCCGGAATCTCGAAGGCCAGATCCGCGCCCCCCTGATACAGCGCCCCGAACAGCAGCGAGGCCAGGATGATGCCCAAGGGATGGTTGCGCCCCATCAGCGCCACCGCGATGCCGACAAATCCGTAACCGGCGGAGAAGTTCAGCAGCAGGCGTTCATTGGCGCCCATGATCTCGTTCAGCGCCATCATGCCGGCCAGCGCCCCGGATATCAGCATGGCCAGCACGATATTCTTCGCCGGGCTGATGCCGGCATAGACCGCCGCCTGCTGGTTCTGCCCCACGGTGCGGATTTCATAGCCCCAGCGCGTGCGCCAGATCAGCACCCAGACGCCGATACAGGCGATCAGCGCCACGACCAGCGACAGGTTGACGGGCGAGCGCGGCACTTTCACGCCGATCCAGGCAAAAACCTCGCTCAGCAGCGGCAGGGTAGCCTCGGGCACGAAGCGCCGGGTTTCCGGCGACATCTGGCCGGGCGCGATCATCACATTCACCAGCAGATAGACCATCACGGTCGCCGCGATGAAATTGAACATGATCGTGGTGATGACGATATGGCTGCCTCGCTTTGCCTGCAGATAGGCCGGAATCGCCGCCCAGGCCGCACCGAAGGCCATGGAGGCCAGGATCGCCAGCGGCAACAGCGCCCACCAGGGCAGGAAATCCAGCGGCAGCATGACCAGGGCCACGCCCAGCCCGCCCAGGGTCGCCTGCCCCTCCCCGCCGATATTGAACAGTCCGCAATGGAAGGCGACCGCGACGGCCAGACCTGTGAAGATGAAATTGGTGGTGTAGAACAGCGTATAGCCGATGGCTTCGGGATAGCCGAAGGCCCCGTTCACCAGAATGCCCATCGCCCGGATCGGGTCCTGACCGATGGCCAGGATCACCAGACCCGACACGACCAGGGCCGCCAGCAGATTGACCAACGGCAACAGTACCGTGCCTACCCAGCGCGGCACCCCCTGCATTCCCGAAGCGGCTGCACCACCCGCCATAAAATCACGCCCCCTGTTTTTCCCCACGCGGATCGATGCCGGCCATCATCAGCCCCAGCAGACGCTCATCGGCCTTGCCGGCCTCCACCTCGCCCACGATATGGCCGTCGAACATCACCAGGATGCGATCCGACAGCGACATGATCTCGTCCAGCTCCACCGATACCAGCAGGATCGCCTTGCCCGCATCGCGCATCGCGACCAGCCGGCGATGGATGAATTCGATGGCCCCGATATCGACCCCACGCGTCGGCTGGCCGACCAGCAGGATTTTCGGGTCCTGCTCGATCTCGCGCGCCAACACGATCTTCTGCTGATTGCCGCCGGAAAAATTGGCCGAGCCCAGCATCGGGTTCGGCGGGCGGACATCATACTGGTCCATCTTCCGGCGGCAGGCATCGACCGCCGCGTCGCGATCCATCAGAATGGCGCCGTTGCAGTCGGCCCGGTCATGATAGCCCAGCAATGCGGATTCATAGGCGGGAAAACTGGCGACCAGCCCTTCGCGCAGGCGATCTTCCGGCACATGGCCAAGCCCCAGCGCCCGCAATTCGCGCGGCCCCCGCGGCGCGGCTCGGCTCACCGAATGCCCCAGCAGATGCACCGCCCCGCCGGATGGTGCGACCATGCCCGACAGCGCCTGCAGCAGTTCCGGCTGGCCATTGCCCGCCACGCCGGCAATGCCCACGATTTCGCCCGCGCGCACCTGAAAGCTGATACCCTTCACCCGCTCGACCCGGCTGGCATCCACCACTGACAGCCTGTCGACCGATAACAGCACATCCCCCGGTTTGGCCGCGGTCTTGTCGACCCGCAGCAGAACCTTGCGGCCCACCATCAGCTCGGCCAGCTGCTCGCGATCGGTATCGGCGGTGCGCACATTGGCAACCACCTCGCCCCGGCGCATGACGGTCACATGATCGGTGATCGCCATGATCTCCCGCAGCTTGTGGGTGATCAGGATGACGGTCTTGCCCTGCCCCTTGAGCGCGGCCAGGATGCGGAACAGATGGTCCGCCTCCTGCGGGGTCAACACGCCGGTCGGCTCATCCAGGATCAGGATATCGGCGCCGCGATACAGCGCCTTCAGGATTTCCACGCGCTGCTGCACGCCCACCGGCAGATCGCCCACGATGGCATCGGGATCGACCTGCAGGCTGTATTCGCGCTCCAGACGACGCAGTTCCTCGCGCGCCTTCTCGGCCCCTGCGCGGATCAGCAGGCCGCCTTCGGCACCCAGCATCACATTTTCCAGCACGGTGAAGGAATCCACCAGCATGAAATGCTGATGCACCATGCCGATCCCCACGGCGATGGCATCCAGCGGCGATTTGATTGTCACCGGCTTTCCGTCAATCCGGATTTCCCCGGAATCCGCCTGATAGAAGCCGTAGAGAATGCTCATCAGGGTCGACTTGCCGGCCCCGTTCTCGCCAATCACGCCATGGATCGAGCCGGGCTCGACCGTCATGCGGATATTCCTGTTGGCGTGGACCGGGCCGAAATGCTTGTTGATGTCGACCAGTTCAATTGCAGGCGGGGCGCCCGACACCATCGTGCCGGACGCCCCCACCGTCGACGTGACCGTCGCGGGATGCGTCATCGCCCCCGAACCCGGATCAATTGCAGGCTTTGTTGTCGGCGTAGTTATGCACCTTGATCGCGCCGGATTTGATCGCAGCCTCGACCTCGGTGACCTTCGTTTTCATCGCATCGGTGATCAGCTTGGCATTGTTGTCGTCCAGCGCCCAGCCCACACCATTCTCGGCCAGACCCAACTCCTGCAGACCCGGCTTCCAGCTGCCATCCATCGCGCCCTTGAAGGTGTTGTAGGCGGCGACGTCGACGCGCTTCAGCATCGAGGTCAGCACCGAACCCGGATGCTCACCATTCTGGTTGGAATCGACACCGATCGACAGCTTGCCGGCATCGGCGGCGGCCTGCAGCACGCCCAGCCCGGTAGCGCCAGCCGCGGCATAGACCACATCGGCGCCCCGGTCGAACTGCGACTTGGCAAGCTCGCCGCCCTTCACCGGATCATTCCAGGCTAACGGGGTGGTGCCCGTCATGTTCTGGAAGACCTGGATCTGCGGGTTGATGTATTTCGCGCCCTGCTCATAACCGCAGGCGAAGCGGCGGATCAGGTCAATATCCATGCCGCCGACGAAGCCGACTGCGTTGGTCTTCGATGCCATGGCGGCCAGCACGCCGACCAGGAAGGAGCCTTCATGCTCCTTGAACTTGATCGACTGGACGTTGGGCAGGTCCACCTCCTCGTCAATGATGGTGAATTTCAGTTCCGGATACTCGGCGGCAACGGCCTTCACTGCACCGGCCTGGGCAAAGCCCACCGCGATGATCGGGCTGTGACCACGCCGCGCGAAGTTGCGCAGGGCCTGCTCGCGCTGGGCCTCGTTGGTCACTTCGAACTCGGCATAGTCGATGCCGGTTTCCTTCTTGAACTTCTCGACGCCGTTATAGATGCCTTCGTTGAACGACTTGTCGAACTTGCCGCCCATATCGAAATTGACGGCCGGCTTGATGTCGGCGGCCAGCGCCGTGCCCGCGGTCAGCGAAGCAGCCGCGACG
>Ga0209066_10002531_pt1 | contig 22102 bp, 26 predicted proteins | sample All_14_2_FD_187198 | JGI IMG/M metagenome (GOLD analysis project Ga0209066, IMG submission 187198) | Freshwater microbial communities in response to fracking from Pennsylvania, USA - Allegheny Zone_MetaG_DW_15 (SPAdes) (version 2) ... | reverse complement strand
AGCGGGCCATCGAGCTGAACGGCGCCGCCGTGCCGATGAACCTGGCGGCCTTCCGCTGGGGCCGCCGCGCCGCCGCCGACCGCGCCGCGGTCGAAAATCTGGTCGCGCCCAAACCCAGCAAGGCCAACGTCGTCGCCTTCACGCGCACCCAGCCCAAGACGCTCGACGAGATCGTGGCCTCGCGCACCAGGCACCTCACCGGCTACCAGAACGCGGCCCTTGCCCAGCGCTACAAAGCGCTGGTCGACAAGGTCCGCGCCACCGAACAGAAGATCGGCCAGACCGGCCTCGCGGAAGCCGTCGCGCTCTATTACGCCAAGCTACTCGCCTACAAGGACGAGTACGAGGTCGCGCGCCTCTACAGCGAGGCCGCCTTCCAGGCCGGCCTCAGCAAGCAGTTCGAGGGCGACTACAAGCTCAAGTTCCACCTTGCCCCGCCGCTCTTCTCCAGCCGCGACCCGCAGACCGGCCAGCTCATCAAGCAGGAGTTCGGCGCCTGGATGCTCCCGGCGTTCCGGATGCTGGCCAAGCTCAAGGGCCTGCGCGGCACCGCCTTCGACGTGTTCGGCTACACTGAGGAACGCAAGACCGAGCGCAAACTGATCGCCGACTACGAGGCACTGATCGACGAGCTGCTGGCCGGCCTGTCAGCCCAGAACCACGCGCTGGCGATCAAACTCGCGTCCATCCCCGACGACATCCGCGGCTACGGCCACGTGAAGGACGCTCACCTCGCGAAGGCCAAGAAGAAGGAAGCCGACCTTCTCCACCAGTGGCGCAACCTGGAGGCGATGAAGGCGGCGGCGGAGTAGAGATTTGTTGGCTCCCCTCTTCCAAACTGCACTCCACCACCCGCTAGTGTCCTAAGTTAAGAGCGACAAGAATAACGCACCCGCCTGAAGAGCCGCCGCAACGCCCGCACAGACGGCTGCATTTGCGCTTCGCCGACTTTGCTCTTTTAAAGCATCGCCCAGCTGTGAGAGAGCGAAGCTGGAGCCGGTACCACCCGAAGAACCATCATAAGACGATGTAGTGATGTCCACTGCGATGGGGAAGCTGTCGGGCGTATCGACCGTGGCCGACCAAAACCACAACGCGGCTGCCGCGATGGCAAAGACAGCCGACCCACCATTTGCGATTTGGACGAGAACCGATACCACTGTCATTTGGTCGCTCTCCCGATGGTTCCTAATTTGATTTTGGCGGCTGCCGGCTCGGGAAAAACAAACGCCGCCATCTCGTCCCGCAAGGCCTTGCCCATCTTGCCACGCGAATACGCGCCCGTCTCAGTCCACGACTTAGACGACTTCACGATTCCAAGCTTGTCGCAGAGCTTCTCCAAATCGTCGTGTCGGACCAGATACCACTGGTCACCCTCGCGAAATGCCATCCAGATATCGCGGTCGCTATACTTCTTGTTGATCGACCAGCGCGACTTCATCTGCACGAGCCTCAGGTCGCTCCTCAAGCCGCTGCCTTTCTCGCGGTACAGGATAAGATCGATTCCCTCATCGACGACCGGCAGGAAGGAAAGATAGCCCTCTTTGAAGGCGAGATTCACGAACTCAAGGCGGTTCATCATCTCGATGGAACGGGGATTAGGCTTCATCTCGGCTCCCTTTTGAGCTGGCTAGCGTCCACTTCAATGATGCCCGGGATCCTAATATTCTGGCGCGCATCTTTTCCGCACTGAGCACCGCCTTCGCCGGGTGTCAGGGGCGTGCGCTAATCTGGGTTTCCGACCTCGCTGGGAGCAGCTTTTTGAGGTGGCTGCAACCGGGGCAGCCCTCCGTCAAATGGCAGCAGCGGTACCGCGCCGAATTTTGGATAGGCGATGTCCATCTTTTGCCAAAAGTCGACTTTGTCGGATGAGATTCGTCCAATCGCCATAATGCCTTCGGTCAGCTCTCTCAGCCGCTTCTTTCCCTCGTCGTCGGTTAGGTACTGCGTCAGTTTTTGGGTAGGACGCCCCCGAGCGTTTCGCTTAACTCTCTGGTGCAATGCCTGTCGGATACCCGGCGTCATTCGGTCGTAGAAGTTGTTCATCCAATGACCCAGCACTGGAGGGCGGGCGGTCGTTTCGGGGTCGAACGGCCAGCCATTCAGACGGAACAGCATCCGATAAAAATCGGTGTCAAACATCTTTGCGTAGGTCAGCTTTTCGTTCGACACCTGCTTTTCAAGAATCTTGATGACAGCATTGTATTTGCGAACATCATCAAAGCCGGTGGCTTGATCGACCAGATCGTCGATTGCGTGATTGGTGAGAGCCTTTAGAAAGGCGCGGGCCGCGACGCCGATGTGAGTCTGGCTTTTCAGTAGCTTTCCGGCGCTCATTGCATCCTGATAGACCCAACAGACGTCCGGCAGCAGGGTCGCACGATAACCGTAGCCAATGCCCGCCGCGCCCGCAGTTGGGTTCTTGGGGAGGTATTGGATCGGGATCGACGAGCGCTCCAAATCCGCTGAAATAAAGTCCTTTAGATTCTTTGCCCTGAAAAACGGCGCGGTTTCGTCGATCGCTGATCCGGTGCCACCGGGGGCGAAGGGGTGGCGTCCAATCGCCTTTAGAAATCCGTTCTGCCCCAAAACTCGAATGTTCTTTCCACCATCATCAAGAACAGCGCAGGGAATCGCCAGATTGCCGATTCTCAAGACGCCTTCGGCGATCGCTTTCGGCATGTGCTTCCGATGGCGCGATAGCGCCGCCTTTCGGGCGATGGCACTTCTATCTTGGGGGGAGAGCGATTCCTTCCGAGCCAAAGCCGCCGCTACCTTCTGGGGATCCTTTCTCTCAGCCATGAAAACCTCCTGCTTGCACACCACGTCTCGCAAGCATATGCTTGCAGAAACATTAGCGCAAGCAAGACATCTTGAGGCTAATACCCTTCGTCCGCTCTCGTGTAGGGATGATAGCTTCGGCGCCTGTTCCCCGCCCCACGCGGCGCCATAGGGCGCCTACTGCATCGAACAACCATAACGAGCGCGCCACCAAATCCTCTGCAAGCGGCTCGTCAGCAGACTCGCCCCCGGCTTCAGTAATATTTCAGCGCGATCAGGCGTCGGCGACAATCGTCATCGGGAATCGCGATCCTCGCGGATGAGATCGGTCGATTCTGCGTCGATCCTGCCGGCGGTCGCGGCGCGCAGGCGCGCGGCGCGCTCGCGGAACTCGTTACGGCCGCTGCGCAGGGCCTCTTCGAGGATCTGGCGGTGCTCGGCCTCCGCGCTCCGACCATTGGTGGCGGCGCGTTCCTCGAGCGCAAAGACGAGGGCTTCGGGGACGTCTCGGATAAGGAGCTGCGCCACGGTCGAATAATATCACATATCGCGAGCAAAAACATCGGATTCTAAGCCGTCGAAGGTAGGCATAGCGATGAATAAACGAAATAAACGCAATAAACGAATCATTCGAAATGGGAGTCGCACCCCTTCGACTCGGTACCATGATACCGTCGTCCAACAGATACTTCCCGCCGCCGCCCTGCAAAAACCCGCTCCACCAGCTCGTTGGGCCCTACGCCGGGCGAGCCTGCCCTACCGCATCGCCTTCTCGAAGCGGAAGGCGTCGCCGTCGCCGGGCAGGTCATCGGGGCCCGGTCGATGCGGATCCGGGTGATGCCGGTTGAAGAACTCGACGATCCGGAAGCCACACTTGTTGACGTAGAAGTGGATGTTGCGCTTCTCGAAGTACGGCGTGTGCGTCTCCCACACGAGGGTGTCGGGATACCGCGCCTCGATGGCCTGCCAGGCCGCGTGGCCGATGCCCCTGCCATGCCCGCCGACCGAGATGAAGAAAAGGTCCAGCGAATTGCGGTTCGTGGCTGCGTCGATCGTGACGACCGCGCCGCCGACCGCGCGGCCTTCGAAGAGGATGCGCAGGGTGACGGCGCCCGGAGCGGCGATCGAGGCGTCGAGGTCTTCGTCGGAGGGGATCGGCCCATCCGGCAGCGCGCCGAATTCCTCGACGACGGCCACGGCGAAGGCTTCCTGCAACTCCCTCTTGAAGGCGGGAAGGTCGACGGCCTCAGCGACGGCGAGTGTGATCTTCTTGCTGGTCATGCCGCGCTTCTAGTTCAGGACGGCCCCGATGTCGCGTCATGGAGCGAAATAAGAGGACGCACCTCTTGCGGCGGGTCGATTGTCCGTCATGCTCTCTCCCAAAGGAGGGAACGCCATGAAATTCGGCATCTTCTACGAGCTGCAGCTGCCCCGTCCGTGGGCGCCCGGCGACGAGCATCGGCTCTATCAGAACGCGCTCGATCAGGTCGAGCTGGCGGACCGGCTGGGTTACGACCATGCGTGGCAGGTCGAGCATCACTTCCTCGAAGAGTATTCCCACTCGCCCTCGCCTGAGTCGTTCCTCGCGGCGGCGAGCCAGCGGACCAGGAACATCCGCCTGGGCCACGGCATCTTCCAGGTGACGACCAACCATCCGACGCGCGTCGCCGAGCGGGTCGCGACGCTCGACCTGCTGTCGAACGGGCGCTGCGAGTTCGGCATGGGCGAGAGCGCCTCGATCACCGAGCTCGAACCGTTCGGCGTCACCATGGAGAACAAGCGCGAGATCTTCGAGGAAGCGGTCCGCGCCATCATGCCGATGTTCAAGGACGGGCCCAGCGAGCACCAGGGCAAGGTCTGGAACATTCCCCTGCGCATGGTCGTGCCGAAGCCGCTGCAGAAGCCGCATCCGCCGCTCTGGGTCGCCTGCTCGCAGTTGCAGACGCTGACCAAGGCGGGCGAATGGGGCATGGGGGCGCTCGGCTTCCAGTTCGTCTCGGCCGACGCCGCGCATGCCTGGGTGCATGCCTACTACAACGCCTTCGTGAAGCGGCAGAAGAAGCTCGCCGACTATCGCACCAATCCGAACATCGCGCTGGTCAGCTTCTTCATGTGCGCGAAGACCGATGAAGAGGCGCGCGAGCGTGCCGACGGCGACACGTTCTTCCAGTTCGCGCTGCGCTTCTACGGCCAGTCGGCCGACCGGCGCCGCCCGGCCGCCGGCACGGTCAACATGTGGGACGAATACCAGAAGTGGAAGAAGGCCAATCCCGAGCAGCATGCCGCGGCGCTGCGCGGCGGCCTGATCGGCTCGCCGGAAACCATCCGCCGCAAGCTGAAGAAGTTCCAGGCCTCGAACATCGACCAGGTCGTGCTGCTGAACCAGGCCGGCAAGAACCGCCACGAGGATATCTGCGAATCGCTGGAGCTGTTCGCGAAGGAAGTGATGCCCGAGTTCCAGGGCGCCCACCCCGAGCTGCTGAAGTGGAAGGAGCGCGTGCTCAACCGCGACATCGACCTGGCGGAGATCGACACCACCGCCTTCACCGACCGCTACGGCGGCACGATGAAGGGCATCGCGCCGGCTCCTCAGAGTGTGCGCGCGGCCGAATGAGTCGGCCTACGGGTTGAGGTGTGCGAGCGGCAAGGCGCTCCCCGCTTTCAGCGTCTGGATCGCGATCGTGCTCTTCACCTCGCGGACCAACGGCAGGTCCAGCAGCTTGCCCACCAGGAAGCGCTGGTAGGCGTCGAGGTCGGGCACGGTGACTTCCAGCAGATAGTCGACGTCGCCGGCCACCATATGGCAGGCGACGATCTCCGGACAGGCCACGGCTTCCTGCTCGAAGGTCGTGGCGCGCTCGTCGGCGTGGCCCTCGATCTTCACGCCGACGAACACGGTGAGGCCGAGCCCGATCCGTTTTCGACCCAGCGCCGCGCGGTAGCCCTCGATGTAGCCGTCGCGTTCCAGCCGGTTGACCCGGCGCAGGCAGGGCGACGGCGACAGGCCGATCCTGTCGGCGAGATCGACGTTGCTGAGGCGCCCGTCGGCCTGGAGTGCGGTCAGGATTCGCCGGTCGATCGCGTCGAGATCGTCGTCTGGCATCGATAGGCTCCCCCGGCCCGCTCCACGCAATATCGTGCCAATGAATGGCGCAAGGCAGGGCCTGAACGCAAGGACATGCCGGCCCCGATCGTCGGACTGTGGGCACTCTTCACAGGAGGCCGACATGAACCAGGATGACGAGACCGCGAGCTTCGCCGTGACCGGTGCCATCGCCGACACGCTGCAGCGGTATATCGACGGCGCCCGGACCGGCGACATCGCCCTGCTGCGCTCGGCCTTCGCCGAGGGCGCCCGCGTGAGCGGCAGCTACGGCGGCAAGCCGGTGACCTGGAGCCTGGGTGAATTCTGCGACGCCGTGGCGAAAGGCGGCCCCGCGCCCGGCCTGCAGGCGCGCATCGTGGCGATCGAGACGGCCGGCGCCGCCGCGATGGCGCGACTCGAAGCGCTCGACTGGCGGGGCACGCGCTACACGGACTTCTTCGTGATGATCCGGCGCGAGGGCGACTGGCGAATCGACAGCAAGGTCTTTCACGCTCACGCCCGCGCGTGAGCCAGAGCGACAAAGTCGTCCGGCGGTCGCAGGAAAGTCACAGAGAGCGCCACGCCGACGCCGCTTCCGTCCGGTACTTTACCCTTAAAGGAGAAACCGCACCGCGACTGCGGCCAGTTCGCCTTGCCCAGCGCACGTGATGGGCCTCTAGTTGAGCAAGGGGAAGACGATGTCACGCAGTCTGGATGCTCCGCTCAGTCCGAACGAGGAAGTGACGTTGCGCCGGGTCGCACTCGGCATCTCGCCGATGAAGGACCTGGCGCCGCGCGACCTCGCCCGCCTGACATCGCTGTCGCTGATCGAGATCGATGCGGGCGTGGCGCGTCTCACCGAGTTCGGGCGCCAGCGCTATCGTGCCCTGCCCCGCGCGGGCCGCCCGCAGGACGTCTCTTCCTACGAAGCCATGATCGCCGCCGTCGGGCAGAGGCTGCGCAAGTCGGCCGACTGATCTCCCGAATGTGAAGTCTTTGCGATCTCCGCAACTGGCCCGGCGAGCCTGCGTTCATGAGGCGACCCTTCCCCCAGCAGGAGAGCGCAATGACCGATCTTACACTCACCCCGAAGAACCTGATCGCCGCCGAGCGCGTCACCGGCACCGACGTCTACAATCTCCAGGGCGAGCGGCTCGGCACCGTCGAGGACATCATGATCGACAAGGTGAGCGGCCGCGCCATCTATGCCGTGATGTCGTTCGGCGGCTTCCTCGGCATCGGCGAGAAGCACCATCCGCTGCCGTGGTCGACGCTGAAGTACGACGAGCGCCAGGGCGGCTACGTCGTGGCCCTCGACAAGAAGATCCTGGAGGGCGCGCCGACCTTCGACGACGCGGAGGATTTCAGCTGGACGCCCGACTACGGCCGCCAGGTCGACAAGTATTACGGCGTCCCGACCTACTGGTAAGAACGCGCGAGTGATGCCGGCCAGTTGCCTCCTGCGGGGCGACTGGCCGGCATTTTCTATGGGTTGACCCTCTGGCAGCCGGCGCCCTGCCAGCGATACCCCTGCGCCGATCCCGAGACCATCGTCCATTCGACGATGCAGCTCTGGCGCACGAGGGTGGGCGGAAAGCCGCCCATCGGGATCCACAGGCCGCCGCCCCATCCCCAGCCCCAGCCGCCGAATCGCTGGTACATCGGCGGCATGCCGGGATCGATGTAGGACGTGTCCCAGCGCCATTGCAGGATCTTCGTGCCGTCCTCGAGCTGGTAGCTGTTGTCGGGAATGCGTCCCATGCTGTTCAGCAGGCCGGATTCCGGCGCCCCGGCCATGGCACGGAGCTGATTGTCGAACGCGGCTTCCCGCTCCGCCCGCGTCTCGCAGCCGGGCAGCAGCGTCAGCAAGGCGAGTACCGCCAGCAGCGGCCTGGTGAACATGCTCATACTCTAGCGCGCTATTGCCTCGCTTTCACGTCCCGGTCTAGATGTCGCTGGCGGGCGGACCGAGCAGGGCCGCGGGGGGACGCGGGAGCACGAATGGGATCGGCGCTGAAGTGGCTCGCCTTCGCGATTGGCGTGGCGGGGTTGGTGCTGGGTCAGTTCGAACGCACATTCGAGGATGTGGGGCGGTACGCCCAATCCTCCGACATCATGCAATCCGAGTGGGCGGCAACCAACGTCTGGCTGGAGAGCACGGAGTGCACGGTGTCCCGCGGCGTCTGGCTGGCGATCTGTACCGACGGCCGTCTCAGCCCGATCTCCGAACATGCGATCGCCGACGATCCCGGCCACGCGCTGCTGCTCAGCGCCTGGGCGGCCATGACGGGCGAGCCGGCCACCCTGGTCGACGTCGCGCGGCTCAACACGCTCCTCAACACGATCGGCTTGGTGGCCCTGGCCGCCCTCCTGTTCTCGCTGCGGGCCTGGATCACCTCGCTGGTACTGCTGGTGAAGGGGCCGCTCGAGTACCTGGGGTGGATGGGTACCTCGCCGCATTGGGCCTTCATCGGCATGGTGAGTCTGGCGGGCATCCTGCCGCTGGCGATCGTGACCCGCAGCAGCCGCGCCTGGATCGCGGGCGGGCTCGCGGCGCTGGCCGTGGTGACCCTGGTTCGCGAATCGGTCGGCCTGATGGGATTCGCGCTCACGCTCGGCGCGCTGGCGGCGACCGCACTGAAGCGGCCGCGGTCGGCTGGTCTCCTGCCGCGCCTGGCGCTGATTGCGGTTCTCGCGACGGGCGCGCTGCTGGCTCCCAAATGGGCCACGATGGCGCGCGATGCGGCCTTCCCCGTGGCACCGGCCGAACGGCTGCAGACTCACGGCCTGTCGCACACGCTCTATCTCGGCCTCGGGTTCGTCGAGAACAAGTGGGGCATCCGCTACGAAGACGAGTATGGCGCCGAGCTCGCGAAGCGGGCCGGGATCCTCTACTGCTCGCCGGAGTACTTCCGCATGATGTGGAAACTCTATCTCGGGCGCATTGCCGAGGACCCGGTCGAGGTGGCGCGCATCTACTGGGAGAAGGCGTTGCGGCTGCTGACCGTCGCGACGATGCAACCGGGGCCGCCCTTCGGCCTCATCCTGGCGATCGGCCTCGTCCATCTGCTGGCGGCGGCCTGGTTCGGGGCGTGGCGGCGGGTGGGCCTGCCGCAGGGTCTGGAGATCGAGGCCGTTGCGCTCGCCTTCCTCGGGCTGTTCCTCGCTCAGGCGATTCTGGCCCTGCCCAGCCACATGTATGCCGTGCCGGCGAATGCCTTCATCCTGGTGCTGCTCGGCGCGATCGTCGAATTCGTGGCCCGCGGGCTGTGGACGCTCGCGGTGCGCCACCGCCCGGTCACCTGGTGGCGCCGAGGAACTTCTTACACTCCAAGGTGAGCTGGTTGGTCCGCTGGTCCTCGCACGGCTTCTGCCGCTCGATCATCAGGGCGACCGCATAGAAAACGAAGACGCCGAGAATCCAGGCGGTGATCGACCAGCCCATGGCGCTGTCGAGCCGGCGATGAAAGGCGGGCGTGGCTCGCGACGGCGCCGCCACCGACACGGCGCCCCGCACGAGCATGATCGTGAGGGGAAAGGTCGCCGCGCCACAGGCCAGGTAGAGCAGGAAGACGTGGACGACGCTCATCTCACCAGGAAAGCTTGGGCATCGGGATGGGCCCGTTCTGCTTGGGCGCCCAGCCGCGGGCCTCCATGCAGCGCGCCATCAGCCGCTCGTAATTGTACTTGTACCCCTGGTTGGCCATGTCGGAGTAGAGCTCCTGCTGGCCGAAGCGCTCGCGCTCGCCCGAGAAGATCGCGCGGCGCTGGTCGTCGATGTCGCGGTCCTGCTGGGTCCTCGCGCGGACCTGGGTCCGGCACTGCGACTGGTCCTTGGTGAACTGCTCGGCGTCGGCGCCTTCCTTGCTGAAGTCGCGGGGTGCACAGGCCGCCATCGCCGCCGCCGCCAGAACGAGGGCGATCGCGAGCTTCATGGGGTTCCGGCCAAGGCCGCCTCGATGGCCTTCAGCGCGTCGGGCGCCTTGGACCCGTCGGGACCGCCACCCTGGGCCATGTCGGGCCGGCCGCCGCCGCCCTTGCCGCCCAGTGCCGCCACACCCGCCTTCACGAGTTCGACCGCGCTGTAGGTCTTCGCGAGGTCCTCGGTGACGCCGACAACGGCCGAAGCCTTGCCGTCCTCGACGCCGATCAGGGCCACGACGCCCGAGCCCAGCTTCTTCTTGAACTCGTCGGCCATGCCCTTGAGGTCCTTGCCCGGCACACCGTTCAGCACGCGGCCGATCAGCTTGACTCCGCCGACCTCGCGCACCTCGTCGGCCGCGGAACCGCCGCCGGAACCGCCCCCGGCCAGGGCCAGCGCCTTGCGCGCATCCGACAGTTCGCGCTCGATCTTTTTCTGGCCCTCGACCAGCGCCGCCAAACGCGCCGGCAGGTCCTCGGGCCGCACCTTCAGGGTCGCCGCGGCCTCGGCCAGCAGGTCGGCCTGATGGCGCACGAAGGCCTCCGCCGCATTGCCGGCCAGCGCCTCGATGCGGCGGACGCCGGCCGCGACCGCGCCCTCGCCCACGATCTTGAACAGGCCGATGTCGCCAGTCCGCCGCGCATGCGTGCCGCCGCAGAGTTCGACCGAGTACTTTTCGCCGCCGGGGACGTTGGCGTCGCCGCCCATGGTCAGGACCCGGACCTCGTCGCCGTACTTCTCGCCGAACAGCGCCATGGCGCCGGCGGCGATCGCCTCGTCCGGCGTCATGAGGCGCGTCTCGACCGCCGAGTTGTGGCGGATGCGGTCGTTCACCTCGTCCTCGATGTGGCGAAGCTCCTCGGCAGAAATCGCCTTGGTATGGCTGATGTCGAAGCGAAGGCGGTCGGGCGCCACCAGTGAGCCCTTCTGCGTGACATGCTTGCCGAGATGGCGTCGCAGCGCCTCGTGCAGCAGATGGGTGGCCGAATGATGCGCGCGCAGCTGGGCACGGCGGACCGGGTCGATGGTCATGACCAGGTCGTCGCCGACCTTGAGTTCGCCCGTCTCGACCGTGGTGTGATGGGCGTGCAGGTCGCCCACCATCTTCTGGACGTCGGCGACCGATGCCTCATTGGCGCCGCTCGCCAGACGCCCGGCATCGCCCTGCTGGCCGCCCGACTCGGCATAGAAGGGCGTCTGGTTGGTCACGATCCAGCCGGTCTGGCCGGCCTTCAGCGACTGGACTTCCTTGCCGTCGAGCAGGATCGCCTTGATCTGGCCCTCGGCGCGCTCGGTGTCGTAGCCCAGGAACTCGGTGGCGCCGGCCTTCTGGCGCACGTCGAACCAGATCGCCTGGTCGGCGGTCTCGCCCGAGCCCGCCCAGGCCGCCCGCGCCTTGGCGCGCTGCTCGTCCATCGACTTCTCGAAACCTTCGGTGTCGACCTTGATGTCGCGTGCGCGCAGCACGTCCTGCGTGAGGTCGAGCGGGAACCCGTAGGTGTCGTAGAGCTTGAACGCGACCTCGCCCTTCAGCGTGCCGCCCGCCGACAGCTCCTTCGTCTCGTCCTCGAGCAGCTTCAGGCCGGTGCCCAGCGTCTTCTTGAAGCGCGTCTCCTCGAGCTTCAGCGTCTCGGTGATCAGCGGCTGGGCGCGCGACAGTTCGGGATAGGCGTCGCCCATCTCGCGCACCAGGGTCGGTACCAGTTTGAACACGACCGGATCCTGCGCGCCGAGGATATGGGCATGGCGCATGGCGCGGCGCATGATGCGGCGCAGCACGTAGCCGCGGCCCTCGTTCGACGGCAGAACACCGTCGGCGATGAGGAACGAGGTCGCGCGCAGGTGGTCGGCGATGACCTTGTGCGAGGCGCCCTGCTTGCCGTCGGGATCGACGCCGGTCTCGTGCGCCACCGCCTCGATCAGGGCACGGAACAGGTCGATGTCGTAGTTGTTGTGCTTGTGCTGCAAGACCGCGGCGAGACGCTCAAGGCCCATGCCGGTGTCGATCGACGGCTTGGGCAGCGCGATGCGCTCTTCCTTGGTCACCTGCTCGAACTGCATGAAGACCAGGTTCCAGATCTCGATGAACCGGTCGCCGTCTTGGTCGGCGCTGCCCGGCGGGCCACCGGGGATGCCCTCGCCATGGTCGTAGAAGATCTCCGAGCACGGGCCGCAGGGGCCGGTGTCGCCCATCGCCCAGAAATTGTCCGAGGTCGGGATGCGGATGATCCTGTCGTCGGACAGGCCCGCGATCTTCTTCCAGTGGCCGGCCGCCTCGTCGTCGGTGTGGAACACCGTGACCAGCAGCTTTTCCTTGGGCAGGCCGTAATCCTTCGTGAGCAGGTTCCAGGCCAGCTCGATCGCGTGTTCCTTGAAGTAGTCGCCGAACGAGAAGTTGCCCAGCATCTCGAAGAAGGTGTGGTGGCGGGCGGTGTAGCCCACGTTCTCGAGATCGTTGTGCTTGCCGCCGGCGCGGACGCACTTCTGCGAGGTTGCCGCCCGCGAGTAGGCGCGCGTCTCCAGCCCGGTGAAGACGTTCTTGAACTGCACCATGCCGGCGTTCGTGAACATCAGCGTCGGGTCGTTACGCGGCACCAGAGGGCTCGACTCGACGACTTCGTGGCCGTTCTTGCGGAAGTACTCTAGGAAGGTCCGACGGATTTCGCTGACGCTTTGCATGCCGGCCTTGTAGCGTGCGTCCGCCCGTCAAGTCCAGAACAGGGAACCCAGGCTCAATGGCCGCCGAGGCCCATTCTACCGCCACTCTTCGCCTCTCCGTGGGCGACCTCAGGATCGCTCATCCGATCACCGTACCGAGCGGGCCGGTGCCCGCGGCGGACGTCGTCCCCGCCCTGCAGGGGCTGGTGAACGCCGTGGTCGCCGCGGCCGAGGCCGGGCGGGCGATTTCCTGCCGCAAGGGCTGCGGCGCCTGCTGCCGCCAGCTGGTGCCGATCTCGCGCACGGAGGGGGAACGGCTGCTCTCGACCGTGGCCGCCCTGCCGGCGGAACGACGCGCCGTCCTCGAGGGCCGCTTCGCCGCCGCCGAGGCCGCGCTGGCCGCGGCCGACCTCAAGGAGCGCAAGGGCCGGCCCGACCGGGAGCTTTCGACCGCCTATTTCGCGCTGGGCATCCCCTGCCCCTTCCTCGAGGAGGAGAGCTGCTCCATCCATCCCGACCGCCCCCTGGTCTGCCGCGAATATCTCGTCACCTCGCCGGCAGAACTCTGCGCCGGGCCCGCGCAGGAAGGCGTGACGCCAGTGCCCGTGCCCAAGGTCTCGCTGGCCGCCCGCGGCCTGCAGGACGAGCGCGAGGAATGGTTCCCGCTGGCGCTGCTGATGGACTGGGCGAAACGGCGTCCGAGGACCGCAGCGCGGCGCACGGGGCCGGAGTGGATCCAGCGCTTCCTGAAGGGGATGTCGGCAAAGCGGTCCTGACCGCCCATTTTCTTTGGGCACCTTGGCGCCCAAAGAAAATGGGCGGTACCGCGCGTGGGGTGCGGTACCGCCCTTAGGGACCCGGAGACAGGGGATCGGGGTCCGCTATTCCTCGTCGTCGTCGTCCTCCTTGCCGCCGTCCATCAGGGCGTTGGCGAGGATGCCGGCATTGGCACGCACCTTGTTCTCGATCGCATTGGCGACCTCGGGGTGCTCGCGGAGATAATTCTTGGCGTTCTCGCGGCCCTGCCCGATGCGGGTGCCGTCGTAGGAGTACCAGGAGCCCGACTTCTCGACGACGCCGGCCTTCTCGCCGAGGTCGATCAGCTCGCCGGCCTTGGACACGCCCTCGCCGTACATGATGTCGAACTCGACGACCTTGAACGGCGGCGCCACCTTGTTCTTCACGACCTTGACGCGCGTGGCGTTGCCGACGACCTCGTCCTTGTCCTTGAGCGCACCGATGCGGCGGATGTCGAGGCGGACCGAGGCGTAGAACTTCAGCGCGTTGCCGCCCGTCGTCGTCTCGGGGCTGCCGAACATCACACCGATCTTCATGCGGATCTGGTTGATGAAGATCACCAGCGTGTTCGACTTGGAGATCGAGGCGGTGAGCTTGCGCAGCGCTTGGCTCATCAGGCGGGCATGCAGGCCCGGCAGCGAATCGCCCATCTCGCCTTCGAGCTCGGCGCGCGGCACGAGGGCGGCGACCGAATCCACCACCAGCACGTCGATGGCGCCGGAACGCACCAGCGTATCGGCGATCTCGAGCGCCTGCTCGCCGGCGTCGGGCTGCGAGATCAGCAGGTTGCCGATGTCGACGCCCAGCTTCTTGGCATAACCCGGATCGAGCGCATGCTCGGCATCGACGAAGGCGCAGGACCCACCCTTCTTCTGCGCCTCGGCGATGACGTGCAACGCAAGCGTTGTCTTGCCCGAGCTTTCCGGCCCGTAGATTTCGATGATGCGGCCCTTGGGCAGGCCGCCGATGCCCAGCGCGATGTCGAGGCCCAGCGAGCCGGTCGAGATCGCCTCGATCTCCAGCGCCTCGCGCTGGCCGAGCTTCATGATCGAGCCCTTGCCGAAAGCGCGCTCGATCTGGGCGAGAGCGGCGTCCAGCGCCTTGTTCTTGCTTTCCATGCCTTCTTTTTCGACCACCTTGAGCATCGCCGACATTGGCTGTCTCCTTCTTCCCATGCCCCTGTCAGGAGCGGCAATGCGGATAAGTCCGCCGCGGGTTCGAACGTCTGGAGGCCCCAATGTACCCATTTTGTTCCATTCGGCAACGGAACAAATAACCCTCTGATAGAACTAATGTTCTTGACACAAGTTCTAGATACGTTCTCTGCGGATCATTCCGGGTCTGGGACAATTCCCTTGGCGATGCTGCGGCGTACCTCGTCGCAGTCGGCGCAGCCTTCCCCCGATCCGTGCAGGAAGATCGTCGGCTCACGATGCATCGCGTCGACTGCGAGATCGACGATGTCGCGCGCCCGCGCGAGCCGCGCCGTGCCATGGCCGACCGGCCCCTCGAACTGCAATCCCTCGCCCGCAACCAGTCGTCGGCCAGGGCGAAGCGCCGGCAGCAATGGTCGTTCTCCAGATAGTCGATCCGTACGCGCTTCCCGTCCTGCAAAACCATGCAATGGCGGGGAACGCCATACGGCACCTCGGCGATCAGTTCGGCAAGGTGCAGAGAAGTGTCGGCCTCGTGCCCGACGCCCAGCAACAAAACCTGCCCGGCGAGGCCGTGGACGCGGCCCACGGGACTGTCCGGGACGTGGGGCGGCAGCGGCAGCGGCGTCTTCACCACCTCTTCGGCGCGAGGACCGATGGCGGCGAAGGCCTGCGGGTGATCGGAGCGCATGACACCGGGCTGCCGCCAGAACAGATCGGCCGTTGCGCCGAGATCCCCGGCGGCCGGAGTCGTCGCGGGATCGAACGGCAACTCGTCATCTCCCGTCCACGACGGCATCACCAGCGTGCCATCGGGACCGAGCGCATCCTGCAAGGAAGCGATCAGGCCGAGCGGTCCATCCTCAATCGGCCTCAGCGCGCGAAACGACGTATGGACGAGCAGGACACCGCCCGTGCGGACCCCGAGCGCACGCAACTGATCGGCGATCTCGGTCCGGCCGAATGTCCGCACGGCGCCGCTATTTGGGCCCGAGCAGTCCAGCCGACTTCAACGCCCCGATGCCCGCCGGGTCGTAGCCGATCTCGGCCAGCACCTCGTCATTGTGCTGACCAATCTCCGGTGGGTTGGAGACCAGCGGCGGCCGCCAGCCCATCATCTGGAAGGGCAGCAGCGGCAGCCGCGTCTGCACCCCGCCCGCGAGCGTGGTCGGCGCCAGCGAGCCGTTGGCCCGCAAGTGCGGATGGTCGAACAGGTCCTGCGGCCGCGCGACGGGCGCGAACGAGATGTCGGCCTCGAGGCACATCTGCTCGAGCGCGTCCGTGGTATAGGCCCTGAATACCTCGGCGACCTTCGGCACCAGCCACGGCCGCGCCTCGATACGAAGATTGTTGGTGGCGAGCTTCGGATCGGTGGCCAGTTCGGGCTGCTTGAAGAACTCGCAGAACCGCTTCCATTGACCGTCGCTGGTGATGCCGATGAAGACCTGCAGCCCGTCGGCCGTGTCGAAGATCTCATAGACTGCCCACGAGCTCACGCGCTCGGGCATCGGCGGCGGCGCGACGCCGTTGATCGCCGTGATCGCCAGGTGTTGCCCCATCAGGAACACGACCGATTCGAACAGGGCGCTCTCGACCAACCCACCCTTCCCCGTGCGATCGCGCTGCTTCAGCGCCAGAACCGTACCGAAGGCGCCGAACATGCCGCCGACGATGTCGATCACCGACGTCCCGGCCCGCAGCGGCCGCCCGCTGGGACCGGTCATGTAGGCGAGTCCGCCCATCATCTGCACGACCTCGTCGAGCGCCGGCCGCTTCTCGTAGGGCCCCGGCAGGAAGCCCTTCAGCGCGCAGTAGACGAGACGCGGGTTGATCTTCTCGAGGTCCGCGGGCCCCAACTTTCGCTTGGCCATCGAGCCCGGCGCGAAATTCTCGATCAGCACGTCGGCCTTCTCGAGCAGCTTCACCAGGACCTTGCGGCCTTCGGGCGAATCGGCGTCGAGCGCCAGGCTCTTCTTGTTGCGGTTGAAGTAGCCGAAGAAGCCGGCGCCGAAGCCCCGCAGCTTGCGCGTACGATCGCCGTCGACCGGCTCGACCTTGATGACCTCGGCGCCGAGGTCGGCCAGGATCATGCCGCAGGACGGTCCCAGGATCGTATGGGTGAGTTCGACGACGCGGACACCCTTGAGGGGCGGATCAAACGATGAGGTCATGCCCCATCAGATACCTCACCCGGTCGGGGCGAGCCATGTGTCGATGTCCTTGACGAAGCCGAGGCCCGCCGTCTCGCCCAGCACCTGGTGTCCCACGCCGGAGCCGACCAGGAAGGCCTCCTGGTGCGGCACGGCATTGGCCTTGAGCAGGTCGCGGATCGCCTTGGCGTCATGGCCCCAGCCCACCGCCTCGACCTTGCCGTCGAAGGCGCGGTTGACGATTGGCAGGAACGCCGCCCGCTCCTCCGGTGTGAGCTGCGGCACGGCGTCGATGTCGCCCAGCAGGAACAACCGTCCGCCGAACCGTGCGACCAGGGCCGCGATGGAATTGCGGGCCTCGACGACGATCTCGCGGCCCGAACCGCGGCGGACCCGCGCTGCCAGCGACAGCGGCAGCACCGCAGCCCCCAGATTGACGCCGGTGTTCATCAGCGCCGCGGTCAATTCCTTGTAGGTGATCCCCAGCCGCTCGGCGCGCCGGACACGCATTTTCGCGATCTCCGGGCTCGGCGTCTTCCAGGCCTTGGCGGCGGCACGGCGCCACACCCAGGCCTCCCACGACACGTCGAAGGTCGGTCCGTTGTTGTGCCCGATCCCGGGACGGCGTAGCAGGGCCTCGACATTCGCATGTCGGACCGCAAGACGGTCGAAACGATCACCCATTGCGCCTATTGTAACGCAAGTTTGGTGCCGGAATCGAGGAGCGAGGCGTGGACGATTTTCAGGTCGATGTGTTGGTGGTGGGTGCCGGAAACGCGGCGGCCTGTGCGGCTCTCGCGGCGCGCGAGACGGGCGCCTCGGTCGCTATGCTGGAGGCCGCTCCCGAGGCCGAACGCGGCGGCAACAGCACCTATACCGCCGGCGCCATGCGCGTGGTCTTCCACGGCGTCGACGACCTGGTGCAGCTCTACGACCTCACTGAGGACGAGAAGCGCGACGTCGATTTCGGCAGCTACACCGCCGACCAGTATCTCGACGACATGGGCCGGGTGACCAACTATCGCTGCGATCCAGAGCTTACGGACATCCTGATCGGCCGCTCCTTCGAGACCATGAAGTGGATGCGTTCGAAGGGCGTGCGCTTCCAGCCCTCCTACGGTCGCCAGGCCTTCAAGGTGAACGGCAAGTACAAGTTCTGGGGCGGCCTCGCGGTCGAGGCCTGGGGCGGCGGGCCAGGCCTCGTCGACCTCGAGCACAAGGCCGCGATCAAGGCCGGCATCCCGATCCACTACGAGACGGCGGCCGTGTCGCTGATCGAGGAGGACGGCGTCGTGCGCGGCGTGATCGCTCGGCACAAGGGCCGCAAGGTCAGGATCGGCGCCAAGGCGGTCGTGCTGGCCTGCGGCGGCTTCGAGAGCAATGCCGAGATGCGCACGCGCTATCTCGGCCCGACCTGGGACCTCGCCAAGGTACGCGGCACCCGCTTCAACACCGGCGCCGGCATCAACATGGCGCTGGCGATCGGCGCCAAGCCGCACGGCAACTGGTCGGGCGGCCATGCCGTCGGCTGGGACATGAATGCGCCGGAGTTCGGCGACCTCGACGTCGGCGACAATTTCCAGAAGCACTCCTACCCGCTCGGCATCATGGTGAACGCCAACGGCCTGCGCTTCGTCGACGAGGGAGCGGACTTCCGCAACTACACCTACGCCAAGTACGGCGCGGTGATCCTGTCGCAGCCGCAGCAGTTCGCGTGGCAGATCTTCGACTCCAAGGTGCTCGACAAGCTGCGCGATGAATACCGCATCAAACGTATGACCAAGGTCCGCGCCGACACGATCGAGGAGCTGGCGAAGAAGCTCGAAGGCGTCGACGAGCAGCAGTTCCTGAAGACCATCAAGGAATGGAACGCCGCCGTCATGACCGAGGTCCCGTTCAATCCGGCGATCAAGGACGGCCGCGGCACGCGTGGTCTCGCCGTGCCGAAGACCAACTGGGCCAACACGATCGACGAGGGTCCGTTCGAGGCCTACGCCGTGACCTGCGGCCTCACCTTCACCTTCGGCGGGCTGAAGATCACCAACGAGGGCGAGGTCGAAAGCACCGACGGCCATCCGATCCCCGGCCTGTTCGCGGCGGGTGAGCTGGTCGGCGGCCTGTTCTACCACAACTATCCCGGCGGCACGGGCCTCGTCTCCGGCGCGGTGCTGGGCAAGCTCGCGGGCGACGGCGCCGGCAAGTACGTCGCGGGGAAGAACTGAGCGCCGCTTGCCGCTGATCGGAATTGGCCTCAAAGTCCCGGCAAAATCAGGTTGCGCGGCGCGGATGAAGCGCGCGCGCACAGGAGGAAGAAGATGTCTCCCATCACCCGGCGTCACGCCCTGGCCCTCGGCGGCTCGTCCCTGCTGTTGCCATCCGCTGCCGGCGCGCAGGCGAACTGGCCCAACGGCCCGGTCACGTTCGTCGTCGGCTACGCCGCTGGCGGGAGCACCGACATCAACGCCCGCGAGCTGGCGCACGTCATGACGCCGGTCATCGGCCAGCAGATCATCATCGACAACAAGGGCGGTGCCGCCGGCTCGATCGGCCTGCGCGCCGTGGCCAATGCCAAGCCGGACGGGCAGACCCTGTTCGTCGCCGTCGGGACCAACGTCATCATCAACCCGCATGTCCAGAAGGGCATGATCGACACACTGGCCAGCCTGGCGCCGATCTGCCAGATCACGGACTATCAGTACGTACTGGTGGTGGGGAACTCGGTCCCGGTGAAGAACGCAGCCGAACTCGTCGCCCTGGCGAAGAAGGACCCCGATAAGCTCACCTTCTCCTCGTCGGGCGTGGGCGGCAACAATCACCTCGCCGGCGCGCTGTTCGCGGAGGCGGCCGGCATCAAGATCACCCACGTGCCTTACAAGGGTACGGGCCCAGCCGTGGCCGACGTCATCAGTGGCCAGATCACCATGAATTTCTCGTCGCTGCCGCCGGCGGTCTCGCAGGTGAAGGGCGGCAACCTGAAGGCGCTCGCCGTGACCGGCAACAAGCGCATCAGCTCGCTGCCCGACGTCCCCACCCTCAAGGAACAGGGCATCGACGTCGTCGTCACCAGCTGGCAGGGACTGTTCGCCCCGGCGAAGACCCCGCCGGACATCCTCGACAGGATCGACAAGGCGGCGAAGGAAGCGATGAAGAACCCCAAGTGGGAGGAAGCGCTGACGCGCGACGGGCTGGAAATGCCGCCCGACCGCACCCGCGCCCAATTCGCCAAGTTCGTCGCCGACGAACATGCCTTCTGGGGCAAGAAGCTGCGCGAACTCAACGTCCAGATGGAGTAGCGGTCGCGGACCGCCCCTACCCCGGCTTTCTGTCCCCTGCCTGCCGGCGGCGCCGCTCTTCGCCCAGCCCCCTGAGGCGCTCGGCGTCTTCAGGCCTCACGCGCCCATAGCGCGGCCGCCATTCGTCGTCGGAGGGCCACGAGACATCCGACTTCTGCGTGGTGCGCGGTGCATCGGCCCCCCGCAGCAGATCCAGTGCCTGCCGCGCGATCGTGCGCTGCAGATCCTGCCGTCCCGGCGGACCGCATGGATTGCCCAAGGGGAAGTCTGTGAACAGGAAACGCGGCACGCCGCAATATTCGACGATGTCGAGGGCGGAGCCGACGATCACTGTCGGCAGTCCGTTGGCCTCGAGGTGACGGGCGACCAAACTCACGGTTTGGTGGCAGACGGGTCAAAGCGGGGAGAGCAATGCCACATCGGCGCCGTCGGCGCGCAATCGCGCCAGGACCTGTGGCGCATCGAGTTCCGTCGTCTTGCGCTGGCTGTACTCGGTCGGGACGCCGTGGAACCGGGGCGACAGACCACCGACCACGCCCTCTTCCGCCCAATGCCGAACGGCCTCGATCGGCAGAAAGCTCGCCCGGTCGTCGGTGTGCGTCGATTCCTTGTCCCAGGCGAGGTTGTCGGTGAAGAGTCTGTCTGGCGCCGCCGAGATCCCGCCCGACCAGACCTGCCGCTTGCCCGACGCATCGCGGTTGCCGCGGTCGGGCGGACTTGCGGTCGTGACGAGGCCGATCCTCGACTGTGACAGGGGCTTGGCGAGGTTCGCGAAAGGAACCGCTTCGAACCGCGCCCAGACATAGTCGGACGGATAGCCGAGGGCGCGGTAGTAGTCCCTCGTGCGATCCATATAGCGGACGGTCTCGGTCATCGTTTCCACCGGCTTCTGTCGTTGCCGCAGTCTAACCGCGTTTTGGCACCATACAGAAGCCCTGTGCCTCGATTCCCAGGGCTGGATTGAACTTCGAGCGGAAGTTCTCCATCGCGATGGCTGCCGTGAGCTCGACGATCTGCGCCTCGCTGAAGTGCTTCTTCAGGTCATCGACCAGCGCCTCGTCGACCTTGCGGTCGGTATAGGTGATCCGCTCCGCATATTCGAGCGCCAGCCGTTCGGCCTCGCTGAACAACGTGCTCTCGCGCCAGGCCGTGACCTCGGCCAGCTTCTCCATCCCGCCTTCCGTCGTTTCCAGCACACGGCTGGAATTGATGTCGATTCAAAACGGGCAACCGTTGATCGTCGCGACGCGTACATAGAGCAGCGCCGGCAAGCCCTTTGGCAGCAGGCCGGATTCCTCGATCGACTGGCCCAGCATGCCGGCGGCGCGCAGGATCGGCGGGCAATGCGCCATCACCTTGGTCGGGTTCAGGAGACCGCCGAACATCTCGCGCTGCCGATCGAAAGCCGCCTTCAGGATGGGATCGCCGCCATCCTCCTCGATCTCGCTGACACGGGCCATGGGGATGCGCCTCGTCGTTACAGAGGGGCAGACGTTAGCGTCAGACCCTGTCGCGACACGACGGACATCTTCTCATAGCCACATGAAGCGGCCGAAGGCTCACCCCCCCCGGAAGCGTGCAGAGGGCGCCTAGGGCCGATGGAGATCGGGGCGAACGATCAACCAGAAGACCAGAGTGGACGCCAGCGAACAGGCCAGCACGAACGGCAACAGATAGGCCAGGTTGGCGAGCAGGTTCAGCCAGGCGGGCTCGGTGCCCTCCCCTTCGAAGCCTGCCACCCCGGCGAAGATCGCCACGAACGAGGCGCCCAATGCCAGTCCCAGGAACAAATAGGCTCGCAGCCCGTCCCAGTGCCGACGACGCATGACCAGATAGGCAGGCAGACCGACCAGCAGCGCGAACGGGTAGGAGATGTACCCGGCAAAGGCCGCGTAGCCCAGCGTCTGGGCGTCTCCCCCGGCGGCGAGTATCACCGCCGCCAGGATCGCCGCCGGCATCATCGGCGCGACCACGAAGGCCGCGACCGTGCGGTATGCCGTGGTGCGAGCAGGCGGCATGCCGGTCAGAAGCCGAGAGACTTCGCCTGTACCACACCTTCGATGCCGCTGATCTTGCCCATCAGATCGGCGGAGATCGGCTGGTCGACCTGGACCAGCGCGATGGCCGATCCCCCCGGCTTGTCACGGCCGAGATGGAAGGTCGCGATGTTGACCTTGCCCTCGCCCAGCAGCGTGCCGAGGCGGCCGATGAAGCCCGGCTTGTCGTCGTTGGTGATGTAGAGCATGTGCGGCGCGAACTCG
>Ga0209066_10002530_pt1 | contig 22110 bp, 17 predicted proteins | sample All_14_2_FD_187198 | JGI IMG/M metagenome (GOLD analysis project Ga0209066, IMG submission 187198) | Freshwater microbial communities in response to fracking from Pennsylvania, USA - Allegheny Zone_MetaG_DW_15 (SPAdes) (version 2) ... | reverse complement strand
TTTAAAGCTGTTAAAACTGAGGATAACTCTGCGAGTTATCTCCCAGTTTTAACAGCATCATCATTAATGAAAAAGAAAAGTAATAATTTTAGTAAAAAATCAGTCAACGTTATTTAGGCATTGACTAGCTACTGATTGCTCACTACTCACCACTCACTACTCACCACTCACTACTCACTACTATTTTCCTCCCCCCACTCTCGCCACTACCCGTAATAAACCTCACCACATAAATTCCCTTTGGAAGGGCACTCAAGTCAGCGGTATAGGTTGTACTCCCCTCCGGTACAGTGTAAGATGCGCGTTTACGGCCGGTGAGGTCAATAATATCCAGTTGCCTGATATCGCCGGTGATGGAAACAGTTATATAGTCGGAGGCGGGATTTGGATAGATGCTGATGGAAGGAATATCATGTTCGTTAACTGATTCGAAACACCAGGTTGAGTACGCCTCATTTGAATAATCCGACTCGCAATCACTATACACTGCCGTGATTTTGTACCCGACTTCATGATCAAGATGATTAATATCATCCCAATAAAAGGTTTGGCTGGTGGTATCAATCAGTACATTCTCACGGTAAACATTGAAAGTGGTGAACGATCGGGGGTTCTGCCGACTGCCGGGGTTAGGATTACTGGTAACATATCCGGCAAGGTTCCAGTTGTAGTTGAGCCCATATGCGGTTGACATAGATTCCCACAGGATACCATCTATTGAGATAAGGTCACCATATCCTGCAATAGCAGGGCCACTGTCTACTCCAGCTATATATAAATTACCGTCACCAATCTCATAACCAAACCAAAGTTCTTCGAGTCCTGTAATCAGGAATGGCTGGTTAAGGGTAAACTCGTTCCATTCGCCGGCGGTATAGTTCTGAATTACCTGGCTTCTGACAAGTTGCGATGCATTATTACCGGTCCATACTTTTAAAACAATCTCTCCCCCTGCCTCATAAGGAAACATCTTTATCCTGGTGAGGTATGTATCCTGATAAGGTATAAGTTGCGGCTGTGTATATCTCACTGCTACCAGAAAAGGTCCTCCATGTCCAATAGCATCGGAATTATCACCATTATCCCATTGAAGCCAACCTTCAACGGTAGCAGGATTTTGTGGATCAACCCATTCAAGAAGTACTGTGCATCCCTGGGTCATCGGGTTTGGTATGGATAACTCCAAATCATAAGGAGCAGCGCATTCACGGAAAACGATGATATTGTCGATTTGCCAGTAAAGTATATTCATGGTGCTCTCGCCTTCAGCCCGGAACCTTATTTTAAAGGGGGTTAGAAGAGCCCATGCCGGCAAATCAATATTATGGTCTGCCCAGCCTGTATTAGCATCATTCACAAAACCGGCTACTTCACTCCATTCAAATCCATTAAAGACATCGAGGTAAAAGTGTTCGGTGAGTGTGGGATTGATAATTTGTTTTTTCAGGCTGAAGCTGACATAAACAATGCCATCGATGTTTGTGCCGCCAAGCCAGGTGCTCGTGAGGGAGGATGAATAACTGGTGAGTGGTGGTGACGTAAAGAACTCGGCAGAAGGTGCAGGATTGCCAGCTTGTCCTGCAATACGCCAGTTAGCCGTTTCAGGCACCCACTGGTTTGTTTCAAATATTCCGGTGGTAAAATATTCACTGAACGGGAGGTAATAGCTGTACCCTGTTATAGCGTATGCCACATCTGAAGGTGCAGATTCTGCGGTATCGCCCGGATAACCGTAGAACGACAGATCGTACATGGCTGTAATCCTGTAGAATGCCACATCAGGATCAGGGTTATTGTCGGTAAACGTAACTACGGGATGTGCAGTGAACCCGATAAGTCCAGAGCCTGAGTACACGTTATAGCCGATAAGTCCCGGCGGGATAGTATCGGGAGTTGCCGATGTATCAACCGGTGCCGACCATGTTAACAGCACAACATCGTTTTCAAAATCTGCCTGCAAATCAGCAGGCCGCACCAGGTTTAGTGTGTCCTGCGACAACACATTTAATGAAAAAGTGCAGAAAACCAGGACAATAGCGTAAAGTTTTACCATATTATTATCTATTACTAAATATATAGACAATAATTGTGCATTTTACCCTAAGAAATTCAAAGATTTTTTTTGTTCTCGGTTCGAGGTTCGGGGTTCGGGGTATTAACTTATTTTCATGACTTTCCTTTGATATATTCAATATCTTAGTATTTTTGATATTCAGATTAAATAATTCATAATGAAAGTTAATTGGCTTAAATTTATTTCTGTTGTATTTCTTTTCTGTATGTTGTTGTCATGTCGCAAAGATGAAGATTTTGAATATGAAAGGCTTTCTGAAGCATCCTATTACAATCACTCACGAAACTGCATAACAACCACTGTTTTCAAGTATGAAAATGGCAGGGTGACCAGCTATTCATCTCTGCATTATGACCACTGTACCTGCCTAACGGTCTGTTACATAAATGGAGTTATCAGGAATTTGAATATAATTCATTTGGTAAAGTGATGAAAATCATTTTTAATCCCGGCCATACTGAGGATTATGTTACGTATAAATATGAAGATGGAAAAGGAAATGCAGTTCAACTGTTTAATGACCCATTTGAACAAATACTAGGACTACCCCACGACCCCGGTTTTGGCTGGCAGTGATCAATTTTCACCGAAAGACTATTTCTTAATTGAATAATCATGAAGAATTTTTACTCTTTACTACGGATGCAAAGTATTGCGTCGCTACTCGTTTTGATTCTGCTCACCGGAAGCAACACTGCTCATGCCCAGAGGGTTACAGTTAATGATGGCTTTGAAGGACCTCCCGCACATCATGTACCGCCTCCCGGATGGAATAACTGTAATGATGGTGTGTCGACTGTTGACACACAACCAGGGGTATTGAATAACACAGTTCCTGCATCACAGGGGTCAAACTATATTTCAATGGTAACCAGGGAGTTTAACCCACCTGGAACAGTTGAAACTTTATGGGCAACACTTTTTGAACCTTTCAAAAAAGATCATTGCTATACACTTAAGCTCGATCTTACTTTGTCGCATTCATATTATGGAACACTTAACTGGACCGATTACTATTTCGATAACCCGTGTAAGCTCCAGGTATTCGGTTTGAATGGCGATTGTGCCGTGCCTGATCAAATTGAGCTTCTCTGGCAATCCGACATAATAAATCATTTTGAATGGCGGACTTTTGAGATACCTGTATCTCCCCAAACTGCTACTTTCAATCAGATTGAATTAAGGGTGGATTTTGCAGAGTCGGGTAATTTCAAAAACAGTGCCCTTTTGATTGATAATTTAAGATACAATGAAACAGCAGGCCAAATAATGAATAGCTGTGGTGTACTTAGTCTGCCGCAAGGTTCTACAGGCATCACATGGTACCATAACAACCTGCAGGTTAACAGCTCAGCTTCACAACTTACAATGGATGAAAGTGGTTACTATAGCGCCACTTACTATAATGTCGAAAATTGTTTTGTTTTTACATCAGGCCACTTTTCACTGCCTGAAGCGATTCATGATACAATATTTGTCAATGATACAATCTACCTTCCCGGTGAGTACATCGCTGACGAAGTACAATGTTATCCCAGTCCGACTGTCAATGATGTAACTATTGAATACAATTCGCCCGAAAGTAGTTTCTGTAATATCACAGTTTTCGATACTGATGCGAAAGAAGTCAGCAGCCAGTTCTATCCTCTGCCAAAAGGAAACAATAAATTAAAAGTTTACTTAACCACCCTTGCCACCGGTACTTACTATATTCGGTTTGAGCCACAGGACAGAAAGTCAAGGACTTTTAAGGTGGTTAAGATGGTTGAGTAGTTCGGGGTTCGAACCCCGAACCCCGAACCTCCCAATTTTTGTTACATTTACATCAAATCTCTCCCAAAATGAAAACTATCGGCATCGTCGGCGGACTGGGGCCTGAGGCTACAGTTGATTATTACAAGGAAATCATTAACTGCTTCAAGACGGGAGGCGGTGAAATGAATTATCCTGAGATCATCATTTACAGTGTGAACATGGCTGATTTCCTGGCACCTATGAAAAGAAAGGCCTGGGATGATGCTGCGGGTTACCTGCTTGATAAGATCAGGGCACTTAAAAATGCCGGTGCTGATTTTGCGGCCATCAGTGCTAATACGCCACACCTGCTTTTTGAGAAGATCAAGGCTGATTCACCCCTACCCCTCATAAGTATAGTGGAAGCTACTCGCGAAGAGGCTTCAAGGCGGGGACTCAAAAATCCGGGACTGATTGGCACGGGTTTTACCATGAATGCATCGTTCTATCCTGATACCTTCAGCAAATACGGAATGAATGTGGTTATGCCTGGTGACCAAGATAAAAAACTGATCAACCATCGACTGTTTACTGAAATAGAGCTTGGCATATTCAAGGATGAAACAAGGCAGGAGCTGATTGATATCACCCGGAAAATGGTTGAGGAGAAACATATAGATTCAATGATCCTTGGCTGCACGGAATTCCCGCTTATCCTTCCTGATGCTGAATACGCAGGTATCCCGATGCTTAATACCACGAGGATTCATGTTGAGGCGATTGTAAGAGAAGCGCGCAGGGCGTAGGGCTTAGGGCGTAGAGCGTAGGGCTTAGGGTGTATGGCGAAGGGCCTGGCTAGTGGGTACGCCAGTTGTATTCGGCTTTACGGAGTCTGTCCATGATGGCCATACCGATGCCTGTTTCGGATACAGGCTCTGCCACGATCTCATGTATATCAGGGTCATCCTCGAAGGTGTGCATTGCTTCGAACATATTCACGGCATAGTCCTTCAGGTTGCTGCTTTCAGATACACGTATCACTTTGAGGAACCCTTCTTCAAGCCTTCCGGTGAACGAAATAAGCCCAGCTTTTGATCTGTCGGTTTGAATACCTTCAACGGCAATCAGCAGCTTTTTACGGGGACTATAATGCGACTTCATCATCCCGGGTGCCATTACATTATCAAACTGGCCTGGATCGAACAGCACGATGGTTTCGAGTTCTTCACGGGTGATTATCCCGTTCCGGAGTATCCTGAAGCCGGCAGGTGTGAGGCTGATTATGGTAGATTCAATGCCTATGGTGGTTTTGCCACCGTCGAGGATATAATCGACATCAGGCAGTTGTTTCCTCACATGTGCTGCCGTTGTGGGACTGATACGCCCGAACTTGTTGGCACTCGGCGCGGCAACCGGACAACCTGCTTTGCGGATAAGCTCAAGTGCTACAGGGTTGTCAGGCATCCTGATTCCAACCGTTGGGAGTCCTGAAGTAACTATATCGGGAACGATGCTGCTTTTTGGCAAAACGATTGTGAGTGGCCCGGGCCAGAATGTTTGGGCAAGCTTATGAACTCTTTCATCAATACTTTTAACGAGTGCTTCTAGCTGATCCACACTTGCAATGTGCACAATGAGAGGATCGAATGAGGGGCGTTCCTTTAATTCAAATATTTTGGCTACAGCCATAGGATTGAGCGCATCGGCGCCTAAGCCGTAAACAGTTTCAGTAGGAAAAGCAACAACCTTACCATCCCTGATAAAGGCAGCTGCGAGGTCAGTATTTTTTGAGAGATCCATTGAATGGGTAAATGTTTTGCAAAAGTAGGTGTTAGTTGTTAGTTATTGGTTGTTAGTTGTTGGTTATTTGGCTGTTGGCTATTTGGCTGTTGGCTGCGGTCCCCAAGTGTAGAATAGCGGAATCGAGGGGTCAGCTTTCGGCTGTGGTCTAATTGATACCATATCCATAGCCACTTTAAACGTCCTTTAAGCGTCTTTCAAGCGTCCCTTAACCGTTCAAAAAACGTTTAGACAACGCTTCAATACTGGGTAAAAATTGGTTAAAACAGTAGTTTGTATTAACTTGGCTGTCTTCACAAAATAAATTCTTCTTTTCATTTAGGGTATTTCTTTAATTTTTTGTCATATAAGAAACCTATCTTAATGAAAAGCTCAGTAGTTATTTACCGGTTATTGTCAATCGTATTCATTCTCATAGTCAGCAGCACTTTTGTAATGTCACAAAACCCTGTGTGGCAGCAGTTTAATGCTAATCAGGTTGTTTATACCATCCTCGAAGACAACTCGGTTATGTGGTTTGGCACTGACTACGGACTGGTTAAGGTTGACCGGGCTAATGGCGATACCATCTATTACAATAAAGCAAATTCCGGACTGCCTGATAACAGTATTAATGACCTTGCCATTGACCAGCAGGGTAATCTCTGGGTCGCTACTTCCAATGGGCTGGCTTCCTTTACAGGGACATCATGGCAGGTATACAACACATCCAACTCACTGCTGCCTTCAAACCATGTGTCCGCTGTTGAGGTGGATGCCTCCAATGTAAAGTGGGCCGGCTCCTGGAACGGCCTGGCTTCACTGGGTAATACGGGATGGACTTTCTATAATGAAGAAAATTCAGGACTGCTTGCATTTGATGTAATGTCGCTGGCTTCTGATACTGCCGGTAATATATGGATCGGCTACAGCTACTACGGATTAGCTAAGTATGACGGCGATACAACTGTATTCTATAATGAGGAGACTACCGGTAACGACATTTTTGACGTTAGGGACATAAAGTTTGACGGCGATGGTAATCTCTGGACCTCAGGCTACTATGTGCACAGGTTTGATGGCACCACATGGACTGAATTTACAGATCTTAATTCAGGACTTCCCACAGAGAATGCTTTCTTTTTGGACATCCGCAACGGTAATGAAATATGGATCGGCACCTACAAGGGGTTGGTTACGTATATTGCTGGCACCTGGACCACTCTCTCCACCGATATTATAGGGGAAGTGCATACCGACCCTTCAGGCGATGTATGGATCAGTGCAGTGAATCTCCCAGCTGTATGCCGCTTCGACGGAAGTACCTGGGATACCACCTTTTTCCGCAATTCGCCCTTGTCACATAACTACCTTCCCAAGTCAGCAGTTGACAGTGAAAACAATGTCTGGATAGCCTCCGTAAGGGGATTAAACAAAAAGGACGGTGATAACTGGACCATTTGGAATATCTCAAACTCATCCATACCATCAAATTATATTCAGGCTTTATGTCCTATTGAAGGCGGTATCCTTGCCGGTACCTCAGAGGGATTATTCAGGATATTGGATGGAGAGGTAACCGTTTGGGATACCCTTAACTCTTCCCTGCCTGTGAATTCAGTCCGTGCTATTGCCGTCGCTGGGGATGGTGCATGGTGGATAGGAACAGAAGGAGGCGGACTGGTACGTTATGACGGTACCGACTGGACGGTTTACGACTTCTACCAAACCGGGGTGCCTATCGATTACATCAGGTCGCTCGCTTTTGGTCCGGATAATGCCCTGTGGATAGGCACTGAAGAGCGGGGATTGGTGAGATATTCCGGTAATATCTGGGACCTGTTTACTGCTTCTTCGCATGGTTTGCCTTCGGATGAGATAATAGAGCTTGAATTTGATGCGAACAGTAACCTCTGGATTGCCTGTTGGAGTGGTGGTATGGCAAAGTTCGACGGAACTGGTTTTACCTCCTGGACTCCTGCCAATTCCACACTTGATGACGATAATATATACGACGTTACCCCTGATACTGATGGCAACATCTGGATATGTACGTGGGACCTGGGATTGGGAAAATTTGACGGACAAAACTTCACCTTCCTTAACGTGGATAATTCGCCACTCACTGCCAACCGAATCTCCATGTGCGCAATCGACAACAATAACACCAAATGGATAACAACATACCTCCACGGTCTCTGCGCCTATAACGAAAACGGCATCCCTGTCGGCAATCTGCAATATCCTGAAATCATGAACACACTAGACATCAAAGCTTATCCGAATCCTGTATCAGGCCAGCTATACATAGAAACAAGCCAACCGGTAAGCAGAGCAATAATCTGTATTTTCAACCAGCAGGGACAATGCGTTATACAAATGCCACTCCCCTCCCGCGGGCAAAGCATTGATACAAGGCACCTTCCTTCCGGTACTTATATCATCACCCTTAATTCACCTGGTTTTTGTGGGGTTGAGAAGGTGGTTAAGAAATAGTTTTTAGTTATTAGTTTTTAGTTATTGGTTGTTAGTAAGTCTTTTTATATTTGCTTCACAACAATGAATTATTATCATGAAACACCTTGTTCTCCTTGCCTCCCTGATTTTTGTTTGCTTTAATTCAAAAGCTCAAACAGATCCGGTTAAACCATTCGTTAATAATATTCAGATCGGATATGCGCACGGTTATATGGAGTATGAGTACGATTACTACGGTTTGGATGTTGCCCGGTCATGGAATGCAGATCCGCAATTTAGTACCGGACTGGGGATAGGGCTGCATAATTATGCCTGGGGTTTTCCCGGAAATTACAGGGGTAATATTATCTTGCCAATTTACCTTGATTTTAGGTATTACCCTCTCACTGAGAAGTTTGCCCCCTACGCGCTTTTAAAAGGTGGTTATGCCATTGCAATCTTTGAGGATATAGGGGTTTTTGCCCAGGCCGGAGTTGGGTTTAAATACAATTACTCATCAAGGAATAGCCTGTTCCTGAACATAACTTACGGAATACAGAATTTCCAGTCATCGTCCTATTACTTCAACTCAGGAGGTTCCGATTTCAAATTCATTGAAGCCTTAGGTCTGGCATTAGGATGGTCGTTCAGGTAAGTTCAGTAAAATTCCTTTCATGAAACCTCTGCTACTTATATTACTCTTTACCCTACTGTCTGTTTTAACAGCACATTCGCAGAATACTGACCAATTCGGTTATCCTGAATTTTTTGAAATGGTTTCGAGGACCTTTGGCAAGTACAGTATGGCCGGACTGAAAGATGATGAAGTTGCAAGGCTTGAAAAACGTCCGGATGGCTGGTACCTGGCCGTTATCAGCTACGATAAGGCCCGTTATGCTGTTCTAAAGCAACATTATATGATTTGGGAAAGGGCTACAGGCAAACACATTGACCTGCCTTTTCCTGTGGTGGCTGATCCAACTGAATGTGATGGATACCTTAGGTACTACCTTAATAAATCGACAATATGGCAGTTTAACATGGTACCATATTGTGGTTATGCAGGTTGGGATACGGATATTATAAACGAGTTCGGGCCCAAGGAGGACAGTTTGCCTGATGCATATCTATACGGACTGGGGAGGGCTTATGCAGGTTATGCAGGTGACCTGCTGCAAATGCAGACAGGTTTTGCAGCGGCTGACAGAAGGTTTGTGCTTCCTCCGGGAAGGGATGCCATGAGCAGTACGCAATTGTCGATATACAGGGAATTCCGCCATAAGGCAATTGAATGTTATGAAAAGCTGGCAAAGCGTAATCCTGCCTTTGAAACAGTGGTGGGAGGCATTACCCTGAGCAGGGATAATGAATACCTTACCTCTTACTGCGACCTTTTGACCTTCATGAATAAAGAAGAAGCCCTGAAAGAACTGCCTGATGGATTGTATGATAACTTTTACAGGGAATATACCCGGACAGTGCTCACTGCCTGTGATTCCAACGCTATTTTATTTACAATTGGGGACAATGATTTATACTCACTGCTGTATGCGCAGGAAAAATTGGGTATCAGGCGCGATGTGCTGATTGTAAACCAGGGCTTGCTGCAATCAGAAAGGTACATCAGCAGTCTCAGGCAGCAGGATGGCCCGGCTGAAGCAATCAAATTGTCGTTTGATGACAGGCAAATATGGCAACTGAGAAAAGAAGTGATCAGGTTTAACCCAGCCGATAATTCATATTTATTGAGCAACCTGATGACCTTCATAAAGGAACTACTTAAAGATGCCGGCAAGCAGGACAGGCCTGATGATTTGTTTACTGTTAATGCCGACAAATTTTGGATGGCGGTTGAAAAAGATACCTTACAAGTGCAAATGCTTAAAGGTTATGCCTATTTAAACCAGTTGATTTTGCTGGATATTTTAGTTAATGAAAAACTGAGGAGGCCTGTATACTTCTGTGCTGTTAATAATGAAGTTCAGGATCTTGGTTTAGGTCCTTATATTGAAAACCAGGCCTTTGTGTATAAGCTGAATGCTAAAAAAGGAGAAGGAAGTCCCGGTGCTTATGAATCACTATACGGATCGGCTAATCTTGAAAAAATAGCACAACACTACTTAAACCTGAATTGGGGTGCTTTTACTAATATGCTCCCCGAAGAGGAAGGTCAGGTTGTTTATTATGTCTATAACCTGAGTCATTTTGCATTATCGTTACTTGCGGATAATAAAGATTCTACAGTTTTGAAACTAACAGACCATATGTTAAACGGTATTCCCAAAGAAGGTTCGCTGGTAAAAGATCTTGCCTTCCAACCGTTCATCCTTCTATATTATGCAATGGGCCAATTTGAGAAAGGCAACCGGCTGGCAGAAGAGATAGCAGCAAACGTAAAGTCAGGAAAGCAAAACTATGATTTTGGCCTTATAACCCCCGAATACCGTAAACACGCCATCGAAAAAGTAATATCTTCAGCCAAAGAGCTGAATCAAAAGGAGATTGAGAAGCTTTATAAAGGGCTGAATTGATAGTATGACCTAAGCTCTACGCCCTACGCTCTGCGCCTTACGCAACTCCGTCCACTCCCAAAGCCCTTCACTATACACAAACCCAAGTGAGAAGTAAAGGAACAATTTCGCTATATTTGCGACTGAAACTACTGACAATCAATTCTATGAAAACTGCCATATCACTAATTGTACTTATATCCTTGCTGCTGGTGTCTGCCGCCTGTGAGAAACAGGATGTGTCCGACAACAATAACATCATAAACCCGAATCCTGATCCTGCACAATACGGCACTCCTTTTCAGGGTGTCCCCGATGCACGCGATGTAGTTATTTACCAGGTAAACATGCGGGCCTTCAGCAATACCCGGAATTTTCAGGGAGTTATTGCACGGCTCGATTCCATTAAAGCACTCGGTGCCAATGTAATCTACCTGATGCCCATTTACCCTGTCGGAAAACTGAGAGCCTTTAATTCACCCTATTGTATTAAAGATTACAAGGCTGTAAACGCTGAATTCGGAACACTTGCCGACCTGCGCGCATTGATTGACGGTGCCCATGAACGCGGCATGGCTGTTATCCTCGACTGGGTAGCCAACCATACCGCCTGGGATCATGAATGGATGAGTAACCCAACCTGGTATGTAAAAAACGGCTCAGGTGAAATGTACAGTCCCAATGGCTGGAACGATGTAGTTCAGCTCAACTTCTCCAATACGGAGATGCGTGAGGAAATGATAAGGGCCATGAAATTCTGGGTATTGACCGCTAATTGCGATGGATTCCGGTGCGATTATTCCGACGGCCCGCCGCTGAATTTCTGGAAACAGGCCATTGATTCCCTGCGCAACATCAAATCCCATAAACTGCTCTTGCTGGCAGAAGGCACAAAAGCCGGAACCTTCAGCCAGGGATTCGACTATACCTTCGGTTTCCGGTTCTACGACCAGATGAAGAAAGTATATGCCAACAACCAGGCCGCTACTACCATTGATAATATCAACACCACAGAGTACAGCGGTGCCGGCGATAACCAACGGGTGGTGCGCTATATTACCAATCATGATGTGAATAGTTCCGACGGCACCCCCATCGACCTGTTCGGCGGAAAGGAAGGTTCCATGGCAGCCTTCGTGGTGGCAGCATATATGAATGGTGTTCCCATGGTCTATACAGGTCAGGAAGTGGGTACCCCTTACCGGATCAGCTTCCCTTTCACCGGAAATACCATCAACTGGACACTTAACCCTTCAATGACTGCCGAATACAAGAAGATTATAGCGTTCCGTAACAGCTCTGCGGCCATCCGCCGGGGTACGCTTACTTCGCATTCCACGCAGGATGTATGTGCTTTTACCAAAGTATCAGGCACTGAAACAGTGTTTGTAGCCGTAAACGTCCGCAACAGCACCACCACCTATACCCTGCCCGACGGTGTATCCAACTCCGTATGGAACAATGCCTTCACAGGTACACAGGTCACCATGGATGCGGAGATTTCTTTGGGGCCATACGAGTATTATGTTTTGACAAAATAACAGGATCAGCTATCGGCTCCAAGCGCCCTAAGCCCTGGCTGATCTGGCGCAGGTCAATCCGCCGGCATTACTCACTACTCCTACTCCTCTTCACTAAACAACACATCAAGCTTACCTGAAATTAAAGCCGGGTTTGTGATGGGCATATCACCGTCGAGCAGTTTATAGCCGAGCAGGGATGATTTTTTGCTCTTCTTTAAGCGGGGGAGCCGGCTTCGGTTGGTGGTAAACAGGTGATTGCCAGATTCGTCTGTGATGATAAGTTTTGGAAGGAATACCCCCGTTTTGCCAATAAACCTGTCCATTATCCCAACGGCCTGGTTGTATTCATCCAACGTAGCCCTGCCAAGCGCTTCATAACCCTGCAGGTTCCTGTCGTCCCATGTATTGACATTGGCATAACTGGATGAAATCCGGTCGTCTATATTGACCTGCGAGTTGAGGGTATCATGTCCTGACGGCATCAGTAGCACTTTTCCACCACCTCCTTCAATATTAGCAGCATAGGCGGGTTTGGTAACTCCTGAAATCCACCCCTGCAGTGCCTTCATGTAGATTTTACCAACCTGGATTGGGGTTATGAAATGCACAATGCCTTTTTCTTTGTGGCATTGCAGCAGGTAATAAGGATGCACCCCTGTCCATAGCATCCGCCTGAATGTTTCGGCAAGGGTCATAAAGTAATCATTCACATGGTTCAGCAGCACAGTTTGGTTGCGGATTGTGAAGCCGTGTTTCCTGATTTTCTTCACGCAAAGTGCAAAATCCTCCGTAATCTCATGATAATGATTTACATGTGTCATGAAATAGACGTATTTTTCAGGACCGTCATTATACCTGTTTGCGGATATTTCAATGAGGTCAAGCAGATCATCGGTCACTGCCATGGGAAGGACCACCGGAATACGCGTAGCAATACGGATTACCCTGAGGTGTTCTATTTTACTCAGTTCCTCCAGCACATACTGCAGGCGCTTACGGCTAACCATCAGTGCATCGCCTCCCGTTACCAAGACTTCATCAATATTTACATTCCATCCGATATAGAATAATCCTTTATCAATCTCATCGGTGGAGATGTTTACGTTGGTGTCGAGTGATTTTGCACGCTGGCAATGCACACAATAGGATGCGCAACTGGTGTTTTCTGCAACAAAAAGGGCAACCCGGTTCGGATAACGCTGGTAGGCAGCACCATAGCTGCGGGTACCTTCACTCATACAAGCTTCTTTCCCGGTATCAGGAAAAAGCAGGTTAGCAGGAGTGGGTACACTTTGCCAGAATATCGGGTCGAGTCGTTTATATGGTTTTTCGCCTTCAGGCATATCAGGATTAAAAGGGTTGTGCTGCATTAAAGAAGCATAATAGGGAGTAATCCTTAGCGGTTCTTTACCCTGGCTTCGCAATACCCTGATAGTGTTTTCTATTTCCCGTTTCTGATAATCTGAAAGTTGGATAATTTTTGATAATTGTTCAACAGTGGAAATTGAATTTTTCAACTGCCACAGCGGGTTATTCCATTCGGCATCAGTAACCTTACTGAATAGTTCAATTTCGCTATAATGGCGGGGCTTGTAATAAAATGATCCTTTAAGATTCATAATCCATGAGGTTTTTACGGCAGTAGTGGTCAGAGTTGCCGTCAGGCTAAAAGTTAGTAGCTCAGCAGGTTTTATCCCACCGGCAAAATCCAGATTGGGTGTTGAGGAATTACAAACATAAATAAAATGTGGCGACTTAGTATGTCTCTAATGAGATTCTAACAATTGATAAATAGATCCATAAGAAACTACGCGAAATACTCATCAATACTGTAAAGGTCTTTGAAAACCTTGCAATCCTGAATAGTCTTCTGGGATTCGCCGGTGATAAAGTACTTTATACAACCGCCGTTGGATTGTGTGAGTGCCAGTTCGGGGATGTCGTGCTCAAGCATGGTAAGGCCATGTTCAAGAAGGTTAACAGGCGATACGAAGAGTACGGTAAACTGGGTCATGAGGTAGTCTACCAACAAGTCGAAACCAATATAGTCAGTTTCCCTTTCAAGGCTTTTAAAGTAGTGGGAGATGTGCTTGAACACATCGCAGTGCTTATGAAGCAGCGCAGTAAGGCATGAAGTTTTATGAAAATCGATCACTTCGGAGATGCGGATGATAACCTGTACCCTTCCGGGCATAACATGCTCTTTCGGCCCCTTAACAGTGTAAATGTTATCGGACAAGAGTATACCCCGAAGGCCTGAGATATGCTCAGTTAAAACGTCGCCATGAAGTAATACAAGGTCTTCAGTAAAGGATTCATCATGCATCAAATAATTTATTGGTTATAACAAAAATACTTAATATTTAGTTGAATGTCAAGTTGTTAATGAGAATTTAATTTCAACACGGCACAGTAACAGTAAACACTGACCCTCTGCCCTCTTCGGAAATAACAGTGAGTGTTCCGCCGAGCATCTCTGCATAAGCTTTTGAGATTGCGAGACCAAGTCCGGAACCTTCATGATGGCGGTTGTTAGATACATCAGCCTGAACAAACCGTTCAAAGATGCACTGGAGCATATCAGCTGCAACACCACAGCCGGTATCAGCTACAGCTATCTGCAACAGGTTTTCTTCTATACGTGCATGAATGGTTACTGTGCCCTGGCATGTAAATTTAAGGGCATTCTTTACAAGGTTGATAAGTATCGATTCAAGCTTAAAGCGATCGGTTTCAATCTCCCGCAGGTTATAAGGAGGCATTTCACCGATGCTGAGTGAAAGATTGCGGTTGCCGGCCTCAGGAGCGAAGAAATTTACAGTGTCGAGAAGCAATGAATGCAGGTTAAATCTTGTTTTATTGATGGTTACTGCACCCGACTCTATCTTTGATATGTCGATAATATCACTGATGGTGCTGAGCAGCCTCTGCGAGCTAAGTTCCATCATACGGCTGAATTCTTCCCTTTCACCGGCGGTAAGATCGGGGTCCTGTAAAAGCTGCACGAAGCCAAGTATCCCATTCATAGGGGTACGGATTTCATGGCTCATGTTTGCCAGGAAGCAGGTCTTAAGCCTGTCGCTCTCCTCAGCTTTCAGACGTGCCTGCATAAGTTCTGCAACCAGTTTCTTCTGGTCGGAAATATCCTCATACAGCATGATGTAATGAATAATATTCCCGTTAGCGTCGCACATGGGAGCGATGGTTGTTTTTGCCCAGTATTTTCCGCCATCCTTCCTTACATCCTCAAATTCAGCCCTCCACGTTTGTCGTGCTTTCAATGACTTCCACACCTTATTTGAAGGGCTTTTATCTTTTAGATGCACCGATACCTTTCCACGGACTTCCTCAGGGGAGTATCCGGTAAGTTCAGTGAAACGGTAATTACAGAATTCCACTACACCATCAGGCCCTGTGATCAGGACGCCAACAGGACTTTGCTCAATTGACTCACTGAGAACCTTTACTTTTCTTTCGGCAGCCAGTTTTCCGGTTACATCAGTCACCATAACATGACGTGCCTTCCTGCCTTCATACATTATTTCGTGCGACGTGACAGTAACATACATCAGTTCGCCGTCCTTTTTTATATGCCGCCAGATCTCACCACTGCCCCGGTTACCTGGCAGTTTAACCATTTTGAGTACTCTGGGAATATCTTCGGGTGGCCTGATAGCGAGGATATCAATCTTCCTGAATTCCTCGCGGGTATAGCCATAAAGTTTAATAGCCGCATCATTTGCATCAATAAACTGCAGCGTGGCGACATCATAAATCAGCATTGGTTCAGGGTTGCTGGTAAAGAGATTCCTGAATTTCTGGTTGGCAGTATCTAACTGTACCCTTAGATGCGCAATTTGCTGCTCAAGAGAAGCCTGTGTCGGAAATCCGGCAGTGTGGTCCATGGGGGGTTATATGTCAGTGCACAAATATAAATATTTTGCCATTCAACGCAAGATCTTGCGCTCCAGTACACTTATTTCAGGATAATCTTCCCCGTCACATTTATTCCTTTATCGCTGAAGCGGATAAAATAAATGCCGCTTGAGTAATCTGCAAGGCTGAGATGAATTTCGGGTTGGGCTTTTACTGTTTTCAGCAGTTTGCCTGAAATATCAAGGATCTCAATTTCCTTTACATCACCAAATACCAGCACCGTCAGTTCACCATTCGTGGGATTTGGGAAGTACTTGATGTAAGGGGTGTTTTCGGGTATTACAGGTTTTGTAGCTGCCGATTGCGGAGCAGGCTGATTAGCCACCTGGTCAATAGCTATTGTATCAGTGACGGTAACAGGTGGATCACCTTTTGTGAAGTCAACTATGATGTTTTCGGGTGTTACTGAAGCTATATTGAGGGTTGAATCAACTACTTCATGTGCGATGATCTTTTTCGCAAAAAGCACGGTGGTATCCTGTATACTCTGTTCCACAATCATGTCGCAAGGCGTATAATAGGTGTATTGCCTGATGATCCTTTTGATAGCATCATTCAGCAGCTCAACATCATACGAATCGGTAACAGGGGTCGCATGCTCCCCTCCTATCTTGCTGTGGTCAGTCAGGAACACATAAGTACCATTGGTTGCAAGAGCAATGGAGCGCATAAGGTACTCGAGGGGCAGCGACATGTTCATGTCTTCAGCACTTGCAACCACTGGTATTATCCTGATGCCTTTTTCTGCAGCCAGTGCTGTAGCCTCTTGCAGCTGTTTTACTGTTTCATTATCCCTGAAAGGTACCATATCGAGCATAAAGAACATAAGCCTGGCATGCGATGACTTGCTCCAGTTAAGGCTTACAGCAAGCTCAAGCGCCTTATCAACAGCCTCTTCTCCACCACACATCATAAAACTCTGCGACCTGACAAAGGAAGAAGTAACTGACTGGTTAGAATTAAAATCGCTGTGAGTTGTCAAAGGAGAATTCCCGTCAGCGCAATAAAATACAGAAGCTGTGCGTGCCCGGAGTGCAGGGTTATTTTTCTCAACAAACGAAAGCATATCATCTACCTCCCGCTTCAGGTAAACTATTTCATCATCCATAGAGCCGGTGGCATCTACCACAAACATAATGTCGACAGTTTGGGGCGTCTTGCACTCAACCGGCAGGATCATCACATTGATACCATCCTTATACTGATTAGGCTCATCATAAGTGTATGTCTCATTTTCATAAGTCACCCTGATAGCCCTTGGTTTTTTATCTTTCCCATCAGTCATTCCCGACCATAATTCAGCTTTCCCTGTATTGTCTGTCCTGCTTTTCCACATTGCAGAACCCAGGTTATCCACCAGTTCAACAACAGCATCTGTCACCGGCTTATTGTTTTTACCTTTTACCTGCACTGAATAGCGGTTTTCAGGATAAAGCTGCCAGTTATCAGCCATTTTCTTCGCAATGGTAGCCTTCCATAAATCCCATTTATAGAAATCGTTAATCTCGGAAGCTGTGAGTTGTCCGGCCTGGTATTTCGGATCTGATTCAAATTCCCTGTCAGGAACCATACCCGTAGCACCACTACTTCTTTGTCCGTTACTTTGAAAAGAGACACCGCTGACTTTAATACCGGGGATATAACCAGCAGAAGTTTTGTCTTTAGATATTAATCCAACCGGTTTGTAGTCAATTACTTCAAACTCTCCCAGTTCCATCCCGTTTAAGGCCATTGTAAAATCAACCACCTTTGCTGAATCTCCAACAACAAGATTCCTGATTTCAACAACTTTGTAACCAACCATGCTTGCTGACAAATCATACTTACCCGGATTAATGGCAACTATTTTATACTTGCCGTCAAAATCAGTGGTAGCACCGCCCGCCTGTGTGCCTTGCACTGAAAGAATAATATTTACAAACGGAATTGGTTCAAGCGTGGCTGAATCACGCACTGTACCCGTAATAGCTGATGATTGGCCGAAAGCAGTCAATCCCATAAAATTGCAAATGATGATGACTGAGGCAAGTATAAGTTTTTTCATAATAGGTGAGTTATTTGTCAAATATAAGAAATTTTAAGCAATCCGCTGTTGGTTGTTGGCTGTTGGTTGTTGGCTGGTGGCTGGTGGCTGGTGGCTGGTGGCTGTTAGCTGTTAGTTTTTGGCAATTGGCTTACAGTTTTAGCCGAACCCTAAACCCCAAACCCTGAGGATGTTGAGCCAATATTTGCTAAATTTTTAACATCTAAAATGTTAAACATTGCAAAAACTTTCCTATATTGATAGTGTTGTATTTTCTGATTCTCAAATTTGTATGGCTACATTTTTACACAAGTCACAAGATCAGAAATCAGGAAATTACTTGCATAATATCTTCATGCAGGCTCCGGTTTCATTAATGTTACTTGAGGGTGACGACTTTACCATCACCCTGGCAAATGAGCGGGTGGTAAGTGTTACAGGAATTAGTCGGGAAAGGATGCTCAACTTGCCTTTTTTTGAAGTATTTCCTGATCTTATGTCGCCGGGATTTAAAGACTTGCTGATAAAAGTATTGCATGACGGTGAAACCTTCAGGGTAAATGAAATACCATTAAACAAAGCACTGGCATATGGCACAGGTATCGAGTCAATCAATGTTGTGCTTGATCCGATAAAAGGTCCTGACGGCAATATAACCGGAATACTTGCCGTGGGAATGGATGTTACAGAGCTGGTAAGGTCGCGCAAGCGTGAAGAAGAAACCCAGGTAAAGTACAAGAAGCTTTTTGATGCCATGGACCAGGCTTTCTTCACAATGGAGGTTATAACTGATCACAACAATAACCCGGTGAATTACCGCTACCTTGAAATGAACCCGGCATTTGAACGATTGATGGAAAACCGCCCGGTAATCGGACTGACAGCAAGAGATGTTTTAAATGAATATGCTGACTTCTGGATAAAAGAACTGGGTGAAGTGGCAATTACCGGACATTGTAAAATTGTGAGCGGCGAGGTAAACAGGTATTATGAAGCATACGCTTTTCCTATAGGATTAATTGGAAGTAACCAGGTTGGAGTTATACTTATCGACAAGAGTGAAAGCAAGCGGGAGCAGGATCGGCAAAGGAAATTTGCTGAGCAACTGCAGAGAGAAGTAGATGAACGAACAAGAGAGCTGAAGAGGTCGAATAAGGAGCTGCTTAGCTTTGCCCGGCTTACAAGTCATGATTTGAAGGAACCGGTTCGAAAGATTGAGACATTTGTAAGGAGGCTTGTCCATGAAAATGAGTCTTTAACTGAAGAGCGCCGGAACTATTTCCTATCCAGGATACTAGTGTCAGTCGAAAGAATCAAGAAAATGATCATCGGGGTTCAGCATTACACCCAGATAGAGTTTTCTGGTATTTATACAGAGAAGGTAGACCTCAATACACTCATTGCCGGTATTATATCAGACAATCAGTATGATGTACATAACAAACCGGCCAGATATTCAGTGGAGTTTTTACCAGTGATTGAGGGCTCAAAAGGCCTTCTCTTCCAGCTTTTCAATCATCTGATAGCCAACAGTCTCAAGTTTGCAAGAAAAGATGTAATAACCGAAATAGCAATAACTTCCGAAAATATGGTTCAGAATGGTGTTGAATTTGTGAATATCTCCATTACTGACAATGGTATAGGCTTTGAGCCTGAAAACTCAGAATATATATTTGAAACCTTCAGCAGGCTGCACCCAAAGGATATGTATGAAGGTGCCGGCCTTGGTCTTACACTAAGTAAGCGGATTGCCAATAAGCATGGAGGCATAATTACTGCTACCAGCTTTCACGACATAGGATCACGTTTTAATGTAATTCTACCTCTAAAACACTCTCAACCAATGAAACCGCCGAAACCCTGAAACCTGCATGCTCATCTGTTAACCACAAAAACACCTCCACCACTGCCTGCAACCTTGTAAAAATATAAGCCCGGCTTCAGAGATTGTATATCATAAACCACCCTCTTTCCTGAAAAGGGAATTTGCGCGCAGAGTCCGCCAGTGGAATTATGGATGGTTATAACTCCTGTTTCTGCTCCCTGCAGTTCAAATACAACATGGTCTGAAGCAGGATTCGGGTATATGTGTTTTACACTGTTGGGTGTTGTTTTCTCTTCAAAAGCATTGATAACACCCTGGGAGGTTGTTTTAATAAGGTGGGGCCTGGATGAGTTGACTGAAATGCTGTATTTGCCGGCAATGATATATCCATTATCGGGAGTGAGTTTAATATCATAACCTGTTGCATAAGGCCTCCCGGTTGTGGCCGACCACAGGCTGTCGCCCGTCATCGACAGGCAGTGAAGCATAATGCGGGTATCAGGAGTAAAACCCATTGCCCGGCCAAGGACTACCACATTGTTTTCGTTATTCAATATACAGCGGTATGGCCGCCAGTCGTACAACCCCTGGTAGGTATGCTTTTTCATCGCTGTTACTGTACCATCGGCAGTAAACCTGATGAAAGAGAATGAGTTGGAATACATCCTGCTGCCTCTTGCCACTCCGATAATCTCATTGCCCGATGTTATAAGATCGGTAATTACAGGTGGCTCTTCGGTTTGAAGGTTTATCGTATCGAATTCCCCGGTTATAGGTGATACCTTATATAGAACACTGTGCAGGTCGTGTGTTGCATAATTGTGGTAAAGCACGGAGTAGACAAGATCGCCATTATCAGTCATGGCCAGGCAGGTGTTTTCAATCATGTTATTTACCGGCGATTCCTGTGGAAAAAGATCCGACTGCCAGAGACTATCACCGGTGAGAGGATCAAACTTAGAGATATAGCTATAGGTGGAAGTCCAGAGCGCATTATTGCGGTAGATGATATCTTGCATGGGGTAAATATCATTTACCCACAACTGGTTGCCATTCTTATCAAATTTGATTATCTTGTTGAAATAACAAAGGTAAATGTTACCCTCAGGATCATCAGTGGCAGCAATAAGGTCACTTCCATCAATCCCATAGTCGTAAGTCCTGGTCCACAAGGTATCACCGCTAAGATTGGTCTTAACGAGTGTGAGCTTTAAAGTGGTTATACCTGAAGTTACCGGCATCAGGTAACCGTCTTCCTGGCAGAATACCGCATCAGCCTCCCCCATGGTGAAATAATTAAATGTCTTCTCAAAGGTAACCTGGGCGTTAAGGCAGAGAAAGGCTAGGAAGAATATGTTAAAGAGGAAAAGTTTTTTCATAGCTGATAAGTTGTCTCCAAAAGTAGAGAATTCTTTTAGAAGTCAGCAGTCAGCCCGTTCACCTCACCCCGGCCCTCTCCTCAAGGAGAGGGAGAATCAACTCACTACTCACTACTCACTACTTATTTTTGCCTTTTTTCTTTTTTCTTTTGCCTTTTGCCTTAATTACTAGCCATCAGCCTTTTAATCACCCTTTCAAGCTCCTCCTTCTTCCTGGTGCCTACCACAAACCGGCGGTTCTTGCCGTGGGTTATGAAGAGCCCGTGCCTGCCTGAGGTGTTGTAGATAGTGTTGTATTTACCACCAACCCACCTGATGCCCCAGCCTCCGGCAAAGCCATAGTTAACAACTTCGGCAGAGGTAACATCTCTCCACTTTACCACCTTATTCCTGAAGAATGGCCTGAAATTTATAATGATCTCTTCGTTGTTGATTTCAGTGGTGAGTTTCATCGAGCGGAAAAAGAACAGCAGTGCAATGGTAACTCCCAGGAAGATAAACAGCCCGGCATCAGGCATAGGCTTATCTCCGAACGGTTTACCTAAAATTATCTGCTGGTAAATTCCAACAACAGGAATGATTACAATACCAGCCAATCCTACCCATAGCCACCATTGGGTGAAGCGTTGTTCTTCGTGAAAGTGGAGGTTCATTGGTTGTTAGTTATTGGTTGTTAGCTATTAGTCATTTGTCGCGTAGAGCTTAGGGCGTAGTGCTTAGGGCGCAGAGCTTAGGGCATAGTGTTTTTACTTTAGCCTTCTATGTTGTTAGTCAAGAGTTCAGGCTACTTTTTTTATTCTTTTTTCCTACTTTTACTACTGTAAAGCCTAAGAGGAAGCGGGCAATGCTGAGGAGCAACCCGTCAGCAAT
>Ga0209066_10002529_pt1 | contig 22119 bp, 7 predicted proteins | sample All_14_2_FD_187198 | JGI IMG/M metagenome (GOLD analysis project Ga0209066, IMG submission 187198) | Freshwater microbial communities in response to fracking from Pennsylvania, USA - Allegheny Zone_MetaG_DW_15 (SPAdes) (version 2) ... | reverse complement strand
ATATAGTACAACCAAAACAGCACATACATAAATTGCATTTTTCATATTATTTTTTTTAAGCTGGCCCGGGGGACGTTGGATTATTTGATGGAGAATTATTATTATTATTATTATTATTATTATTGTTATTGTTAGGCGGTTTATCCCATCCATGCTTTAAAATGTCACCTGACCAATTTAAGAAGCCGTTAGCAGGTATTGAAACAGCTGCTTCAACGGCACTAGGTGTATATTTTTTGACTAAGTTGTGAGTAGCAGTGGTTTTTAAATTTTTCTCTACAGCTTTTCCAACCTCTTCTCCACCCCATTTGCCAGCTGCTCCAAAAACAAGGTCACCTATAATATTGGCGGTAAAATCTATACCTATTTCTTTAGCGCTTTTAGGTTCGAAATAATATGGTCCCCATCCGAATAGTGATTTAAACTCATTACTATATGGCTTAGCGTCGACAGCTGATTTAGCAGCAGCACCTATTATCGCACCTGGAACTTGCCCCATGGGTGCGACAGCACCAGCGACTCCCACATCCCACCAGTCAATGTCAAACCATGCGTCAGCCCCTTTCTTACCTGCTAATTTATTACCAACGACTTGTCCAGTATATTCAATAAGCATATTAAATACTATTTTGCCTATCAGAGCAGGGTTATCCCCATTAATATCACTATTTGCATTGGGGTTATTCTTATTTGTAGAATATGGTGATAATCCTAGAATAAGTCTGAATTGCGGATCAATGTTTAATCTTTTTCCAGTTCTGGAGTCATACTCCCAATAAAGCGCAGTGTAATGATTCCCAACACCCGCCCATTCATTGGTTTTCATCTGGGTATTAAAGTCGTACCTGTACTCACCATCACTACATACCGTAGATATTACCGGGGTAGGTACCAAAGTTACGGTATGTGTGTAATACCCACTCATGGCTATGACACTGGTGCCACCCAGTACAGAGGTACCCAGCACCAGTATTTTGCGCGATAGCGGCTTAAAGTCGAACGTAAGGGTATCGGCAGTGGCGCTGGTGGTTATCTGCTTTACATCCAGCACCGTATTACCGCCATTGGCAGTATCTACCAGCGCTATTGTGAAGGAGCCCTCACGGTGGGGTATGGCCAGATGCAACTGCTGGGTTACACCCTCCATCAGGTCATCTACCTCCCATACAAAGCCGTCCACACCGCCGCCGTCAGCAGTACTATCTGTACGGAAGGCCACGCCGGGGCTGGCATCCTCTATTAGTCCACCGCCCCATAGCACCACGGGATGGGTGGAGATGTAGAACGGATGCCATGTGCTGGTAGTAACAGGCACCATTACGGTAGAGGATACAGTAATGCAATGCGCATTACTATCATCGGTGTACCGGCCGGGCATATACATGCCAAAAGGATAGTGATCTACAGCGCTCTTAATGGCCGGCTTGTAATAGTCTATCAAGGCACATACGGCAGTGTCGTCCGGGCAGCGGGCATCGCTTACTGTAGCCAGTACATTGCCTGTATTTTCAGTAAGCTCATACTGTTTCTGCCCGGTTATGTGGTGGGTAACATACTTAGTAGTATGCGTGCGGCCATAGAGGTCCCGAGCGGTATCGCGTATCACATCCTGATACTCCCCGCTGTACCACGGCTGCCGCTGCAGGAAGGTAAGGCTGTCATACTGGCTGTGCTCATAGTCCCATGTAAGCCCCTTCTGCCCCGGCCAGTAGCCCCGCACACCGAGGCGGGCAGAGCCGTATATATCATGCTCGGCCAGGTCAAAGCTCTGCCGCTTCATAACACTGTGCAAGGCATCCAGCACATCTACCTCCAGCACGGCACCACCCCATGGCTCCAGCGCGTCGCCTATGCCGAGGGCGTAGGGCCGGGGGGCTATACCCGGCACCTGAGCCATAGCGCTATCTGTATATGGCCCTTTCAGTGCGCTGTCCATAGCGTACAGGTAATCGCCTATGCCTGCATTATACACTATGCGCAGCATTTCCTGGCTATCGGTCATAGACAGTATCAGTTGCAAAGCACCCGCATACTGGTCAAAGAACGTCATCATACGGGCATGCTCTGCATGTACGGCCAGCAGTTGCTGCAGCTCCTTTACATAGCGCCCATACTGATCTGTAAAGTTAACATTGCCGGCTATAATGGTATCGGCAGCCAGCAGGTCCAGAAAGGCATTGAACTCACCGGTATGGTGTGCTGCTGCCAGCGTAATGGTATTTGCAAGGCCCTCTGCCTGCCGGGCATCAGAAGCATAGTAGCCCAGCTGGGGATACATATAATAGCGTATGGTATCGCAGGATATAAAGCTATCTACCTCCTCTGCGCCAAAGGCGTGAGACAGCAGGCTATCGGCCCCGGCCAGGCACATAAGATCCAGCGAGTGTGCCGCCACTGCACTGTCCAGCAGCAGGGAGGTGATCAGGCCGGTCAGGTTTGCAGGGGTCTCCTCCGCTGCACTGCGCAGCGCCAGCAATACGGTACTATCGTCGTTCTCCTGACAGTAATGAACCAATGGCATTGTCCATACAGCATTGCCCTCCATCACATCGGTATAGAGCTTATTACTGTTCTGCATAAAGTAGGACACAGGACGATCCAGCTGCCAGTCCTTGAAGGCGGCATCGGCCATGGAGTAGTCCAGCACGGCATCCTGAAAATAAGGAGATGCGCCAAATGCCGGGGTAACCCAGTCATGTACATAATGATAGGTCTCTACCCCGTAGCCTGTGCTCACATCATGTATCGTGGTTATCCAGCTTATGGGCTCCAGCCTGTACAGCACATCTTCCCGGTATATGGCCAGTATATTGCCCTTTGCATCCCGCACATAATACTCATTATGCTCTGTACTACCGCTGTCATTGGTACGTGTTACATACTTGCCTACCCGCTCGCCCCCGGTACCATAGTCAAAGTGCATCCAGTTATGCCCTGCGCTATTGCGTGTTTCTGTTACCTTATTGTACAGGTTCCATTTTATGGTATCCTGCCCGCTTATCATATCCTTAGTGGTATTGCCCACTGCATCATAGCTATAGTTGGGCGGAGCAGATGGGAGTACCTGCTTTATATCATTGCTGTACACATCGGGTGCATAGTCCAGCAGTGTTTTCAACTGGTTGGGCATGTAGCCACCCAGGCCATCACCATAGTTGTACCGCAGGCTGTCCATAAGCTGTGCACCGGCACCTGTATTGTTACCATAACGCACGAGGGTCTGCAGATTGCCATCCCCATCGTACGTATAATTGTTCCTGTAGTCGGGCAGTGCTGTAAGACTATGGTCTACCGGACTTACTGAGGCATAGGAGGCGGTATATATCCTGTTGAGCTGGTCATAAACATACTGTTTGTTGAGCCTTGCAAAGTCGGCCATTGCCATCGTTTGCCGGGCTATATTCCCATTGTACAGGTTGCGACTCACGGGGGCCACATGGCTCATCTGCCAGGAGGTGATGGGCTTATAGTCATCCCTGAAATAGTCTATGGAATACATAGCCGCATCGCTGGCATTGATAGTAGCCGAGGCATCGCCTCCCATATCCATAGCCCGGTTCAGGGTGTCGCTGTTCATTACTTTAAGCCATCCCTGTATGGTATATGCATAGTCTATACCCTGCACCCGCAGTTCTCCTACATCGGTACGGGCCAGCGGGCCATGCTGGTAGTATTCGTATGTGGCATCACGGTCCCATATGAGCCCATCGCCACTGGTTTCTACCTTTGTTATCCGGTTGTCATCGTCATAGGAATAGCGCTGATAATACTGATCGGCAAAGCTGCGGTTGTAGCTCAGCAGGTTCACTTTTCCGCTTATCAGGTCGTAGTCATAGTCTACACGCTTATACCGCTGTTTTATGCGGTCCAGTGCAGGATAGTCCTGCACAAGGGTTTTAACATTGCCGGCAGCATCGTAGCTGTAGTGCGTGGCATAGTCGTAGTAGCGGAAGGAGGTATCGGTAGGAGACAGGCTCTTGAAATATTTAGTACAGGATACCCGCTTCCTGAGGTTTTCCTGAGCGTCCATACCTGTGAGTGCATACAGATCGGCCGCGGCAGTATCATAAATGGTCATCACAACATCGCGCCGGTCTATGGAGCGTATGTACAGCACAATACTGTCGTGCGGCATTGTCTTTATGTTGCGGATAACCGGTGAGAAGGATGATATGATATGTGTGGACAAGCCAGGGGTAGTGCCGGGATAGGAGAAATAACAATCCGGCAGATAAGGCGCAAAATCAACCTCATATTCATCAAAATAGGGACAAAGCAGCTTTGCCTCCCCTGTTTCAATGATACGGTTCTGACGGTCGTACAGGTTATAGGTACAATATCCCTTAGGCGCCTGTTTGGCATTCTGGGAACAGATGAGCCTTCCGGCAGCATCGTAAAAGAAATGCGTAGTGCCGGCATCGGGGGTATTCTGGTCTGCCACCTGATTGATAGAGTTGTAATGATAGGTGCTGACCTTGCTATGCGCAGGCTCCAGCATACCACCTGCGGTACGCTGGTCGTTCACCAGATCTACCGACGTTCCGGACAGGGGATGTACGCCGGCCGGTGGTACGGTAGCACATAGATTATCTGCACGATCATAATAATACAGGGTGTAACCAAACTGCTGGGTCTGATAACCTATGATGAGTTTTTCCTGCACGTTTTCCAGCATATAAGCTGTAAAACCAGCCTTTACAGCCCGTACCAGCGAATCTATGTAATTATGATAGTCCACCACGCCCTGGCGTATGGCAGAATTCAGCAGGTGACGCTCACAATTATTAAAAGTATCGGACGGGGGTATAGCACTGTATCCTGATATGGGCTGACCGAGCAATACATTTTTAAGTATAGTATTATGCCCTATCACAAAGTTGGTCATGCCACGGGCCTGTATCGTATCGGTACCATTATACAGATTGAGCGTAAAGAAGCGGGTAGTACTATCCCCCATTGCAGGAACAACACCCGGAGGAGGGCCTACAGATATGATAGTATATGACGGATGCTGCCAGCGGGGAATCCATGCCGGCATGTCCACATACACATTGTACATAGTATCTCCATTGCCAAAATACCGGTACCAGTAGCTGCCGTCTGAGCATCGGTATGCTACCAGCGGAGAGTCGGGCGTGGGTATTACCACAACCTTATTAGGATCAAAGAAAACATGTCCGGGGTTCACAATATTCAGGTCCTGAACCATCTGCAGGATATGAATCAGTGTATCCAGATACTGGTTGGAGGAAGATGCATCGCCAAGATATAGATTGGTAATAATGCCGGGGTCGAACGGATGTGTATAGGAAACATCACTCCCGGAGTAGCCGGGTATGCGCGCCTCCAGATACTGTGCCTGCACGGAGTCCAGCACTTCGTATGGCGGTAGCTGCTGGTAGTGGTAGGTATAACTCAGGTATTCTTTCTTGCGTGGCTTAAAGTAATCCTTATTGACCGTACTGCGGAAGTTGCTTACGAATGTGGCACTGAGACTGTTGTTCCAGAAGTAACGGCCAATTTCATAAGCATCTTTGGATATTTCGTGGGCGGGGGTAGTGCCGGGCACATAAGTGACATAATAAAAGTCGTGCAGTACATAGTGGGTGCCCATCCATATACCCTTTGTTTCCGGTGCAGATATGGAAACCGTTCCCCCTGCTCCGAAAATAGTAGCAGCCGAAGGGATAACGGTGCCGGGATAAGCATAAATAAAGCCCATAACGGTGTCTCCCTGCAATGAGTCCAGCCGGCTATTGACCACCCTGTCGGTAAACGCTCCTGCATAGGTATTGATAGCTGTGCGGTAAGCGTGGAGGTTCCATGGGTCGGGAATGCTCAGATCTACACATACCGTTACACCGGCAGCAGCACTATCCCTGTATATGCCATCGAAGTTGTAAAGCGTATCTATAGCATTCAACGTGCCTATAAACGCATCAGCATCAGCGGAAGTAGCAAACTTCAGATTAGCGTACCCCACATAAAGAGGCATTGTAACGCTATCTGCCAGCGCACAGCTCTGAATAAACCGTTCATACTGATCCAGAGAATAGGACTGTGGCAGATTCATATTCATGAAGTTGAGCAGCATACGGTCGTATAACGGATGATCCACACCTTTTACACCCAATGCCGTCATAGAGTCCGTAAAGGCAGTATATAATTCCCGCATCTGGGTGCAGGGGATACAGCCCTTCAGGTTGTTGCTGCGGGGCACCATAGTTTCAACTGTATCTGTCCACCCCAGCAGCACACAACTGTTATACGTAAGTCCCTCATATGCTGTGACCCGGGCTACAAACCCATATTCGTTGATAAGACCCGATGTTGCTGAACCTGCAATGCTGCTGATGCAATCAACGCCGGTTACCACAACGCTGTCACCCTCCTCATAAATATGTGCACATGGCCCACTTACCGTACTGCGCAGATAAATGCGTACAGTATCCGTTCCAGACAATGCCGGGTCATTAAACACTTTCAGGGTATAGAGCTTATCGGCAGCGCTGTAGGTAACGATATTCATTACAGGGGCACTGCCACCCAGCCTTCCCCACATTTCATATTCAAATACATTGTCGGCATACCGGAGCGTATCGTAATAATAAGTACCGGGATTCATGAATGCACTGTTAACATGTGGCTTATTGAGGTAGCTGGCTACATTTGCGTAAAATGTATCTGTCATGCAACCTTCTGTACCGGGACTGCCCGGAAGATCAGTAGTGGCATTCACAAGATACTGGTTACAGAAATCATCCGGTGTTACCCCATTTGCGGTAATGGCATAGCGTATAATATCCGGTGTAAAATTGCCCATGAGTATCACATGTGCTGCACACAGACTATCAAGCGTGTTACGTATTGCAGCCAGCACTGTGGGACTTCCATTGCCGCAATTGCTTAGTCTTGCCATAATGGAGTCTATCTGGCCATAACAGAAAGCAGAATCTGCAGCCCCGTATACCGATGCTGAGCTATCTGCCATCTCTGCCAGCCATGCACTATCCATAGTGCCGGTAGTGAGTGCACCCAGCAGCCACGGCGCTATAGTGCCTCCGCTGGTCCACGGACTGTCTATAAAGGGATGTCCCGGCGCACCCCAGCTGGTAACGAGTGGTGGAGGGAAAACATCTTCTCCGGGTATGAGCGGTAACCGGGAGCTATCGCAGGTCTCACAGGAGTCCAGAGACACAGACATCACATATGCACCTACATATCGCTGCCGGTTTCGCAGATATAACTCGACAATATCCCGGAAATAGGTCTTCTTCACAGCATCACTTATCAGTAACCCATTCGTTATCTCATAATTAAATACATGAGAAACGCACTCTTTCATCATCACCGAATCTCCGCAACCACAATATGCTCTTATCAGCTCCGGAAGGTCCAGACGGACAAGTCCACCAGGGAATGAGGCTAGTGAGTCGGCATAAGTCCCCCCTCCCAACATGGGCAAAAGTGGATCATGGGCTATTATACTATCCAGATATAAAAGGTTGAGTTTTTCAGCCACTTTCTCGTCTGGTATAGCCTGCAGATATGTTTTAAATGTATCATTGACACAAGCAAGAAGCAGACAGTATTCGGGATGTAACGGCAGCAATGCCTCTGCTATAGAATTATCGCCCGCAGCAATGGCAAGATTATACACCATTATAAACGAGTCAACAGACATTGTCTTCAACGGATAATAATCTACGCCTCCGATAGTAATAGTATCCGGAAGCATAATGTGCAGGCAACTATCCTGATAGGTATAATGTTCATATGATACTGAATCCCAGCCAAGTTCCGGATCCGGGCCTCCTGCATGCCAGGTAAATATGGAAACAGAGTCTCCGACAATAGTGCCACCAGAAGTAACATGGTAGCCGCCGTAGGTGCCACCGGGATACATATCCTCGATCATCTGCTGTCTTTTCTCAGCACAGGGGTCTTTTGTTATATCACCCGGGCAGGGGAACTTACGGCTCTGTACAGACCGGCGAACAAACCATGGCTCAGTTTTGAGACAGTTAGCCACCTTCAGAAAAGAATCAACTGCGGCATCAATATCTTCAGGGTTGATAGTAAGCTCTTTATGCACAGAGTATGGTGCAACACCAAGATGCATGACGCCACCGTCTCCTGAAAAGGAAACTGGAGATGATACCACCCCGGTATAACCTAATGTACTATCCTGAGCATATACCGTATCTCCGCACTGGTCTGTAACGTGATATGCGTAATGAGCTGCTACACACAGATACTGATCAGGACATACAGGATATGGAGAGAACTGATAAACATATCTGATTGAGTCATTGCCATCTACTTCATTGAAAAAATCTTTGTCTGCTATACGCTTATTACCTATCACTTCCTGTGGAAATCCAAGAAGTATGTCCTCCTGATTGTAGGTGACACCGGGAACATCGACCGGCACAGTAGCATGTGTTACAGGATTACCACCTTCACCTATCATTGACGTTGCAATCTGTTTTCCCTTAAAGTCCCTGATAGACATTGAGAGCTGCATATTCGGGTCCTTGCTAATCGTCATATTATAATAGCTGTTCCAGCCGATGTCAGTACCGAATAGTCTGTTTATCACCTGCTGCCCGGTTGTTACGTAAAAGTTGGTGATAATGTTAGAGTCTGCTATCTGCAATCTCGGTCCTGCGCCTCCCTGCTTTACGACCCTGTCATTGAAAGCCGGGCTGTATATTGTCTGAACCATAGGATATCCGCCTGCATCAGGTACAAACCTCTGTACACCTGCAGTATCCGGATTCTGATTGGAATAGTATTTATTGGCCAGCGCCCATGAAGCCATTGGAGACAACATAGGGTCGCCTGGGCAAGTATGCCATCCAGTATCGAAGTCAGATGCTTTATATGGCAGGTTGGTAATGGAGTTTATATCAACATTATGCTGAAACGAGAAGGAAGATGACCCAACGGGGGCAGGTATAGTTTTTAATGCTGGTCTACCTTCATAATCATATACATTCTTAGTTACAATGAGCTTATCAAGCCTGCTGTTAAACCTGGTAATGCTTTCCCGGTTTTTAAGCAATCCATCATAAAAGCTGAGTACATGTTTATATTTTCCACCTTCAGCAAAGCTCACTGTATACTGCCAGTTAAGGCTGTCATTGGAATAGGGTGTGGTTATGTGATATACTGCTTCCGGATGTGCGCTATTAAGACTGCTCAGGCTCCCATTATCTGCAATAGAATATGACCAATCACTATAAACAGGATACTTAAACAGGCTGCTGTCTGGCCTTACCATTCTTACTCTATAAGCAATGTAACCATTAGGGTAAACAAGAGGAATCCTGTAGTGGCTGGAGTCAAGCCACACCCTCGTGCTGTTATGAGTAAAACTATAGTCAATATCTGAAATAGACATGGTTGATACCGAGCCGGTACTGACATCTCTTTTATAATCGTCTATGTAAGTCCATTCCAATTCAAAATTAACAGGCGTAAGTTGCACAGGAGTAGTTCCTCCAGGCAGATTGAAGGAGACAAGAAGGAAATTATTGGCAACATCTGCTGACTGTGATGTTTCCAGAGATGTCCCAACACCATAATGTGTTTTGTCGTATCGCTGGGTAAGTATAGAACTTTCAATATTAAAGTTCCATCTGGTAGTATCTGCAAGGTCTGCAGCTACAGGCGATCCCCCGTTATAATTTACTATGTTGGTTATGATTACCCGCGTCTTGTAATAGTTACTGAATTTGGCAAGATTAATATCCTGATATGCACCCAACGGATCGGCATTATTCTGGCTGGTGATAGTAAGGGTGTCATTTGTCAGCGTATAAGTTGTTGTATCAGAAGGATTGGTGTACCCATATATCTGATAGGTCAACTGATAGGTGTAAGGATATTGCGCTTTGGGGTAGTAATTGTCCACAAAGAACTTCACAAACGAATGATTACTTTTCAACTTCAATGAGTTGCCCCATGTAGACGGGTTGTCTACAATATAGTCCCAATCATTACACCAGACAGTTATAGTGTCGGGTAAACCATGTGAATGCAATTGGGAGGCGGTTCGTATTCCTGATGCCTCGGACGTTTTATATTTAAACGTTTGCGCGTTTCCCTTATGAGAAAGAAACAAAGCGGCAATAAATGCTAAAGCCAGGCTAATAAGCTGTAGCGGTCGCATGAGAATATTGTTCACCATAGGATATGGTTTTTATAGTTTAGAGGTCAATGTGTATTTGTTATACTTCCTTAGTATTACTTTATTTTCGCTTACCTTAAAAAAGCGCTCTATTGAATAAGCTCCGCTTTCTGCCTTCCGGAAATCCTGGCATGATATAACCTGAGATGTTCCTTTGCCGCTACCGTACTCCCGCCCCTTCCATGGCTGGAACGTACGCGTTACATACCGTACCATCATCTTCGTCTTCTCGTTGAAAACGATATCAATATCCGTGATGTACATATTGGCAGGAAAGCGCAACTCCAGAAACATAGTATCTCCAGTTCTCGTCATTTTTTTTACTTTTCCATACTTAACAATTACCGAGTCCAGATAAATACCAAGTGCATTGTTCTCAAACATGTCCTTTTCCAAGGCCTTCCGGTAACTATCAGTCAGGTATTTACTTACATTCAACAATGCAATCGTCTTCTCCCGGTGATCGGCCCTGTAATACCAGTTCCCATCATATATGGTTGTCATGGCATCATTATCGTTATACATCAGCTTGTTGTCATTGCCCATGTATGCTGTGCCGTCAACATGATCTTTCTCCCCATTGGGATACTCAGCCGTCATCGAGTACTTATACGACATGTTCCGGCTACTCTTCATTTCCTGCATGATCTTTTTTACATCGTATGAAGAGGTATTACTGCGCTGTCCGAAAGCAATTCCCGGCAGGTATATTGCCCATATAGCAAGAATGGATATTATCTTTCTCATCATTTAAGTGGATTGTTGCTCCGCGATTCAGATATGGTCATGATACCTTTCTCCGTCTCTTTTTTAGTACGTACCAGATTACCTTCCTGATCATACTCGTAGAGTGTGGAGAAGTTATTTTCATCCAATGTTGCCATCAGCTTTTCATTTACCGGATTGTAAACGAAAGACTTCATATTTCCATCTGCGGGGAAGAACCTCACATCGTCTACATAGTAGTCTTTAGGCATTCTAAACTTGACCGAAGTAGCAGATGCCGGCACTTTGAATGCTACTTCAACCTGCTGCCAACCATCTATGAGATTTGTTTTCTTTGTGGCCTTGTATACAGCGCCATCTACCCGAACACCGCAGCTATCATGTAAACTGTATGTGGTGAGGTTACCTATAGTTCCTGTCTTTTTAACCCAGAACGACAGGATATAGTTTTTATTCTTGTTCAACTTGAATGGCAAATTTTCATTGGCAGATGTCAATGTATATGATACCAGCGGGAAGTAAGTATTGTAACGGGTGGTAACTCCTGAGTAATCATAATCATTGAGCGGTATATTCATCGCGTATACTCCGGTAATACCGCCTGACGATACAGGTACAGACAGCGAATAATTCCCTGTATGTGCAGTTCCTGATATGATTTCCAGATCTGTCCCAGAGTTGCTTAGTTTATATCTATTGTATATAGGTGATACCGGTGACAAAGAAATTGAATCGAAGTATTGGGCGAATGGCGAATAGTCCGATCTCATAATATTCTTCGAATGAGTAAGTAGTGCATAATCTTCAAAGCCTTCAGCGAGTACTTCTCCTTGTTTTGCATTTGAAGCTACAGCGACTGGCAAATCCTGATTGTAGCCAAAAACAGCTGAAGAATAATTGCCAACGGCGTCAAGATTTTCTACCTCCTGCCCATATGGTGACCATTTTGTAACAGTACGCGCCTTATACCAATTATCCCCGGTGCCCGGTGCCATGTAGTTATAAGGGAACTGTACACAAGCCTCATCATCAGCCCCCGGTAAACTAAAGTAGTTCCTTGCGCTATACAAACCCGCGTCTCTTGAAGAGCCACTGGTGTAATCCCTGTCTTTGACGAATGCATATTCGCTAAGCAGTCTGTAAATTCCTCGCTCACCTGTAGCATAAGGATTGATGGTATCCGCATTAACAAAATATCTTGGTATTGTCCTGGTATTTGAGTCACAGAAGGTGCGTGCCTGATTTTTGATAACACCACTATTGGAGATGCTCAGATACTCACCACCACCGGAAAGCGATGCCAACGGGCTTCCCTTCATCGAATAGGACTCCATAGTTTCGCTCAGGATATTCTTTGCCCCAGAATTAATTACCTTGAAATGAACATCTGTTATTGTTGTAGACGGGTCCCATCCTGCTGTGGCCGTTGGAAATCTTGGGAGTATATATCCAAAACAGCATCCTTTACAGCCGGGGATGACTACTTTTTTTGAAGCCATAAGCCAGACTGTTGTTTTTCGCATTTCACCAGTCGCGTCTTTGAACGTCATCAGCAGTTCATCACCTACAGCCAGGTTATTCGCTCCTGAAAATTGTCCAACGCGGTCCGCCTGTATATCAACAGACGGTATATCCATTTCGTATTTGATATTTCCATAAGCAGGGGCCATACCAATATATCCCCACCATGCAGGAATATTAACACTGTATTCTTTGTCCTGATATTCATTGTTCACCGATGTTACAACAACCTGCCCTGTTTCAGGGTCAAACAGCTCATTCCTGATAACGGTTACTGCCCCTTCATTAAATGACTGAACGTTATCAAGGATGCCGTATTGCTGTACGACTTTTGTTACGGTAGCTGATTTAAAATCATTGTGGTAATTTCCTTCCCAGGCAAACGCAAGTGCAATAGGGAAAATGAAAATAAATACGCCTGAAAGGTTTAAATTGCAATTCAGTGTATGAGTTTTGGTGTGTTCTTCTTTAAGTCTGCTATCAAAGGTCATGTCTGCTTCAACGCCAAGCTGCATTTTTTTAACAACCATCTTTTTTTCGGTTGAATCGTAGATAAGACATTTTACATTGTTATCAAGCAAACCGTCTTCCATATGGTAATTATAGGTCTGATAACTTATGAGCTGATTTGTTGATCCCGGATGATGTACATAATGCTGTGTGCTTTTGGGTTTGCCGTGCATATCATTGAATACAAGCGAGTATCCCTGTGTACCAGTCATCTCGTTTTCCTGCTTGAAGAAATTGAACTTATGCTTGAAGGATGAGTTGATTGCAGTTGCTGTTATTCTTGCCGGAAAATCCTTAGAGGTATAAAAGTGGTATACGTCAACTCCCTGAGATGAGATTCCGCTTGCAGCATTGATGCTCTTTACTGATATAGTACTATACCCTACGCTCGCAGAAGGGTACAGGGATTCTCCGATGGGAGTTTCCTGATACAGATCAATGGGGTCGCTTGGAGGAAAGTTGCTGCCTGATTGTACTATATAGGGTACTGGTTGTCTGAAAGGATTTTCATCTCCCCCTACCATTGGTTCATAACTCGCAACACCACTGCTTATCACGCCATATGTATTATCCTTAATCTTATATTCATAGGCTTTCCCGTAAGTGGCATTATGTTCGTTGCCACCGGCAAGGGAATTCCAATTGTCAAAAAATGATAGTGTCTTTACCCTTTGACCGCCACCTTTTTTACTCAATCCCGGGCATTGCAATCTTATAAATGACTTGTTTAGATTTACAGTTCTGGCATTATGTTTCTTTTTGATCATTTGAACGACAGGATTTTTGTGGATGCTGACCAGCTCCTCAAAAGCTGCTTTTAGTCCCTCAAGCATCTCAAATCCACCATCAGGTTCTGTTGCAGTTCCTGGATACAGAACATGCGACAAACTGTACCTTCCTGTATTTATTGCGGTAAACGTGACAGGATTAAGATTTAACTCTTCATCCTCATCATTGGTAGGCTCTACCGGCTTCAATTTCACATAGCCATATGTGCCACCGGGACATGGCCCAACATCTATAATTTCAGCATATCCTTTTATTTGTTCGTAAGTATTATTGTTCGCGTCATTCAGCTTGACATTGAAATTATAATACATGTTCGTTTGGTTCCGGAAATAATTGTCCCTGAATGATAATGCATCCACTTCAGAAGAATACCGACGTAAGAAATACACGTACAGGTAAGGTGATGTTTCATTCGCGTACAATTGTGTGGACGGATTAAATGCCGGGCCATTACCAATACCCTTTACAATAAACATTTCATTTACAGGCTTGTCCTGAATAAACGAATAATCATCTGACTCATATTCTGTTTGAATAACGCCTCCTGAAGGTAGCGATATCTTAGTGAGAGACCAGGCAGATGCATAGGTATCATTCATTGGGTCGTTCTGGTCAGTAAAAGGAAACTCAAAATTTGAAATGCCAGTTGGCTCTGGCTTATAAGTGCCCCATCTGTCTTTGTTTGAAAGATTATAATCCGGGTTGTAACCGTAAGAAAATTCATAGGGACTGATCATACTCCGCTCTGAGTTTCCGTATTTAAAGTATATTTTATTCAGCGTAAGCTTTCCTGCTGTCCCTGATCCACTGACAACATTGGGAATACCCTTACATAGTGTATCAGAATAGACAAAATATACGGTCTTCACTGGTACAGCAGATGTGCGGTTAATAAAACGGTCGTGTTTATTATACAGTTTAATGGAGTCCAGTTTATACGACTTTGCAGGTGTTCCCGAAGCGGAATTATAGGGTGCAATTGCATACTGCCCACTTGTCACTACCGCATCAGTAACACCGCACGCATCATTCCTCTGAGATGTATAAAATTCGGCAACAAAATTGCGGGTTTCAATAGAATGCAGATACCATTGCTCTCGGGACCCCAACACGATACTTCCCTTATCATCTCTACCATCACTGAGGAACCCTGGGTCATATTGAGCTTTACCAGCATCATAAGGTGCTTTCCATCTATAGTCGCTTTCCCGGCGGGTATAGTTCATTTTAGTGTATGAGCCGAGATCGTCATCAGATATCCCATCGCCGGTGACATCTACATAATCGGCCGAAAGAACTGATGTCAGCAGGTAACTATGTGCATAGGCAGGCGTGGTAGTGCTGTTGTAATAATTGTCAACTCCTTTATTGTTTCCCATTCCGGCATCTCCGGCAGAGAATGCAACAAGACCCTTCGCCTGGTCTGTTGCATTGGGAACTGCTACGCTGAATGTTGCCTCTCGCTGTATATGGTTCATTGCAGGTATGCCATAAACATATTTTCTGCCGTCTGTCTGCAGCTGAACTATTTCAGCGATCTCGTCTTTTTTATGCTGTAACCGATTGGTCCCGATACGGCTTACTTCCGTTTTGGGTGCATTTGCGCCATCAGAAAAGCCGTTCGTTGATGTGTAACTTACAATCTTTGGGTTAAATCCGACCCCAGGTTCAGATTCCTCCAGAGCAGTATAATAGTAAATAAGATTACCCCTTGCATCTCTGATGGCTGAAGAACCCGCTTTTACTGTTGCTATCCCTCCGGCTGTCTCTGGCACAACCGGGTCAAACTCTTTTATGTCTGTAAAATATTGAGGGTTGACACGTGTAAGCTCCCCTCCCTGCTTGAGGTATACATCTTCATAAAGACTACCCTGAGATCTGGAAACATAATTTCTTAGATATGGGTCCCACGGGCCTGATTTTAACTTCGTTTTAGAATGTGTGTAATCACCTCCTACCTCAAATATCCAACCTGCACCGGCTTCCAGTCCCACTGCATCACTTGTCTGCTCGCTCTTTGTTACGGGGTCATATACACTGCCGAAATCGTTCCGATAGGGGCGGAAAACACCACCTGTTCCCTGCCCGCTCACATTAAAAATATCATAAGTCAGATTAGCCGGAGGCAGATACTGCATTGTCTTATTAAACTGACCATCTTTATCTCTTGTAAAATCCAGAATGGAATAATGATTAACTGTAGAAGCATTTTGCAGGTACATATAACCATATGCATCCTTTGATCCGTCGTTATTGTAGTGTATCTGACTGTACATTCCGTTTGCGGTAACGTAAGGCATGCACCACAACGCTTCCAGACCAAGCTTTACCCTGCCTGAATAAGAGTTCATTGTGCTGCTGTTAGTTATAACCGGAACAAAGTTTTTTACTCCGATGGGAATGTTGTTTGAAAAAGTTCTGCTCGTAGAACTCCCGTTTACATTCGCATTTATAGTATAAGAAAGACAACGATCAGAAAGCCCGGTCCTTGTAGAGTACCCCTGAGACACACCATAGCCAATTCCTGCACTCACATTTTTGCTAAGCGTTATTGCACTGGGTGAAGAAAGGTTTGCATTGTAATCTATTCCAGCACCTGTCTGGGAACCAACACCAATGTTTACACCAACAGATGCACTTCTTAACAGGTTTATGCCCGCACCAACATTAATGTCACAACTCGTTCCTCTGTAATTGTTAAAGGTAATATTAGCCCCTAGACTTGCAGAAAGCGTCAGAAAAGGGTCGCCTGCACCAAAAAACTCCATACCGGCCCCTATGCCAACCCTTAATGTCTTATCGTCCTTTATATGCAGCTCTTTGGAAAGCGTATCGCCATTAAAGTCATCGGGTAATCCACGAACTCCCCTGTTTATGACACCTGGATTTATGTTCCAGCCAAGGCCAACCCAGCTTGCCTCCTGTTCCATGTTTATGCCACCGTGATAAGATATATTGACCGGATAACCCTCTACATCAATAAGCGGTATATTGTACACGAAATCCCCGCTGAACATGTCTACCATATCGGTTGTTCCAACGGGCTCAAAACTCTGTACTTCCGGTTGAGTAGGACCTGTGGTAAGCGCCAAAGCTATATTGGGAAGCAGCAACTGCGATGACAGCACCATAATCAGAGTCATGGCAATACGCTTTTGTGTCTTTTTGTTATGCCTCATAATGTCGGTTTAAGATGTGTTAATAAACCAGTTTCGGTATATTATCAAGATCTTCTTTTCTGAATATTGTTTTTATTATTCCTGTTTTAAAGATTCTATCCTCGTAACTCAATTGCATTTCATCGATAGCCCCTGACGGCAAGTGGAACCCTACAACCATTGTCTCTTGTGGAGTCAGATTATAATGATTTTCGAACAGGTAACTCGTCGGAGTCAGAGTGTCCTTCCAATTGCAAATCAGCTTAATACTTCTGGCAGCCTCATTCAGAAAGTAATTAAGCCGTAAATCATACTCTCCTCTTGAAGACAATGCATACCTTAACGGAGAAATTTTTCCGTCAATATGCTGAAATGATATATTGAACCACGCCATATCGCTGAGCTGTTCATTTCTTTTTTTTCTGACTTTACCATCTGACACCGTCTTACCTTCAGTAAGCAGAATAAACTCCGCGGGTCTGTACTGTATCTTATACTCCCATTCCGACACCTGTACATTCTTCAACAGGCCATTCTTTGCATCCTGTACATATTGCACATACTGCTGAGGTGGTAATCCCTTCCTGCATGCACACAGGGATAGCATCACAAGGATCATGAAATACTTATTGTTTCCCTTCATACCTGGCATTTACATACTTTATAAGCTCTTCAGTAACATCGTAATAGTCGTCATTATATAATACGCTCCCCATGCCGTTTGCTCCGATAATCACATGCAGCTGCATTTTTCTGCCAAACTCCTCAACGGTCGGGTTTAAGCGTTTCCAGACCTGTTCATTAATTTCTCTATTGCTTCGGGTATACTCCTCATCAAATGAAGACCGAAAATATGAATAGGCATATGTGAACTTCTTTTCCGCTTCTTCATCATGTACTGCTCTGGCAGCCTGCAACAAACTGCCGACACTATCTGCCTGTTTGTTAAGCATATCCAATTTTACTTTTGCACTCGCCTCCATTTCCTTTTTCATGTTAAATTGGTCAAACAATCTCACCGCATCGGCTACTGCAATTTTTTTGTTTTGTCTTTTTACAGCATAGTATGTAGTAACCCCTGTACCCACACACATAAGCAGGCAGATCAGTAATACTTTTATTTCTCTCATGTTTAATCTTTTTTCAGCGGACATAATCCGGGTTCAGGTACTTGAATGATATTGTATACCGTTCACCTGTCTGAGACCTGATTCCAAGCTTATAACAGCCAAGATGCTTCAGATTTGCCCCCTCAACCAGATTCAGTGTATATCTGTTATCTCCATATACGGCCTCAAGCTTTTCAGGTTTCAGGGATATCTTCAGGTCCCCTTCATCTACCAATTGCAGATCCAGAACATCACTTTTTGTTTTATCAAGCAGATATTTAAGTTTTAGCTCGCCAAGAATGTAGATTTGCCCAACACCGGTCTCCCTTTTAATATCTATAAAAGACCTCACTGCCGGGTATTTATTCCTGAGCGTATCTTCGGGAATTATGAACTGCCATGTTTCAGACCCACCAAGCAGTATTTCCCTGAAATAAGCATCAACCGTCCAGGCATATGGTTTGTTTTTTTCAAGTGGTTTTGCATAAACAGGGTAGATGATGCTGTTCTGCATCAGATTCTTTTCGGCATACACAGGCTGGTTTCTCATAACAGCATTTACAGCGTTCTGGCCCTGCTTTATTTCAGCAATACGAATCCTGTAAGCCAGGTCGTTTGAAAACGAATAGTTTGCGACCCATGCTAAAGCAGGATTCAACTCCTGTAGCTTTGCATTATTGGCCGGTTCTACAAGGTTTATCATAAAAAGGCCATCGCTTCGGTGAAAAAGACATTCATCAAATGATGTTATGGGATTCTCAGGTATAGCATTCTGGGGCGTAATGGTTACACAATATTCATATGTTCCCTCAGGAAGGGTATTGTATGTCAAAAACAACTCACGCAGTGAGGAAGAGGAAAATTGCCATTGAGGACTGATTGCACTTCGTTCGATATGATTCATGCCCACCTCTAAGTGATACTCATATATATATGAAAGTGAAAGACCGGAGTTGCGATAGCGAAGGTTGCCCTTTATCTGTACATTCCCGTTCAATGGAGACTGTATAGTATAGGCAAATATATTAGCTGGGGTGAGGCCAATGCCATCAATCGCGGCCATATTAATCATCATTTGCTGGCCTGATACAGTCATGGGGACTGATAGCAACATGGCGATACAGATACCAGCTAATGAAGTCTTTATATAAAAAATCAGCCTTTGTTTCATATGAGTGTTTGTGGTTTTTCTTTAACGTACTTAAATCCCTTTTTTAGTTTGGTGAGGTCGTATACGGTATGTAACATCCATATTCCCACTATATAGCTCTTTCCAGCCCACTGTTTCACTAAGCTGATATCTGTTGTACCTGACACAAAAGCGGATATGCAATGGTATTTTTTTTGTTTGACAGGATATACCGCAATTAGGAGCAATCCTGCTCAGACCAAAGGATGTCCAGCCAATGTCCTGTCCAAAGTTCAGACTGATGAGTTTATTTAGATTATAGTTTGTTGACAGGCTCAGAAAGTCTGTTTTCCTTGGTAAGTAAGAGGTAAAACTTCCACCATCTGTTTCCGTTCTGCCAACTGCAAAAGATTGTCCCCACCTCTTTGCGCTATAGAAACACGAAGCCTGCACAAGTCGGTTACCGTATTCAGTTGTATCAGCGATGGTTTGACATTCATTGTACAAAACAGAAAAACGCCATGAACTGTTTCGATTCTTTAATTGATATGTCACTTTTCCGGTCCATATGGAACCAAGAAGTGGCTTTTGCGGAATAACAAGCGTATCTGAATAGGAACGGAATGTGGAGAATGGTTTATACGCCAATGATACAGAAGGGTATCTCCTTGAGTTTGTCTTAAAGTCAAATCCCCATTTGGTATTACCTCCCGAATATGTAAAATTCTGTTGCTTCATATGATTGAATTCAACCCCAACAGTGACGAAAGACCGGAACAAATCAGATCTTCCTGCAGCTCTTATCTGCTCTGTTCCGCTAAGAGAGACTGGCAGCGTACTGTTCTCAAACGCACGACCAGTCTTATTGTATGATGCTTCAAGGAATACCGGGCTATTGGGTATGTTGCCATCAGCATTTATCTGATACGCAATCCTGTCATCCCCGCTTGTATTGGACACTTCCTTTTGCCAGGTTGTATTGCGAAATGATGTTGCTGCTTCGCTATTGACATGAACATATTTTGTGATTGCACCGCCATAGTTTAAGGAAAGTATATGTACCGGATCGGTAAATCCGGGTGCTGAGATATTTACCTTACTGAAAAAAGCATCCCTTGCAATTACCTTCCTGTCCGGGGAGTACCCATAGTATATAATGTCAATCTTCTGCAACTTACCAGGCCTGAATGTCGCAGTTCCTGAGTAACATGTGTATTTATCGGGAGTGCCATCTCTGCCTATGTATTCAGTTTTTCCAACTGTGCCACCTATTTCACAGATTCCAAGATCATATCCTGCATCAACCCCCTTCATCATCTGCCCTCCAGTTGTATACTTTGACCCGTCCTTGGGGAACATGCCCGCATCAAACTTCGTTACTCCTGCGATAAAGCTTTTTGCTTTTCCTTCAGGAAAAAGTTCTTCTCCTTTTCTCAGTATCTGCTTACTGCTTACATCACCCATACCGTCTATATCTTTCGTCTTTGAATACACCACGGCCGAATCAAAGAAGTTTGTGTTTTCTGCCCGGGCAAGCAGTTGCTGGTATTTGTCGATACGATTGTCTATGTCAGTAATTTTCTTCTGTCTCGCGACATCCCCATCTATGCTATTCCCTGTACCACCTGATTTCTGCAGACCTGCCTTCTGTGCTTCAAGATTGCTTAGCGCAGATCGGTATATCTGCTGCATACCGGTATTCTTAGACTTGGTTTCATTGAACTTGTTATTGTACGAGCTTACAGATTCCTTTAAAGCCTCTCTGACCTTATCTACGTCATAATGGACTCTGAAATAACTCGATTTGACTTCCCTGCTATTGTCCTGCGATGTATATAGGCCCTGCAAGTCAATCGGAATACCCATAACAGGAACTTCAATATCCCCTCTCAATTCATAGTAGTTATTATCAACACCGGAGTTTTGCTCCTGCCCGGTACTTACATATGTAGTCGTTCCTATGATGCCTCTGATATCCTGTTTGTCCTTTTTGTTTTTGTTAGCGTATCTGTACTGAGAAAACAGAGAAGGGCTACCTGCTTCGTTTTTTATTGCTATGTCCGGAGTACGGAAAACGCCCTGCTGCCAATTCATGTTTTCCGGTTCGTCAGAAGCTACTTCGTATCTTCCTGCAAACCAATCTTCGTAGTACATGTATACATATTGCTTTCCATTTATTTCTACATCAACAGGTGTCAATCCTTTCTTTCTGATCGCTTTGTTACTGTTTTCTTTCGCTTTTGCAATCGCATTTCTGATAGATGCCTTATTCTTCCTGACCGGATTTTTCATCAGCAATCCTCCTTTTTTCTTCAGCAACGTACTGTTAACCTCTCGCCCAAATGGGAGTCCGGAGGACAATGTACTATCTGATACCAGGTCTACAATCTGAGTGGTTATGAGTACCGAGTCGCTTGCGCGTAAGGAAATTTGCGCCCGATATTTTCCCGGAGATACTGTGTGAACTCTTTGAAGGGTTTCATAGAACCTTCGGTCTATAAATGTTCCGGAATCTTCAGAGTTACAATCTAACCTTAGCTTGTTAGCTCCCTTTCTAAGCTTAACATAGGTCATCTTTTTTTCGAGAACAAGTAAATTGTCCGAATCAGAAACAGCTTTATACAAAAAGACATCGATATAATTTCTGCTCTTCCGTTCAGATGAATAAAAAATGTCTAATGAAATTTTGTCTCTTTTTCGCACATATGGTAGTTCCATATGCATGCGCAATGTTTCCTTAACTTGCCCGTAGCCACAGTCAGGAAATAGTAAAAAGAGTATAAGAACGTATGTTAGGGTGCGCGGGTACATCTTTTGAATAGCGAATAGCAGTTATTTTCATAGTCGGATATGACAAACGTAATCAAGTGTTTTTAATAATACAAGTATTTTGTTAAAATTTATTTCGCAGTACAATTTCATAACATTTAAATATACTTATTTGGTTAATTGGCTACACATGATGAGGTTTTGCAAATATTT
>Ga0209066_10002528_pt1 | contig 22131 bp, 19 predicted proteins | sample All_14_2_FD_187198 | JGI IMG/M metagenome (GOLD analysis project Ga0209066, IMG submission 187198) | Freshwater microbial communities in response to fracking from Pennsylvania, USA - Allegheny Zone_MetaG_DW_15 (SPAdes) (version 2) ... | reverse complement strand
GAACACATCACTCGCGGTCACGACCAGCTCGTCGCCGTTGATCTGCCCGTCCAGCAGCTCATCGGTCGAAGGACGATACACCTGGAGGTCGATCGTGCCGTCGCTGCCCTGGGTGCGCAGCACCTGGCAGTAGTCCGCCAGCGTCCCGTCGGTGCCGACGCTCACCCCCGCGAGCTTGAACACGAGGTCGCCGGGCTCTATGCCGACAGCATCCGCGGCGCCACCGGCATCCACCGACGAGACCCAGACCCCGGCCATCGTCCCGTCCTCGCTGACCCAGGCCTTGGCGTTGATGCCGATCGAGTCGACGCTCTCACCAGCCGCGAGCTTGGGCAGCGCTTCTTCGGCGGTATCCCGGTGGATCGCGAAGTTATAGTCCAGGCTGTCGTCGCCGGCGTAGTTGACACCCACGAGTGCGCCATCCTGATCGACGAGCGGTCCTCCTGAGTTGCCTCCGCGGATGCGGGCGTCGTGCTCGATCACGTGGTCAAGCGATGCCCATTGGGTATCGAGCGGGAAGTCATCCTTGGACACGATGCCGCGCGTGAGGGTGAATTCCTCAGCCGCGCCCAGGGGGTACCCCGCCGAATACACGTCCAGACCGGTCTTGATGTCACCGTCGTGCCAGTCGAGGAATGGGAAGCCGTTCCCTTCGAGCTGGATGACGGCGAGGTCCAGGCATTCGGACGCACCGAGGACGGTCGCACGAGTCTCCTGGCCCTGGTCGCCCCCGATGTACACATTGAGCGTCCCAGCGCCCGTGACGACGTGATTGTTCGTCATCACGAGGCCGTCCTCGCTGACGAGGAAGCCCGACCCGATCCACGCGCCTTCGGCGTCGTCGAGGGTGCCCGGATCGATGAAGGTGCCCTGACCTTTGATGTAGACGGTCGCGGACTCCAGGTCGTCGAATCCGGCGGCGTCCGAGCTCGGCTCGACCACCGGCGCACCGCCGAAGCAGCCAGACAATGCGAATCCGCCGACGGCGAGAATCGCGGCCGCACCGGCCAGTCGACGCCCCGCGGAGTGATCCTGCGTGAACACGGCTGCCTCCCGTGGGCGCCCAATCGATGAGAAGGATCTCGCCGCGCGGCCCCCAAGGTCGGCGCGATCCCCGAATCACACCATGCCGGGGCGTCGTCCCGACATGGTGCTCATTCTGGCAGGAAGAGTGCGTGCTGTCTGCCCTCATGCCGGCGGAGATTCGCGCACCACCCGAGCACGGGTGTAGCCTGGAGACATGCGCTTCGGTCGACTTCTTCTTAGTCGCCGCGACGAGTCCTCGTTCTAGGGCCCTCCTCGTCGCGGAGCTTGCTGTTGGCCCGCCTCATCTGACGAGAGAGCAAGCGACATCATGGACAATTCACAGAAGCCTTCGGGCATGCCGATCCACAAGTACCGGCCCTATCACGACCAGCTCGCGGTCCACCTGCCTGACCGTGCGTGGCCCGATGCCCGCATCACCGCGGCGCCGCGGTGGTGCGCGGTGGACCTGCGCGACGGCAACCAGGCGCTCATCGACCCGATGAGCCCCGAGCGCAAGCGCATCATGTTCGACCTCCTCGTGAGCATGGGCTACAAAGAGATCGAGGTCGGGTTCCCCTCTGCCAGTCAGACGGACTTCGACTTCGTACGTCACCTGATCGAGGAGGATGCCATCCCCGACGATGTCACCATCCAGGTGCTGACCCAGGCGCGCGAACACCTGATCGAGCGGACGTACGAGTCGATCGCCGGCGCCAAGCAGGCGATCGTGCACCTGTACAACTCGACGAGCGTGCTCCAGCGCGAGGTGGTTTTCCGCACCGACAAGCAGGGCATCATCGACATCGCGCTCGAGGGCGCTCGCTTGTGTCGCGAGTTCGAGACGCGCATCCCCGAGACGAAGGTCTACTACGAGTACTCGCCCGAGAGCTACACGGGCACCGAGCTCGAGTTCGCCGTCGAGGTGTGCAACCAGGTCATCGAGATCTTCGAGCCGACGCCCGATCGCAAAGTCATCATCAACCTGCCGGCGACCGTCGAGATGGCGACCCCCAATGTGTACGCCGACTCGATCGAGTGGATGAGCCGCCACCTCGCGCACCGCGAGAACGTCATCCTGTCCCTGCACCCCCACAACGATCGCGGCACCGCGATCGCCGCTGCCGAGCTCGGCTACCTGGCCGGCGCCGACCGCATCGAGGGCTGCCTGTTCGGCAACGGCGAGCGCACCGGCAATGTCGACCTCGTCGCGCTCGGGATCAACCTGCTGACTCAGGGCATCGACCCGATGATCGACTTCAGCGACGTCGACCAGATCAAACGCACTGCCGAGTACTGCAACCAGCTGCCGGTGCACGAGCGCAGCCCGTGGGCGGGCGACCTGGTGTTCACCGCCTTCAGCGGCTCTCATCAGGACGCCATCAAGAAGGGGTTCGAGGCGATGGATGCGCGAGCCGCCGAGGAGGGCGTCTCGGTCGACGAGCTGGAGTGGGCCGTTCCCTACCTGCCGATCGACCCGAAGGACCTGGGCCGCTCCTACGAGGCGGTCATCCGCGTCAACTCGCAATCCGGCAAGGGTGGTGTGGCCTACCTGCTCAAGAATGACCACGCGCTCGACCTGCCACGCCGCCTGCAGATCGAATTCTCCCGCGTCGTCCAGGCCAAGACGGACGCCGAGGGCGGCGAGGTGACCAGCGACCAGATCTGGACCATCTTCACCGACGAGTACCTCCCGTCCGCCGTCGACGAAGAGCGCTGGGGCCGGTTCGAGCTGTTCGCGACGCGTACGCAGAGCGATCTGGCCGGCGACGTGTCGCTCGAGGTGTCGCTTCGAGACGGCGACGAGCGCGTCGAGGCGACCGGTCACGGCAACGGGCCGATCGCGGCGTTCCTCACGGTGATGCGCGAGCGCGGGTTCGATGTGTCGCTCTACGACTACGTCGAGCACACCCTGAGCGCGGGAGGCGACGCGCAGGCCGCCGCCTATGTCGAGCTGCAGGTCGAGGGCGAGCGACTCTGGGGCGTCGGCATCGACGGCGACATATCGACCGCGTCGCTCAAGGCGATCGTGTCGTGCGTGAACCGCTCGATCCGAACGCGTAAGACCGTCCCGGAGCTCGCGGGCGTCTAAGCCGTTGCAGCGGGCGCTGCATCCACCGGGATGTCGCGCCTGCTCAGCAGCGCTGCCGCAAGGAAGCAGAGCGCACCGAGGAACGTCCCCAGATTCGCCCACAGCAGGCTGACGAAGTCGGATGTGGACGGGATCACGAAGGCTCCGATCGCGGAAAGTCCGAAGAAGACCGATCCTGCCAGGTTCAGCCAGGTGCATCGCCATCTGCGCGCCTGCGGATCCCACAGACCATCGCGGTCCGTCGTCGCGACCACCGCGCACCCGCTCGCCACGAGGAAGCAGACCGAACCGACCACATCGGGCACCCAGCCCGACCCCACGCGCGTATCGGGGTTCAGCGCCGTGACGAGCGCCGCGCCCGTGCTCAGGTTGAAGAAGAGGGTGCCGACGAACTGGACGGCGGAGCCCCACCAGTCCCAACTATCCGCTCTGTTCGATGCGCGGCGCGGAGGGCGCCGACCGCTGAGGGCGAGCTGGATGAACGCCGCAAGGGTGAAGAAGACCGCGCCGATGAAGAACGTGACGTTTGTGATCACCGCGCCTACTGCCGCTGCGTATAACGGCACGGCGCCGACGGCGAAGAAGACCGATCCGATGGCGAAGCCCCATGCTTCGCGGCGAAGGCGCACACGACGATCTGACGTCATGATCCGAGCGTAGAGCGTGGCGGCGTGCGAACGTCATTCGCACAGCATGACGCACGGCGCGGGGTAACCCAATAGCATGAGCGGCATGACGACCAGTCCCGGCCCCGCGCGCCACGACCAGACGACTCACGGCTTCACCGGCATCAGCGACCAGAACCAGCTGAACCCGCTGTTCGCACGAGCAGGTGAAGCGACCGACTTTCCGTTGAACATGATTCCGCCGGGGGAGTCGTTGCCTGAAACCGCGTACCAGGTGGTGCACGACGAGGCGATGCTCGACGGCAACTCGCGGCTGAACCTGGCGACCTTCGTCGGCACCTGGATGGATCCGTACGCCGACAAGCTGTACTCCGAGACGGCTGACAAGAACATGGTGGACAAGGACGAGTATCCGCAGACGGCGGCGATCGAGACGCGCTGCTGGAAGATGATCGCGACGCTGTGGAATGCTCCCGATGCGGAGAAGGCGATCGGTACGTCGACGATCGGCTCCTCCGAGGCATGCATGCTCGGCGGGCTGGCGCTCAAGCGCCGCTGGCAGCAGGCCCGGCGCGCGGCCGGGCTCTCGACCGACAAGCCCAACCTGATCCTCTCCAGCGCCGTCCAGGTGTGCTGGGAGAAGTTCTGCAACTACTGGGATGTCGAACCCCGATACGTGCCCATCACCGACGAGCACAAGTGCCTCGACGGGTTCGAACTCGACAAATACGTCGACGAGAACACGATCGGCGTCGTCGCGATCATGGGCGTCACCTACACCGGAGTCTACGAGCCGGTCGCCCAGATCGCGGAGGCACTGGACCGCATCCAGGCCGCGACGGGCCTGGACGTCCCCATTCACGTCGACGGGGCATCCGGCGGAATGATCGCGCCGTTCCTGCAGCCCGACCTGGAGTGGGACTTCCGCGTCGAGCGAGTGGCTTCGATCAGCACCTCTGCGCACAAGTACGGACTCGTGTACCCGGGCCTGGGCTGGGTCGTGTGGCGTACGGTCGCCGACCTGCCCGCCGACCTGGTCTTCGACGTGACCTACCTCGGCGGCCACATGCCCAGCTTCGCCCTGAACTTCTCACGCCCCGGCGCACAGGTTCTGTTGCAGTATTACCTGTTCCTGCGGCTGGGCTGGGACGGATACTACAAGGTGCAGAAGGCATCGCAGGACGTCGCAGTGTACCTCGCAGGCGAGATCGCGAAGATGCCGGCGTTCGATCTGTGGAACGACGGCACCGACATCCCGGTCTTCGCGTGGCAGCTGACGAAGGGGCACACCGACAAGTGGAATCTCTACCACCTGTCCGAGCGGCTGCGCCTGAAGGGGTGGCTGATCCCGGCCTACCCGATGCCTGACAACCTCACCGACGTCGTCGTGCAGCGAATCGTGGTGCGCAACGGTCTGAGCCGCAATCTGGCAGAGAGTCTCGTGAAGGACATCACGGACGCGGTCGCCTACCTCGACCTGCTCGAATCGCCGATGCCGACGGAAGGGCTCGTCTCGAGCTTCACCCACTGAGGGTCGGGGTTTGACCATGCCCATCACAATGCCGATGATCGCGACCCCGTTCTCTGACGGCTCGGCGCCGACCTGAAGGGGGAGGCGACGACCATAATTGGACAGTGCCCACCTACCGCGACGAGGTCGTGATCCTGCGCACCCACAAGCTGGGTGAAGCGGACCGCATCGTCACGATGCTCAGCCGCAAGCACGGCAAGCTGCGCGCGGTCGCGAAGGGCGTTCGCCGCACCTCCTCCCGCTTCGGTGCCCGGCTCGAGCCGTTCATGGTCGCCGACGTGCTGCTGTACCAGGGCCGCAATCTCGACATCGTCCAGCAGGCCGAGTCGCTCGGCTCCTACGGCGCGGACATCGCCGTGCACTACGACCGCTACACATCGGCGAACGCGATGGTCGAAGCGGCCGACCGCCTGAACGAGGCCGAAGCGACACCGCAGCAGTACCTGCTGCTCGTCGGAGGTCTGCGAGCGCTGGCTCGAGGAGAGCACGTTCCCCGCAGCATCCTGGATTCCTACCTTCTTCGCGCCATGGCCCTATCGGGCTGGGCGCCCGGATTGGCCGACTGCGCACGCTGCGGCGCACCCGGGCCGCACGGCACGTTCGTCGCGCAGCTCGGCGGCATGATCTGCCGCAACTGCGCACCGGCCGGCGCGGCGCGCGTCGATGTGCCCACCGTGGCACTGCTGTCCGCGCTCATGGAGGGCGACTGGGATATCGCCGACGCCGCATCGGCTCCGACCCGCGGCTCCGCTTCGGGACTCATCGCGGCTTACGCCCAGTGGCACCTCGAGCGCGGCATCCGCTCTCTGCAGCACGTCGAGGCCGCGACGTGAGTCCGAAGCCGTTCACGCATCGCGGCGCGGCGCCGTACAAGCCCGTGGACTGGACCGGCCTGTATCCGCCGGTTCTCCCGAAGGGCAAGGTGCCGGCGCACGTCGCTATCGTCATGGACGGCAACGGTCGCTGGGCCAACAAGCGCGGCCAGACCCGGATCGAGGGGCATCGCGCCGGCGAAGCCGCACTGCTCGACGTGGTCGCCGGAGCGATCCAGGCCGGTGTCAAGCACCTCAGCGTGTTCGCGTTCTCGACCGAGAACTGGACGCGCTCACCCGACGAGGTCCGTTTCCTGATGGGTTTCAATCGTGACGTCCTGCACCGTCGACGCGACCAGCTCAACGAGTGGGGTGTTCGCGTGAGGTGGTCGGGACGCAAGCCACGCTTGTGGGGATCGGTGATCAAGGAGCTGCAGTACGCCGAGCAGCTCACCGCCGGCAACGACGTGCTCACCCTCACCATGTGCGTCAACTACGGCGGACGCGTCGAACTCGTCGACGCGATGCGAGCGATCGGCGAAGACATCGCGGCCGGGAACCTGAAGCCTTCGGCGGTCACCGAGAAGCTCATCCGGCGGCGGCTCTACCAGCCGGACATGCCCGACGTGGACCTGTTCATCCGATCGAGCGGCGAGCAGCGCATGTCGAACTTCCTGTTGTGGGAGTCCGCCTACGCCGAGTTCGTGTTCCTCGACACGCTCTGGCCGGACTTCTCGCGGGAAGACCTCTGGCGCGCGATCGGTATCTACCTCGACCGAGACCGCCGATTCGGCGGTGCCGTGGACGCGCCGGAGATCCCCGCGCTCTGAGCGGACGCCCGGGATCATCCGGCAGTGGAAAGCCGGGAATTCAGAACCCGGGGCCGTGGTTGCAAACGGCATGACAGATGCCATCAAGATCGACGTGTGGAGCGACATCGCCTGCCCGTGGTGCTACATCGGGAAGCGAAATCTCGAAAACGGACTCGCCGCGGCAGCCGCTGACGACGACGCCCCTCAGGTCGAGGTGACCTTCCACTCATTCGAGCTCTCGCCAGACACCCCCGTCGACTTCGACGGCGGCGAGACGGATTACCTGGCCACGCACAAAGGCATCCCAGCCGATCAGGTGCAGCAGATGCTGGAGCGGGTCACCGGCGTCGCCGCCGGCGCGGGTCTGGAATACCGCTTCGACCTGCTCAAGCATACGAACACCGTGAAGGCGCACGAGCTGCTGCACTTCGCGAAGGAGCAGGGACGACAGGGTGAGACTGCGGAACGGCTCATGTCGGCCTACTTCACGGAAGGTCGTCACCTCGGACGCGAGGACGAACTGGTCGCGCTCGCCGCAGACGCGGGCCTGGATCCGGATGCCGCGCGCGAGGCGCTCCAGAGCGGACGCTTCCTTTCCGCTGTCCGTGCCGATCAAGCCCAAGCCACCGCGTACGGCATCACGGGCGTGCCGTTCTTCGTCATCGACGGCAAGTACGGCGTTTCGGGCGCCCAGCCTGCGGACGCGTTCTCGCAGATCGTGCGTCAGGTGTGGTCCGAGCACCGCGAGGGCGTCGCTGCCAACGGATGATCCGCCGCCGGTGAACCAACCGCGGCTCTACGCCGGGAGGTTCTCCTCGATCACGGAGACGATCGCCGGGTCATCGGGCTTCATCCTCGGGCGGAATCGCTTGACCTGACCGTCGGGGAGCACGAGGAACTTCTCGAAGTTCCACTCGACCCGCCCGGACTTGCCTTCGACGTCTTCCGTCTTGGTCAGCTCCTTATAGAGCGGCGCGGCCTTCTTGCCGTTCACGCGCACCTTGTCGAAGACCGGGAAGGTCACGCCCCACGTCGTTGAGCAATACTCCAGGATGTCGTCCATATTGGAAAGTTCCTGGAGGAACTGGTTGCTCGGAAAGGCGAGCACGTCGAAGCCGCGCGGGCCGTACGTCTTCTTCAGCTGCTCGAGCTGCTCGTACTGAGGTGCCAGTCCGCAGCGGGATGCGACGTTGACGATCAGCAGGACCTGTCCGTCATAATCGGCGAGTGTGGCCTCCTGTCCGTCAGCCGTCGTGAACGGTATGTTGCGGATGTCAGTCGCGGTGGCCTCGGTCATATTGGGAGTCTAAACCCGTTTCCGAGCATGGGCCCCGGGTCTGGGACAATGGAGGAGTGACACCCGCCCTTGCCCCCGTACGTGCCTTGCGCATCGGGCCGATAGCACTCGACGCGCCGGTCGTGCTCGCACCGATGGCGGGGATCACCAACACCGCGTTCCGACGGCTCTGCCGTGAGTACGGCGCAGGTCTGTACGTCAGTGAGATGATCACCTCGCGCGCCCTGGTCGAACGCAACGCCACGACGATGCGACTGATCACCCACCACGAGTCCGAGACGCCCCGCTCGATCCAGCTCTACGGTGTGGATCCGGCGACCGTCGAGGCCGCGGTGCGGGTTCTGGTGGAAGAAGACCGCGCCGATCACATCGACCTGAATTTCGGTTGCCCGGTTCCGAAGGTGACGCGCAAGGGCGGCGGTGCCGCACTCCCGTGGAAGCTCGAGCTCTTCCGCGAGATCGTCACACGGGCGGCGCGGGCGGCGGGCGATATCCCGCTGACGATCAAGATGCGCAAAGGCATCGACTCCGACCACGTCACGTACCTCGACGCGGGGCGCATCGCCGAGGAGGCCGGTGTCGCGGCCGTGGCGCTGCACGCGCGCACCGCGGCAGAGTTCTACTCCGGACGGGCCGACTGGTCGGCGATCGCCGCGCTCAAAGAGGTCGTCACGAGTGTTCCGGTGCTCGGCAACGGGGACATCTGGTCTGCCGAGGACGCCGTGCGGATGATGGACGAGACCGGCTGCGATGGCGTTGTCGTCGGTCGCGGGTGCCTGGGTCGGCCGTGGCTGTTCGGTGACCTCGCCCGCGCGCTCGGCGGTCCGGGTTCTGCCACCGCCATGCCCGTCGACGCGAGTCTCGGGTTCGTCGCCGACGCCTTCCGGCGCCATGCGGAGCTGCTGGTGGAATTCCTCGAGGACGAGGATCGGGGCTGCCGCGACATCCGAAAGCACGTCGCGTGGTACTTCAAGGGCTACCCGGTGGGCGGCGATACCCGTGCAGCCCTGGCGACCGTATCGAGCCTCGATGAGATCGATCGCCTGCTCGTCACGCTTGACCGCGACGCGCCGTACCCGGGCGCGGCCGCTGAGGGGCAGCGCGGCCGCGCGGGCACCCCGAAGCGGCCGGCGCTTCCCGAAGGCTGGCTGGACTCCCGCGACGTCGGGCTCGAGGCTTCCTGCGCCCTGGCGGACGCGGAACTGGATCACAGTGGCGGCTGAGAGTGCGGTGCGGGTCGCATCCGCGCGCCCCGAAGGCTATGACGACGAGGATGCCGCTCGCTTTCACCCTGAGCGACACAGGTCCCAGCGCGACGACTTCGCCCGAGACCGCGCGCGTGTGCTGCATTCGGCTGCATTGCGCCGGCTCGCTGCCAAGACCCAGGTCCTCAGTCCCGCCAGTCCGGCCGACTTCGCCCGCAACCGGCTCACCCACTCGCTCGAGGTGGCGCAGGTCGGCCGCGAACTCGCGACCGCGCTGCACCTGGCGCCCGACGTGGTCGACACCGCATGCCTCAGCCACGACCTGGGGCATCCGCCGTTCGGTCACAACGGCGAACGGGCGCTCAACGACTGGGCGGAGGACTTCGGCGGCTTCGAGGGGAATGCCCAGACCCTGCGCATCCTCACGCGTCTCGAACCGAAGGTGATCGACGCGGGACGCAGCCTGGGCCTGAACCTCACCCGCGCGAGTCTCGATGCGACGTGCAAGTACCCGTGGACGGCCGATCATCCGCTGCCCGATCCGGGCGGTCGACTCAAGTTCGGCGTCTACCCCGACGACGAGGATGTCTTCCGCTGGTTGCGTGCAGAGGCCCCCGGCCGCGTGCGGTGCATCGAAGCGGAGGTGATGGATCTCTCCGACGACATCGCATACTCGGTGCACGACTTCGAGGACGCGATCGTGAACGGCTACCTCGATCCGGCGCGCCTGGCCGCCGGCGCCGAGCACGCAAGCCTTCTGGACGCGATCCAGTCCTGGGTGGGCTTCGACTTCACACGCGATGAGCTAGAAGACGCGCTGTACCGGCTCATGCGGCTGCCAGAATGGATCGGTTCGTTCGACGGCACCCGTGCGGCGCACGCGCGGCTGAAGAACCTGACCTCGGATCTGATCGGCCGCTTCGCCCGGGCGGCCACGACGGCCACGCGCGAGACGTATGCCGCGCCGGTGCTGACCCGCTATCGGGCTCACGTCATCGTGCCGCGCGTCGTCGAGGCCGAGATGGCAGCACTCAAGGGCATCATCGGCGCAGTGGTGGTGTCCATCGAAGGGCGCAAGAGCATCTACAAGGAGCAGCGCCGCGTCCTCAAGCGCCTGGCAACGGCTCTGTGGGAGCGGCCCGACGCCCTCGACGCGATGTACGCCGAAGACTTCGAGGCAGCCCAGACGGATGCCGCGAGACACCGCGTCATCGTCGACCAGGTCGCGAGCCTCACCGATCAGCACGCGATGGCGTGGCACGGTCGCCTCGTCGGCGAGGTGGACGCGGAGTCCCTGGGCGTATGGGCACCCGGCGCGTCCCGCCCTTCGCAGGCGCCGGAGAGGCGTCGCTGATGGCCGGGCGCATCCTGCAGGCCGACGTCGACGAGGTGAAGGCACGCACGAACATCGCCGACATCATCGGTGAACGCGTCGCGCTCAAGAACGCCGGAATCGGCGCGATGAAAGGCCTGTGTCCCTTCCACGACGAGCGCAGCCCGAGCTTCAACGTGCGCCCGCAGGCCGGCTTCTACCACTGCTTCGGCTGCAACGAGTCGGGTGATGTGTACTCGTTCCTGCGGGCGATGGACCATGTCTCGTTCACCGAGGCGGTCGAGCGACTCGCGGGCCGGATCGGCTACACGCTTCATTACGAAGACGGGGGAGCGGCTCCCGAGACGACCGGACGAGCGCGCCTGTACGCGGCCAACGGCGCAGCGGCTGATTTCTTCCGTGCGCAGCTTGCACTGCCCGAGGCCGAGACCGCCCGCCGATTCCTCGGCGAACGCGGGTTCGACGCGGGCGCGGCCGCCCACTTCGGCGTGGGCTACGCCCCGAAGGGGTGGTCGAATCTGCGCGACGCGCTGCACAAGCTGGGCTTCAGCGACGAGGAGCTGAGCGCGGCCGGACTCGTCTCGCAGGGTCAGCGCGGTGTGTACGATCGCTTCCGCGGGCGGGCGATCTGGCCGATCCGGGATGTGACGAGCCAGGTCATCGGATTCGGCGCCCGCAAGCTGTACGACGATGACCAGGGCCCGAAGTACCTCAACACACCCGAAACGCCGGTGTACCGCAAGTCGCAGGTGCTGTACGGACTCGACCTCGCAAAGCGCGACATCTCCCGCGACCACCGCGTAGTGGTCGTCGAGGGGTACACCGACGTGATGGCATGTCACCTGGCCGGCATCACGACGGCGATCGCGACCTGCGGCACCGCGTTCGGGTCCGATCACATCTCGGTGCTGCGACGGGTGATGGGAGATGACTCCGCATCAGGTGAGGTCGTGTTCACTTTCGACCCGGATGCCGCCGGCCAGAAGGCCGCGCTGCGCGCCTTCGGCGATGAGAAGCGCTTCGCCGCCCAGACGTATGTCGCCGTTGCACCGGAGGGACTCGACCCGTGCGCTCTGCGCCTGCAGCGCGGCGATGGCGCCGTGCGCGCCCTCATCGACGCCAAGGTGCCGATGTTCGAGTTCGTCATCGACCAGCGCCTCGCCGGCTTCACCCTGGCCACCGTCGAGGGGCGCGCCGGAGCATTGCGAGCGGCGGCACCCATCGTCGCCGAGATTCGCGATCCGTCTTTGCGCCCGGGGTATGTCCGAGTGCTCGCGCGGCGCCTCGGCCTCGACATGGGCGAGGTGCGCGCAGCGGTCGAGGGTGCCGCGCGCGCAGGCTCGGGCAAGCCTGGAGACCAGACCCGTCAGTCCCGCGGCGCGCCGGGGCACGGGGTGGGTGAGCCGCTCGTGCGCGTCACCATCGCGTCGCTGCCGCGCACCGCGGAAGTCGCCTTGGAACGGGACGCGCTCATGGGGCTGCTGCAGTTCGGCCATCGGCTGGATTCCGCGCTGGTCGAACGATCCGTCGCGCTGCCGTTCCGGCATCCGGCTCTCGACGCCGTGCGGCAGGCGATCGCCGCCGCGCCCGACATCAGCCGTCCCGGCTGGGCGGCCGATGCGGTCTCGGCCGTGCGAGAACCGTACCGTTCGCTGGCCGCCGAGCTTCTGACCGCCGACTTCCCCGCGCTGACCGACGAGGCGGCCACTGTCTCGGCGGCCTCTCTCGCCAAGCGCCTGATCGTGCGCGCCGTCGATCAGCAGAAGACCGAACTGCTCGGCGCGATCCAGCGTGTCGCTCCCGATTCCGAGGAGGGTCGGGCCATCCGGATGCGGCTGCGGGCACTCGACGCCGAGCGGCAGCGTCTCGCGGCCGACCAATGACGCGGGGCGACCAATGACGCCGGCGACCGTCGCTCGACGCTGGCGCCGGATCGCGGCGCACGGCAGGATGAGCACATGGCACGCCGCCGAGACGCCGATGTCGCGATCCGATCGATCGACCTGTCCCTCGCGCGCGCTCCGCGCAGCGGCCCCGACGCACGGGTCGTCGACGGAGTGTCTTTCGTCCTCCCGCATTCAGCCACCCTCGCCGTGATGGGACCCACCGGATCGGGCAAGTCGAGTCTGCTCGCGGTGCTTGCCGGGGCGGACGAGCCGGGGCTCGGCGTCGTCGGGGGCAGCGCGCACGTCGAAGGCATCCCCGTGCGCAATCCGGGGCGCGCGCATCGAACCCTCACCTACCTGACCGGTTACGTCTCCCAGTCCGCGGGAGCGCGGTTGCCGGCGCGGATGACGGTGGCCGATGTCATCGGCGAACCCATCATCAGCCGCGACCGGCGCGTCAACCAGCGGGCGCTCGCCGTTCGCGTCGCGACCCTTCTGGACGAGCTCATGCTGCCGCTCGGTGCGGCGACGAAGTACCCATACGAGCTCAGTGCGGGGATGCGCCAACGCGTCGTCTTCGCCCGCGCCCTGGTTCTGGAGCCCCGCGTGCTGTTCGCGGACGACCCCTTTGCGAACATGGACCTCGAGGTGCGCCGGGCGGCGCGCGAGGCCATCCTGCGGCGGCGCGCCGACTACGGGATGTCAGCCGTCGTCGTCACGAACGAGCCCGACGTCGTGCGCGATCTTTCCGCCGATGTGCTGGTACTGCGCGGCGGACACGCGATCGCGTACGGCCACGGAACCGACGACCTGCTGTGGACACCGAGCGGCGACGCCGACCATCGATTGATCGCGTCCTGAGGTCACGAGCACGGCACGCAATTTGCTAAGCTATTCGGGTTGCCTGCTCCGGCAGGCATTTTCCTCGGTAGCTCAATTGGCAGAGCAATCGGCTGTTAACCGATAGGTTCTTGGTTCGAGTCCAAGCCGGGGAGCGAACGGCCCCGGACTCCACTCTGGGGCCGTTCTTCGTTTGCGGCGTCGTGACGCTTTCACGCGTCGTGCCGGTTTCACGCGTCGTGCCGGTTTCACGCGTCGTGCCGGTTTCACGCGTCGTGCCGGTTTCACGCGTCGATGTCGTCGACGCCCGGCATCCATGATTCACCGGGCCGGCCCCAGCCGCGCTTGCGTGCGATCTTCTGCACGGTCTTCCAGTCCCCGTCGCCGAGACGATCGACGTAGAGGACGCCGTCGAGGTGGTCGAACTCATGCTGCATGATGCGGGCACGCCAGCCGTCGACCTCGAGGCGCACCGGATTTCCGTCGAGGTCGGTTCCGGTCACGAGCACGCGGTCAGAGCGGCGCAGCGGGAAGCGTTCACCGGGAAGAGACAGGCACCCCTCGGCCTCCTCGTCGGGGTCGGGGTCCCCTGGCTCGAGCGGCGTCATCCACAGCTCGGGGTTTATCAGCACACCCCGCCACGGTGCTCCGTCGTCGTCCTGGTAGCTGTATGTGTAGATGCGCAGCGAGACGCCCACCTGCGGTGCCGCCAGGCCCACTCCGGGTGCGGCATCCATAGTCTCGAACATGTCGGACACGAGGCGCCTCACGTCGTCGGTGACCGCCTCGACCGCAGCGGCAGGTGCGTGCAGCACCGGGTCACCCATGATGCGAATCGGCAGAACGGCCACGCCTTGAGCTTATCGATCTACCCGGGCGACTAGTGTCGAGGGGTGATGTGGGCAGGCGGAGATATCGACAACCTCCAGGACGTCGGAGATACCTTGGTCGGAGTCTTCGACAATCCCGCGCTCCTGATCGGCATTCCGCTTGCGCTCCTCGGTGCGGTCTTCATGTCGTTCGGGGCCCAGTATCAGCACCGCGGCGTCACGAAGGTCGAACTGCTCTCCGGCGGCGCCTCGTCCGGCGGTCTGACCCTCACTCAGCTGGGCCGCCTGCTCACTCGGCCCTCGTGGGTCCTCGGATCTGTCATGCTCGGCCTTGCGATCGCCTGCCAGCTCGGCGCTCTCTCGTTCGCGCCTCTCATCGTGGTTCAGCCGCTCGGTGCGATCGCCCTCGTCATCACGACCCTGCTCAACGCGCGGATCAGCGGCCTCCGACCCACGAGGCAATCCGTGCGCGCCATCGTGGAATGCGTCGGCGGGATCTTCATCTTCGTGACCATCGCGGCGCTCGTCGCGACCGACGAGCCGGTCTCGACACGTCAGCTGATCACGATCCTGATCATCCTCGCCGTGGTGACGGTCGTGTTCGGTGTGCTGTTCCTGTTGCTGCGGCATCGGATGACAGCCCTGTTCTACATCGTCGGCGCGGGTGTCATGTATGGCTTCGTCGCGACACTGGCGAAAGTCGTCATCAGCCGCATCCAGTCGGGTGACTTCGAGTGGCTCACGCTGGTCTGCCTCGTGGCGCTTCTGCTGGCCGCCGCGGTCGGCGCGTACTTCGTCCAGACCGCGTACTCGTCCGGTCCGCCGGACCTTGTGATCGCCGGGCTCACCGTCATCGACCCGATCGTGGCGATCATCATCGGTCTGACCGTACTGGGCGAAGCGGCCAATGCTCCGCTGTGGGCATACATCGGCTTCGGCGTGGCCGGGGTGATCGCCGTGATCGGCGTCTGGGACCTGGCCCGAAACCACCCTCAGGTGGTCAATGACAGCCGCGAACTTCCCATTGAGCGAGGCAGCGAGCCCGCCGAACCGGAGGCTCCGAAGTCCGGCGGCGCGCGCATCACCGAGGCCGTCTCGAAGGTGTGGCCGGAGCCCCCGATCCGCGACGATGACTTCCGGGACGCTCGCTGAGCGCGTTGTGCGCGCCCGGTTAGGTAGGCTCGGTCCTCAAGGGGCGGTGGCCAAGCTGGTCAAGGCAGCGGGCTCATAACCCGACGATCGTGGGTTCAAGTCCCACCCGCCCCACCACGACAGCTATCCCATGGCGTTGCCGATGTAGGAGTATTTGACGAACACCTCAGGCGCGAGGCCGGCCTCGTCGAGCACACCCTGGACTGCGGTCAGCATGTACTGGGAATCCCACCCCATGTAGAGGAAGTTCGACTCGTCGAGGGCGTCCCACTGTCCATTCCACGACTGCGCGGGATAGATCGGTCCGCCGCGGCGGGCGCTGAAGGCGACGACAGCCGCTCGAGAGTCCGCCCACAGGCGCTTGAAGATGCGGTTGAAGAGGTATCTGATGTCGTAGACCTCCCAGTGCTCGCCGCGGTACTCGACGTACTCGAACTCGCGCTGCCATCCGGGCGGCCATCCGCGACGGAGTGCGGCATCCAGTATCGGGGTCAGTCCGTCGTCATCGATGTCGACGATCGTGGGAGAGGCCCAGATCTCGAGAACCCGTTCACTCAGCTCCACGGTCCGGGCGGCGATGGCCGCCGTTCCCCACTTCGGCAGCGCGGCGAGGGCGTTCGTGAGGCGGATCCGGCTCTTGCTGTACGTCTCGCGCTTGTCGCCGAACGACATGTCGATCACCCGCTCGGCGAGCGGCTCCTCGAGAGGGGCGAGGTTGCCGAGGGTCTTGGCCAGGGCTCGGTGGCTGTTCTGCTCGTCCTCGGTGAAGTCCGCCCACGAGCGCACACCGTCGCCGCTCCATCCATCTCCGGGCGCGACCGGGAAGACGTGCTCGATGGCGAATTCGGCCGGCGCATCAGCCCCGGCGAGGCGACCGAGGACATACGCGGCATGGGGGAGCTCGCCATACTTGATCGCGGCACGCACGCGCTCGTCCGAAGGCGTGATGCGACTGATCGCCCGCTCCAGGCTCTCCTGGCCGTCGGCGCGTGCACGGCACAGCCGGGCGACGAGCCGGTCCGTGCTCAGACCGACCACTGTTCGGCGCAGCAGAAGCGCTTGTACGAACTCGATCGTCCGGATCAAGGTGTCCTTGTCGATCTCGCCGCGAACGTGGTCACGATACGCGCGCATGACGAGCGGATGCATCGCGCGTCCGAACGTCGCCAGATAGGCGAGCTGTCGGGCGATGTCCTCGTCGGGCGCGTGCGCCGGGTTGAGCAGGACGCGATAGATCTCGGAGTATTCCTTCCACTCCGCCGCCTGGGTGCGCAGGGGGGTGAGATCCAGTCTGGGGAACTGCTGGCGGAACGCGTCATACACGCCCCGCTTGCCGATGGCCGCCACTTCGCGCCCCGTCGTCATCACGAGGTAGTGCCGCCAGAAACTGCCGAGCGACTCGCCCGTGTTCTGCTCGATCGGCACCCAGAACGAATCCTCGATCTCGGTCTGCTCGGCGTGCGACAATCCCATCAGCACGTAGTTGTGGATGAGCTCGTGATCCCTCAGCGGCTCTCCGGTCGAGTTGAGGCTCTCGAAGATCTGCTGGGCGTTCGCGCCCGCACCGAGGGTGATCGCGACGTGCTCGAGCTTCTGGAGTCCCGCCCAGATGCGCGGGGCCTCTTCTGCGCTGATCTGACTGCGGAAGAACGCGTAGTTGTCGTCGAAGCGCGACTCGCGCGGTTCCGGGTCCTGCCCACGCCGGTCGAGCACGACGCTCTCGAACACACGGGCCCACGCCCGGTGCGGCCGCAGCTTCGTTCGCCTCGACGGGGACGAGTGCACCAGCACGCGCTCCAGATCGTCGGCGAGCTCGGGATGACCGGTCTTCACCGTGTGGTGGAGTGCGGCGACCAGCAGCATCAGCGTCGTGATGCGCTGCTGTCCGTCGATCAGGACGAGTTCGGCGGATTCCCCCTCGACGCTATGCGAGGACAGGATCGAGCCGATGAAGTGCAGGTGCCGATCGTCCGAGTCGGCGACCGCGCGGACGTCGCCCAGAAGCTTCTCGCAGGCGCCGATGTCCCATCGATACTGACGCTGATACACCGGGACGACGATGGTCGTCTCCGCGGCGGAAAGCCACCCGACGGTGTTGACCGCGATTGCATCGATGTTCGTGGCATCGGCTGTCCCACTGGCCATCTTTCTAGCTTAGGCAGGCGATCCGGTGCTTCCGTTTTTCACGGCTACGAATCGCGGGGGAGCTCGAAATGCCCGATGTAGGCTTGCCTAAGTTGGGCCCGTTGAAACGTGCTGGCCCCCTACGAAAGGCTGATCCACCTCATGGGCTACATCAAGTCCGCCGCTCTCGAAGAGACCGGCTATGTCGTCCTCGACAGTTACAACCAGCAGCTCGATCCCAAAGAGTGGCTCGACATCGAATACAACGACTGGAAGTCCTCGGGCGACACGCGCTTCGCGCCGCTTGCCAGCGCCTTCGGCGAAATCGAGTGCAACGGGTTCTGGAATCACAAGCCGCCCCGCACCGACAAGGACGGCGTCTGGATCGATTCCCAGGTCGACAAGGCCCCGAACCTCGCGCGTCGTGCTCAGGAGCCTGGCGCCAACGTCGGCCGATGCCGTGTGATCGAGCTGCAGCCCACTGCGTACGGCGAATGCCTGTACAACCTGCATCAGGATGACAACAACCGTCTCAACCCCGACGGCACCGGGTGGGTGGTGCGTGGGTTCTTCAACCTCACCGACGACAAGGACAGCTTCTTCGTCCTGCGCGAGAACCGCACCGATCCGCGGGGTGAGACCCGCATCGCGCTGCCCGCCGGCGCGCAGCTCATCATCGACACCCAGCGCCTGTGGCACGCTGCCACGCACGTCGGCACGGACCCTCGGTACTGCCTCATCACGTCATGGACGTCGGGCCCGGAGCTCGATGCCTACATCGAGAAGTATCACGGCGTGAACCGGGTCGAGAGTGTCGAAGTCGATCAGGACATCCTCGACGCCGGCTATATCGAGCAGGCCCGGAAAGATGCCGCCCGCGCCGCGTATTACGCAGCCAAAGGACAGGTCGAGGTCACAGCGATGAGTGAGGCTTGATCCTCACAGCCGCTGTCGCTCCACGAGCGCCTCAGGATCCGGGAAACACTGAATCACACGCTTGTCATTCGGCAGGGGGATGCGCGATAATGAGCAGCACAACCGCATAGCCGCCGTAGCACTCCTGATCAGGTCGTTGGGGAAGACGCACCTGACGAGACGGAGAGATCATGGCAACACCACTGGCGCGTGGAGTGATCTTCATTCACTCTGCGCCGCGAGCATTGTGCCCGCACCTCGAGTGGGCAGTGGGGCGTACCCTCGGGCATGCGGTGAGCTTCGACTGGTCCGCACAGCCTGTGCTGTCCGGCAGCCGCCGCGCCGAGTTCTACTGGGAAGGTCCGGCGGGCACCGGAGCCGCCCTCGCGACCGCGATCCGCGGCTGGGAGCACCTGCGCTTCGAGGTGAGTGAGGACCCGTCGCCGCGCAGCGACGGCGGCCGCTGGCTGCACACGCCCGGGCTCGGCATCCACTACGCGCAGACCGACACGGCCGGCAACGTCGTCGTCGGCGAGGACCGCATCCGCTACGCCATGGAGCTCGCCGCGGGCGACCCGGTCGAGCTGCACCATGAGCTGCAGGTCGCTCTCGGCGCGGCGTGGGACGACGAGCTCGAGCCGTTCCGTCACGCCAGTGACGATGCATCCGTCGTCTGGCTCCACAAAGTCGGCTGACGAAGGGATCCGGTTACCAAGTAGCGCCGTCGGCGCGTATCGAAACACAGGCGGTTCGAGGCGCCAGTAGCGGCAGTCGGTGCCAGATGGGCCCGGATGCGGAGACCGTGTATCGCCACCTGAGACGACAGACGCCTCCGACCGTGCTTTGAGCGGGGGCGTCTTCGTCTGCCTCGGCGACCTGATCAGGGGGTCGCGAATGCGACGACGGCGTTGTGACCGCCGAACCCGAAGGAGTTGCTGATCGCGAGGTGCGGGCCGTTGCCCAGCGGAATAGGCGAGCCGGACACGCGCAGCGGGATCTCGGGATCCTGGGTGGTGAGGTTGATCGTCGGAGGGGCTTGCCCGTCGCGCAGCGCGAGGATCGTGAAAATGGCCTCGAGCGCGCCGATGCCACCCAGGAGGTGACCGGTGGACGCCTTCGTCGCCGATACGGGGATCTCGTGCACGCGGTCGCCGAAAACGCTGAGGAGCGCTTTGTACTCCGCGATGTCGCCCGTCGGCGTCGAGGTGGCATGAGCATTGATGTGGGTCACGTCGTCGACCGACGCGCCGGCCGCCTCCAGCGCCATGCGCACCGCTCGGGACGCGCCGAGCCCCTCCGGCTCGGGAGCGGTGATGTGGTGCGAATCCGCGGTGACGCCGCCGCCGACGACGACGGCGTAGATCTTCGCACCGCGTGCGCGCGCGTGCTCCTCGGTCTCGAGCACGACGGCTGCCGCACCCTCGCCCATGACGAAGCCGTCGCGGTCGACACTGTACGGACGCGACGCATGCTCCGGGTCGTTGTTGCGCTTGGACAGGGCCTGCATCGACGCGAAGGACGCGACGGTGATCGGATGGATGGCCGACTCGGTTCCTCCGGCGATCACGACGTCTGCCAGGCCGAGCCTGAGGTGCTCGACGGCGTTCACGATCGACTCGGTGCTCGAGGCACAAGCCGACGCGACCGTACGGGCATACGCCCGCGCACCGAGGTGCATCGACACCGCCGCCGCGGCGGCATTCGGCATCAGCATCGGCACGGTCATGGGCATCACGCGCCGGGCGCCCTTCTCGCGCAGTGTGTCCCACGCGTCGAGCAGGGTCCATACCCCGCCGATGCCCGTGGCGAAGTCGACACCGAAGCGCTCCGGCTCGACATCGGGGGTGCCGGCATCCGCCCACGCCTCACGCGCCGCCACCAGGGCGAACTGCGAGGCGGGATCGAGGCGCTTGGCCTCGGGGCGCTCGAGCACAGTGTCCGGGCGAACGAGCGCCTCGGCGGCGAAGGTCACCGGCAGGTCGTACTGCTGGACCCATTCGTGCTCGAGCGTGCGCGCACCGGAGGCGCCCGCGAGCAGAGCGGACCAACTCTCGGGCGCAGTCCCGCCGATGGGGGATGACGCTCCGATGCCGGTGACGACGATGCGGGGGGTGCTCATGTGATGGAAGATCCTCGTAAGTGTGCCGGTGGGGGCTGTGTGCCCCCACCGGGGGGCCGCGTCAGCAGGCCGGGGGTTTGGGGCGGAGCCCCAATGGGGTCCGGCTACGCCTGGTTCGACGTGATGAAGGTGACGGCGTCGCCGACGGTCTTGAGGTTCTTGACCTCGTCGTCGGGGATCGTGACGCCGAACTTCTCCTCGGCATTGACGACGATCGTCATCATCGAGATCGAGTCGATGTCGAGGTCGTCGGTGAACGACTTCTCGAGAGCGACCTCGTCGGCCGAGATCCCCGTCTCGTCGGTGATGAGCTCGGCGAGTCCGGCGAGGACCTCGTCGTTGCTGAATGCCATGGTTTCTCCTGTTCTTCGGTGGCCCCGTCGGGGCCCTGATCAGTCTAGAGTCGAGGGTCGCGGCGTCAGGGAAGGACGACGACCTGCGCGCCGAACACGAGCCCTGCGCCGAAACCGATCTGCAGGGCGAGGCCGCCGCTGATTTCGGGGTGCTCTTCCAGCAGCCGGTGCGTCGCCAGCGGAATGGATGCCGCGGAGGTGTTACCGGTCGTCTCGATGTCGCGCCCGATCACCACCGTGTCGGGGAGCTTCAGCTGCTTGGCGAACTCGTCGATGATGCGCATGTTGGCCTGGTGGGGCACGAAGGCGGCGAGATCGGACGCTTCCACCCCGGCTGCTTCGAGGGCCTGGCGTGCGACCTTCACCATCTCCCAGACCGCCCAGCGGAACACCGTGGGCCCTTCCTGGCGCAGCGTCGGCCACGGGACTTTGCCGTCGCGGAACTGAGTGAGGGTGCCGTTCATCCCGACGGCGTCCGCCTTGGATCCGTCGGAGCCCCAGATCGTGGGACCGATGCCCGGCGTGTCGCTCGGACCGATCACCGCTGCTCCGGCGCCGTCGCCGAGAAGGAACGAGATGCTGCGATCGGTGGGGTCCACGATGTCGCTCAGCTTCTCGGTGCCGATCACCAGCGCGTAGTGCGCCGCGCCCGAACGGATGAGCGCGTCGGCCTGGGCGACACCGTACGCGAAACCCGCACACGCCGCGTTCAGGTCATATGCCGCCGCGGGGTTGGACCCCACACGATCGGCGACGATCGCCGAGACCGAGGGCGTCTGCTTCGGGTTGGATACCGTAGCGACGATCACGACGTCGATGTCGGATGCCGCGACGCCCGACTTCGCGATCGCCTCCGCCGCAGCATCCGTCGCCAGATCTATCGCGTCGGTCTCGGCGACGGCCCGGGTGCGCGTGACGATACCGGTTCGCTGACGGATCCACTCGTCGCTCGAGTCGATCGGCCCGACCAGTTCGTCGTTGGGAACGGTGAGCTCGCCGCGGGCAGCACCATAGGCGTAGATGCGCGTGTACGCCGGGCCGGTCGCCTGGCTGAGCGTGCGAGTCATGCGGTTTCTCCGGTCATGCGTCGGCGCCGCTCAGGAGCATCTGTGCGGCAGGAAGGTCGTCGGGGGTCTTGACTGCGACGCTCGGCACGCCGCGCAGGGCTCGCTTTGCGAGCC
>Ga0209066_10002527_pt1 | contig 22139 bp, 19 predicted proteins | sample All_14_2_FD_187198 | JGI IMG/M metagenome (GOLD analysis project Ga0209066, IMG submission 187198) | Freshwater microbial communities in response to fracking from Pennsylvania, USA - Allegheny Zone_MetaG_DW_15 (SPAdes) (version 2) ... | reverse complement strand
ACCGAGGACTGGTTGGGAATCGTCAGCATGCGCATCCAGCGCCCGAGCACGCGCATCTGGTTGACGGCATTGAAGGACTGCGAACCGCCGCACACCTGCATCACCGCCAGGGTCTTGCCCTGGGTCGGGCGCACGGCGCCGACCGACAGCGGAATCCAGTCGATCTGCGTTTTCATGATCCCGGTCATCGCGCCGTGACGCTCCGGGGAGCACCACACCATGCCCTCGGCCCACTGCGTGAGTTCGCGCAGTTCGACCACCTTGGGGTGGGTGTCGGGCGCGTCGTCGGGCAGCGGCAGACCACTGGGATTGAAGATGCGTGTCTCGGCGCCCAGGGCGCGCAGCAGGCGCGCAGCTTCTTCTGCCAGCAGGCGGCTGAACGAACGCGCCCGCAGCGAACCGTAGAGCAGCGCGATGCGCGGCGGATGGGTGGCGGGCTGCGCGGCGCGCAACAGCGCCAGATCGGGCACGCGGAACAAGTCAGCGTCGATGTTGGGCAGATCGGGCATGGAAGGGCCGGGCAACGACTCAGACACGACGCCCCTCCGCATCGACGACCGCCTCGCCGTCCTCCTTGGCGAAGGCGCCGCGCTGCGGCTGGGGCAGGATGTCGAGCACAAGCTCGGAGGGCCGGCACAAGCGCACGCCGAGCGGGGTGACCACGAGTGGGCGGTTGATCAGGATCGGGTGCGCCATCATCGCGTCGATGAGTTCCTCGTCGGTCTTCGCCGGGTCGGCCAGGTCGAGTTCGGTGAACAGCGCCTCCTTGGCGCGCATGACGCCGCGCACGCCGAGACCGGCGGCGGCGATCAACTCGACGAGCTGCTCGCGGGTGGGCGGGCTCTTCAGGTACTCGATGAGGGTCGGCTCAATCCCGCTGTTGCGGATCATCGCCAAGGTGTTGCGCGAGGTGCCACAGCGCGGGTTGTGATAGATCGTGATGTCGCTCATGGCTGTCCTTGTTCAGTTGCGGCGCGCTTCGGCGGCGCCGGGAAACCAGTCCCGGGTGCGATTGACGATGGCCACCAGCGACAGCATCACCGGCACTTCCACCAGCACGCCGACCACCGTTGCCAGCGCCGCACCCGAATTCAGGCCGAACAGCGAAATCGCCACGGCCACCGCCAGTTCGAAGAAGTTCGAGGTCCCGATCAGGCAGGCCGGACCGGCGACGTTGTGCGGCAGCTTCATCGCCTTCGCGGCGATATAAGCGATCAGGAAGATGCCGTAGCTCTGCACCAGCAGCGGCACCGCGATCAGGCCGATCACCAGCGGCTGCTCGACGATGGTACGCGCCTGAAAACCGAACAGCAGCACCACGGTGGCAATCAGGCCGACGATGGACCAAGGCTTCAGCCGACCGACGAACGCGCCCACAGCCTGCACCGAACGCCGCTCCAGCGCATGCCGCGTCGCCATGCCGGCCAACAAGGGCAGCACCACGTAGAGCACGGTCGACAGCAGAAGCGTCTCCCACGGCACCGTGATGTTGGTCACCCCCAGCAGGAAGGCCGCAATCGGCGCAAAGGCGAAGATCATGATGATGTCGTTCACCGAAACCTGCACGAGAGTGTAGTTGGGATCACCCTTCACCAACTGGCTCCACACGAAAACCATCGCGGTGCAGGGCGCCACGCCGAGCAGAATCATGCCGGCGATGTATTCGCTGGCCGACTGCGGATCCACCCAGGGCGCAAACAGATACTGAAAGAACAGCACGCCAAGCGCGGCCATCGTGAATGGCTTGATGAGCCAGTTCACCACCAGCGTGAGGATCAGGCCCTGCGGCTTCTTGCCTACGTCACGCACGGCGTGCCAGTCGATCTGGATCATCATCGGGTAGATCATCACCCAGATGAAGATCGCCACGACCAAGTTGACCTGGGCGAACTCAAGGCCGGCGATGAGCTGGAACGCACCCGGCGCAACCAGCCCCAAACCCACGCCAGCGAAAATCCCCAGCCCGACCCACACCGTCAGGTAGCGCTCGAACAGCCCCATCTCAGCCCTCCACCGACGTCTGGCCGATACGGTCGATCTCGTGCTTGATGGCGAGGCGATCGAGCTTGGCCAGCGGCAGGCTCAGGAACAGGCGCAGGCGATTGACGATCTGGTGTTGGACTTGGCCGAAGGCGTCAAGGCGGCGCTGCTCGTCACCTTCGACCTTGACCGGATCGGCGAAGCCCCAGTGGGCGGTCAGCGGCTGACCCGGCCACACCGGGCAGACCTCGCCGGCGGTCTGATCGCACACGGTAAACACGAAATCCATCTGCGGTGCGTCAGGCTGGGCGAACTCTTCCCAGCTCTTGCTGCGCAGCGCGGCGGTGTCGTAGCCCTGGCCTTGCAGCACCTTCAGTGTCAGCGGATGCACCGCGCCGCTGGGCTGGCTGCCGGCACTGAAGGCACGGAAGCGACCCTTGCCGAGTTGGTTGAGCACGACCTCGGCGATGATGCTGCGCGCCGAATTGGCCGAGCACAGGAAGAGCACGTTGTAGATCTTGTCGGACATGGGAGACTCCTTTGTCGTTATGCGCCCGGGCTGGGCGGTCGTTCAGTTCAGCAGTTCAGTCCCGAGGCACAGGCATCGACGCCACACAGCTCGGGCGCGCCGGCGCAGCACTCTTCGGTGAGGTAGGCCACCAGTTCGCGCATCAGCGCCATGTTGGCGCGGTAGCGCTGGAAGCGGCCCTCTTGTTCCGCCGACACGAGGCCCGCATGCGTCAGCGTCTTGAGGTGGAAAGACAGATTGGTGGGTGGGACGTCGAGCGCGGCTGACAGCTCGCCTGCCACCATCCCCTCGGGTCCGACGCGCACCAGCAGGCGGAACACCTCCAGGCGAATGCCCGAGGACAGCGCTTCGAAGATCGGCAGTGCCGTGTTCTTTTCCATAGTCGTTCTCCAGGTCGATCGCTCAGGACTCCACCCGGGCGACATCGTGGCGCACCCGTGGCAAGGTCAGCGTCACCAGCCAGCAGATCAGCAACATCACCGCCGAACCGACCAGCGCATACAGCAGCCCGCCCCATTGATACAGCAGGCCCGACAGCAAGGTGCCGATGAAGCGGCCGAGTGCGTTGGCCGCGTAGTAAAAACCCACATCCTCGGCCGCCTTTTCAGAGCCCGCGTAGGCCAGCACCAGATAGGAATGCACCGAAGAGTTGACCGCAAAGGCGAAGCCGAACAACCCAAGCCCGCCGACGACCACCCACTCCAGGTTGGGGGCCTGCAGCCACACCGCCACCGCAAGCGCGGCGGGAATCACCGCGAGCATGGCCGACCACAGGCGTGCCGCCGGCACCTCATGGCTCAACCCGTCCTCGCTGCGCTTCACCAGCTGCGGCGCCAGCGCCTGCACCAGTCCATACGCAATCGTCCACGCGGCGAGGAACGTACCCACCATGGTGAAGGTCCACCCCGCCGAATACAGAAACACCGGCACGCCAACCACGAACCACACGTCACGCGCACCGAACAGCACCACCCGCGCGGCCGCCAGCGCGTTGATGCCGGGGTTCTTGGCGAACAGCTCACGCACCGATTTCGACGCTTTCTTCCTGCCCATCATCGGCGGCAGCGACAACAGCACCCCCACCAGCACCAGTGCCAGCAAGCCCGCCATCGCCCACAGCGCACCGCGAAAACCCAAGGTCTCCAGCAGCAGCCCGCCGAGGAAGAAACCGATGCCCTTCATGGCGTTCTTGCTGCCGGTGAACCACGCCACCCACTTGAAGAGTTGCCCCGCGCCCTGCGCTTTTACTTCGGCCTGGACCTGTGACTGAGTGATCTTGATCGCCGACTTGCTCGCGGTCTTGGTCAGGTCCTTGGCCACGCCGCACACGCCTTGAGCGACAACCACCCAGGCCACGGCCATGGCGGCTGTCCAGCCGGGATTGAGCAGGGACAGCAATCCGAAGCCGATAATCTGCGTCACCAACCCCACCGTCAGCATGCGCGCAATGCCATAGCGCGTCGCCAGCCAGCCGCCGACCAGGTTCGCCAGCACGCCCGCCGCCTCGTAGAGCAGAAACAGGAAAGCGAGCGTGAAGGGCGAATAGCCCAGCCGGTAGAAGTGCAGAAGCACCAGCATGCGCAGCGCGCCGTCGGTGAGGGTGAAGCCCCAGTAGGCGGCGGTGACGATGGCGTAGTTGCGCGCAGCGTGTTGCATGGTGATCAGATGCCCACAGCTTCCATGTGACAAGCGAGGTCGACCATGCGGCAGGCGTAACCCATCTCGTTGTCGTACCAGGCGTACACCTTGAGCAGCGTGCCGTCGGTGACCAGGGTCGACAGCGCATCGACGATGGCGCTACGCGTGTCGCGGGCGTAATCGACGCTGACCAGCGGGCGCGCCTCATAGCCGAGGATGCCGGCGAGCGGGCCCTCAGAAGCGGCCTTGAACAGCGCATTGACCTCCTCCGCCGTGGTCTCGCGCTGCAGCTCGAACACGCAGTCGGTCAGCGAGGCGTTCAACACCGGCGCGCGCACAGCATGGCCGTTGAGCTTGCCCTTCAGCTCCGGGTAGATCAGCGCGATTGCGGTGGCACTCCCGGTGGTGGTGGGCGCCAGACTCATCAACGAACTGCGCGCGCGGCGCAGGTCCTTGTGCGGCGCATCGACCACCAGGTTGGTATTGGTGGGATCGTGGATAGTGGTGATCTGGCCGTGGCGGATACCGAGGTTCTCATGCACGACCTTGACCACTGGCGCGAGGCAGTTGGTGGTGCATGAGGCCGCGGTGACGATGCGGTCGCGCGCCGGGTCGTAGGCCGCGTGGTTGATGCCGACCACGATGTTGAGCACGCCGCCGGTCTTGACCGGGGCGGCGACGATCACGCGCTTGGCGCCACGGTCGAGGTGGCCTTGCAGGGTCTCGGGCGTCAGGAACTTGCCGGTGCATTCAAGCACCACATCCACGCCCAGTTCGCCCCACGGGATCTCCGCCGCGGTGGCATGCGAGGAGAACGACAGCGCGCGATCGTCGATGTGGATCCTATCCTCGCCCTCGGCACGGATGTCGGCCCGCCACTTGCCCTGCACGCTGTCGAAGGCCAGCAGATGCGCCGTTGCCGCCGCGCCGCCCTTCAGTTCGTTGAGATGCACGACCTCCAGCCGGTTGCCGGCGCGCGGATCGTCCGCCTGCCGCTCTGCCGCGCCCATCGCCGCACGCAGTGCCAACCGCCCGATGCGGCCCATGCCGTTGATGCCCACCTTCATGTCACACCCCTTTAAATCAATATTTTTAGTAGCGTTGAATTATAGTCCCGAGCATGTGACGAGACTGTGAAGATCACGTGACAAAACTACGCCTGCGCGCAGGATTAAACTGCTCACCATGTCCAGCCCAGCACAACACTCCCTGCCGACGCTCCACGGAGAGACCGACATCGCGCAGGCGATCAATCGCGGTTGCGACTGTCGCAGTCTCGACCCGCAGCGCCTAAGACAGCAACTCGAGGCGGAACCAAGCCTGCATGGGCTCGCGGCGGACATCGAACACAGCCGTCCGCACCTGTTTTCCGAGACCGCGGTGTTCATCTCGCCAGAGACCCTGCAGTCCATGGCGGACATCATCGCGGCGATCGAGTCGGTTGTTGCACTACCCGCCTATCGCAAGGAGGCGCTCGACCGCGCTGCCCCGATTGCCCGCATCGACGCCGGGCCGCTGGGCGTGCTCATGGGCTTCGACTTTCACATTGGCGAATGCGGTCCACGGCTCATCGAAATCAACACCAACGCCGGCGGCGCCATGCTCAATGCTGCGCTCGCCCGTGCGCAGCAGGCGTGCTGCACGCAGATCCTTCCACACCTGCGCCCCACATCGGACCTCGCGACACTCGAGCAGCGCCTGCTGGACACCTTTCTGAACGAATGGGCGCTGCAGGGACGACCAGGCCGCCCTGCGCGCGTGGCCATCGTCGATGAGCGCCCCAGCACCCAATACCTTTACCCGGAGTTCCTGCTCTTTCGCCGTCTGTTCATGCAGGCCGGTATCGAGACCATCCTCTGCGACCCGTGCGAACTTGAATTCGATGGCAAGCACCTGACACGCGACGGCCGACCGATCGATCTGGTCTACAACCGCCTGACCGACTTTTACCTGCAAGCGCCGACACTGGCGCCCTTGCGCATGGCCTACGAGGCCGGTGCAGTCGTGTTGACCCCGCATCCGCGCGCGCACGCACTGTATGCAGACAAGCGCAACCTTGCCGTGCTGAGCGATGCCGGGCGACTCGCGGGCATGGGCGTTCCACGCCACCTCATCGACCGCCTTGTCGCAGGCATTCCAGGCACGACCGAGGTGACGCGGGCGGGCGCCGAAGCGATGTGGCACGCACGGCGCACCCTGTTCTTCAAGCCCTTTGCCGGCTTCGGGAGCCGTGCGGCCTACCGCGGAGACAAGCTCACGCAACGCGTCTGGCAGGATATCCTCGCCGGCGGCTATGTCGCGCAGCAGCTCGTCCAACCTTCGGAACGGCGGGTCACGCTCGACGGACACAGCAGCGATCTCAAACTCGACATTCGTGCCTACACGTACGCGGGCACCATTCTGTTGGTCGCCGCACGGCTGTATCAGGGGCAAACGACCAACTTCCGGACACCGGGCGGCGGTTTTGCGCCGGTGTTCGTGGCCCGCCCGGTCGATGTCGCGAACCGATGACGACAAGGCACGCTCGCCCCCAACCCGCAAGAAGCCGGCAAGAAGCGCTTGCCTCAGTGCGCGTTCGCTGGCATGATTGCGCCCGCTGTTGGTTGAGGCGTTGCAAGAAAGCGATATATAAACACGGCAATCGGTGTTAAATATTTGTTTTCATGAACAAATTTATTTAGTCCGTCAGCTTTCAACCTTTTCAGCAAAAAACAGTTGAAGAAGCGAAATTAGACGTTATAATCGCGCTCCTTCGCAGTGCAGCAATAAGCGCCCGTAGCTCATCTGGATAGAGTACCTGGCTACGAACCAGGGGGTAGGAGGTTCGAATCCTTCCGGGCGCGCCAGCTTTTCAGGCCTTTCGATGACGGGCCCTAAACGTTTCGAGATTGCGCCCGTAGCTCATCTGGATAGAGTACCTGGCTACGAACCAGGGGGTAGGAGGTTCGAATCCTTCCGGGCGCGCCAGACACGCGCAAAAGGCCCAGTCTCCAGACTGGGCCTTTTGCGTTTCTGTCCGTCCTCGCCGCGGCTCAGCCACGACGTTTTTTCATTCCCAAGCGAACGCCATCATGCGCGACGCGTACGAACTGCTGGGCCTGACGCCCGGCATCAGCCAGGCTGACATCAAACGCGCATTCCGCCGCCTGGCGATGCGCTGGCATCCCGATCGGAACGCCGACCCTCACGCAGCCGAACACTTCAAGTTGCTGCGCCAAGCGCACGATCGACTGCTCGAGCATCTTGACGGGCCTGGCAACGACGACGACACCCTCGCGGCAACCAATGAGCAGGAAACAGAAGCAGAGCGGCAGAATGGCTCGCGCCCACGCGGTGCCGATCACTTCATGGATCTGGAACTGACGATCGAGGAAACATTTCGCGGCGGAACCCGCCAGGTGTGTCTGAACCGCCCCACCGTCTGTCCACAGTGCGACGGCAGCGGCTCGGTGCGACTGCCCCTCACCCGGCTGTGCACACCCTGTGGCGGCTCGGGTCGATTGCGCGGCGAGCGAGGCCTGGAGCGCTGCTCGATCTGCGACGGACGCGGTTATCGCAACACCGGGGACTGCCCAACTTGCAGTGGGAGCGGACAGCAGAACCGGGAACGCTGGTTGGCGGTCAGCCTGCCCGCCGGCCTGATCGATGGTGACAGCCTTCGCCTTGCGGGCGAAGGCGAGCCGCCCCTCGACGCCGAAGGCCTGCCCGGCGATCTTCATCTGCGCATTCGACAGCGCCCTCACCCTCTCTTCGCGCTCAGCGGACGGGAGTTGTCGATCCAGCGTCCGATCAGTGCCCTCCGGCTGCTACTGGGCGGAACGGTGAGGGTGCCCCATCCGCTGGGCGCCTTGGAGGTATCGCTCGAGGCAGACAGCGCGACACCACGCACTGTCCGCATCGCAGGCGCCGGCGTCCCGGCACGTGCGGAACGCCCCGCTGGCGACCTCGTGATCGAGCTTCAACCCATCATGGTGACCGAACTCGACGCCCGACTTCGGGCGCAGTTCGAAGCGTTGGAAACCGAACTTCAGCGGACATTGCCCCAGCACCTGCCGGAACTCGCCGCTTGGGAATCCCGTTGGATGCCGCGGACCGAGTAAGCATTCGCCCGTCACGAGTCCGCAATGCGCTGCTTTCTTTCTTGCTTGCCTGTATTCCTGCTGAGCTTTCTGCTGGCCGCCTGCGGCCCGGCAGAGACCCCACGCATCCCGGATTACCGCACGCTGGGCGAGCTGCGCATCGCTACCCGGCATGACGCCATTTCCTATCGCGTCGACGAAGAGGGTAGAGCCAGCGGCTTCGAGCACGACTTGCTGCTGGCACTCGGCGACAGCCTCGACATACCGATCAAGTTCGTCCCCTATCCCGACGCCACCCGCGCCCTGGACGCCGTCATCAACGGACAGGTCCACATGGCCGCCGCCGGCCTGGGTCAGAATGATCGATTACCGCTCGCCTGGTCCAAACCGCTGCGTGAGGTCGACTACGTCATCGTGGGGCGCAGCGGCAGCCGTGGGGTGAGCGGTGAACGCGATCTCGCGGGGCGCACCCTCTCCGTACGGCGCGGCACGCTAGCGGCCGACAAAGTCTCCGAAATTCGCAAGCGCCTGCCGGGCGTAAATGTGCATTTACCCGTTCGGGCCGGCGAAGAAAAGTTGCTCGCTGATCTCGCCGAGGGCGCGCTCGATCTGGTCGCGACCGATCGACTGCATTACGCCTTCGCCGCGCGCATCCATCCTGAACTGGAAATCGTGCATGAACTGCCTGGCCGCTCCGGCATCGCCTGGGCGCTCCCCAGAGACCAAGCCAGTTTCGCCACCGCGGTAGACACCTTTCTGGGAGACATCAGCGCCAACGGACGGCTCGCACGTCTGGCTGATCGCTACTTCGGCCATGTGCGCCGACTAGACGATGCCGACATCACCACCTTCCTGACCCGCATCCGCGAACGCCTGCCCCACTATCGCGCTTTTTTCCATGAGGCGGAAGCACAAACCGGGATCGACTGGCGTTATCTCGCCGCCGTTGCATACCAGGAGTCGCACTGGGATCCACAGGCCACCTCCTTCACCGGCGTGCGCGGCATGATGATGCTGACAGCGGATACCGCCGACCGGCTCGGCGTGAATAACCGCCTCGACCCCCGCCAGAGCATCCTGGGCGGAGCGCGTTATCTGGCGATGCTCAATGAGCAACTACCCGACGAAATTCCCGAGCCCGACCGCAGCTGGATGGCGACTGCAGCCTATAACCTGGGGATGGGACACATGAACGGCGCACGTTCGATCGCGCGCCGACTCGGCAAGGATGACCATGCCTGGTGGGACATGAAGTCCGTGCTGCCACTGCTGTCGCGCCCGGAATACGCACAGCGGCTCAAGTCTGGCCCCGCCCGCGGGGGCGAGGCGGTGGTGATGACCGAAAACGTGCGCAACTATCACGACATTCTCGTACGCCTGGAGGCACCCTACGAGCCGGCCCTGCCCCGCCTGCGGCTGGGCCAGGCCGACTAGGAAAGACGCGACTTACAGCACAGGCTCGAGACGCTCGACGCCACCCATGTAAGGCACCAACGCCTTCGGAATCACGATGGAACCATCCGCCTGCTGGTAGTTTTCGAGCACGGCGACCAGCGTGCGGCCCACCGCCAGGCCCGAACCGTTCAGCGTGTGCACCAGCTCATTCTTGCCCTGTGCATTCTTGAAGCGTGCTTGCATCCGACGGGCCTGGAAAGCCTCGCAGTTCGAGCAGCTCGAAATTTCACGATAGGTGTTCTGCGCAGGTAGCCACACTTCCAGGTCATAGGTTTTGGCCGCAGAAAAGCCCATATCGCCGGTGCACAAGGTGATCACTCGATAAGGCAGCTCCAGCTTCTGCAGGATGGCTTCAGCGTGGCCGACCATCTGCTCGAGCGCCTCATAGCTGGTCGAGGGCTCGACCACCTGCACCATCTCAACCTTGTCGAACTGGTGCTGCCGGATCATGCCACGCACGTCGCGCCCACCGCTTCCCGCCTCGGAACGGAAGCAGGGACTGTGTGCCGTCATGCGGATCGGCAACGCATCCAGGGCCAGCACCTCCTCACGGACACTGTTGGTCAGGGTGATTTCGGCAGTCGGGATCAGATATTGCTCCAGCCCTTCCTCGTCCCCACCTCGCAAAACCCAGAACAAGTCTTCCTTGAATTTGGGCAACTGGCCCGTGCCAAAAAGCGCATCGCGGTTGACGATGTAGGGTGTGTAGCACTCCGTGTAGCCGTGCTCACGGGTGTGGGTGTCCAGCATGAACTGCGCCAATGCGCGATGCAGACGCGCCACGGGCCCACGCAGGAAGGCAAAGCGCGAACCCGACAGCTTGGCTCCGGTCTCGAAGTCCAAGCCTAGCGGGGCGCCAAGATCGACATGGTCACGCACCTCGAAGTCGAACTGCGCCGGCATGCCCCAGCGACGGACCTCGACGTTGCCGCTTTCATCCTCGCCCACCGGTACGCTTTCGTGCGGCAAATTCGGCAGGCGGGCGACGAAGTCGTTGATGCGCTCGAGCAGGCCGGGCAGCGCCTGCTCGCAGGCCTTCAACTCGTCACCGAGTTGGGCCACCTCGGCCATCACGCCTTCGGTGTCCTCGCCTTTGGCCTTGAGCATGCCAATCTGCTTGGACAGGGCATTGCGCCGCGCCTGCAGTTCCTGGGTGCGGGTCTGGAGTTGTTTGCGCTCCTCTTCCAAGGCAAGGAAGGCCGCACTGTCGAGCTGCAGGCCACGACTGGCGAGGCGACTGGCGACGGTATCGATCTGACTACGCAGAAGTTGAATATCGAGCATTGGGTTACCTGGAATCGTTAATGAGTCATCGACTTAAGGTCGAAAATTGAAGCAAAGCTTTAATCAAGCACCGCAAGACTTTGATCAAGCGCTTGCGAAGCAGCTGCCAAATCCATGCTGCAACGCAAAAATTGATTATCCAAATCAATCGCTTACAAACATGACGTTACGTAAATTGAACTTGCAATTCCTGTTTCGTCGAATATGTTTAAAAGAGTGATCACGCCGCAAAAGACGGCACACCCTTTGGAGGAGTTCAGCATGCTATCGATTCGAGACTGCCTCGACTACTGCGACCTGACCGACGACGAGGTTGCCCTGATTGCCGAACACGAGTGCATCCCCGATGCCGCCGCCGCACAGGTGGTCTGCGGACTGGTGCAGACCCCGGAAGGCGTGCTGATGCTGACCAATTTCATGCTTGATCTCGTCGAACGCGCCAATGAGCGGGGAGACGACGCCAAGGCCGCAAAAGCCAAGTCCGTCTGCGCGCGCTTCATGGCGGATCATCCGCTGCCTCATTGACGTTTTTGCCGCCCGCCTTCACCGCTGCGTCGAGTGCGTGAAGGTGGGCGAGCTTTTCGGCAATGCGCGCCTCCATGCCTCGCGGGGTGGGCCGATACCAGTTAGGTCGGGCCATTCCCTCGGGCAGATAGTCCTCACCAGCGGCGTAGGCGCCGGGTTCATCGTGGGCGTACCGATAGGATTTGCCATAGCCCAGTTCTTTCATCAGCCGGGTTGGGGCGTTACGCAGGTGCAGCGGGACCGGTCGGGAGCCATCGCGCTTCACGAAATCGCGCGCAGCGTTGTAAGCCTTGTAGGCCGCATTCGATTTGGCCGCACATGCCAGGAAGATCGTCACCTGCGCCAAGGCCAGCTCACCTTCGGGTGAGCCCAGGCGTTCATAGGTGGCGCAGGCGTTCAGGGTCATCTCCAAGGCGCGCGGATCGGCCAGGCCGATATCTTCCACTGCCATGCGGATCAGGCGACGCCCCAGATAAAGCGGATCGGCGCCGCCGTCCAGCATGCGGCACAGCCAATACAGCGAAGCGTCCGGGTCCGAACCCCGTACCGATTTGTGCAGGGCTGAGATCTGGTCATAAAACGCCTCGCCGCCCTTGTCGAAACGGCGCAGGTTCTGCGACAAGGCCGCATCCACGAACGCTGCGGTGACCGGTGCTACCTTGGCCGTTTCCGCAGCCACCTGAACCTGCTCGACGAGATTCATCAAGCGTCGTGCATCGCCATCGGCAAAACCAATCATGCGCTCGCGTGCATCGTCGTCGAAAATCAGATCAGGACATGCGATGCTGCGGGCACGCTCGAACAGGCCCGACATCGCCTCGCTCTCGAGCGGTTCAAGGACATACACCGCCGCCCGCGAAAGCAGCGCCGAATTGACCTCGAAGGAGGGGTTCTCGGTGGTGGCACCAATGAAAGTCACCAAGCCCTGCTCGACATAAGGCAGGAAAGCGTCCTGCTGCGACTTGTTGAATCGGTGCACCTCATCCACGAACAGGATCGTGTGCCGCCCCCGCGCCTTGGCGGCCTGCGCTTGCTGGATCGCTTCGCGGATCTCCTTGACCCCCGAAAAAACCGCCGACAAGGCAACAAACTCTGCATCGAAGCCTTTCGCCATCAACCGCGCGAGCGTGGTCTTGCCGACACCCGGCGGCCCCCACAGGATCATCGAATGCGGTTTACGCGCAGCAAACGCCAGGCTCAAGGGCTTGCCCGGGCCGATCAAGTGCTGCTGCCCGGCCACCTCGTCGAGTGACTTTGGCCGCATGCGTTCGGCCAGTGGCACTTGCGGCGGCTCGATGGATTCGAATAGATCGGCCATCAGGAGAACGCGTGAATCAACGGACCGGAGTTACGGTTGCGGTCTCGTCGCCTGCGGCGCCAATCACATCGGCACCCGCGGGCGGCGTGAAACGGAAACGGTCCGCAGCAAACTGCGGGTTCGGCTGCAGCCGGACAAAGCGGATGAGTGTGGTTTGCCCGAAGTTGTCACGCATTTCCATCCGGCGCAGCTGACCATCCTGCAGACCGATACGCAAGGACTCGAAACCGCTTTCCGTTTGCTTGGGGCGTGCCTCGACCCACGTCAACTCGCCATCAGTACCGCCTTCCGTCAGCGCAAAACGCTCCTCAAGCTCGCCGCTACCGAACAGGATGGCCGCCGGCGTGGCGCCCAGTGCATCACCGATCGCCCGAACGGTCACCTGATTCAGGTCCGGGTCCCAGGTCCATAGTTTGCTGCCATCGCCCACCAGCACCTGACGGTATGGACGGTCGTATTCCCAGTGGAAACGACCCGGCCGCGCATAGGCGAAGTGTCCCGAAGCCTGTTGCGGCCTGCGCCCGGATTGCGCAACGACGGTCTGCTCGAACGCACCCTCGGCACTGCGCGTAGCCGACACGAATTGCCGTAACTGCGAGACCCCATCCGCCGCCATCGCCACACTACCCGCAACCATAAACATTGCGGCCCCAGCGATACGGTACACATCCACCAACGGATGCCGAGCCCGAAACACCGACACCACCATCATTCACTCTCCTTGGCCGGCACGATCACTTCGCGATTGCCGTTGCTGCCCATTGCCGACACCAGGCCGGCACGTTCCATCTGTTCGATCAATCGCGCGGCCCGGTTATAGCCAATGCGGAGGTGTCGCTGCACCAGCGAAATCGACGGTCGGCGAGTCTTGATCACCACTTCAACGGCCTGATCATAAAGCGGATCGGCCTCTTCATCGCCGCCCTCGCCCCCCCCGCCAAGCGCGGCCTCGAGATCATCCTCCGCCGCCGCAAGAATGCCTTCAATATAGTCTGGCGGACCGATGCGCTTCAGGTGATCCACCACTTTGTGCACCTCATCATCGGCAACAAAAGCGCCGTGTACGCGCACCGGCAAACCTGTGCCCGGTGCGAGATACAACATGTCACCCATACCAAGCAGCGTTTCGGCTCCCATCTGATCGAGGATGGTGCGCGAATCGATCTTGCTCGACACCTGGAAAGCGATTCGGGTGGGGACGTTGGCCTTGATCAGGCCGGTGATCACATCCACCGATGGACGCTGGGTAGCCAGGATTAGGTGAATGCCCGCCGCACGCGCTTTTTGCGCCAGACGGGCGATCAACTCTTCCACCTTCTTGCCGACCACCATCATCATGTCGGCCAATTCGTCGACCACGACCACGATATACGGCAAGGTTTCGAGCGGCTCGGGGCTTTCAGGCGTGATCGAGAACGGATTAGTCAGCGGCGTTTCAGCCTTGCGCGCCTCAAGCACCGCCTTGTTGAAGCCCGCCAGATTGCGCACCCCCACCGCCGCCATGAGCTTGTAGCGCTTGTCCATCTCTGCAACGCACCAGTTCAACGCATTGGCCGCGTGCTTCATGTCTGTGACGACCGGAGCCAGCAGGTGCGGGATGCCCTCATAAATCGACAGTTCCAGCATCTTCGGGTCGACCATGATCAGGCGTACCCGATCCGGCTCGCTCTTGTACAACAACGACAGAATCATCGCGTTGATGCCGACCGACTTGCCCGAGCCTGTCGTACCCGCCACCAGCAAATGCGGCATCTTGGCCAAATCCGCCACCACCGGTTGGCCGCCGATATCCTTGCCCAGCACCACCGTCAGCGGCGATGCCATGTCGTGATACACCTTGGAGCCCACGATTTCGGACAAGCGCACAGTCTGCCGCTTCGGATTGGGCAGCTCGAGCGCCATGCATGACTTGCCAGGCACGGTCTCGACGACCCGCACCGATACCAGCGACAGCGCGCGCGCCAGATCCTTGGCCAGATTGACAACCTGGCTCCCCTTGACCCCGGTTGCGGGCTCGATCTCGTAGCGCGTAATCACCGGGCCCGGGTAAGCGGCGAGGACTTTCACCTCGACACCGAAATCCGCCAGCTTGGTCTCGATCAGACGCGAGGTAAATTCCAAGGCCTCGGGCGACGGCGGCTCAACCTCTCCCGAGGCGGGATCGAGCAAAGCCAGGGGCGGTATGGCACCTTCGACCGCGTCGGTGAATAACACGTGCTGACGCTCTTTCTCGACACGTTCGGACTTGGGCACCGCAACCACTGCGGGCTCGATACGCAGCGGGGCCGGTGCTGCCTTTTCGGTTTTACGTCGTCGAGTCTCGACCACCGCCTCGCGCTTCTGTGCCACTTCCCGACCGGCACGACGATCCTGCCAGCGCTGCCAGCCCAGTTGCAGACCGATCACCGCCTGCTCCAGCACCAAGCCCACGCGCTCGACCACCGCGAGCCAGGACACCCCGGTAAACAGCGACAGTCCGGACGCCAACAGCGCAAGCAGCAACAAGGTTCCACCCGTGAAACCAAAATAACGCTGCATCAGCCCGCCGATCTCCATGCCGAGCAAGCCCCCCGGAGCAAGTGGCACTTGAGCACCGTGGCCATGAAAGCGCAGAAATTCGAGTGCGCTGCTCGTCAACAGCACAACCAGGAAACCGACCAGGACGAAAATGAAGGATCGATGATCGAGTGTCAGCTGGTTCTTCAGCCGCCGGAACCCCCAAAGCAGGCTGTAGCCCAGGAAGACAACCCACCACCAGGACGAAATCCCGAACAGGTAGAGCAGCAAGTCTGCAAGCCAGGCACCGAAACGCCCACCCGGATTCACCACACGGGACACATCCGAGGCATGCGACCAACCCGGGTCCGCCTTGCTGTAACCAAGCAGGATGAGCCCTACATAAAGTGACATCACCCCCAGGATCAGCCAGCGGGCTTCCTGCAGCAGCAACGAGATCTTTTCCGGCAGGGGCTGGGGACGGGTCGAGGGACGAGACAGCATGGGGCAACGGCGCAGGGCCTGAATGAAACAACAGCCACGATTATAAGCGATGCGCTGCAGCACTCGACCGTGGCGTTGCGCATGCTCACAAAGCGGCTCTCTCCGCCGTCATAACGGCCGCACGCACCGCGAAATCCGACGTAGATGCCGGAACAATCACACTTCGCTGAGACGCTCGCGCAACACAATACCCTGGGGGCGCTCTTCAATCAGACCCTGCTGACCGAGATCCTTCATGACACGGCTGACCATTTCGCGCGAAGCACCGATCATCTTGGCAATGTCCTGCTTCGAAATCTTGCGAACGACGATCGATTCGCCACCGACGTCCTCCGCCATCTCGATCAGAAGGCGCGCGACACGGCCATAAACGTCCATCAGCGCCAAGCTTTCGATCTTTCGGTCGGCGTTGCGCAGGCGGCTGGCGAGGTTGCACATGATGCGCCAGGCGACATCGAAGTTGTCCCGCATGATGACGCGAAAATCCTGCTTGGCGATCAGCACCAAGTCAGCTGGCACCACCGCCACCACGGAGGCCGAACGCGGTTGCTCATCGAACATCCCCATCTCGCCAAATAGTTCGCCTTGGCCGAGAATAGAAAGAATGACCTCGCGTCCATCCTCATCGCTGACAACCACCTTGAGGCTGCCTGTGAGCACGAAATAGACATAGTCTGAACGGTCACCCGCATTGACGACCGACTGCCCCCGCGGAATCCGACGCATCATCGAAACGCGAGCCACGCTGGCGAGCACTTCATCCGAAAGCCCGTGAAAGAGCGGAAAGGTCTTCAGGGCAATGATGGACACTGCAGTGGACTGGGTCATGCTGACTCCACGGAAAACCTTGTAAAAACAGGTTTGTCTACGAGATATGTCACAAGTGTAAACGAATATTGCACGAGCGATCAGCGCATCGTGAAGCGCGTCACATGTCTTCTACCCGATTCAGAGGTGCTATCACGCCCATCGCCGCGGCCACCTGCGGCGCTCGGCTATAATCGCGGCTTCGTTCGCAACCTGCAGGAATGCTCCTGATGACCACCAAACACGCCCGCCTGCTCATTCTCGGTTCCGGCCCCGCTGGCTACACCGCAGCCGTTTACGCCGCGCGCGCAAACCTTGCTCCGGTTCTCGTCACCGGACTCGCCCAAGGCGGTCAACTGATGACCACCACCGAGGTCGACAACTGGCCAGCCGATGCCGACGGCGTGATGGGACCCGACCTGATGGCGCGCTTCCAGAAGCATGCCGAGCGCTTCAACACCGAAATGATCTTCGACCACATTCACACGGTGAAGCTCGGGGAGAAGCCTTTCCGTCTGATCGGCGACGCTGGCGAATACACCTGCGATGCGTTGATCATCGCCACCGGCGCGACTGCCAAGTACCTTGGCCTACCGTCCGAAGAGAAATTCGCCGGCCGTGGCGTCTCTGCCTGCGCAACCTGTGACGGCTTCTTCTACCGCAACCAGGACGTCGCCGTGATTGGTGGTGGCAACACCGCGGTCGAGGAAGCGCTGTATCTCGCCAACATCGCGAAAAAGGTCACGCTGGTACATCGCCGCGAGAAATTCCGCGCCGAAAAGATCATGATCGACAAGCTGATGGAGAAGGTCGCGGCCGGCAAGATCGAACTCGCCCTCAACGCCACGCTGGACGAAGTGCTCGGCGACAACAGCGGTGTCACCGGCATGCGCATCAAGAACGTGACCACCGGTGTCAGCCACGACGTCGCGCTGCAAGGTGTCTTCATCGCCATCGGCCACAAGCCCAACACCGATATCTTCGAAGGCCAGCTCGAGATGGAAGGGGGCTATATCGTCACCCAGGGCGGGCGCAACGGTAATGCCACGCAGACCAGCATTCCTGGCGTGTTCGCCGCGGGCGACGTGCAGGACCACATTTACCGCCAAGCCGTCACCTCGGCCGGAACGGGCTGCATGGCTGCGCTCGACGCCGAGCGCTATCTCGACGCCCTGGGCGCCTGAGAGCCTCCGAATGAGTCGTCGTTCGCGCCTTCATCCTGCAGCACGGGCGGAGACGCACGCGGACGACGACACACCGGCACACCGCCCGTCAGACAACACGCCCTTTGCCGGATTGCGCAAGCAACTGCGTGCCACTCAGGACACACACAGCACTGCTGCACCTCAACCTGCTCCCGGCAAGAAAATTCGCCCACCACAAAAGCCCGACGAACCGGCAACACTCGACCGTGCCGAAATTCCCGACAAAGCGGACATCGAACTGTTCCAGAAAACGGTCGGCTCGACCCAGCCTTTGCGCAAAGGCCTGCGTGTCGAACTTGATCGCCCGCGCCCTGCCCCGGTTCCGCGGCCTCGCCACCAAGGCAACGAAGATGTGGTGGAAAGGGCGACACCCCCTTCGCAGCGCGACACCTTGAGCCTCGCCTACGAAGGCGTGCAACCGTTGCGCGACTCGGGACGGGTCGAGCTTGATACCCCCCTGCGCCATGGCGCACGCCTGTCGGGGGCAGCCAGCACATCGCGTGTCCAGCGCCCTGACGCACTCGTGCTACCCGCCGACATCGATCAAACCGATCCCGCCTCGCTCTTTCGCAGCGTGGTGGGCGATGCACAACCGATCGACTCCCGCAATCGCGTGGAATTGAGTCGTCCGACCCCCCGACCCGCGCCGATCAAGCGCGAAGAGGACGAACGCGCCGCACTCGACGAATCGCTTGCCGCCCCGCTCACCTTCGAGGACCGACTCGACATGGGCGACGAGGCCGCCTTTCTGCGCCCTGGCCTGCCGAGACGTGTGCTGACCGATCTACGCCGTGGGCGCTGGGTGCTGCAGGGGCAGATCGACCTGCACGGCCTGATCCGTGACGAAGCACGCAGCGCGCTCGCGCATTTCCTGCACGACAGTCTGCTGCAGGGCAAGCGCTGCATCCGGGTGATTCACGGCAAGGGTCATGGCTCGCCGGGAAAAGTGTCCATCCTCAAGCAACTGTCGCGTGGATGGCTGGCGCAGCGGGAAGAAATCCTGGCGTTTTGCCAGGCAGGGCCGCACGACGGTGGCTCCGGCGCCCTGCTTGTACTGTTGCGCGCGCAGAACGCGGCGCAGCGCTGAAGGCGACCAGCGGAAGTCTCAGATCGCCGCCTCGTTGGTTTCACCGGTTCGGATACGAATCACCTGCTCGACCGGCATGATAAAGATCTTGCCGTCGCCGATCTTGCCGGTATGGGCTGCTTTCACGATGGCGTCGACCGCAGCATCAACGATATCGTCAGTCACCACCACCTCGACTTTGATCTTCGGCAAGAAGTCGACGACGTACTCCGCACCGCGATAAAGCTCGGTGTGCCCTTTCTGCCGGCCGAACCCCTTCACTTCGGTCACGGTCAAGCCGGTGATACCCACTTCGGACAATGACTCCCGCACTTCATCCAGCTTGAACGGCTTGACGATCGCCTCGATCTTCTTCATCCACCTCTCCTGTTCTTAGAACTCATCCTGATAACGCGATGTTATCGGATAACGCCAGTCCTTGCCGAAACCACGCTGCGTCACGCGGATACCCACCGGCGCCTGCCGACGCTTGTATTCGTTACGCTTCAGCATAGCCACGGTACGGCGAACGTCAGCCTCGGCAAAACCTGCGGCGATGATTTCGCGCGGCGACTGGTCACGCTCCATGTAGGCCTCGATGATGGCATCGAGCGCCTCATAGGGGGGCAGGCTATCCTGGTCCTTCTGATCGGGCTTGAGCTCGGCAGAAGGCGGCCGATCGATGATGTTCTGTGGAATCACCGCACCGACCGTATTACGCCAGTTCGACAGACGGAACACGAAAGTCTTGTACAAGTCCTTCAGCACCGCAAAACCGCCCGCCATGTCGCCATACAAAGTGGCATAACCCGTGGCCATCTCGCTCTTGTTGCCGGTGATCAGCACAATCGCGCCCGTCTTGTTCGACAAGGCCATCAGGATCATGCCGCGGATGCGACTTTGCAGATTCTCCTCGGTGGTATCGGCTGGCAAGCCTTCAAACTGCGAAGCCAGCATCTGCTCGAACACCTTCATCGCCGGCGCGATCGGAATTTCGTCGTAACGCACGCCCAGTCGGCGAACCATCTCACGTGAATCGTCCAGACTCATCTGCGCGGTGTACGGCGAGGCCATCATTACCGCGCGCACCCGGTCTGCGCCGAGCGCATCGACCGCCACCGCCAGGGTCAGTGCAGAATCAATACCGCCGGACAGTCCGATGATGGCGGCCGGAAAGCGATTCTTGCCCAGATAATCCCTGACACCGGTTTTGAGCGCTTCGTAGACTTCGGCTTCGAGGCTGCGCGGCACCGCTTTCACCTCGCTCGACCACCGCACACCATCAAAGCGTAGTACATCGACCCGCTCTTCAAACGACGGCGCGGCATAACCCAGGCGCCCATCCTGGTCGAGCGCAAATGAACCACCGTCAAACACCAGTTCGTCCTGCCCACCCATCATGTTGCAATACAGCACCGGCAAACCGGTTTCCCGTACCCGGTCACGCAAAACCTGTAGCCGCTGTACATGCTTGTTCATGTGGTAAGGCGAGGCATTCAAGGACAACAAAGCCTGCGCTCCCGCAGCCAGCGCAGCCTCCGCCGGGCCGGATTCCCACACGTCAGCACAGATGTTGATTCCGAAACGCAAGCCACCCACCTCGAAGACGCAGGGCGTCACGCCGGCCTCGAAATAACGTTCTTCGTCGAATACCTCATAGTTGGGCAGCAAATTCTTGTAATAGCTGGCCACGATCTTGCCCTCACGCAACACCGACGCTGCGTTGAAGCGCCCAAGCCCTGATTCTGCTGGGTGGCCGAGCACGACACTCAAAGGCCCGGCTGCATCCGCAATACGCTGGGTTTCGCGCGCGCAGGCACGATAGAAATCCGGCCGCAACAACAGGTCTTCGGGCGGATAGCCCGACAGTGCCAGTTCGGGCGTAAGCAACACATCCGCACCGGCGGCACGCGCCTGAGCGATAGCCCCGATAATCCGATCGGCGTTGCCCACCAGGTCACCGACGGTAAGGTTCAGCTGTGCCACGGCAACAGCCACAGAGGTTTGAGCATGGGTGTTCATGGGGCGAAACTATACCGCTTCGCCGCATTCCCGCGCAGCGCTCAGGTCATCAAACCGTCAACAGCCTGGTCCTGCAAACCCACAGCCCACGTGCGCAAGGCTGTGGATAAGCCGTGGACAGCACTTGCAAGTGCTTGCCAGCAAGGCTTATCTTTGCACTGCACAAAAATGAAGCAAATCCACCACGCACGCACAAACCCGCACGTTTCTCACGAGTTGTAGCCCATGGCGACATTGACTGGTTTTCACCTCATCGACTCCCTGGCCCGCATACAGCCGGACGCGTGGGATCTGCTGCTCCCGCAAACCCCGTCGGCGCCGCCCTGTGTGCGCCACGCCTATTTGTCTGCGCTCGAGACCAGCGGATGTGTCGGTCGAGACACAGGGTGGCTACCCCGTCACGCCACCCTGTGGAGCGAGGGGAAGCTGGTCGCGGCGATGCCGCTTTATCTTAAGACGCACTCCTGGGGCGAGTATGTGTTCGACTGGGCCTGGGCACGGGCTTACCAGCAGCACGGGCTCGACTACTACCCCAAGTGGTTGGCCGCCATCCCATTCACCCCGATTCCGGGGCCACGCGTACTGGGTCAGACCCCCGATCTCCGTCGACAACTTGTGACGAAGGTGCAATCGCTCGCAACAGACAGCGGCCTGTCTTCCCTGCATGTGCTTTTCCCGAGCGACGACGACCTCACCCTTCTTCAGGACGTGGGCCTCCCCTTGCGCCACGGCGTGCAATTTCATTGGGAGAACGTCGACGATGATGCGCGGCCGTATGCGAACTTCGAGGCTTTTCTCGCCAGCCTCAATCACGACAAGCGCAAGAAAATTCGCCAAGAGCGTCGTCGTGCCGCCGAACATGGCTTATCGATACGCTGGCTCGACGGGCACACCGCCACGCTGGCTGACTGGGCGTTCCTGTATCGGTGCTACGCGAATACCTATGCACTGCACCGCTCGACGCCCTACCTGAATCGGGACTTCTTCCAACGGCTCGCCCAAGACCTTCCCGACAACGTGTCACTGCTGATTGCCGCACACAATGATGTGGCCGTGGCCTGCGCTTACTTCCTGCGCGACGAAGAGGCTCTCTACGGACGTTACTGGGGATCGCTTCGACAACTTCCGTTCCTGCATTTCGAGCTCTGCTATTACCAGGCAATCGACTTCTGCATCCACCATGGACTGAGACGTTTCGAAGGCGGAGCACAAGGCGAGCACAAATTGGCCA
>Ga0209066_10002526_pt1 | contig 22146 bp, 25 predicted proteins | sample All_14_2_FD_187198 | JGI IMG/M metagenome (GOLD analysis project Ga0209066, IMG submission 187198) | Freshwater microbial communities in response to fracking from Pennsylvania, USA - Allegheny Zone_MetaG_DW_15 (SPAdes) (version 2) ... | reverse complement strand
CCGATGTCGAAGCCTTGGGCATCCGCCAGACACCGACCTTCTTCCTGAACGGCAATCGGTTGGAGAACTTCAGCGCCGAGAGCCTGATCGCCGATGTGCGGTTCGCGGTCGAGAATAGCTGACGGCGTTCAGGACCGGTTGGCGAAGGCCGAAAACAGGGCCAGTGTCCGTTCGCTGACATGGTGCTCGATGCCTTCGGCATCGCGTTCCGCTGTCTCGGGGTCAAGGCCGAGGCTGATGAGAAAGCGCAGGACGATCTCGTGCCGCCGCCGGCATTCTTTGGCCAGTGCGCGGCCCGCCTCTGTCAGAAAGACCGACCGATACTTCGCGCGGGTGATCAGCCCCTCTCGCGCGAGACGGTCGAGGGTCTTGCTCACGGTCGGCACCTTCACCCCAAGCCGGGCGGCGATGTCCACCGGGCGCGCCTCGCCCTGATCGTGGATCAGTTCGGCGATCAGCTCTACATAGTCCTCGGCCAGTTCATTGCGTCGGGCTTCGCGCACACCCTGAAACGCCCCGGCGCGCAGGTCCGCAGTGCGGTCATCCGAGGTGGCTTGGGGTGCAGGATCGAACTCTGTCATCCGTTGAGTGTCGCACGGGATGGATTGACAAGTAAAGGCGCGGGGCAGATTGTTAGCACTGTCTAACTTTGTGCGCCGCGTCTTGTCGGGATGGTGGTCAAGCCAGGAGTGCGAAGAGCCATGACGACCAATGCCTGGCGGCAGGAGCGCGAGACGCCGTCGCTTTCCGAAGTGTTCCGCACGATCGCCGTCGGCAACGGCGGCACCAGCCGCTTCCGCCGGTTCCTCGCCTTCATCGGTCCCGGCTATCTGGTGGCGGTGGGCTACATGGACCCCGGCAACTGGGCGACCTCGCTGGCGGGTGGGGCGGCCTTCGGCTACACGCTCCTCTTCGTCGCGCTTTTATCGAACATCATGGCGATCCTGCTGCAGTCGCTGTGCGCCCGGCTGGCAGTCGCCTCGGGCCGCGATCTGGCGCAGGCCTGCCGCGATGCCTTCCCGAAATGGATGTCGGTCCCGCTCTGGATCTTTGCCGAACTGGCGATCATCGCCACTGACCTGGCCGAGGTTATCGGAACCGCCATCGGCCTGAACCTTCTGTTCGGCATTCCGCTGGAGATCGGCATCTTCATCACTGCCGCCGATGTGTTCCTGATCCTGTGGCTGCAGAACAAGGGCTTTCGCTGGATCGAGGCGCTGATCATCTCGCTGATGGCGCTGATCGCCACCTGCTTTGTCGTGCTGATCGCGCAGGCCGATCCGGTCTGGGGCGAGGTCATCGCAGGCTTTGCCCCAAGCCGCGAGATCTTCAACAACCCGACGATGCTCTACCTCGCACTTGGCATCATCGGGGCGACGGTCATGCCGCACAATCTGTATCTGCATTCCGGCATCGTGCAGACCCGCGCCTTCGGGCTTGATCTTCCGTCCAAACGCGAGGCGCTGCGGCTGGCGACTTGGGACAGCACCATAGCCCTGATGTTCGCGCTGACGATCAATGCCTCGATCCTGATCCTGGCCGCCGCAGCCTTCTACACCGTGGGGCAAAACGACGTCGCCGAGATAGACAAGGCGCATTTATTGCTGGAGCCCTTGCTCGGCTCGTCGCTCGCGCCGGTCCTGTTCGGCGTGGCGCTGCTCTGCGCTGGCCTGAACTCCACTGTCACCGCCACCATGGCCGGACAGATCGTGATGGAAGGTTTCATCAACCTGCGCATCGCCCCTTGGGCGCGGCGGCTGATCACCCGATGCCTTGCCATCATCCCGGCGATCTTCGTGATCCTGCTCTACGGCAGCGGAGGCGTGGGTGAGCTTTTGATCCTGAGCCAGGTGGTGCTGTCATTCCAGCTTCCCTTTGCCATCGTGCCCTTGGTGATGTTCACCGCCAGCCGCGCCAAGATGGGCGAACTGGTCGCACCCCGCTGGCTGACCGGCCTCTGTTGGCTGATTGCGGCCCTGATCATCGTGCTGAACGTGAACCTGCTGTCGACCGTTCTTCTGGGCTGACCCTTCACCCTTCGGTGAAGGTGTGATTTCCGGCTTGTAGCTCAAGCTACTGGAGGGTTTAGACGCAAAGAATTGCGGAGTGGGTGGCGGATGCGTTTGACAAGACTGCAGAAAATACTCTGGGCGGCGGCTGGGGCTGCCACGCTTGCCTATGGTGTGCTGATGGTTTTGCCAAACCGTGTGCCGTTGGAGACGGGGGTCGCCTTTCGACCGTCCTTCGCACTCCCGGATGCAGCGGGGCTGCAGCGAACGTCCCAGGACTTTGCGGGCAAATATCTGCTTGTCTTCTTCGGTTTCACGAACTGCCCGGATGTCTGCCCGACGACCCTCGCAGAGGTCGCGCAGGTCATGGACGAACTTGGGGACGATGCCGACCTCGTGCAGCCCCTGTTCATCTCCATCGACCCTGAGCGGGATCGCAGGCTGGGGCTGGCCGAATTCACGGCGGCGTTCCACCCGTCGATCATCGGGCTTGCCGGAGACGAAGCGCAGACCCGCGCGGCGGCGGACAGTTTCCGCATCTACTTTGCGCGCGAGGACGACGCTGCAGCACCCGACGGCTACACCATGTCGCACAGCCCGGCGCTTTACCTCATCGGTCCGGAGGGTGACTGGCTGCGTCAGTTCACCTATGGCACGCCCGCCGCCGACATCCTTGCCGACCTTCAATCGAGATTGTGAATCCCATGAAAGCCCTGATCCTCTTCGCTGTCCTCGCCCTGCCTGCTGCGCCCGTGCTGGCCTGCGAGACCTTCACCCTTGGCGACCTGACCATCGAGCATGCCTGGTCCCGCGCCACCATCGGTGCCGACCGGCCGGGGGTGTTCTATGTCGAGATCAAGAATAACGGCAGCGCGGATGATGCGCTTGTCGGCATCTCAACCTCTGCGGCCGGAATGCCGATGCTGCATGAAACTGTGGTGACCGATGGCATCGCCTCCATGCCGCACGCAATGTCGATCCCCGTTCCGGCAGGCCAGAACGTGCAACTGGCCCCCGGCGGCTATCACGGGATGCTGATGGGCCTGACCACGGCGCTGAAGGACGGCGACAGTTTTCCCTTGACGCTGACCTTCCAGAACGCGGGCGACATCACCGTTCCCGTCGAGGTATTGTCGATGCGCGCGGAGGGGCCGGATTGCGAACACGCCGGGCAGTGATCCTCGGCCTTGGCGGGGTCGTCGGGTCCGTCGCCTTCATGCTGGGTCTTGGCGCATTGCGGACACGGGACGTTGCGCCGACCCATCCGCTGTTGCCCTTGCCCGTGACGGCGATGGACTGGACTCTGACCAACCATCGCGGCGCGACCGTCACGCCCGCAGACTGGATCGGGCGGCCAGTGATGGCATTCTTCGGCTTCACCTTTTGTCCTGACGTCTGCCCGACCACACTGATCGACATCTCGGACTGGCTGGAGGCGCTTGGCCCTGACGCAGACCGGCTGAATGTGGTGCTGATCTCGGTCGATCCCGAACGCGACACGCCCGCCGTTCTAGCTGACTACCTCTCCAATTTCGATCCGCGCATTGTCGGTCTGACCGGATCGCTGTCCGAAGTTCAGAAAGCCGCCGCGGGTTTTCGGGCCATGTTCGAAAAGCTGCCGCAGGACGGCGACTACACGATGAACCACACGGCGGGGGTTTTTCTGCATCATGCCGACGGCCGCTTTGCCTCGATCATCGATTTCCACGAAGACCGCCGTTTCGCCATCCCGAAAATCCGCCGTATCCTGACCTGACCTGCAAGGAGCTCCCGAATGCCGATTCTGAATCGTCGAACATTGCTCATGTCCACTGCGTCTTTTGGCTTCGTCGCAGCTTTGCCGCTGCGAGCTGACACGTTGCCGCCAATCCATGTCGCCAAGGGCACAGGGTGCGAATGCTGCACAGCATGGGTGGACCATCTGCGGGCCGAAGGGTTCACGGTGACAGAGGAAGAACTCTACGGGATGCTGCTGATCAACTACAAACTCGACAACGGCATTCCGCAACGCATGACCTCGTGCCACACCGGCAAGATCGAGGGTTACATGATCGAGGGTCATGTCCCAGCCGCCGATATCCGCCGCCTGCTGCAAGACCGCCCCGATGCCATCGGCCTGGCTGTTCCGGGGATGCCCTATGGCTCGCCTGGCATGGGGGACGAAACCGCGCGCGAGGCTTACGACGTTTTCCTCATTGCGCGCGACGGGACCACTAGCGTGTTCACGTCCTACCCGGCGGCCTGAGTTTCGCACATCTGCGCTCCTTTGCGTGGTTGATGCACGTTGTTTCCTTCAGAAGTCCGTCTCCACGTAGACCCCCGAGCAGTCGTAAGCGACTGCCGCAGCAGTTGCGCCGTTGTTCATGAACAGCCGCGGCGACAGGAACTGGGTGTTGGCAGGCAGGTCGGTCGTGATCTCCTGCTCGAACACTGCGCCGGAAACCTCGTCGACCACCCGCACCCAGACCGAGCTGCCATTGGGCGGTGCCGCGATGAACAGGGACAAAACGCCGCCGGTGGCGATGGCGAAACTCGCCCCCATGTCCGTCAACGTCGGCGCGCCGGTGCCGTCGTTTGCGACCAACTGCCAGCGGGTGTGGGTGCCGCGCTGGAAGCCGATGCCGATGAAGTTGATGGCGGTGGCCAGCGTCAGCGTCGTGGCCAGCGCGGCGGTGGAGCCATACAGTCCGAAGAAGCCCATCCCGGTCGCCTGCAGCGTCGTGAGCGAAATCCGCGTCACGAAGGTCCAGCCGCCCAGGCCCGCCGCATTGCCTCGCCAGCAGGCCCAACCTGCTGAACGTTGCTCGGCCGCTGAATCCACCACCGCCGCCGAAGTCAGCCGCCAGCGGCGCATGCTGGCGGCAAGGTTCGTTGCGGCCAGCGTGGGGTGAGAGACGGTGCCGACCGAGGTGATGGGCAGGCCTTCGGTGGTGATCGTGGTGGTGACCGAGGGCGACCAGTTGGCGATCCGGTTGACCCCGAAATGCGGTTGCAGCGGGAAGTCTCGGCCGGAGGGGCGCATCACGTCGATCCAAGGGGCCCCCGCCCGGTTACGGGCATAGATCGCCGCCTTGCCGGTGGGCGGTGGAGTCGGTGCGGCGCTAAGCCCGGGCAGGATCGTCGGTTGCGGCAGTTCCACTTGGCCATTGGTGCGGTCAATCTTCAGGGCGTCGAAGAAGACCGACCCATCCGGGCTGACCTTGAAGCTGAAATCGTCGTTGCCCAAGAGGCCGATCAGCGCCCGCGCCGAGAACCCAGTCTTGAAGGCGAAGGCCGCATCGTTCCCGGCGGCTGCCTTGTTGACGGTGGCCTCGATCCCGGCGCCTGCGTTGTTGAACAGAAGTGCCGGGCTGTTGACCGACACGCGATTGTAGCTGTCGGCTGTCGCCCCACCGAGGCCGAGAAGCTGGGCGGTCAGATTGGCCTGGGGCATGCCGACTTGCGTCACCGCATTGGCGAAAGTCACGGTGGGCGTGTTCACCACCGTGGTGCCCCCGGCCCCTGCCGTGGCCGAGCCGATGTTGACGACGGTGGTCGATCCGGATGCGCCGCCGGTGCCGAGGTTGACGGTCTTGGTGACGCCGGTGGTCGTCGCCCCAGTGCCCATGCCGTAGGTGGCAGTCGTAGTCGCCGTGCCGATGCTGGCCGAGGCCGCCGAGACGGTGACAGTGCCCGAGGCGGTCAGCGTGCCGGAGAAGGTCTTGTTGCCTGTGAAGGTCTGAGTGCCCGCGAGGATCGCCAGTTCCGACGAGGTGTTCGGCAGTGTGAAGGTTCGGGTTGTTCCGGTGGTGATCCCCGACAGCGAAAACAGAGCCTTCTTCGTCGGATCGGCGTCGTTGACGAGGCTGAAGATCGCGTCAGACACATCCTGCGGCACGCCGACCGGGTCCCAGGCACTTCCATTCCAGACGACAAGGACCTGCTCGGCAGCAACCCAGACCAGCCAGCCGGGGCGCGGCACCAGGCGCATCCAGACGCCATCAACCCAGAAGGCCACGTTCAGATCCCACCCGGCCCAGAGACCCGTCGCCCCCGAAGCCACGAGGTGCCGATCGCCGTCGGCGGGGCTGGCGGGCGGCATGGTGCGCGTGCGGTCGAGGACCGAGAGTTGCACCATGGCGTCCAGAAGGCGCAGGGCCTCATTGTGGGTGACATGCTTCTGGGCTTGGGCCGCCAGCAGGTATGGCAGACCAAGGTGGGTGGAGGTGTCGGACATGACGGGCCTTCAGAACTGGAGGGTGACGGTGGCGGGATCGCCGCGACCGAGGCGGTTCGACAACTGGTAGATGCGGATTGCCAGTGTTTGGCCGGGGCCGAGAGGCGCGCCCCAATCGGCGGTCTGCTGGGCGGCGGTGTAGACGACGGAGGTTGTGGGGCTGGTCAGCGTCCGCTTCACCGCTGCCCCGTCGAAGATCTGGACGTCGTAGCCTTCCAGATCCTCGGCCAGCGGCACCTCGACCTGCTCCCAGGCATCGGCCACCAGCGCGCGCGATCGCCGCGTCCAGCGGATCGTCAGATCGCCCGGGCTGCGGGCTGTCCGCCACGGCTGCGCGACATGTACCGGTTTGAGCGGCACGAGGCCGCGACCGGCTGGCGTGAAGGCCAGCGCGGTGTAGCTTGCGTCACTCACCGCCCGTGCCGCGGGGCCGATGCGCCAGTTCCATGGCAAGCCAAGATCGGCCTCGGCGATGGGCAGCGGTGCAAGGGCAGAGTCCAGCACCACGACCCTAGCGCTTGCAGGTGTGGGATTGCCCATCGCGCCTTCCGTCCCGCGTTGCCCGCGCAAAAGGCGGGTCAGGCGATAGCGCCCAGTGGCGATCAGCTCGGCGGCACCAGCCTGCACGACCTCCCATGTGCCCGGCGCGGATTCCACGGCCAGCACATTGGCGCCGCCGAACAGGGTCAGATCGGTGACACTTTCCAGCGTGCCAGAAGCCAGATCGACCACCAGAGCATTGCCGAGATCGAGGCGCGAGGTCGGGCCTGGATAGAAGTCTGACACCAGCGTGCCGATCCGGGCGCGGCTGCCAAAGGTGGTCAGCAGGTTGAACCCATCCGCCGCTGGGCTGCGGAACACCGCCATCTCGCCCGGCCATGGAACCGCATGGGCCGCGACCATGGGCCGGTGCGCGGGCTGGTCCTCAGATAGCTGTGGCAGGTCAAGGAGGACCACATCCGGCGCGCCGAACACAACGGACCGGGTCAGTGATGCCGGGCGAGGATCACCGGGCGGCAGGTCATAGGCGGCGCGGTCCTGGCGGACGGCCTCGATCCCTCGTGCCTCGGCATCGGCCACCGACACCAGCCGGAACTCGACCTCGCGGCCGTCATGCGCCAGCCGGATCACGTCGGCCGGATCGAGGGCAAGACGCGAGGGCGGCAGGCGAAAGGTGGCGCTTTCCCGGCCGATCCAGGCTTCCATCAGCGCGCGGCGGCACCGGCGGTCCGCCTCCTCCGGCGGGATCGCCATCGGGAAGGACTCGGACGCGATGCGGGTGGTGTCGACGGTGATGCGGCGTGCTTCGACGAGCGCCGCGTCATAGTCCTCGTCCGCCCGCGCGACCTGCCACTTCAACGCCTGCGGCAGTTCGGTTTCCTGCGCGCGGACGAGTTCCAGCGCCTCGCCCTCGCGCGATGCGACGAGGTCGTCATGGGCCAAGGTCAGAACAGACGCCCGCCCGCGCATGACGAAGCGGATCATGCCTTCCGTCTCGATCGCATCGAACCCGAAATGTCGGGCCAGCGTGCTGATCGATGATCGCGGCGCTTCCAGCGCAGTGATGGCATAGCCTTCCACCGCCCCCCAGAGGCCGGAGACGTCGATCAGCGCCTCCGGCATCCCGGCACGGAGGCACAGGTGACGCACGAGGGCCGCCAGCGAGACCGCCCCCAGCCGTCCGGTCAACCAGTGCCCCAGCCGCCAGTTCGGGCCATCGGTCCAGACATCGGTCAGTTCGGGAAAGAACGGATAGGGTCGCGCGTCCCAAGTCCAGGCGGCGCATTCCGGCACATGCACCATCCGGCCGCCATAGACGGCGGAAATCGGGTTGTTGGCGGGGTCGCCCCAGTGCAGATAGCTCGCTTCCAGATAGGCCCGCTGGATCGCGTCATCGCGCCAGCCGCGCGAGAAATGGGGCGTGAAGCTCTCTGACGATTTCGGGTCGAAGAAGACGTTCGGCTGGTTGGTGCCCCGGTCGATGGCGGGGCAGCCCAGTTCGGTGAATCGGATGGGTTTCGATTGCGGCACCCATGCGGTGGCCAAGCCGCTCTCCACCCCGCCCGGCCAGTTGTAGTGCGGGTTCGTCCACCAGGCGCGGATATCCTTGGGGCGAAAGACCCACGGCTTGCCCACCGCGCCATCGGTGATGACCGTGCGGATCTGTGCAGAGCGGTCAGCGGCGCTGGTATAGAACCAGTCGAAGCCTTCACCACCGGCGATGTTCGCCTGCAGATAGGCGCGGTCGTAGATCGCAGGCCAGCCTTCAAGCGCATCGGCATGGTCGAAGCCGTCGCGCCAGTCGGACAGCGGCAGGTAGTTGTCAATGCCGACGAAGTCGATGTTGGCGTCAGACCAGAGCGGGTCGAGGTGGAAATAGACATCACCGCTGCCATCTTGCGGATGGTGGCCGAAGTATTCCGACCAGTCGGCGGCATAGCCGATCTTCGTGCCCGCGCCGAGAATGGCGCTGACGTCGGCCGCAAGGGTCTTGAAGGCGGTGACCGCGGGATAGCTGCTGGCGCTGGACCGGACGGTGGTCAGCCCCGGCATCTCCGTGCCGATCAGGAAGGCATCGACCCCGCCTGTAGCCGCGCAGAGGTGCGCGTAATGCAGCACCATGCGGCGCAGACCCCAATCGCTGGGCGAGCCGGTGAAGCTGACACTCTCGCCCGACACGTTGAAGTTGCCCGGCGTCGCCGCCCCGAACAGCGCCGACACCTGCGTTGCGGCCGTGCCGGTCTTGTCGACCGATCCGACAAAGCCCGGAGCTGGGGAACAGCTGATCCGACCCCGCCACGGAAATGCAGGTTGACCCGGCGTGGCGGCGTTGGCGCTGTAAGGGTTCGGGAGCGTGTTTCCGGGCGGAACGTCCATCAGCAGAAACGGATAGAAGGTGACGCGCAGCCCCCGTGCCTTCATCTCCTGGATCGCCTGCACGACCGCGAAATCCGCAGGGGTGCCGCCATAGACCGGCCGATCCTCGGCGTCGCGGCTGACCAGATGGGCGCTGGCGCGGCTGACGCCGTTTACCGACCAATTGGCGGGCGTGGTCGCCTTGGAGGCAACCTCGACGCCGGGCTTCACCTTGCAGGATCCCGCGCGCAGGTCGTTGCCGAACCAGGCCACGACGAGGCTGACGCTTTCGACCGCCGGAGCCATGGCCTGCAGCCGGTCCAGCGCCACGACGATATCGGGCTGATCGGGCAGCGCGTTCAGGTTCTCGGCGACCGTCGCTCCACCGCTGCCCTTGCGGATGGCGTCGGTGGCATAGGTGAACTCGCCCGAGGCCGGGATCAGGGTGACGGCCTTCACCAGACCTTCGGCAGTGTCGGCATCAGCCAGCGGGCGGAAAACCTCGAAGCTGAGTTGCGGCAGGCGGTTGCCGAAGGTTGCCAGCGCCAGATCCTCGAAAACGACATAGGCCGTGCCGCGATAGGCGGGCGTGTTCGCGGCGCCCATCTTGGCCGCAATGAACGGATCGGCGGTCTGCCCCTCGTTGCCGGGATACCAGCGCCAGGTCACGCCAGTCATGTCCATCGCCTTGCCATCGGCCCAAACGCGGCCAATGCCGGTGATCGGCCCCTCGCAAAGTGCTACGGCGAAGCTGGCATAGTAGAGGTATTCGGTGGTCTTGACCTTCCCGCCCCCGCCACCCTTGCCGCCGCCCTGCGTCGTGGTCTTGGTCTCCTCGCGGAAATCGGTGGCCCAGATGATATTGCCGCCGATGCGCATCCGGCCGTAAAGCCGCGGGATCACCGCGCCTTCGGTGGCCGAGGTGATGCGCAGCGTGTCGAGCCGCGCGCCCTCGATCCGCTGGGCCGGGGCCAGAGACGACACGATCCAGCTGTCGACGACCGAGCCCACCGTCGAGCCGATGAAGCCACCAATGGCCGCGCCGGAAAAGCCGAGAATCGCGCCGCCAAAGGCCCCGCCGATGGCAGTACCGACAGCGCCGAGGACAAGCGTGGCCATGGAAAACTCTCAGCGTTGAGGAAACAGGAAGCCGAAGGCGATGCGGCGCTGCCACGTTGGGGTAAGCGGTTCCTCGATCACGCCGAGCCGCTCGTAGGCATGGAGGAAGGTGTCGGGGCCGGTCAGAATGCCGACATGCTTGGCGATGGCGCGGGGCATCATGCGGAACAGGATCAGCGCGCCGGTTGGGGCATTGGTGGGTGCGACCTCCGGCATCATCCGCCGCGCGCCTTCGGCCAGCACCTCGCGCGGGCCGCTTTCGCCCCAGTCCCGGCTGTAAGGCGGGATCGGGAAAGGTTCGGGCCCAACCACCTCGCGCCAGACCCCACGGGCCAGGCCGAGGCAGTCGCAGCCGACGCCCTTCAGACTGGCTTGATCGTGGTAAGGCGTACCGAGCCAAGACCGGGCAACAGCGATTACGAGGGTTGGATCGGCCGCTGTCACAGGACCGCCCCTTCGTGGCCGCCGTCAGTGGTGGCATAGCGCAGGACAGCATCCTGGCCGGGGATGTTGGGGAAGCCCCGGAAGTTGGCGACATTGGCGAACTTCGTGCCACAGGTCGCGATGCGCTTGTCGCACCCGGCGTGGATAATGAACGTGTCGGTCCCGGCGATGGCGCGCACCGGGGCTTCCAGCAGCGTCAGCACGGCGACGCCGTCGACGAGGTCGTGAGCCAAAACCTCGGCCCGCCGCCTAGCATTGCCGCCGCTGGTCCAATCGAGCGTGCCGAAGGTGAACCAGCCGGTGGTGAAAACGCCAAGCCCCGAGGCGGTAAACGCGCGATCGCGCAGCAGGTCGATGATTGCGCCAGTGCCCTTGAACGCCGGGGCATCGATATTGACGCTGCAGCGCGTATCGCCAAGGGCGGCATCGCAGGTCGCCTGAAACGTCCGCCCGACCGTTTGCCCAAGTACGTGGGCAAGGCTGCGCACCTCGGCCACGAAGGCCAGCCGCCCGCGCCGGATCTGACCGATAGCGCCACGCCGCATCAGCAGGCGCTGGGAGGTCGCGGCCCAGTTCACCCGCCACACTTCGACGGCCGCATTGTCCCAGCGGCCGTCGAGGATATCGGTCTCCGTGATCCGGTCGGAGCTCAGCACGCCTTGCGCGTCCTGCGCATCGACAGACAGGTCCGATCCCGATCGCACCTCTGAGGCCGCAAAGCCGCTCTCTGGCTCGAAATCGGTGCCGTCGAACGTCAGGGTCCGGTCATGGTCGGTGAAACCGAGCGTCACTCCATCGGCCCGCACGATCCGCCAGCACCAGGCCAGCGTCGTCGTGCCCTCGTCGAGATGGGCCTGAAGTGCGGGCGAAAGCGCCTTCACTTCCGCCCCCAGCCACGCCACAGGGCGACCGAGGCCAGCGCCGAGGAAATCACGCCCCCGGCCGTGCCGGTCAGGGCATAGAGATTGAAGGGCCGCAGATCGAAGCTGCCGGTCACCAGATCGAAATCCGCCAGCCCGGCCATGGCCAGCCCGGAGGCAGCAAGACAGACCAGATAGATCAGCCCGCGTGCGAGGTTCCAGTTCATGATGTTGCCTTTCCAGTGAAGAATTTCATCAGCCGCTGCCACCACGTCCGGGTGGCAGGCGGTTGGGTCGGCGGCACCGACACACTCGTCGGGCGCAGCAAGGCCAGCGCCTCGGTCTCGGTCAGTCGCCGAATGGGCATCGAGAAATCCACCCGCCCGTTGCGGTCAACCGCCCAGACCGGAATGGTGCCGGTCAGATAGCGGCCATCGCGGAACAGATCGCGCTCAGCCTCGCGCCGTGTGCGGATCGCTGCGGGGCGGAGCCAGCCCATGAACCCCTGTGCTGCGGCGGCGCGATTGCCCGCGTTCAGATGGCGAGTCAGCGAGGCCTTGGCAATGCCGCCGGTGTTGTAGTGGAAGCTAACCAGCGCATCGAACTCGTGCGGCTCCAGCGGCACCTTCACCGCGCGAAGCACTGCTGCCTCATAGGCCACGATATCTGCGCGGAAGAGCCGGAACGCCTCGCGTATCCCGGCATCGAGATGATCCGGCATACCGCGCGGCATCCGGGCCGGATCGGGTGGACCGGCATCAACGGTATGGCCGATGCCGAAGGTCCAGACGTTTTTGACATCGAGATAGGGTCCGGGCACGAGTCCTTCGTGCCGGACAAGGGCCAGCAGGCCCCGGTCGGTCATGTGCATGGGATCACCCGAAGATGGAGGAAACGATCAGGATCAGGGCGGCGATCAGCAGGCCGATGCGCAGGCGGTGACCGAACGCTTGGCCCGGGTCGGCAGCGTCGCAGCGGATGGCGCGCGCAAGGCGGAGAAGTTCATGCATCGGGGTTGCCCCCCTTGCCGCTGCGCAGACGGGCGAGCACGACCTCGATGAAGGCGGGGCCGAAGACGCCGACCAGATAGGCGGCCGACCCCGCCGCACCCCCGGCAGGGATCGCTTGCGATGGCAGGCCGAGCCAAGCGGTGATGACCGCCATCGACAGGCTGCCCATGCCCGCCGCGATCAGCCCGCCGAGCAGGATGTGGCGCAGGGCATCCCGCAACCGCATCCGGGTGGTCAGCGCGTTGGTGGCCCCGCCAAGCGCACCCCAGGCGGCGAGGATGACGGCGGTGGAGGTTGCCAGATCGCGCAGCACCGCGGCGACAAAGCCGGTTTCTTCGTTCATCGCCGGATCTCCAGCAGCGGGATGGATGTGATCGACCCTAGCCGCTCGAGATCGAGGGTGACGTCGAGGATGTCGGTGTCGAAGCGAATGGGGACGTCGAATTCGAAGCCAGCGTTGATCGCGACGCCCGCGCCTGGGGCAGTGGTGAAGGTGACGCTGCCGGTGGTGGTATCGACGCTCCAGCCCGTCATCTGTTCGACCCCGTTCAGGGCGACGCGGACAGTGCCGGCCACCGGCTTGGCGATGGCGCGGGTCCAGCTTTGCGCCCCAGAAGTGTAGCGCTTCAGCAGGGCGAAGGTGGTGACAGCACCATTGCCGGTGCCGATGGGCTGGTCGGTCGGGGCCACCCCCTGCGACGGCTGACAGGACTTGTAGTCCGCCCAGTCCTTGTAGCGGAAGCCATGCAGGCGGCCGTTGCGGGCCTCGAAAAAGGCAACGACCGCCGCCAGATCATCGGCGCGGCGGATGCCATAGGCGACATCGTAGCGGCGGCGGGAGTTGGCCCAGCTGGCGTTGCGCTCCTCATCACCGCTGGCCAGTTCGACCACTTGCGTGCGCCGTTCCGGCCCCCCGCGCGCCCCGCGACTGATGTTGTCGGGGAACCTGACCTCGTGAAACGCCATCACATGCCCCTCCGACCCAGCGACACGGCGCGGGCGATGTCGCTAGCCACCTGCGTGCGCGATTGCCGGAAGCTTTCGGCATCGCGCGCCACGATGGTGACGTTGACCGCAGGCGCGCTGGATTGGCCGTAGCCTGCTGCCTCGCGGCGCGAGAGGACGCGTTCGCCCTTTTGCAGGATCGCCGGAACCTCGTCGGGCTTGATCCCGGCCCAGCCGCCCGCATGCATGCGTGGTGCATTGGCAAAGGCCAGCGCGGGAACCATGCGACCGGGGCCTGGCGATCCGACCATGCCACCGGCATGCAAGATGTTGGCGAAGATTCCGCCCGCGCCGCCGAGCGCTCCCGACAGGGCGTTTGCGATGGGGCCAAGGATGAAGCTTCGCGCCGCCAGCTTGGCCAGATCGGCGATCATCGACGTGACCAGATCGCGGAAGTCGAGCTTGCCGGTCTTGACGAACTCGCCCACAGCGTTCTCGGCCGAGGTGAAGGCCCCAACCAACGCGCTCCCGATATCACCGCCGATGTTGCGCGCCTTGGTAGCGTAGTCGGCAAGTGCCGCAGTGACTGCGCCCCAGCCGGTCGCAGCCTGGTCAGCCCCTACTGCAGCGTCAGCCCCGGCGTCACGCGCCGCAGTGCCCACATTCCCGGCAGCAGCTGCGGTGTCGTCCAGTTCGGCGTTCAGGGCATCCGCCGAGTTGGCGGCATCTGCTAACGCGGTTTCGGCATCCGATCCGGTACCGGTCACCGCGTCGCGCAGCGCCTGCCAGCTGGCCAGCGGACGACCGGCTGCATCGGCCAACATCCCTGCGGCCTCGCGGTAACCGTCAGCCCGGCCGCGAGCGTCGTCAGCCATCGCACCAAACCCGAGGTCGGGTGGCTCGAGATAGGTCCGGGACAGCGCGGCCGAAAACGCATCGGCTGCGGCGGCCCCGGCAGCAGTTGCGGCCCCCTCGAACGGGTTGCCGATCCGCGCCAGTTCCACGGGGTCCAGCGTGCCGATCCGCACCCCGCCTTCGCCCACCGCCCAGTCAGGCAACAGGTCCAGCGCGGCGTTCAATCCGTTGATGAAATTGTTGATGCGGGTGACGACGCCGTTCAGCATCGCCTCGACGCCGGAAATCAGACCGTTCGCGGCCTGGAAGGCAAAATCGCCAATGGCGCCGGGCAGACTGCCCCAGATTGCTACGGCCGCGTCATAAGCCCCTTGGAAAATTGCAGCCGTCCTGTCCCCGAAACTGACGACGCCCGCGATGGTGCCTTCGAGCGCCGACAGCCCGGCCGCATTCAATCCTTCCCAGCCAGCAGCCATATTGGCGAATGCGGCGTCGAGCGACAGGCCGATGCGCGACCAGACCTCTGATACAAGATCACCGAGCAGCCGAAACGCTTCGCCCACGCCGCCGACACGGGCCACAAGCTGCGAAAACTGAAAGACCAGTTCCCCCGCGCCAACGATCAACGCGCCGATGCCGGTGCGGATCAACGCTCCGCGCAGGAACACCAGCGCCGTGGCGAGGCCGCGCACCGATAGGGCGGCAACGGCCAGCCCGGCCACCCAGCGGCCCGCCATGAAAGCGGCGAAGGTCGCGGCATAGGTGGCGAGCCGTGCCAGATTTTCGAACACCGCGGTGAGTGCGCCGCCGATGGGCCCGGTGCCACGCGCCATATCGGCGAGCGCATTCGCCACGGTTTCCAGCGCCGGGGCGACGGCGGCGGTCAGTCGGTTGGTCAGACCGAGCCAGATCAGGCTCAGCTTGGCGATGGCATCTCCGGTGCGTTCGATCTGGGCGGCATCGGCCGCGTTGACCGCCACCCCGAAGTCGCGCACATCTTGTGCCGCCTCCCGCAGGGTGGCCGGGTCGATGCGAAGGAACGCCAGTGCCGCCTTGTCACCGAAGAGGTCGGATGCCACGGCAGCGCGTTCGGCCTCGGGCACGAACTGGTTCAGCGCTTCCTGGATGGCGACGATGCGCTGGTCGAGCGGCAGCGCTTGCAGTTCCGCCGCCGTCAGGTTCAGCCGCTGCAAGGCACCGACAGCCGATCCGGATCCTGTGGCAGCTTCCGACAGCCGCGTGGTCAGCTTCTTGGTGGCCTGTTCGATCTCGCCCATCGAGACACCGGCCAACTCGCCAGCCCAAGTCAGCACCTGCAGGCTTTCGACCGTGGTCTTCAGCGAGGCGGCCATGTCGGCTTGCGCGCCGATCACATCGAGCCCCGAGCGGACCATTGCAACGCCCGCCGCAGCAGCAGCGGCGGTGACCGCCGCCAATGCGATCCCGGCCTTGCGGGCGAAGCTGCCCAGCCTAGCGTTGGCCAGTTCCATCTCCGACGAGAGGCGGCCAAACCCGCGCGTGCCCGCCTCGCCGATCCCTTCCAGCTCCGCACGGACCTGACGGCCGCCTTCGGCGACCAGGCGGACACTGACCCTTTTCTCAGCCATGGCCGTCTCCGATCTGTTCGTTGAGCTTGCGCACCATCACCGCCTCGATCTCTGGCAGCAGTTCGGCGGCGATCAGCAGGTCGATCCCGAGCGCCCGGGCCATCGCCAGCGCTGCGCCCATGTCCCAGCCCATCACCGCGCCGGGGATCACGCGCAGTTGCCCGCCAAGGCGGCCGACCAGATCCCAGACCTGCCAGCCATCTTCCGTCTGCGGCCGGTTCAGTCTTGCGGGGCAGTCGGGGCAGCGCCCCGTGCAGGCCGCGCAGTAGCGGTCGCCCCCACCGAAGGACCATTCGGCAAGGGCGCGGAGACGTTTTTTTCCGCGTCCAGGATGAGGCCCTTGGCGACGTACTGGGTCTGGAACGCCTCGAAGACCGGCCAGATTTCCAGCAGTGCGTCGATGCCTTCGGGGGTGACGAGCACGGCATCGCCCGCGTCGTCGCCGACACCCTCCCAATCCAGCACAGCACGGTGAGCGACGGCCTTGGCCATCGCTAGGGCCAGTTCCTCTTGGGTCGCGGTGTCCGGCAGAGCTTCTATTGCCGGGTCGGCGCGGGCAGACACCATCAGCGCGGTTGTCAGTGGTGCTACCCGCAGGCGCAGGCCGGGGGCAAGAGTCAGCCATGAAGGGGATGCAGTCAGGTTCAGTCTGATCATGGTCAATAGCTCACAACGGTGTTGACGAGGACGGCGGTGCACATGCGTGCGGGGCTGACGGCCTTGGCGGCCTGCCAGTCGAAGGTGGCCTGGATGCCCTGCGGACCCGGGATCTCGATCCGGGGACGCGGCAGGTAGACGGCATGGGCGGTGAAGGTGAAGCTGGCATTGGCGCCGAGGCTCCAGGCGAAGACCAACTCGCAAGGCGTGCCGTCGATGGCCTGCGTGATCAGTGTGCTGTCGGCGAAACGGACCTCCACCCGGCCAGTCAGCGCGGCCATGCCGGGGTCGGCCCCCTCGATGCGACCGTCCGAGCGGATGGTCTCGATCCGGTCGAGGCCGTTGGAATAGGTCACCTCGGCAGAGATGACGTTGCCGAGCGGCGAGCCGTTGCGCGTGATCGCGCCGTTGAAATGCCCGAAGCGTTGCAGGGCCAACGAAGTCGGCGTGCCAGCGGCAGTGGTGGCTGCGACGCTTTCGCCTTGCGCCACCAGCCGCGCCGTCGCCGTCAGAAGCCCCGACCGCGCCATCTGCCAGGAAAGCTGGTCGCAGACGCAGCCAGTGTACATTGCATATCGGGGTACCTCAGGCATCGCCGTCTCGATGGCCATGCTCGGCAGCGTCCAGTTGCCCGACTGGAAAGTATGGGTCTTGGGCGTGGTGCCGGACGTGACAGGCGCACCGAACGCCGCCTTGAGCCACAGCCCAAGGTTCTCGACATCGATCGGCACCACGACATCGCCATCGGCGGTGACGGCGTCCTTGATGGGGGTCAGCGGGTCGCGCCCCTGGCCCAGCAGTTCCGAGGCGATCAGCGGCTGTTCGGAGCCGAGCGTGGTGCTGGCGAAGGGCACCGTCCGGTAGCCAGTGGCGGGCGCGGTGCCATAGACGGATTCGAACGCAAGCGCCATCTGCGCCCGCGCCCCATGGGCTCGTGCCATCGTGATCTCCTTTGGTGAGTTGGGTCAGGCCAGCGGATCGGCCGTGGAATAGTGCAAGATGACCGGGATCACCGCCGCCTTCAGGCTGGCGGCACCGTCAACGGCTAGGTCGACAGGGCGCGGCGCTTCCGCCTCGACCCAGTCGCAGAGGCCGCCAAGTGTGCGGTCGGTGGCAATCGCCGCGCCGATACTGGCCGCCAGTGTGTCGAAGGCGGCGTCACGCGCGGCACCCTGTACGGCTGCTTCGATCTCGGCCCTGTGCTGGTAATGGTAGCGCAGCGGAGACAGCGTCACTTCTGGCTCCCCTGGCTCGCCGTCGCGCAGGATCAGGAGGCCAGCAGCGGGGACGCGCTCGGGCAACACATCACCGCGCAGGGCGGTGGCGGGCAACGCCGACAGCCGCGCGTGCAGCGCGGCGAGGATGGTTTCACGGGGTGTGGGCAAAGGGAATCTCCAAGTCGGCACCAATTCGTTGTTCTGCGTTGTTCCGAATCGGATTGACCGTGAACCGCACGACCTGTAGGAAGACCTGGTACAACGGAGAACAACGACATGACCGATCGCAAGTTCACTGCTTCGAAAACCAGATCGAACCGCCCCGGCTGGAGCGTGACGTTCCGGCATCCGGTTCGCCGAGACAGCCGCAATGAATGGGGCCTCAAGGTCAGGAAAGGCCTTGGAACCTCCGATGATGCGGAAGCCGACCGGCTGGTCGGACAGCTGAACGAACTGCTGCAGAACGAGTCATGGTGGTCCGGAGATCGCCGTACCGATGCAGCACTCGACTTCGATGACATTGTGGTTTCCGCATTCTTCGATGGCATGGAAGCAGAAGCGCATGATGCGGAAGCTAGTCGCTCGGCTGTGATTGCTCTTCCGTCCCGTGACGACGGCTACAGCACGGTGCTGTTCCTCGGAACAACGGGAGCAGGCAAGACCACCTTGCTTCGCCATATCATCGGTTCAGACCCGGAGACCGACCGTTTCCCTTCGACATCGACTGCCAAGACCACGACTGCCGACATTGAGATCGTCATTGCACCCGGCGACTTCTCTGCTGCAGTGACGTTTATGCCAGAGCACGAGGTGCGCGCGCACATCGACGAATGCATTGAAGAGGCTTGCCTTGAGGCAATTCAGGGCAAATCGGACGCGAAGATTGCTGCAGCTCTCCTTGAACATCGGGAGCAGCGGTTCCGCCTTTCGTACATTCTCGGTGGATGGAATACCGCTCATGAGAGCGATGACGATGATTTCTCTTTCGACGACGAAGCCATTCCAGACACCTCGATCAGCGAAGATGAGGAAGTCACGGCGGAAGAGATCGAAAACCAGCGCGTCCGCCTGATCGGCTTTGTCAGCGCCATCAAGGACCTTGCGAAAGAAACGGGCACCTTCTGCGAGGCGCAGATCGGTCGGCTCAGCGACGAGAAGTCGGCCGATGGTAAGGCCGCTTGGCTCGAGTTGTTCGGCATCGAGGCATTCAAGAACCCTCGGTTCTCGACGCTCGCTCTGGACCTGATGGACGAGGTCGCCGAGCGTTTCGACCGTATCGAGGTCGGGAACACAGAGCGATCCGCAACCGACTGGCCGACCATCTGGACCTACGAGAGCGATGACCGGGATGACTTCCTTGCGGCTGTTCGCTGGTTCTCGAGCAACCATCACAAGCAGTTCGGTCGGCTGCTCACCCCCCTTGTCGACGGAATTCGCGTTCAGGGACCGCTGTACCCTGATCTTGATGACCAGGACGAAGAGTTGAAATTGGTGCTGTTGGACGGTCAGGGCCTTGGTCACACCGCAAGCAGTGTCTCCTCGGTTTCCACTCGCGTGACCAACAAGTTCTCGCGCGTCGACATGATCCTCCTTGTCGATAATGCGCAGCAGCCGATGCAGGCCGCCCCGCTTGCACTCCTTCGAGCGGTTGGCAGTTCAGGCTTCGCGGACAAACTGGCAATCGCCTTTACCCATTTCGATCAGGTCAAGGGTGCGAACCTTGGCTCTTTAGGCCAGAAGCGCGACCATGTTCTGGGCTCGGTCAGCAATGCCATCGCGAGCCTCCGCGACATTGTGGGCGCAGGCGTGGCCGGTGCCGTCGAACGGCAAGTCGATGGGCATTCTGTCTTTCTGGGCGGCTTGGACGAGCCGACTGCCAAGCTGCCGGGTCCCTTCAAACGCCAACTCGAAAAACTGGTCGAGATGATGCGCTCGGCGGGCGCACCGAGCGAAGAGACAGACTGCAGCCCGATCTACGAGCTCAAGGGCTTGGAAATCGCGATGCATGATGCAATCGACGCGTTCAGAGATCCTTGGCGCGATCGCCTTGGACTATCGCAGCACCCAACCCTGCCCAAGGAGCACTGGACCAGAGTTAAGGCTCTCGCCAGACGGCTCGCATGGCATGGAAGAGACGAATACGATAACTTGATGCCCGTGGCTGATCTTCAAGCGAGGCTCCGAGAAGAGGTCTCAAAGTGGCTTGATCGGCCAGCCGATTGGACGACTTCGCCGCGAGACGATAAGGAACGCGAACTGGCGTTGAGCCGGATTCGTCAGAATGCCTTCGCACGCATTAACGAGTTGACGAAAACACGTCTGACTGATGACCAAGTTGCGAGCTGGCGAGAAGCTTTCGACCATAGCGGACGTGGGTCAGGGATGCGAAGGGCCCAAACGATCGAGACAATTCATGAGGTCGCCGCGCCGCGGATCAGTGCGGCGATGACAGCTGACGCCCGTCAGTTTCTTAGCCGCCTGCATGAAATCCTGCGTGAAGCGATTAAGGATGCTGGGGGCCAGATCGCGCCGGCCTAGACATTTGTCTCCCTTAACTTGTCATGAGGCGTGGGCGGCAATAGCCCTGACGATCATTGCCGCCCCTCCACCCAGTTTGCCACAATCAGCCCCGGCAACGCGTCATGCGCCCGTTCGGCATCACGGGCGAGGTCCAACCGTTTTGGCAGCTTCACCTGCGGCACCAGCAAGAAGATCGGCGCGGTCACGACGCCCCGGCCGGTTTTCGACTTTGACGCCACCGTCAGCCCCTTAGTGTTCAGCCGCCCCTCGGCCACCAATAGGCTTGGCCCCCTTCGGCGATAGATGAACCGAAGGCGCAACCCCGTCCGGCGTTCCCATTCGCCTGGGGTAATCCGGCCGCCGCGCGTGGATTTGCCTGCCGCTGGCGTGGGGATCGCGAGCCAAAACCCGTTCTTCGACCGGATCAGCGGGCCGGTGTCATGCGCGCCGATGATCACTGGGGCATTCGACCAGACCAGCGCCGCCGCGTTCAGGCTTTCGCCGGACTTTGGAAAGCTGGCAGAGCGGATCGAGTTGGCGAGACGTGTGCCCAGCCCCGCGCCGGTGATCTGTGTGCGCCACGCGGATTTCAGGCCCGTTCCAGCTTCCCGCATCGCGGTGGTGACAGCGCGTTCGCCCGCCGCTACCTCGGCCGCCATCAGGGCAACGATGTCGGGATCGATGGCAAGTTTCAATTTCATGCTGGGCACAGATCGACAGTCCAGACCAGCCGCTCGCGATCACGGATGGGCTCGCCCTGAATGAGGAATGCCTCGGCGTCGATCTCAATCCGATCACCGGGGCGCGGGTTCGGCACCTCGGCCACGCGCAGATCGATGCGCGTGGTTTCGGACCAGAGCCGGGCGTCGCCGAAGTCGGTGACGGCATCGGCGCGCCGAGCGACGACGCGCACCAAAACTGGTGCGCCGCCATCGGCGATGTAGACCGCGTCCCGCCCCATGTTCGGATCAGCGAAGAGCGCGCCGACAGCGGCGGCAAAGGCCGACATCAGAACGCGCCGTTCAGTCGCACCCGGCCGATCAGGTCGGTGGCCCCGCCTGCGACAGCCTCAGTCGCCACGCCGATCAGCGTGTTCGAGGTCAGGGTCTTGGTCGTGTTCTTCGCCGTGTTGTCCCAGTAGATCTTGTCGCCAGCGGCCCATGCCTGCGAGGCGACCTTCTTCAGATCGTAGACGCCCTCGACCGCGGTCTCGACCGCTTCGCCAAGGGCGGCGGTGCCAGAAGCGACGCCGAAGATGGCACCGACGAGGAGGCCATCGCCTGATGCTACGGCGTAGGGCGCGGTCAGGGTGATAATATTGCCGGGCTGGACGTAGTTTTTCATGGTGGGGATCCTTGTGGAAAGACGATGGGCGGCCCGTCAGGACCGCCCGCGTGTCAGGGTTTAGGATAGGGGCATTACGCGCCTGGATTCTTGTACAGGCCGCGCCAATCGATGGCCTTTGCCCCGAAGTCGAGGCGACACTTGATCTCGACTCCGTCGACATCAAAGCCGTTTCGGGTCTCGATATAGGCACCCTGCTGGCCCTCCAGGTAGGCATACTCGATGGTGTCGATCTGGTTGGGGCTGGCCGCGAGATACCAGGCGGTAGCGCTGGCAGCATCCAGCCGGGGCTCGCTGATGGGTGAGAGCGTCCGGATCGACTGCGGCACCACCTTGGTGCTGTCGGCGGGCACTAGGTTCTGCGCCACCAGCTGCTCGGCCTTCAGTTCCAATGCGGCGGGCACGATCAAGAAGGCCGGGCGGATGTTCAGCACGGTCTTCTTGTCAAACCCGGTCTGCAGCGCCATCGCCGCCCGGCCTTCTTGAT
>Ga0209066_10002525_pt1 | contig 22149 bp, 9 predicted proteins | sample All_14_2_FD_187198 | JGI IMG/M metagenome (GOLD analysis project Ga0209066, IMG submission 187198) | Freshwater microbial communities in response to fracking from Pennsylvania, USA - Allegheny Zone_MetaG_DW_15 (SPAdes) (version 2) ... | reverse complement strand
GTGCTGCGCGGGGCGTGCGCACGGCTTCCGGCGCTGGTTGGCTTGCACGCGGCTCAGGCACGACCACAGCCACAGGCTCCAAGGCAGCCGGCACAACCACCTGTGCGTCGGCAACCGGTGGGGACGCGGGCGCCTGGGTGGGCGCACTTTCCACGGGCAGGCTGAAGTAGCTGCTGCGCACCGGTTCTGCCAGCGTCTCTTCACGGGTTGGTGGTGCAGCGGGCGCCGCTTCTGCTGCGGCGCCTTCTTCGACCTGGCCTACCGACGTGTCACGCGGTGCGCGGTCGCGGCGGTCACGGCCATAGCGGTCCCGGCTGCGGCGTTCGCGGGGCGCACGGGATGCGCTGGTGTCGGCTTCGCCTTCGCGCGGCACTTCTGCAACCGTTTCTGTGGGTGCGTTCAGCGTTGGCTCCGCCTCTGCCGCTTGGACGGGCGTACCCGCATCGGTGTTTTCAGCACCTGGCTGGCGGCGGCGGTTGTCGTTGCGGGGGCGGCGCTCGCGGCGCTGTGCTTCGGTCGTTTCCGGTGTATCGACGGCCGCCTCTGGCACTGCGTTGGCCTGCAGCGCGTGGGTGGGTGCGTTGGCGTCTGCAGGTGCCGTCTCGCGGCGGGCATCGCGGCGGGTGTCAGGTCGGCCACCGTTGCGGCCCTCGCTGCGGGGTTCGCGAGGCTCCCTGGCTTCACGAACCTCCCGGTTTTCACCTCGGCCATCCATGCGGGCTGGCTGACCTTCAGGTCGGCCCTCACGGCCTTCAGGACGGCGCTCACCACGGCCTTCTGGGCGGCCTTCCACGCTGCGAGCTTCGCCACGTGGGCTGCGACCGCCTTCGCGGCCTTCACGCGGCGCACGGTTTTCGGTGGTTGCGTTGCGGCCACCCCGGCTGCGGTTGTCACGGCGTCCATCGGAGCGCTCTTCCGAGGCGCCCGTTTTGTTCGTCGGCGCGACCGGTGCAGGTGCCTGTGCTGGTGCCACGACCACTGGGGCGGGCGCAGCACCGCCAAACAGGCTCTTGAGCCAGCCAAAGAAACCTTTTTCGACAGGCTCGGGCGCTTGGACCACGGGCGCAGGCGCAGCAACCACCGGTGGCACCACCACCGCCGGTGCGGCCACGGGCGCAGGTGTTACGGGGCGCGGAGCCGCCACGGGTGCTGGACCGTCGGGCAGCACGCCCTTGATCAGCGGTTCTTGCTTGTTGGTGCGTTCCTGGCTGCGGCGGGTGAAGCCGGTGGCTTCATCGGGTTCGTCGGCCAGTTTGTAGCTGGCGTCCAGGTTTTCCAGGCGTGGGTCGTCGTGCTTCAGGCGCTCCAGTTTGTAGTTGGGTGTGTCCAGCGACTTGTTTGGCACCAGCAACACACTGATGCGCTGCTTGAGTTCGATCTTGGTGATCTCGGTGCGCTTCTCGTTCAGCAGGAAGCTGGCCACCTCAACCGGCACCTGCACCAGCACGGCAGCGGTGCTGTCCTTGAGCGACTCTTCCTGGATGATGCGCAGGATCTGCAGCGCCGACGATTCGGTGTCGCGGATGTGGCCGGAACCGCCGCAGCGCGGGCAGGGGATGGACGAGCCTTCGCTGAGCATGGGCTTCAGGCGTTGGCGGCTCATCTCCAGCAGGCCGAACTTGCTGATGGCGCCGAACTGCACGCGGGCGCGGTCCTGGCGCAGCGCGTCGCGCAGGCGGTTTTCCACCTCGCGGCGGTTCTTCGACTCGTCCATGTCGATGAAGTCGATCACGATCAGGCCACCCAGGTCGCGCAGCCGGGCTTGGCGGGCCACTTCGTCGGCGGCTTCCAGGTTGGTGCGGGTCGCGGTTTCTTCGATGTCGCCGCCCTTGATGGCGCGCGCCGAGTTCACGTCCACCGCCACCAGCGCTTCGGTCTGGTCGATCACGATGGCACCACCCGACGGCAGGTTCACCGTGCGGCTGTAAGCGGTCTCGATCTGGTGTTCGATCTGGAACCGGCTGAACAGCGGCGCATCGTCGCGGTAGCGTTTCACGCGGTGCCCGTGCTCGGGCATCACGTGGCTCATGAACTGGTGAGCCTGTTCAAAAATATCGTCGGTGTCGATCAGGATCTCACCGATGTCGCCATTGAAATAATCGCGAATCGCGCGGATCACGAGGCTCGATTCCTGGTAAATCAGGTACGCACCCTTGCCGCCTTGCGCTGCGCCGTCAATGGCGTTCCACAGCTTGAGCAGGTAGTTCAAGTCCCACTGCAGCTCGGGCGCATCACGGCCAATGCCTGCGGTGCGCGCAATGATGCTCATGCCGTTGGGGTATTCCAGCTGGTCCAAAGCCGCCTTGAGTTCTTGCCGGTCTTCGCCTTCGATGCGGCGGCTCACGCCACCACCGCGCGGGTTGTTGGGCATCAGCACCACGTAGCGGCCGGCCAGGCTCACAAAGGTGGTCAGGGCCGCCCCCTTGTTGCCGCGCTCTTCCTTCTCCACCTGAACCAGGAGTTCCTGTCCTTCGCGGATCACATCGTTGATGCGCGCCTGGTTCACCGGCACGCCGGCGGCGAAATACTGGCGCGAGATTTCCTTGAACGGCAGGAAGCCGTGGCGTTCTTCGCCGTAGTCGACGAAGCAGGCTTCCAGCGAAGGCTCTACGCGCGTGACCACGGCCTTGTAAATGTTGCCCTTGCGCTGTTCGCGCCCTTCGATTTCGATTTCGTAGTCGAGCAGTTTTTGCCCGTCCACAATGGCCAGGCGGCGCTCTTCGGCCTGCGTGGCATTGATCAGCATGCGTTTCATGATGCGTTTTCCTTCGTTCAAACACACAAGGACGCTGCGGGCCAGGCCTGCAGCGCCAACCTGCCGTGAACACGCGGGAAAAGCGAACGAGGGGAGGAATTGCCGGAGAGCCGATGACCCGCGATTCGGGGGGCGTTCAACGCAAGCGGGCACCAAAAAGGTGCCGCGTCGAACCGCCAGGTCAGGGCGTAGGCGCGTGGAGGTGGGTGAACAGGGATGGCCAGGGGGTTGTCAATGACATGGGTCTGGCGGTTGTCTCTCTGGCTTCACTTTGTCCTCATCCAGCCCTTGTGCAGGCTGGGTGATTGGGGTATTCCGTATTCGGGTTCGCAGTTTCTGTAGCGGGTTCGCCCGCAGCATCAACCTGACCGGTGCTGTGCCTGGATTCACCTGGGAATGCCTAGGTAACGGGCACCAGACCCGGGTGCTGCGGGTGGCAATTCATACCCGCCGGGCCACAGTCGCAGAGCGCTGGGGCAACTGCTGCCAGTGACTGCCCTAAAATCTAGAGAAATCAATCACTTACAGCACGCGGCAGGTGCGACACATTATAGTCAGCTCCCGCCGCCGTGGTGCCCTTATTGCGTTGCCCATGCCAAATGCCTTGCCACCGGCGGCGGTCCGTCACATCACGGTCGACGAAGAGTCTGCCGGTCAACGGCTCGACAATTTTCTGATACGCGAACTCAAAGGGGTGCCCAAGACCCATATTTACCGAATTATTCGATCGGGCGAGGTGCGTCGCAACAAAGGCCGGGTGGGAGCCGATGACCGGGTTGCGGCGGGTGACGTGCTGCGTATTCCCCCGATTCGGCTGTCGGAGCGCGCCGAGGAAAAAGTGGCCAACCCGGCACCCCCCCGGGAATTCCCTGTTGTTTTTGAAGACGATGCCTTCATGGCCATCGACAAACCCGCTGGCGTTGCCGTTCACGGCGGCAGTGGCGTGAGTTTTGGCGTGATCGAGCAAATGCGGCAGGCGCGACCAGGGGCCAGGTTGCTTGAATTGGTGCACCGGCTCGACCGCGAAACCAGCGGCCTGTTGCTGATTGCCAAAAAGAAAAGTGCACTCAAGGCATTGCAAGACCAATTTCGTGAGCGTGAAACCGGGAAAACCTATTTGACCCTGGTCAAAGGAGTCTGGCCCGCCCAGCTCAAGGTGCTTGACCAGCCGCTGCACAAATACCTGTTGCCCGATGGCGAGCGGCGCGTTCGGGTCACCAGCAAAGACGATCCCAACGGCATGCGCTCGGTCACGCTGGTGCGTGTGGTCGCCCGGGTGACGCCACCGGTGGGTCTGCCAGCCGGGTTGATCGATGGCCTCAGTCTCCTGGAGGTGACCATCAAAACCGGGCGAACGCACCAGATTCGCGTGCATCTTGCCAGCGCAGGTTATCCGATCGCTGGAGACGACAAATACGGCGATTTTGAACTGAACCGCCAATTGACCCGCTTGGGGTTGAAGCGGATGTTCCTTCACGCTTGGCGATTGAGATTGACCCACCCGGGGACGGGTAATGCAATGGAGTTACATTCGGAATTGCCGGCCGAACTGCGGGCCTGGGCAGAGACCTCGAAATAGGTATTAGAATGTCGTCTACATCGTTGGGATGTAAAAATACCGATACCAACTCAACCAAAACAAGGACTCACAATGGCAACTTATTCCGAACTCATGGCGCAAGCGCAAGCCCTGATGGCACAAGCCGAACAGGCGCGCAAAGAAGAGCTTTCTGCCGCTGTTGCAGACATCAAAGCCAAAATGAATCAATTTGGCATCACCATCGCCGATCTGGGCGGCTCTGGCACCGGTGGCAAAAAGGCCGCCAAAACCAAATCGAGCGCACCGGCCAAATACCGTGGCCCCAACGGCGAACTCTGGGCTGGTGGTCCAGGCCGCAAGCCTGAGTGGGTGCGCGCTGTGCTGGCTTCGGGCAAAAACATCAGCGAATTCCTGATCTGAGCCCTCGGCGCGGGTTTCGGCCTTTGCGCGGGAACCTGTGCAGCCAAGAAGCCTGTCTCTGGTGTCATGCCAGTCAGCAACAATCTCAGACAATCTGACCCAGCAAAAAAGGGGAACGTGTTCAATACGTTCCCCTTTTTGCTTGGTCAGTTCAGCTGGCTATCCCGGGCCTTGCGCGAGGCCCTGCCCGCCATCAACAGGGCGGACTCCGTGCCATGGCTGTGTCAGTCAGCCCGCGTTTGATGGGGTCGGGGCGTTGGGAGATTCGGCGATTGAAGCTTTGTCCGGTTGGGTCGATGGATTGAATTTCCTGTGCGTTCGCCACGGCCCCAAGGGGAATGCTCTGCGGCAGTGTTACCCTGAAACCCCGATGTGTGGCCAGCCCCGATGCGGTAAGGTGTTAGAGAATGTATCTATTTACTCAGCTCCAAGGCGCCACCATGCCTCAAACCATTCCTCACAAGACGGTTGCCTTGTCGTCGTTTGTCAACCACGCGCCGGTCACCGTCGCGCCCGACACACCGCTGCCCGAGGTTTTGGCCATCATGGAGCAGCGCAAGATAGGTTGTTTGTTGACGGTGGATGAGCAGCATCGGCCTGCAGGCATTTTGACCGAGCAAGATGTGGTGCGTTTGCTGGTCGCTGCATCGGCTGAGCAGCCACGAGCCCAGACCATGGGCGATGTGATGCAGCAGCCCGTTTTTACCTTGCCCGCCACGGTGGATTACCGCGATGGTTACCGTGAAATGATGTCGCGGCGCTTTCATTACCTGGCTGTGGTCGATGAACTGGGCAAGCTCGTGGGTGTGGTGAGTGAAGGTGACTTTATGCACCAACTGGGTTTTGAATACCTGGTTGAGGTCAAAACCGTGGCCAGCGCCATGACCCCGGACCCCTTGGCGCTTGAAAGCACCGCCATCCTGGCCAGCGCCGCCAGCCTGATGGCCGAAAAACGGATCGGCTGTGTGTTGGTGATGCAAGACGGGGCACCCGTGGGTCTGGTGTCCGAGCGCGACATGGTGCGTTTCCTGCGAATGGGAGCGGCTCAGTTGCAGCGCCCTTTGGTCGAAGTGATGTCCGGGCCGCTCAAAACCGTGACGCCCGATACGCCGCTGCAAGAGGCCGCGCACCACATGGAAGCTTTCTGTGTCCGCCGCCTGGGCGTGGTGGACGGAGGTCGGCTGGTTGGCATCATCACCCGGCACGATGTGGTCAAAGCGCAGCAAGGTCAATACATCGAGTACCTGCACGAAACCATCCAGCGCCACCACCACGAGGTGCAGAAAGCCCATGCTGAGATGGGTTTGCTGAGCCAAAAACTCAAGGCCTACAGGCTGATGGAGCATGTCAGCGATGCCATTCTGGTGGCCAGGGCCGACTCGGGTGAAGTGGTGGAGGCCAACGCCAGTGCCTGCCGTTTGCTGGGTTACGAGCACACGGCCTTGCTCAACGTTCGGCTCGACACGCTGCTGCGCCCCAGCCGACCCGACAAGGGTTGGGGCGCCCTGGGCGACCATTTGCCCTCGTCAGGTCGGAGCACCTTCCACCTGGATCTGCTGACCAGCGATGGCCGTGCCGTGCCGTGTCAGATCGACATCCATCAGGTGAACGAAGAGGGCGTGGAGCACATCATTCTGGTGGCGCGCGATATGTCCGATCTGATGGCCCAAAGCGAACAAATTCGCTTGCAGATACAGGCGCTGAATGCGCTGGATCACGCGGTGGTGATCACCGATATTCAGACGTCGGTGGTGTGGGCCAATGCCGCCTTCACCCGCTTGACGGGCTACGAACTGGCCGAAGCTGTGGGCCGCAAGCCCGCCGAACTGGTCAAGTCAGGGCGGCAGGACAAAGCGTTTTATGAACGTATCTGGGCCACCATTCTGGCCGGCAAAGTGTGGCGTGGTGAGTTGATCAACCGGCGCAAAGATGGCCGGCTGTACGACGAAGAAATGGCCATTACCCCCATTTACGCGGGAGCGGATGGGGCCATCACCAACTTCATCGCGGTGAAGCAAGACATCACCGAACGCAAGGCGCAAGAGGCGCAGTTGCGGCAGTTGTCGATCACCGATCCCCTCACCGGTGTCGAAAACCGCCGGGGTTTCATGGTGCAGCTGGAGCGGCTGCATTCTCGACAGCGCCGCCACGGTCACGCGCTGTCGGTGCTGATGTTCGATCTTGACTGGTTCAAGCTGGTCAACGACCAGCATGGCCATGCGGTGGGTGATGAGGTGCTCAAGCATGTGACCTTGCTGGTGGGCCAGCGCCTGCGCCGCAGCGACCACCTCGGGCGCCTCGGTGGCGAAGAGTTTGCAGTGCTGTTGCCCGACACCCATCTGGAGGGCGCCATCGCGACGGCCGAGATGCTGTGCAAGAGCGTGGCCATGTACCCTGCCATGACGCTGGCTGGCACGGTGCAGGTCACGATCAGCGTGGGGGTGGCTGAGGTGGATCTGAACGACCCTAACCCGGAAGATGCACTGGCACGCGCCGACCTCGCGCTCTACCAGGCCAAGGCCCAGGGCCGCAACCGGGTGGCTGTATCAACCGCTTCGCATCCTGCTGTGCGGGTGGAGTCATGACCCTGCAACTGCGGTGGCAGCCATGGCTGCCCCGTTGGCTGTGTACGGTGTTGGTTGCGCTGAGCGCGCTGTGGCTGGTTGCTTGCAACCCCACGCCGCCAGCCACGCCTTGGCGCATTGCCGTCAACCCCTGGGTGGGCTATGAGCCCTGGGTGTTTGCTCAGGAAATGGGCACACTGCCCGAGGCCATGCGCGTGGTGGAACTGGCTTCCAACACCGAAACCAAGCGCGCTTTTCGCAACGGGCTCATTGAGGTGGCCGCGCTCACACTGGACGAAGCGCTGCGCCTGGCCGACGAGGGCGAAGCCCTGCACATCGTGGCTGTGCTCAGCGACTCGGCCGGCGCCGACGCCGTGCTGGCCAGGGCCGATGTGGCCGCCCGTCTGGCTGGGCCTCGGTCTGCATCGGCGCCGCCTGCGGGCCCGTGGCCCCTGCGCATTGGACTGGAGCGCACCGCGCTGGGTGAACTCATGTTGGCCCACTGGCTGGACAAGGCCCGCCTCACCCTGGCCGATGTGCAGCCCGTTCACATGGAAGCGGTCGATCACGAAAACGCCCTGGCGGTTCGCGATGTGGACATGCTGGTGACCTTTGAGCCCATCAAAACCCGCCTGGAGCAGCGTGGCGCCGTGAACGTGATGGACACCCGCGAACTGCCCGGCGCGGTGGTCGATGTGCTGGTGGCCCGTCCCGGCCTCGATACCCCCCGGCTGGCGGCATTGCTGCTGGCCTGGGACAACGCCCGCCAGCAATTGACCAGCGCCTCGGGCCCCCCGCCCTGGATGGCGGCGGGTGTGGACTTGACACCAGCCCAATACCGACAAACCCTGGATGGGTTGCGGTTTTTGTCGCTGGCTGACATGCTTCAACGTTTGCAGTCCTCCCAGGCCCAGTCGGGTTCAACCGGTGCACCGCTGGCACTGAACGGGCAAGCCATGAGCGCGGTCTTGCAACGGCTGGGTTTGATTCGCCAGCCACCCGATTGGGCCCGCCTGCTCAATCCCGACGCATTGGCGTTGGCGCTGGCACGGGTGCCTCGGTCGGTCACAGCCCCGACCGACCCCAGGCACCCGTCCGGGGAGCGGCCATGAGCGCCACATCCACCCCACAGGTGGCTGACCAGGGCGCTGCGCCACCCGCACTGCCCTGGATCGTGCGCTGGTTTGCACATTGGCCTTCGCGCTACGCCATACCGTTGATCGTGATTTGCGTGGTGCTGCCGGTGCGGCTGTGGATCGGCGCGCAGAGTTGGGAGTCCGCCCGCCACAACGTGGTGCAGACCGCGCAAGCCGCTTTGCGAGACCGGCTGCATCTGGAGCAAACCCGGCTGGAAAGCCAACTGGGTGCCGAGATTGCTCAAGGCCGGTGGCTGGAGGCGCGCCGACTCGTCAGTGCCTGGGGGTTGTACCCGGGTATTGCCCATGCCTGGTTGGTGGATGCGCAAGGGCAGGTGCAGGCCTCTTTGGCCCGCCGCGATGTGGGCCAGCCGCTGGAAGATGTGCTCCAGACCATGGGAGATTCCACGCTGACTCTCGCCTGGAGTCTGCACCGGGATGGGGCCGAGGACAGCGCTGTGCGCGCCGCCCACACCCACGTTTTGTCGGATGAAAAGACGGTGTTGATGGGGCATGTCAGCATTTATCCGCAGCACCAGTTGTTGGTGCAGGTGGACAGCTCAGACGCCGTGGCGCAGGCCTGGAGCATCGAGCGCACCCGCATGGTGCGCGAGGGCGTGTTTGTGCTGTTGGGGTTGATCTTCGTCACCTGGCTGATTCACCTTACCTGGGTGCGCCGCATGGAGCACCTCAAGGCCACCGCCACGGCCTTGGGCCAGGGCGACTGGCTGGCCCGCACCCGCATGCGGGAGCCGGACGAACTCGGTGGTATTGGCCAGGCGATGGACCACATGGCCGAGGCTTTGCAGCAGCAACACCAGCACCTGTACACCGTGGCCAACGCATCGCCTGTGCTGCTGTGGTCATCCGGACGAGACAAAAGCTGCGATTGGTTCAACGAACGCTGGCTTTCCTTCACCGGGCGCAGCCTGGCACAAGAGCGGGGCCATGGCTGGACCGACGGGGTTCATCCCGACGATATCGACCGTTGCCTGACCGTGTACGGCAACGCGTTTGATGCGCGCCAGCCGTTTTCTGTGGAATACCGGCTGCGCCGCCACGATGGTCCATACCGCTGGATGCTGGACCAGGGCATGCCCCGCGTGGATGCGCAGGGATCTTTTGTGGGTTTTATCGGTTCTTGCCTGGACATCACCGAAACCAAGGTGCTGGAAGCCCAGGTGCTGGCCCAGGCCGACTATTTCCGGGTGCTGGTTGAGGGTGCCAACAGCTTCATCACCATGCACGACACCCAGGGTCACCGGCTGTACGCCAACCCCGCTTACCGCCAGTTGCTGGGCGACGAGCGCAACCAGCCTGGCCGTTTGTCGTGGGACGATGTGCACCCCGATGACCGTACCGCTGTGCGGCTTGTCTTCGACGAGACGGTGCGCACCGGTGTGGGTCAGACGGCGCGTTTTCGGATCATGACGGGGCAGGGCGAGGTGCGCCATTTGTCGTCGCATGGCGGCGTGATCCGCCTGCCCGATGGCCGTGTGAGCCAAGTGGTGGTGGTGTCGCACGACGTCACCGCCCAGGTGCAGGCTGAGGAGCACCTGCTCCAGGTCAACGCCGGGCTGGAGCAGCGTGTGGCCGAGCGCACCGCCGAGTTGCAGGCTGTGAACCAGTCGCTGGAGAGCTTTGTGTATTCCGTCTCGCACGACCTCAAAGCCCCGCTGCGCGGTGTGGATGGCTACAGCCGCCTGCTGGAGCACGATCACCTGGCCCAGCTCGATGGCGATGGACGCTTGTTTTTGAGGCAAATCCGCTCAGGCGTGCGCTGCATGGAGCAGTTGATTGACGATTTGCTGGCCTACTCGCGCATGGAGCGCCGCCACCTGGAACTGCGCCCGCTGTCGCTGGCGGAGCAGATCAGCGATGCGCTGGCGTTCTCGCAGGCGGCCCTGGAGGCCCAGCACTGTGGCGTCAGCACCACGTTGGACGACACCGAGGTGTGGGCCGACGCCACCGGTCTGGCGCTGGTTCTGCGCAATCTGCTGGGCAACGCCATCAAGTTTTCAGCCCAGGCCACGCCGCCGCGCATGGAAGTGGGTTGCCAGGGCGGCAACGGCGTGGCCCGCGTGTGGGTGCGCGACAACGGTGTGGGCTTTGACATGAAGTACCACGACCGTATCTTTGAGATGTTCCAGCGCCTGCACCGCCAGGAAGCATTTCCCGGCACCGGCATTGGGCTGGCGCTGGTCAAAAAAGCGATGGAGCGCATGCACGGTCGGGTGTGGGCCGAGAGCCAGCCCGGCGCGGGTGCCACCTTCTGGCTGGAACTGCCCTTGGCCCATCCTGCCAGCCCTGCCGCTGAACCGGGAGCAGAGCCCATGTCCGGGTCTGCGCCAGCCCAGCCGCTACCCATCTGTTGAACGCGGGTGTCGAGCGTTGCGGGTGGGGTGATAATTTGTCACCCGAGCTCCCGTTGCTGGGCCGTGCCAGCACCCATGAAGTGCACCCCTCTCGACTGCCGTCATGACACTGAAGCACATTCTCTACCTCGAAGATTCCCAGGCCGATGCCGACCTGGCACGCCTCTACCTCCAGCGCAGCCTGCCTGGTGTGGTGCTGAGGCTGGCCCACACCCAGAGGGAAGCGCTGGATCTGTTGCAGCAGGCGGCCAGCGGTCAGCATGAACCGTTTGACTTGCTGCTGACCGATGTGGCCTTGCCCGATGGCTCTGGGCTGGAGGTGCTGCGGGCGGTACGCGATGCCAACTGGCCCGTGGCGGTGGTCATCGTGACAGGCCACGGCGACCCGGAGGCCGCTGTGTCAGCCATCCAGGCCGGCGCCAACGATTACCTGGTGAAGCGGGACGACTACCTCGAAGCCCTGGGCTCCCACCTGCAGGCCGCCTGGGTGCGGTACAAGCAAATGCAGGTGACGATCCGCCACTCTTTGCGGGTGTTGCTGGTCGAGCACAACGCCTTTGGGCTGGATCTGGCCCTGCGCCACATGCAAAAGCACGCGCCGCACATCCACATGACGGCGGTGTCTTCGGCACACCAGGCTTTGAAGCGCCTGCCCATGAACGACCAGCAGCCCTGCGAGTGGGATGTTTTGCTGGTTGATTTCAACATGCCCAGCATGGACGGGCTGGAGCTTCTGGATATGGTGCGCCAGCAGCGCAAGCTCGACCTGCCGGTGGTGCTGGTGACCGACCACGGCAGCGAAGACATGGCTGTGCTGGCCCTGTTGCGCGGGGCCAACCACTATATGGTCAAGCACACCGGGTATCTGTACGCCATGCCCACGGTGCTTGACAGCGTGCACCGCCAGCACCTGCTGGTGCACGAGCGAGCGGCGCTGTGGGCGGCGCAGCAAAAGCTGGACCACCTGTTGGCCGCTGGCGCGGTCATTCTGTTCAGCATGGCCTGGGATGGCGCCAACCTGTCTACCCGCTGGGTCAGCAGCAATATGGAACCCTTGCTGGGCTTCAGCGTAGCGCAGGCCCTCGAACCCGGCTGGTGGGCACAACACGTGCACCCCGACGACCTGGGGGGCATGGCGCCCACCGCCGTCTGGCTGCAACAGCCCCGCCCCTGGGTGCGCGAATACCGGCTTAAGTCCCATTCGGGACGCTGGGAATGGGTGCGCGAAGAACTCAATGTGGACCAGGGTGCCGAAGGCACCTTCAACGAGGTGACGGCCACCTGGGTGTTGGTGACTGCCGACAAGCGCACCCAGCTCATGGAGCATGCCCGCACCGAGCTGCTCTCCAAACTGCTGGCCGGAGCCGATCTGCTGGCTTTGCTGCGCCAGATTGCACTGGCCCTGGAAGCGCTCGACCCCAGCATGCGCGTCTCTATCTTGCTGCGCGATGAGCACACGGGCCGTCTCATGCTGGCGGCTGCGCCCAGCATGCCCGAGTCGGTCAACCGGGCTGTCGATGGCTTGCTGCCCGCCGATGGTGAAGGTGCGTGCGGAACGGCGGCCTTCACCGGCCAACCGGTGTGGGTGAGTGACATCGGGACCCACCCCCTCATGGCCGCCTACCGCACACTGGCCAGCCAAGAAGGACTGCATGCCTGTTGGTCGGTGCCTTTCAAGGGCGGTCATGCCGCCGCACAAGACCAGGTGGGTGGCACCCTGGCGGTGTACTTCGACACCGTGCGCACGCCCACAGCCCCCGAGCAGGCGATGCTGCAAGAGTTTGCCAACCTGGTGGCCCTGGCCGTGCAACGCATCCGTGCCCGCGACGAATTGCAGCGAGCCGCTGCTGTGTTGCAGTCCACCCGCGATGCCGTCGTGGTCACCGACCTGACCCCGGCCATCGTCAGTGTCAACCCCGCGTTCGAGGCCGCTTCGGGTTACACCGCGCAGGAGGTGCTGGGCCAGAACCCGAGCATGCTGTCGTCCGGGCGGCACGATGTGGCGTTTTACCGTGCCCTGTGGGCCAATCTGCTGGCCCACGGCAGTTGGGAGGGCGAGCTGTGGAACCGCCGCAAAAATGGCGAGGTCTATCCCCAGTGGCTCACCATCCACCGCCTCAACAACCCGCAAGGGGAGGCCACCCACTACGTGGGCGTGTCCACCGACCTCACCCGCCTGCGCCGCACCGAGGCCGAGTTGGCCCATCTGACGCACCACGATCTGCTCACCGGCTTGCCCAACCGGCTGCTGGCCTTGTTGCGTCTGGACGAAATGGTCGAACGCTGCACCAAGCATGAGCAGCGTGTCGCGGTGCTGCACCTCGATGTGGTCCGTTTCAAACTCATCAACGACAGCCTGGGCCACCCGGCCGGCGACGATCTGCTGCAGCAGGTGGCGCGGCGGCTGCAGACGGTCATCAGCCCCGACCATCTGCTGGCCCGGCTGGGTGGCGACGATTTTGTGCTGTTGATGGAGGCCGTGAGCAACCCGCGCGAAGCCGCCATGATGGCCCGCCAGCTGACCCAGCAAATGGACGTTCCCTTTGTGCTGGCTGGCGAACATGAGGTGTTTGCCGATCTGAGCGTGGGCATCAGCCTGTACCCCGACGACGCCGACTCCCCCCAGACCCTGATGGCCCATGCCGAGGCGGCCATGTTCCAGGCCAAGCGGCAGGAGCGCCATGCCTTTCGTTTCCACACCCCGGCCCTGACCGACTCCACCCGCCAGCACCTGGCCCTGGAGGCCCGTTTGCACCGTGCGCTGGAGGGCGATGAGATGGTGCTGCATTACCAGCCGCTGGTGGACGCCTCCTCGGGTCGCATCAAGGGCGTGGAAGCGCTGGTGCGCTGGCAGCCACCGGGCCAGGCCTTGGTGCCGCCCAATGAGTTCATTCCGCTGGCCGAAGACTCCGGCCTCATCGTGCCGCTGGGCAACTGGGTGCTGCGCAGGGCGTGCCGCCAGGCGCGGGCATGGCTGGATGCAGGCACACCGCTGGTGGTGGCCGTCAACCTGTCGGGTCGGCAGTTTCAGGCCACCGATGTGGTGGGGCTGGTGGCCCAGGCCCTGACGGAAGCCAATCTGCCGGCCCAATGGCTGGAGCTGGAGCTGACCGAAAGCATCATCATGGACAGCGCCGAACGCTCCATCGTGGCCTTGAAGGCCTTGAAAGCCCTGGGCGTGCGTCTGGCCATTGACGACTTCGGCACCGGCTACTCATCGCTGAGCTACCTCAAGCGCTTTCCACTGGACAAACTCAAGATCGACCAGAGTTTTGTGGCCGGTATGTCCTCCGACGCGAACGACCTCGCCATCGCCACCGCCGTGGTCGCGATGGCCCACAGCCTGGGTCTGGAGGTGCTGGCAGAGGGGGTGGAGACGGCGGTGCAGCTCAACATGCTGCGCTCCCTGGGCTGCGAAACCGTGCAGGGCTACCTGCTGGGCCGCCCCGTGCCCGCCGACCAGTTGCAGCCCGCAGCCATTCTGATGGGTTGAACCTGCGCAGCTGGTCGGCACGGCGCCGGGTGCCGCCGGCCCGTCCTGCCGGCCGCCCGGGTCATGCCGGGGTGGGTGGCGTGAGGTAGCGCTGGGCAAACTCGGCCGCAGGCATGGCCGGGCTGAGCAGGTAGCCCTGACCCAGTTCGCAGCCCAGGTGGTGCAGCAGCCGGCGTTGGGCCTCGTTTTCCACCCCTTCGGCCACCAGGGTGTGGCCCAGCTTGTGGGCCAGGGCAATCATGGCCTCGATCAGCACGCGGCCACTGTCGTCGAGGTGCCGGGGCGGGTCCAGGACCAGGTCGCTGACAAAACTCTGGTCGATTTTGATGACCGTGATCGGCAGCGACTTCAGGTACGACAGGCTGGAGTAGCCGGTGCCGAAATCGTCAATGGCGAGGTCCACACCCAGATCGCGCAGGGCCTGCAGCCGCTCCAGCATGCTGGGGGTGGGTTGCAGCAGGGCGCTTTCGGTCAGTTCAATTTGCACCAGGCTGGCCGGCACCTGGTTGTTCACCAGGGTTGTCTGCAGATCGCTCAGCCAGTGGGGCTGTTGCAGGTCGCTGGCGGTCTGGTTGATGGCCACCGTCCAGTGCGCGGGCCAGCGGCCTCCGGTGTGCCATTCGCCCAATTGCGCCACCATCTGGGCCAGCATCCAGCGGTCAATCAGCGGCAGCAGACCCACTTTTTCGGCGATATGGATGAATTCCGCCGGGCTGGTCAGGCCATGGATGGTGCGTTCCCAGCGCACCAAGGCCTCGGCCCCCACCACCGCCATGTCCGCCAGGTTGAATTTGGGTTGCAGGTACAGCCGCAACTCGCCGTGCTGCACGGCATTGGACAGCTCGGTCTGGATGGCGAACACCCGTGCGCCTTCTTCGCTCATCGCGCGGGTGTACAACTCGGCGCGGTCGCGTCCACCGGTCTTGGCCACGTACATGGCGGTGTCGGCGTTGCGCAGCAACTCGTCGCTGGTGCTGCCGTCTTCGGGGTACATCGCCACACCCACCGAAGCGCGGGGGCGGTAGTCGTGCGTGCCCGACAGGCTCAAAGGCTGTCGCAGGGCTTCCTGCAGTTTGTGTGCCAGATGCAGGGCATCGGTACGCTGGGTCATGGGCAGCAGCATCACAAATTCGTCACCGCCCATGCGCGCCACGGTGTCTTGCGAGCGCACGTTGTCGCGCAGACGCTGGCCGATCGCACACAGCAACTCGTCGCCCACCAGGTGGCCCAGCGAGTCGTTGACCTCCTTGAAATGGTCCAGGTCGGCAAACAGCACGGCAAAGGTCTGGCCTTGGCGCTGCGCCAGGGCCAGCAGCTGGTGCAACCGGTCCATCAGCAGCGCCCGGTTGGGCAAGCCGGTGAGGCTGTCGAAATGCGACAGGCGCTGCACCGCGGTTTCAGCCGCCTTGAGCTGGGAAATGTCGGTTTGCACCGCCACATAGCCGTTGAGTTCCCCCGTGGGGCTGCGCAGCGCACTGATGCTGCAATGCACGGTGTACAGCGAGCCGCTGGCGTGGCGGTTGATCAGTTCCCCCTGCCAATGGCCGTGTTCGCCCAGCGCAGCCCACATCGCCTGGTACACGGCAGCCACCACCCGGCTGGAGCGCAGCAGGCTGGGTTTGTGCCCCAGCACCGCTGCCGACGAGAAGCCCGACATTTTTTCGAATCCGGCGTTGACGCGCACGATGCGCCCAGCCACATCGGTGACGATGATGGCTTCCGCCGCAAACAGGAACACGTTTTCGCTGAGCAGTTGCGTTTGCTGAGCGGCCCGCTCGGCGGAGATGTCGCGCGAGATGCCACCCACACCCAGAACGTGGCCTTGCGCATCGCGCAAAGGAAATTTGCTCGTCATGTACACCTGCACCGGGCTGCCGGGTGGGCCGTGCAATTCTTCGTAGGTGTTCAGCGGTTGGCCCGTGCGCAGCACCTGCTGGTCGGTGGCGTCTTGGACGATGGCATCGCGCAGCGGCATCACCGCTTCACGGTGCGTGCCCAGGGCTTGGTCCGGGCGGATCTTGAGCCGCTCCAGCACCGTGCGGTTGGCCAGCATCAGACCGCCTTGAAGGTCGGTGGCATAAATCAGGTCGTGGCTGCTGTCGAGCAAAGCCTGGTACAGGTGGCGGTCTTGTTCGCGTTGCTTTTCAGGCGTGCGGTCCACCAGCAGCACCAGAAAACGGGTATCGCTGTGGTAGGCCAGTGGCAGGCTGAACAGGTGCAGGTCAATGTGGTGCAACTCACCATCGTGGGTGGTCAGCGTCAGGTCGTGCAGGCACTGGGCCTGTTGGCGCGGCCCGGCCCTCAGTGCTTTCAGCAACTGATTTTTGCCAGCCTGCGGCAGGGCGTGCAGCAAGGCCGTGGCGTGGGGCGTGTTCCGCTGGGTACGCTTCACCTCTGGCGCCAGCCCCAGCCACACGCGCGCGCTTTGGTTGGACTCGTACAAAAAAGCATGCTGATCCATCACCAGGGCGGGTTGGGGCATGTGCTCAAACAGCAACTGGTAACGGCTGCTCGCCAGTTCGGCTTTGAACTGGGTCTGGCGCAACTCTTCGTTCTGGATTTCCAGCTCAATCTGGTGCGCACGCAGCTCTTCGTGGAGTTGCTGCGCGTCCTGTGTGTCGGGGTCTGGTGGGGCGCTGGCGCCCAGTTGCTGGAGTCTGGCCAGAGCCTGTTGGCGCAGGTCCGGCGGTGCTGCGGTGCTGGGTGCCGTGGCTTCTGTGGCGCGTTGGCTGCCGACCGAGGGGGGCTTGGGTTTGTGTGTCGTCATGGGTGCAACGGTCACAGGGGGTCAGCGGTCGAGGTCGGGTGCCAGGCGGTGATATCGATGTGGCTGACGACCGCACCGGGCCGGTCGGGCTGGTGTGGTTGCTGCAGCGGCGTGGCGTGCATCACAAACCAGCGCGGCTCGGTGGTGCTGTTGCAGGGGTATTCCATGCTGAAGTTCGTGCTCGCGCCCGACAGCACCGCCCTCAACCCCGCAGCCGCCCGCTGGGCGTAGTCGGCATCCGGGCCTGTGGCCTGCTCGCAAATGCGCAGGTAATGGCTACCCACGGCGGTGTTGGTGGGTGTGAGCACGCTGTTGTCGGCGGTGAACCCGTTCCAGGCGCGGTTGGTCATGGTGATCACGCCCTGGTGGTCCAGCACCGCAATGTGGGCGGTCATGGCGTCCAGAATGGTTTGCAACAGGTTGAGCTTGTGGACCGTGCTCATGTCCATGAAGCTCACCACCACGCCGTGCGACGACGACGATGGAATGCGGTAGGGCAGCATTTTGACCATGTAGTACCGCTGCTCGGGGCCGCGCACTTCTTTCTCGCTGGGCTGGCTGCGCAGCAGGGCGCTGCGCAGGTCGGCCATGAAGTCGGGGTAGTCCAGCGAGTGGGTCAGGTCCTCCAGTGGGCGGCCAATGTCGGTGATGCGCAACCTGAAAATTTGCGCCGCATCGGGGCTGAAGCGGGTGAGTTGCAGGTGCTCATCCACAAACACCGTGCCCGACGACACCACGCGGGCCAGGTTGTCCAGGTCGGCGTTCACGCGGTTGAGAATGTCGATTTTTTCCTGGTACTCCGCATTGACGGTGTTGAGCTCCTCGTTCACCGATTGCAACTCTTCGTTGGAGCTTTGCAGTTCCTCGTTGGAGGCCATCATTTCTTCGTTGGTGGCCTGCAGCTCCTCGTTCGAGGTTTCCAGCTCTTCAATGGTCGCTTGCAGGCTCTCCCGGGTGGCCGCCAGTTCGTGCTCCAGCACCTCCAGCCGCTCCGAGGTTTCAGAGCCAATGTCCACCGGCGTGGGCCTGTCGGTGCGTTCCAGGCTGTTGACGGGCTCAAAGGTCAGCACGGTCAGGCGCTCACCGTCCACTTCGCCCACCGGCCAGGCGCTCAGGCGCAGCGGCATCTTGACCGGCTCCTGGTCGGTGTGTGTCGGACCTTGTGGCAGGGTGAGCCGGACCACATCCGATGTCACGCTGGTGTTTTCGCGCGCACTTTTGAACAGCAGCGCCGCGGCCACCGGAATGAGGGCGTCGGGCAAGATGCGGTTGATGTCCAGGCTGGGCTGGCCTTCGCGGATGCGCAGAAACGCATGCACCTCGCCATAGGAGTGCACCAGTTGGTGGCTGCTGTTGACCAAAATGGCCACCGGCGGGGCAAACGCTTTGAGCAAGGTGGCGTAACCCCGGTCAACCGCTCCACCGCCCAGGCGCGCAGGGCTGTTGCTGACCGAGGGGCGGCGCGCCAGCGCCAGGGCCGACACATTGCTGGCGGTGCCCCGCGATAGGTCCATCGGCAGCGAGCTGGGCCGCAGCACCTGCCAGATTTTGTGGCGCATGGACAGGGTCTGAAAATCCATCTGCAAGTCGCCCAGCGACTCGCTGGAGCCCAGGAACAGGTAGCCCTTGGGGCTGAGGGCGTACTGCATGCGGCGCAAGGCCCGGTCTTGCGCGGTGTTCTTGAAGTAAATGAGTGCGTTGCGGCACACCACCAGATCCATCTTGGTGAAGGGCGGGTCGCTCAGCAGGTTGTGGCGGGCAAACACGATGCATTGGCGCAGCTCGTTTTTGACCACAAAGCTGTTGCCTTTCTTGACGAAAAACCGCTCCAGCTGCTGGGGCGGCACTTCGGCCACGATGGACTCGGGGTACACACCCGCCCCGGCGGTCTCAATGTTGAGCTGCTCCACATCGGTGGCAAAAATTTTCAGCGCGGGCCAGCGTTTCACCTGATCAAACGCCTCCAGAAACAACATGGCAATCGAGTAAGCCTCTTCGCCCGTGGACACGGCGGCACACCACACCCGGATGGTCTGCCCGGCTTCCTTGCCCGCCACGATGGGATCGACCACCTGGCGCATCAGCGCATCGAACGATTCGGTGTCGCGAAAAAACCGGGTCACCGGGATCAGCAGCTCGCGGCGCAGGGTCAGCACCTCGGCACGGTCCTGGTTCAGCAGGGCCAGATACGCCTCCAGGCTGCTCACTTGCCGCACGGCCATGCGGCGTTCAATGCGGCGCATCACCGTGCCGAGCTTGTATTCCTCAAAGTTGATGCCGCCGAGCTGCAGCAGCAGGTGCAAGATGCCCGAGAGGGCCGCCTCCGGCCCCACCGCCAGTGCCTGCCCGAGCGGGTGGTAGGTGGTGTCGCTCAGGGGCGGCGGTTGGTTGGTGATGTGGGCCACGATGCGTTGCGCCATGGCTTCCACAGGGAGGATGGCATCCACCAGGCCGGTGGCAATCACACTGCGCGGCATGCCGTCGAACTTGGCGTTTTCGGGATCTTGCGCCAGCAGAAAACCGCCGGCTTCGTTGATGGCTCCGGCCCCGCGTGTGCCGTCCGACCCGGTGCCCGACAGCACCACGCCCACGGCGTGGTCGCCGTGGTGGGTCGCCAGCGACTGAAAAAACACGTCAATGGGCAGCGTGAGCGTGCGCGGGTTCTTCGGCGTCAGGCGCAGCAGCCGCCCGTCCATGTGCATGATGGAGCCGGGTGGAATCAGGAACACCTGGTTGGGGGCAATCGGCAGGTTTTCTTCCACCACCACCACCGGCATGCGGGTGTGGCGGGCCAGCAGGCTGGCCATCATGCTTTTGTGGTCTGGCGAGAGGTGTTGTATGACCACAAAGGCCGCGCCCGAGTCGGCCGGCAGGCTGGCGAACAGTTTTTCCAGCGCATCCAGGCCACCGGCCGATGCGCCAATGGCCACCACATGCAGCGGCTTGTCTGGGTGTTCTTGCGACGCCGTGTCTGGCATGTCCCGGTTGTCACCCCAGCGAAAGGGGTTGTCGGGTGTGCTGAGGCTGGGCGTGGTGGGGCGTGTGGACATGGGGCGCTCTGACAGGGGAGTGTTTGCTCGGGGCCATCGCTGACTTTAACGGCACGGCCGCCTGGCATCCAGTACCCCACCGCAAGCGGCTGGACAAGTGGCTGGATGTGCGGGACGTGTCTTGCCGGGGTCGGCACCCTGCGCTGACACGGTGGCGTGTTCAACGCGTGCCATACTTGTTGAATTTGTGCGGTTAAATTCCGTAATCTGCCCACGCCTACCATCAAAAAGGCCACCAACGCTTGATCCGATTCAGAAACGTGTTGTTGCAACAGCCCATTCTCCCGCATCCGCTTGTGCGCTGGGTTCAGGCCAAGCCTGCCATCCAACCGCCGTCTGCGTTCGCCGTTCACCGCCAGTCCGTTGGTGGTTTTCACGCAGCCGTCCGTTGCCTGCGCGCCTGACTTCGAGAGCCCACCTTGTCCTCCCTCTATCTTGAACATTTCCGCTTGAGCGAACCGCCGTTTGGCCTCACGCCCAACGGCAGGTTTTTTTTCGAAGGCTCTACCCGCAGAGCCATTCTGGAGGCCTTGCAGCACGCCGTGCTGGACGACGACGGCATCATCGTGGTGGTGGGTGAGGTCGGCAGTGGCAAAACCATGCTGTGCCGTGTGCTGGCCGACCGCCTGCCTCGCGACAAGGTGGAGCTGGTCTACCTGGCCAACCCGTCTTTTGGGCCGGGTGAAATTCTGTACTCGCTGCTGGCCGACTGGGGCTTGCAGGCGCCCGCTGGCAAGCCGCCGCTGCTCGTCATTCAAGAAGCCCTGATGCAGCGCCATGCCCAGGGCATGCATGTGGTGGTGCTGATTGACGAGGCGCAGGCCATGTCGCCCGAGTCGCTGGATGAAATCAAGCTGCTGTCCAACCTGGAAACCGCCCAGCGCAAGCTGCTGCAAATCGTGTTGTTTGGCCAGCCCGAACTGGACCAGTTGCTGGCGCTGCCCCGGCTGCGCCAGGTACGCGACCGGGTGGTTCACCGCTTTGACCTCACACCGCTCAATGACGACGATGCCTGTGCCTACGTGTACCACCGCCTGCGCCGGGCCGGCTGGCAGGGCGGGGCGCTGTTTGAGTCCAAGGCCTTGCTGCAACTGGTCAAGGCTTCGCATGGACGTGCCCGGGCCATCCATTTGCTGGCCGACAAAGCTTTGCTGGCCGCCTTTGCCCAGGGCGCACAGCAGGTGAACGCCAGCCATGTGCAGCGGGCCATTGCCGATTTCAAGATGCTCGCGACCCCTGAACGGGCGGTGGTGGGGCGCCGCGGCGCGGCGCCGCGCTGGAGTGGCCACACCATCTTGTTGGCCGTGGCGGGGGTGGGGGCGCTGTTGGTGCTGGGCATGGGATTGGGCTACGTCCTGAGCCGGGCCCAGCGGCCCAACCCGGTGGCGCTGATGTCACAGCCCCTGGCCCGTCCCTCTGTGCCGGCCGTTGCCGCACCTGCACCCGCCGTGACCGCAGCCGTGACGCCTGCCACCGTCCCCACATCCGCCGGTGCGGCCCCAGCGCCTGATGCGCTCGCTGCGCCCGCGCCCAGTCCGGCGCCGGTGGATGCATCGGATCCTCCGGCCGTTGCCACGCCCACCGTGGCCGTTGCTGCTTCTGCCCCGCCCGCGGCCCCAGCGGCTCCCGCCGTGGTTTCGGAACCGCCCGCCGGTGTTTCGGCGTCTGAAGGGCTGGCCAGCCGTTATGCGCTGCTGCCAGCGCCCCTGCGCGACGTTGTGCTGCGCACCCGCGAGGTGTTTGACAACACGGCTGAGACGGGTTGGACGGTTCAGATCGGCATCGCCAGCGATGTGCCTGCTGCCATGCGTCTGGTGAACGGCCTGAAAACCCAGGCCCCCGTGTGGGTGCACGACCGCCAGTACGCCAACCAGCAGGCCCCCACCTGGGCCGTGTATGTGGGGCTTTATGCTTCGCGCGATGAGGCCGCGCAGGCTGTGCCACAGTTGGTCAGTGCTGTAGCCAAAGCCGGGCGCCCCATGGTACGCAGCTTGCAACGCATCCGAACCGAAACCTATCCAGAGCGTGCTCCGTCATGACCCATTGCCA
>Ga0209066_10002524_pt1 | contig 22157 bp, 18 predicted proteins | sample All_14_2_FD_187198 | JGI IMG/M metagenome (GOLD analysis project Ga0209066, IMG submission 187198) | Freshwater microbial communities in response to fracking from Pennsylvania, USA - Allegheny Zone_MetaG_DW_15 (SPAdes) (version 2) ... | reverse complement strand
GGTCGAGCGCACGGGCGAGAGCGTCATCCCCGTGCTCCCCGTCGCCGACACGATCAAGCGCCTCGACGGGGTCATCGTGCTCGACACCGTCGACCGATCCGAGCTCGGCGCCGTGCAGACGCCGCAGGGCTTCCCGCGCGAGGTCCTCGACGCCGCGTACGCCGCCGCCGTCGACCGGCACACCGACGACGCGGGGCTCGTCGCCGCCGCCGGCGGCGCGGTGCGCACGATCGAGGGCAGCGAGGACGCCTTCAAGATCACGACGCCGTGGGATCTGCGTCGCGCCGAGCAGCTGCGCCACCGCGGCAGGCTCCCCGAGCTGCGCACCGGCATCGGTGTCGACGTCCACGCGTTCGACGAGTCGATGCCGCTCTGGCTCGGCGGGGTGTACTGGCCCGCCGTCCCCGGGCTCGCCGGCCACAGCGACGGGGACGCGATCTGCCACGCCATCTGCGACGCGCTGCTCTCGGCCGCGGGGCTCGGCGACATCGGCGGCCGCTTCGGCACCGCCGACCCGCGGTTCCTCGACGCGCACGGCGACGTCTTCCTCACGGAGACCGTCGCGGTCGTAGTCGGCGACGGCTGGCGCATCCAGAACGTCGGCGTGCAGGTCATCGCGAACGAGCCGAGGATCGGCCCGCGGCGCCTCGAGGTCGAGCAGGTGCTCACGGCGCTCGTCGGCGCGCCGGTGAGCGTCGCGGGCACCACGAGCGACCACCTCGGCTTCACCGGCCGCGGCGAGGGGCTCACCGCGATCGCGACCGCGCTCATCGCGCGCTGATCGCGCCCTCGTCGCCGTCGACTCGAACCGACGCCGTCCAGGGCGCGGTCGGTAGGCTTCCATGGTGACCGTCCGCCTCTACGACACGCGCCTGCGCGAGATCGTCGACCTCGCGCCCCGCGAGCCGGGGCGCGTCGGCATCTACGTCTGCGGCCCGACGGTGCAGTCCTCGCCCCACGTGGGGCACCTGCGCTCGGCCCTCGTCTACGACCTGTGGCGTCGCTGGCTCGTCCATCGCGGGCACGACGTGACGCTCGTGCGCAACGTCACCGACATCGACGACAAGATCCTGGACGCGGCCGTCGCCGCCGACGACGCCGAGCGGTGGTGGGCGCTCGCGTACCGGGTCGAGCTCGAGTTCACGGCCGCCTATGCCGCGATCGGGGTGCTCCCGCCGACGTACGAGCCGAGGGCGACCGCGAGCATCGGCCAGATGCAGGAGCTCATCGCGCTGCTCATCGAGCGCGGCCACGCGTACGCGGCGCCCGACGGCTCCGGCGACGTCTACTTCGACACCGCCTCCTGGCCCGCCTACGGCGAGCTCACCCGCCAGCGCCCGGACGACATGGAGGCCGCGCAGGACGCCGACCCCCGCGGCAAGCGCGACCCGCGCGACTTCGCGCTCTGGAAGGGGCGCAAGGACGGCGAGCCGGCGTCCGCCTCGTGGCCGTCGCCGTGGGGCGCCGGCCGTCCCGGCTGGCACATCGAGTGCTCCGCGATGTCGAGGCGCTACCTCGGCGACGCCTTCGACATCCACGGCGGCGGGCTCGACCTGCGCTTCCCGCACCACGAGAACGAGCTCGCGCAGTCCGCCGCCGCCGGGTTCGGCTTCGCCCGCCACTGGCTGCACAACGGCCTCGTCACCGTCGACGGGCAGAAGATGTCGAAGTCGCTCGGCAACTCGGTGTTCGCCGCCGACCTCCTCGCCTCGGCGCGGCCCGTCGTCGTGCGCTACCTGCTCGCCGCCGCGCACTACCGCTCCACCATCGACCTGCACGACGGGTCGGTCGTCGAGGCCGCGGCCGCGTTCGAGCGGATCGAGGCATTCCTCGTGCGCGCCGCGCGCGCGGTCGAGGCCGCGGACGCCGCCGCCCCGTCGGTCGGGGCGATCCCGCCGGCCTTCGCCGCCGCGATGGACGAGGACCTCGGCGTGCCGCAGGCGCTCGCCGTGCTGCACGAGACCGTCCGGGCGGGCAACGCCGCGCTCGACGCCGGCGAGACGGCCGCGGCCGAGGCCGCAAGGACGGCCGTGCTCGCCATGCTCGGCGTGCTCGGCCTCGACCCGACGGATCCCGCCTGGACCGACTCGGCCCGCGGGCGCGGTGACGCACAGGAGGCCGCGGCGCTCGGCGCCCTCGTCGAGGCGCTCATCGAGCAGCGCGCCGCGGCGCGCGCGGCGAAGGATTGGGCGGCCGCCGACGCGGTGCGCGACGCGCTCGCGGCCGCCGGCGTCGTCCTCGAGGACGGCGCGGAGCGAACGCATTGGACCGTGCAGCGATGAGCCGCGCGGCGAACGGAGGACGGCGATGAAGGGTTCCAACCCGAACGCGAAGGGGCGGCCAGGGGCCGTCCGCAAGGGATCGCGCGGCAAGCAGGTGGGCTCGGGAGGCCAGGGTCGTCAGGCCCTCGAGGGCAAGGGGCCGACCCCGAAGGCCGAGGACCGGCCATACCACCCGGCAGGCAAGCGCAAGGCGGCGGCCGAGCGATACGCCGCGAAGAACCCGAGGGCCGCGGCGAGCGGTCGCGGCGGCGCCAGTGGCAGCGGCGGTGGCAGCGGCGCACCGCGGCCGAGCCGGGCGAAGTCGAGCGACGTCGAGCTCATCACGGGGCGCAACTCCGTGCTCGAGGCGCTGCGCGCGCGCATCCCGGCGACGAGCCTCACCCTCGCCGCGAAGATCGAGTTCGACGATCGCGTGCGCGAGATCCTCCACCTCGCGAACGGCCGGGGCATCCCGATCGTCGAGGTCATGCGGCCGGAGCTCGACCGCCTCTCCGGGCCGGACGGCGTGCACCAGGGCGTCGCGCTCACCGTGCCGCCGTACGAGTACGCGCATCCGCTCGACCTCCTCGACCGGGTCGAGCGCACCGGCCAGACCCCGCTGTTCGTCGTCCTCGACGGGGTGACCGATCCTCGGAACCTCGGCGCGATCATCCGGTCGACCGCCGCCTTCGGCGGGCACGGCGTCATCGTGCCCCAGCGCCGGTCGGTCGGGATGACGGCGGCCGCCTGGAAGACCTCGGCGGGCGCCGCGGCGCGCACCCCGGTGGCGATGGCCGGCAACCTCACCCAGCTGCTCAAGGACCTCAAGGCGCGCGGCGTGTTCGTGCTCGGTCTCGACGGCGGCGGCGACGTCGCGCTGCCCGAGCTGCAGCTCGGCGCCGAGCCGCTCGCGATCGTCGTCGGCAGCGAGGGCAAGGGCCTCTCCCGGCTCGTGACCGAGACGTGCGACGCGATCGTGTCGATCCCGATCTCGGCCGCGACGGAGTCGCTCAACGCCGGGATCGCCGCGAGCGTCGCGCTCTACCAGGTCGCGGTCGCGAGGGCCGCCCGCTGACGATGGCCGCGCCGCAGGGGGCCGGCCGCTCGCGCGGCGCCGGGGCGATCGCGATCCTCCGCGCCGCACCGGCGACGTGGGGGCTGCTCGCGGTGCTCCTCGGCGTCGGCGTCGCCACCCAGGGGCTCTGGGTCCCCGCCGAGACGCAGCCGTGGTTCGCGTCCGTCGCCTACGGGCTGCCATCATTCGAGGCCGGCCGCTGGTGGACGCCGTTCACCGGCACGTTCGTCGTCGTGACGCCGCTCGTCTTCGTCCCGACGGTCCTCGGCCTCGTCGGGATGGCCTGGGCGGAGCACCGAAGGGGCACCAGGTTCGTGCTCGCGTGGTTCGCCTTCGGGCAGCTCGCGGCGATCGTCGGGACCTCGCTCTTCCTCCTCGTCGCGCGGATCCCGGACTGGGCGTGGGCCCGCGAGCTCGCCGGCCAGCTCGACGCGGGGCCGTCAGGCGGCACGATGGCGCTGCTCGCGATCGCCGCCGGCCTGCTCCCGGCCCCGTGGCGTCAGCGGGCCTGGATCGCCGTCTTCGGCTACGCCGCGGTGAGCGTGCTCTTCCTCGGGGGGCTCTCCGACCTGCTCCACGCCGTCGCGATCGTGATCGTGCTCGTCGTCGACCGCTCGTTCCGCATCCAGCGCACGACCGTCCACGAGCAGCGGGTGCTCATCGTCGCGGCGCTCGTCGCGCTCGGCGCGATCGAGCTCATCGCGCTCGTCGCGCCAACGAGCGGGCCGTTCGGGACGACCTCCTCGCTCGAGGGCTCGGCGTTCGACGTGCTCACCGACGTCGCCGTCATCGCCGTCGTCGGGTTCGGGCTGCTTCGCGGGCGGCGGTGGGCGTGGGTCGTCGGCGTCGTGCTCTCGGCCGTGAACGTGCTCACGGCGAGCGCGCTGCTCGTCGTCGTCATCGCCATCCTCGAGGCGGGCGAGATCGAGGAGCTCGAGGGCGTCGTCGGCGACGTCGACACCTCGATCGCCGCCGGCGTGCTCTGGCTCGCGTTCCTCGTCCTCCTCGTGATCGCGCGGCGGGCGTTCCGGGCGCGGCCACGACGCGGCCTCGGTGGCGAGCGCGACCTCGACCGGGCCGATGTGCGCACGGCGATCCGGCAGTTCGGCGGCGGCACCCTCTCGTGGATGACGACGTGGGACGGCATGGACGCGCTCCGCGCCGCCGGCAGCGTCGTGGCGTTCCAGACCCACGTCGGCGTCGCGATCGCGCTCGGCGACCCGATCGGCCCGGCGGCGGATCGCGCGGCCGCGCTCGGCGACTTCGCCGATCGGGCCGAGCGGCAGGGTCTGGTGCCGTGCGTGTTCGGCGCCGACGAGGCGAGTCGCGCCGCCGCGCCGGCGAGCTGGCGATCCGTCGTCGTCGCCGACGACACCATCGTCGACCTGCCGGGGCTGGAGTTCGCCGGCAAGGCGTGGGCGAGCGTTCGCCAGTCGTTCAGCCGTGCCGACCGCGAGGGCGTCGAGTTCCGGATGACGACGTGGGCCGCCGAGCCGTGGTCGGTCCGGCAGCAGCTGCGCGCGATCTCCGAGTCCTGGGTCGACGACAAGGACCTGCCGGAGATGCGCTTCATCCTCGGGACGCTCGCCGAGGCCGAGGACCGCGACGTGCGGATCGCGATCGCGGTCGCCGCCGACGGCACCGTCGACGGCTTCCTCAGCTGGCTGCCGATCTTCGGGCCCGGCGGCGTCGTCCGCGGCTACACCCTCGACCTCATGCGCCGTCGCGACGGCGGGCTGCCGGTCGTGATGGAGTTCCTCATCGGGTCGTCGGCCCGCCGTTTCGCTGAGCAGGGGGCCGAGATCCTCTCCCTCTCCGGCGCGCCGCTGGCCCACGAGGCGGCGCCAGCCGACGGTCCGGTCGCGGCCCTGCTCGCCCGGCTCTCGGCGGCCCTCGAGCCGGTCTACGGGTTCCACTCCCTCCACCGGTTCAAGCAGAAGTTCAACCCGCGGCACGAGCCGCTGCACCTGCTCTATCGGGACGAGGGCGACCTCCCGCGCATCGCGGCGGGCCTCACCCGCGCGTTCCTGCCGGACGCGACGGCCGGGCAGTTCGCCGCGGCGGGGCTCGACCTCGTCCGCTCCCGCTGACCCGGCCGCGCTGACCCGCCCGCGCTGGCAGGCTCGCCGCGCCCCGGCCAGCGGCGCCCGGCCCCTGGTGGCGTCCCCTCGGCGACGCGCGGGGCGACGGTCGGGCTCAGACCTTGTCGCGCCAGTCCTCCTCGGGCTCGTCGGCGACGACGTGCACGGGGATCGTGATGGTCTCGGTGAGCGGGCCGACGACGGTCGCCTCGTCGCGCCGGTGCCGCAGCACGGTGTCGACGTAGCTCTGCACCGCCTCGGCGAGCGGCACGTCGCGCCGTTCGTTCTCGGAGAGGTACCACCGGTGCTCGAGCAGCTGGTGGAAGATCTCGGCCGGCTCGAGCTTGCCGCGGAGGTCGCGCGGGATCGCGCGGATCACCGGCTCGAAGACCCGCTGCGTCCACTCGTGCGCGAGCACCTCCTCGTCGGCGTCGCCGTGGCCGAACTTGGCCCGGTAGGCGTCGAGATCGTTGAGCAGGCGTCTGGCCTGGTTCTCCTCAGCGTCGAGTCCGGTGAGTCGCAGGAGCCGGCGCGAGTGATGGCCGGCGTCGACGACCTTCGGCTGGATGCGGACGGTCGTGCCGCCGTCGACGGTGCGGATCCCGAGCTCCTCGATGTCGAACCCGAGCTCGTTGAGCCGCTCGACGCGGCGGCTGATGCGCCAGCGCTCCGACTGGTCGAACTCCTCGAGCCCGGTGAGCTCGAGCCAGAGGGAGCGGTACTTGCTCACGATCCGCTCGCTCACGACGATCGGGTCGATGTCGTCGTCGAGCCGGTCGCCCGCCTGCAGGTCGAACAGCTCGCCGGCGATGTTGATCCTGGCGATCTCGAGGTCGTGCTCGCGCTGCCCGTCGGTGAGCCGGTCGACGAGCTGCCCCGTCTCGGCGTCGACGAGATAGGCGGCGAATGCGCCGGCGTCGCGCCGGAAGAGCGTGTTCGAGAGCGACACGTCACCCCAGAAGAAGCCGACCATGTGCAGTCGCACGAGGAGCACGGCGAGCGCGTCGACGAGCCGCTTCGCGGTGTCGGGGCGCAGGCGTTGCGAGTAGACCGCACGGTAGGGCAGCGAGAATCGCAGGTGCCTGGTCACGAGCACCGGGTCGAGCGGGAGGCCGTGCTCGCCGGTGCGGTTCGTGATGACCGCGACCGGCTCGACGCACGGCACGTCGAGGCGTTCGAGCGCGCGGAGCATCTCGTACTCCCGGGTGGCCATCTCGGCCGTCGTCTCCTTGATCGCCACGACGTAGTCCGAGAGGTGCACGAGCCGCACGACGTGGCGCGAGATGCCCTTGGGCAGCGCGGCGATCGTCTCCTCGGGCCAGAGCTCGAGCGGGAGGTCCCACGGGAGGTCGAGCAGCGCCGGATCGACGGTGGCGGCGGTGATGGTGACGGCGCCGGTCATGGGGCAAGGCTAGTGCCGCGCCGGCGGCGGCGGGTCGCCGATCGTCCCGCCGCGCGCCGGTGCGCCTGCCGGCGCCGCCGCCTCACTTCTTGTACTGGTAGGGGTTGTAGAGCACCTCGGCCTCGGGGATCTCGGGGTGCTGCCCGGCGATCCAGTCGTCGCCGACCTCGCGCTCGAGGTAGGCGACGGTGTCCTCGAGCTTGGCCTTGACCCCGGGCAGGTCGCCGGCGACGAGCTTGCCATCGTGCTTGACGACCTCGCCGCCGACGAGGACCGTGTGGACGTCGCCGCGCTGCGCCTGGTAGACGACCTGGCCCCACGGGTTGATGAGCGGCGCCCACGTGGGGGAATCCTCGTTCTTCAGCAGGACGACGTCGCCGAGCTTGCCGACCTCGAGCGATCCGATGCGGTCCTCGGCGCCGATGGCGTGCGCGCCGCCGCGCGTCGCCATGTGGACGACCTCCTCGGCGCGGAGCTTGACGTGGGTCACCGTCTCCGCCGGCTCGAGCAGGTGCGCGTGGTAGTGCTCGAGCGCGCGGTCGGCGTTCACCGTCGCGCGCATCGCCGAGAAGAGGTCGGCGCTGAACCAGACGCTCGTGTCGACCGAGAGCGACGTCGGGATGCCGTACCTGCGCAGGTGGTGGATGGGCGGATAGCCCTGGCCGCAGGTGTCCTCGGACTCGGTGGCGAGCGAGACGTTCCCGCCAGTCGCCGCGATCTTCTGGTACGACTCGGCCGAGAGCGTGGCGGCGTGGACGTAGGTGAAGCCCTCCTCCATGACGCCCGCGGCGTACGCGTTCCTGATGCCCCAGTCGTTCGTGGCACCCCACACGCCGGCGTGGGTCGTCACGCGCAGCCCGAGCTCCTTCGCCACGCGGTACGCGGCGAGCTCGGGGAAGTCCTCGTCCTGGTTCGGCACGTCGAAGGCGATCTGCGTGCCGAAGAGCCGCGCGTCGTCGCGCGCGCTGACGAGCAGCGCCTGGACGGCGGGGTCGGCCGTCCACTCCCACGGGGACTGATGGATGTTGCCGTAGGCGAACACGAACCGCCCTGGCGAGGTCGCGAGGGCCTCGACGGCCGCCTCGGCGTGCTCGATCGTGCGCAGCCCGTGCGACCAGTCGACGCTCGTGGTGACGCCGGACTCGATCGCGTCGAGCGCCGAGATGAGGTTGCCGGCGGCGTAGTCCTGCGGCCGGAACTTCGCCCCGTGCTGCAGGTAGTACCAGACGAAGTACTGCGTGAGCGTCCAGTCGGCGCCGTATCCGCGCATCGCGGTCTGCCACATGTGCCGGTGCGTGTCGACCATGCCGGGCATGACGATGCCGCCGCTCGCGTCGATCTCGAAGGTGCCGTCCGGCACGGCGAGGTCGACGCCGACCGCGGCGACGCGCCCATCGACGACGAGCACGTCGCCGGAGGGCAGCACCGTGTGGACGTCGTCCATGGTCAGGACGATGCCCTTCCTGAAGACGACGGGCTGGCCTGGAGCGGGTGCGGGGGATGCGGCCATTCGATGATCTCCTTTGATCGGTTGACGTCGGGCGCCCGGCGCCCGGGGGCGGCCACGCGACGATCGCGACACTGCGATCGCTTGGCCGAGCCCGTGGGCACTAGCATGACCCAATCGGTTGCAGACCGGAAGCACCAGGGAGCCGCGCATGCCTCATCGCACCACGATCGACGATGTCGCCCGGCTCGCCAACGTCCACAAGGCGACCGTCTCGCGGGCGCTGAACGCCCAGACGCAGCACCAGGTCAGCCGGGACACCGTCGACCGGATCCGCGCGGCCGCCGAGCAGCTCGGCTACGTGCCGAACATCATGGCGCGCGGCCTGCGCACGCGCAGCTCGATGACGATCGGCGTGGTCATCCCGGATCTCACCAACCCCTTCTTCCCGCCCATCGTGCGCGGCATCGAGAACTTCCTCGCGCCGCGGGGATACACCGCGCTGCTCGCAAACACCGACGGGCATCCCGCCGCCGAGCGGTCGGCGCTCGCGTCGCTGCTCGAGCGGCGCGTCGACGGGCTCATCGTCGCCTCGGGGCAGCGCGACGAGACGGCGCTCGCCGACGCGCGCGAGTCCGGGGTGCTCGCGATCATGGTGAACCGGGATGCGGGCTCCGTGCCATACCCGCTCGTCACGGGCAATGACGCGAGCGGGATCGCCGCGGCCGTCGCACATCTCGTCGAGCTCGGGCATCGCGACTTGCTCCACATCGCCGGGCCGGCGAACTTCTCGACGAGCACCGCCCGGCGTGCGGCGTTCGAGGCCGCGTGCCGCTCGCATCGCGGGGTGCGCTGCCGCGTCGTCGGGGCCGCGGCGCTCTCGGTGGAGGCCGGGCGTCTGGCGGCCGACGAGATCCTCGCCGAGCGCCGGGGCCGACCGACGGGGATCATCGCGGGCAACGACCTCATCGCGCTCGGCGTGCTGCGCTCGCTTCGCGCGCACGGCCTCGACTGCCCTGGCGACATCTCGCTCGTGGGCTTCAACGACATGGCCTTCGCCGAGGACTTCGCCCCGCCGCTGACGACGGTCCGCGTGCCGACCCTCGACATGGGGACCGAGGCGGCGCGACTGCTGCTCGCGGCGATCGCGACCGGCACGCAGGAGCCGGTGACGGTGACGCTCCCGGTCTCGCTCATCGTCCGCGGGTCGACCGGTCCGGTGCCGGACGACGCCCACCGAAGCGTCACTTGACAAGACCGTGCTGTTGGACTTGACTCAAGTTCAGTAGCACTGAACACCACGACGTTCCTCGCCGATGACGGCGGGACCGTCGTCGGTGGCGATGGTCCCGCGCGACGGCGCGCGGAACCGGACGCAGGCGTGACCGCGCCGGAGAGGAAGCAGCCATGGCGAGATTCGTGGTCCGTCGTCGCGGCGATGCCGTCGACGAGCCGATCGGCGCGCTCGCGCCCGGCGCGGTCGGCATGACGCGGTGGTGCGCGGTCGGCGAGGACGACGGCGCCGTGCACACCGACTTCGGCATCACGCGGCTGCGCCCAGGCGGCAGCGCGCCGACGCACGTGCACTCCTTCGAGGAGAGCTTCACCGTGATGGAGGGATCGGTGATCCTCGCCACCCCGGAGGCGACGCTGCGGCTCGTGCCCGGTGACTATGGCGTCATCCCGATCGGCGTGCCCCACGCGTGGCGCGCGGACGGCGACGTCGACGCGGTCTGGGCCGATCTCTACACCCCACCCGCCCGGGCCAGGAACGGCTTCGACACCTACCGCGTGCCCGAGCTGCCCGTCGTCACGCCCATCGCGGTCGACCCGCGCGACCCGCGCACCCGGTCGTTCGGCAGCATCTCGGTCGAGCACATGAACCCGGGTCGGCAGTCCCAGGAACTGCTCGCCGTCTCGGCGAGCATGCGGACCGCGCTGCTGGTCTACAGCGGCATCTCGCTGAAGATGATGGTCGACTCCGACCTCGGCGCGAGCCTCGGCACGCTGTTCATGGTCCAGTACGAGCCGGACGGCAAGGCCGGCGCCCACGACCACCCGCTCGAGGAGGCCTACCTCATCACCGAGGGGGAGGTCCTCGCGACCTTCGACGGCGAGGAGTTCCTCCTGCGAGAGGGCGACATCGCCTGGGCGGGCGTCGGATGCGTGCACTCGTTCGCGGCGACCGGCGCGCCGGTCCGGTGGTTGGAGACCCAGGCGCCGCAGATGCCGGCACGCCACGCATACCGATTCGCCCGCGACTGGGACTACCTGACGCAGCGCCTGGAGGAGGAGCAGTGACCGACCGGACCATCTTCATCGCCGGGGGTTCCGCCGGCATCGGGCTCGAGCTCGCGAAGGACCTCGTCGCCCGCGGCGACCGGGTGATCCTCACGAGCCGCAGCCGCGAGACGGCCGAGGCCGTCGCCGCGGAGCTCGGCAGCAGCGCGACCGGGCTCGCGCTCGACGTCTCGGAGCCGGAGGGCATCGCCGAGCAGCTCGCCGGCGTCGGGCGCATCGACGGGCTCGTGCTCGGCGCGATCGAGCGCGACGCCAACACGATCCGCGAGTACGACATCGCGAGGGCCAGGCGGCTCATCACGCTCAAGCTCATCGGCTACACCGAGACGGTCCACACCCTCCTCGACCGGCTCGAGCCGTCGGTCGACACCGGGATCGTGCTCTTCGGCGGCAGGGCGAAGGACGCCCCGTACCCGGGATCGACGACGGTCTCCACCATCAACGGCGGCGTCGACGGGCTCATGAACACCCTCGCGCTCGAGCTCGCCCCCATCCGGGTCAACGCGCTGCACCCCGGCATCATCGGCGACAGCCCGTTCTGGGCGGCGAAGCCCGACGGGGTGCTCGACGGCTACGAGCGGCGCACCCCTGGTGGGGCGCTGGCGACCATGCAGGACATCGTCGACGCGACGACGTTCCTGCTCTTGAACCGCGGGGTCTCGGCCCACAGCCTCAACGTCGATCGCGGCTGGCGGATCACCTGAGCGCGGCGCCGACGGCGGCGAAGCGAGACGAGCACTGAACGGAAAGGGACGGAGCGGGGCATGAGCATCGCGACCCGAGGCACCATGGGCGTCGACTGGGAGGCGCGCGTCGACTTCGACCGCCTGCGCGGGGAACGGCTCGCGCGGTTGCGCGCCGAGCTCGACCGCTCGTCGCTCGGCGCGCTCCTCGCCTTCGACTTCGGCAACATCCGCTACGCGACCGCGACGCACATCGGCACGTGGGCGATGGACAAGCTGATCCGGTTCAGTCTGATCACACGGGTGTCGGATCCGATCATCTGGGACTTCGGCTCCGCGGCGAAGCACCACACGCTGCTGAACCCCTGGCTCCACGAGACCCACATGGAGGCCGACGCCGACCCGCACGCCCCGCACCACGGAGCCACGCGGCCGAGGCTGGAGTCCGGCTCGCGCGCGGGGATCTCCACCCTCCGAGGCGCATTCCCGCCCGCGGCGGGGATCGCGCAGGAGGTGGCGAGGAAGATCAAGCGCGAGCTCGAGCAGTTCGGACTGCTCGGGGAGCCGCTCGGGGTCGATGTCGTCGAGCTGCCGATCCTCTTCGCGCTCCAGGCCGAGGGCATCGAGGTCGTCGACGGCCAGCAGGTCTTCCTCGAGGCGAGGCGCATCAAGACCGAGGACGAGATCACGCTGCTCACGACGGCGGCCTCGATGGTCGACGCGGCGTACGACCGGCTCTACGAGTTCCTGCGCCCCGGCGTCCGCGAGAACGAGTGCGTCGGACTCGTCGCCAAGTCGCTCTACGACCAGGGGTCCGAGTACGTCGAGGGGGTCAACGCGATCTCCGGTGAGCGCTGCGCGCCCCACCCGCACGTCTACTCGGACCGCGCGCTGCGCCCGGGCGACCCCGCCTTCTTCGACATCCTGCATTCGTTCAACGGATACCGCACCTGCTACTACCGCACGTTCGCGGTCGGCTCGGCGAGCCGGGCGCAGGTCGACGCCTACAAGCGCGCGAGGTACTACATGGACGTCGCGATCGCCGCCGTCCGCCCGGGAGCGACGACCGCCGACATCGTCTCGCTCTGGCCGAAGGCGCAGGAGTTCGGCTTCCCGAACGAGGAGGCGGCCTTCGCGCTCCAGTACGGTCACGGCGTCGGGCTCTCGATCTGGGAGAAGCCGATCTTCTCGCGGCTCACCTCGCTCGAGCATCCCGAGGTGCTCGAGGAGGGCATGGTCTTCGCGCTCGAGACGTACTGGCCCGCCGCGGACGGATGGGGCGCCGCGAGGATCGAGGAGGAGGTCGTGGTGACCGCCACCGGGTGCGAGGTGATCACGAAGTTCCCCGCCGAGGACCTGCTCGTCGCCGGCGGCGGCCGCTACTTCACCGTGAACGGGCCGCTGCCGGGGGTCCGCGATTCGCAGTCGCACCTGAACACGCCGGCCGGCCGTGGCGAGGCCGCCGTCTGACCGATCGCTGGCGCGGGGCACCGGTGTCGTGCGCGCGCTGACCGAGGCCAGGTTCCTCCTCCCGTTCGCGATCTTCTGGTCGACGCTCGACCGCGCGTTCGTCCTGCCCCTCGTCCCGGTGATCGCGGAGGAGTTCGACGCCCCGGTCGCCGTCGCCGCGTCGGCGATCACGGTGCACGCGCTCGCCTACGCGATCCTCCAGCTCCTCTGGGGCCCGCTCTCGGCGCGGTGGGGGCGGGTGAGGATCCTCGCGATCTCGACGGCGATCGCGGCGCTCGCCAACCTCGCGAGCGCCGCGGCGCCCGATCTCGGCGTCTTCATCGCGGCGCGCGCCGTGTCCGGCGGCGCGTTCGCGGCGACGTTCGCCGCCGTGCTCGTCTACCTCGGCGACACGCTGCCAGTGGCGCGCCGCCCCGCCGCGATGTCGAACCTCGCGACCGCGACGGCGCTCGGCCTCGCGGTCGGGACCCTCGGCGCCGTCGCCGTCGCCGAGGTCGCATCCTGGCGGTGGGTCTTCGCCGTGTTCGCGGTCGTCGCTGGCGCGCTCGTCGTGCCGCTCGCCCGGCTGCCAGACCCCGGCGGCGGGGTGCCGAAGCGGGTCATGGCGCAGGTGCTCGCGCTCGCGCGCAATCCGTGGGCGATCGGGCTCTACGCGATCACCGCGCTCGAGGGCTTCCTGCTCATCGGCGTCTTCAACCTGCTCCCGGCGGCCCTGCAGCAGAGCGGCGTCGGCGTGTTCCTCTCCGGACTCGTCACCGCGGCGTTCGGCCTCGCCGTGGTCGTCATCAGCCAGCTGCTGAAGCTCGTGGTCGACCGCGTGCCGGCCTGGGCGCTCCTCGCGGTCGCCGGTGCATGCACCGCGGCCGCGTTCGGCGTCCTGCTCGTCGACGTCGCGCCGATGACGGTCCTCGCGGCGGCCGCGCTCATGGGTGGCGCGTGGGCGGTCGGACACACGACGATCCAGACCTGGATGACGGATGCCGCCGCCGACGCCCGTGCACTCGGCATGACGTTCTTCTCGATCTCGCTCATGCTCGGTGGCGCGCTCGGGGCGGGACTCGGGGCGCTCGCGATCGACCGGCATGCGTTCCCGGTGCTCGTGGCCGCCTCGCTCGCGGCGTCGCTCGTGTTCGGCGCGGTGGCGGCGACCGCCAGGTCGCGCTACCGCGTGCGGGGGCGGTGACCGGCCTCGGCGACGCGCGAGCACGCCACTGTGCACTCAAGGTGACGGGATTGTGCAGTTGCACTTGACAGCTACGCAATCGGTTGCTTCACTGTTCCGAGCGGCCTCACCGGTCTGCAGCAGCTCCCCAACGATGTGGAAGGTCTGATTTCTCGGTGTTCGAACCGGTATTCCTCGCGCAGCAGGCGCTCAACGGACTGAGCTTCGGTGCGCTCCTGTTCCTGCTCGCCAGCGGGCTGACGCTCGTCTTCGGGCTCATGCGCATCATCAACCTCGCGCACGGCGCGTTCTACATGCTCGGCGGCTACGTCGGCGTCGTGATCGCCGGTCTCACCGGCAACCTCCTGCTCGCCGTCGTCACCGGGGCGATCGTCGTCGCCGGCACCGCGTTCATCGTCGAGTTCGTCCTGCTTCGCTTCGTCCGGGGGCAGGAACTGCCCGAGGTGCTCGTCACGGTCGGCGTCTCGTTCGTCATCGCCGACCTCTGCCTGGCCATCTTCGGCGGCGACCCGCGCACGCTCCCGGCGTCGGCCTCGATCCCGGGCTCGCTCGTGATCGGCGACCTCGTCTACCCGTGGTACCGGATCTTCGTCATCGCGGTGGCCATCGCGATCGGCATCGCGCTCGCGGTCGTGCAGAACCGCACCAGGATCGGCGCCATCGTGCGCGCCGGCGTCGACGACCGAGAGATCATCTCGGCGATGGGCGTGAACATCCGGTGGGTGTTCACCGGCATGTTCATCGTCGGTGCGGCGCTCGCCGCGATCGGCGGCACGATCGGCTCCGGGGTGATCAGCATCCGGCCGGGCATCCAGGACGAGGTGCTGCTCTACGCGCTCGTCGTCGTGATCATCGGCGGGCTCGGCAGCGTCTCGGGCGCGGCGGTCGGCAGCGTGCTCATCGGGCTGATCGACGCCTTCGCCAAGGCCTGGATCCCCGACTTCGCGTACTTCACGATCTTCGCCCCGATGGCGCTCGTGCTCGTGCTGCGCCCGACCGGACTCTTCGGGAGGACCGCATGACCCGCTCCAGGATCGTCGGGCTCGCCCTCCTCGGGGCGCTCCTCGTCGTCGCACTCGCGCTGCCGTACCTCGGCACGACGTCCTACGTCATCTCGCTCGTCTCGACCATCCTCATCGCGGCGATCCTCGCCTCGAGCGTGAACTTCCTCGTCGGCGACGGCGGGATGGCCTCGCTCGGCCACGGTGCGATCGCCGCGGCGGCCGCATACGGCGCCGGCTGGGCGTCGAAGATGGGCATGGACCCCGGCATGCAGGTCGTGATCGCGATGGGTGTCACGCTCGTGGTCTCGCTCGTGTACGGCCTGCTGTCGATGCGCACGAGCGGCATCTACTTCCTCATGGTCACCCTCGCGGTCGGCATGGTGGTCTTCGGCCTCGCCTACCGGCTCTCGGCGGTGACCGGAGGCGAGAACGGCATCACGGGCATCCAGCGGCCGGCATTCATCGGGGAGTACTGGACGTACTACTACTTCCTCGTCGCCGCCTTCGTGCTCACGACGCTGCTGCTGTGGACCGTGAGCCGATCGCCATTCGGGTCGAGCCTGCGCGGCATCCGCGACAGCGAGACTCGGATGCGCAGCCTCGGCTACTCCGTCGCCGGCTACAAGCTCGGCGCGTTCATGATCTCCGGCACCGTCGCGGGCTTCGCCGGGCTGCTCTCGGTCTGGCACACGCACTTCGTCAGCCCGTCGTCCGCCGGGGTGCACCGCTCGGTGCTGCTCATCGTCATGGTGATCCTCGGCGGCGTCGGCACCGTGCTCGGGCCGCTCGTCGGCGCCGCGGTCGTGGTGCTCGTCGAGAACGTGCTCTCCAACGAGATCGAGCGCTGGCCCACGATCCTCGGTCTCATCTTCATCCTCGTCATCCTCTTCGCCCGAGCGGGGATCGTCGGCAGCATCGCGAAACTCGCCGCGAAGCTCACCAGACGGTCGACCTCCCGCTCTCCGGGCGGGGGATCCCCACCGGGCACACCAGTGTCCGACCGCAATCACACCGCATCATGAAAGGAACTGCCATGAAGTCAACGACGATGTCGACTCGCGGGCGGTGGGCCGCCGTCGCGGCTCTCGGCGCGGCCGCAGCCCTCGCGCTCTCGGCCTGTGCTCCCCCCGGATCCGCCGAGCCGAGCGCCACCCAGGAGCCGGGCGCCACCGGCACCCTCAAGGTCGGCTACATCTCGCCGATCACCGGCAACTTCGCCATCGCCGGCCAGGAGATGGTGGACGGCTGGAACCTGTACTGGGAGGTCAACGGCAACGAGGTCAACGGCGTCACGGTCGAGACGATCGTCGAGGACGACGCCGGCAACCCGGAGATGTCGCTCACCAAGGCGAAGAAGCTCGTCGAGTCGGACGGCGTCGACGTCATCGTCGGACCGCTGCTCGCCAACACCGCGCTCGCCGTCGCCGCCTACACCTCCAGCGTCGGCATCCCGAACCTCCACCCCGTGGCGGCGGCCGACGACCTGACCCAGCGCCAGGCCAACGACCTGACCGTGCGCACCGGCTCGATGTCGGGTTCGCAGATGAACTACCCCGGTGGGGTCTGGGCCGCCGAGGAGGGCCACAAGACCGCGGTCACCCTCTGCCCCGACTACGCCTTCGGCTGGGAGTCGTGCGCCGGCTTCGTCCAGGGCTTCGAGTCGGAGGGCGGCGAGGTCGTGGCGCAGTACTGGTTCCCGAACGGGACCTCGGACTTCTCCACCTACGTTTCCCAGATCCAGTCGGCCGGGGCGGACATCGCGTTCGTCGCGACGGCGGGCGGCGCCCCGGGTCCTGACTTCCTGCGCAGCTTCCTCGGGCTCGGCCTCGGGGAGTCCCAGCCGCTCCTCATGAACTGCTGCAGCATGGACCAGGCAACGCTGCGCGCGCTCGGCGCCGAGATCGAGGGCTTCAACTCGGTGAGCTACTGGGCCGAGGGTCGCGAGAGCGACGCGGTCGAGGAGTTCTCGGCGGCATACGCGGCGAAGTTCGACGGCAAGATCCCCTCGGCGAACGTCGCGGGCGGCTACCAGACCGCCGCGCTCGTCGCGAAGGTGCTCGAGGAGCACGGGCTGCTCACCGGTGCCGAGCTCGTCGACGCGATCACCTCGTACACGTTCGAGGACTCGATCTTCGGTCGGGTGTCGTTCGACGACTACAACAACACCGTCGGCCCGGTGCACATCCGCGAGGTGCAGGAGCGCGACGGCGCGTTCTACAACGTGCCGATCCGCACCTTCGAGGACGTCGACCAGTGGCTCGGCAAGGACCCGGCCGACGTGCTCGCGCAGGAGCCCTACAGCCAGAGCTTCCAGGGCTAGTGGACACCGCGTTCGCAACGGCTCCGGCTCCGGACCCTCACGGGTCCGGGGCCGGGGCCCCCGCGCTCATCGTCACCGAGCTCGGCAAGCGCTACGGCGGCGTGCAGGCGGTCGACGACATCTCGCTCGTGCTCCACGCGGGCGAGCGGATCGGCGTGATCGGGCCCAACGGCGCGGGCAAGACGACCCTGTTCAAGATGCTCGCCGGCGACGTCATGCCGACGTTCGGCACGGTCGAGATGTTCGGTCGCGACGTCACGAGAGTGCCGACGGCGCGCCGCGCCCGGATGGGCGTCGGGAGGACCTTCCAGGTCTCGAACCTCTTCCGCGAGATGTCGGTGCTCGACAACGTGCGGGTGGCCGCGCGGGGCGGCAGCCCCAAGGCGCGGGTGTTCTGGTGGCCGCAGCGCGCGGGGGACGCCGTCTCCGAGCGCGCGATCGCCACGCTCGAGTCGGTCGGCCTCGCCGACCGGCGCGACGACACGGTGGCCGACCTCTCGCACGGCGAGCAACGTCAGCTGGAGATCGCGATGGCGCTCGTCAGCGAGCCGAAGCTGCTGCTGCTCGACGAGCCGGCCGCCGGCCTGTCGGCTGCGGAGCGGACGACGCTGCGGCAGCTCATCGAGGAGCTGCCTCGGACGCTGCCGATCCTGCTCATCGAGCACGACATGTCCCTCGCGCTCGGGCTCACCGACCGCGTCATGTGCATGGAGAACGGTCGCCATGTCGTCACGGGGACGCCGGACGAGGTCCGGGATCACGAGACTGTGAAAGAGATCTATCTCGGGAGGCGGGACAAGCGGTGAGTCTCCAGGTTTCCGCACTGCACGTCGGCTACGCCACGGCCGCAGTGCTCAACGGTGTCGACTTCACGGTCGGCGATGGCGAGAGCGTCGCGCTGCTCGGGCGCAACGGCATGGGCAAGACGACCCTCGTGCGGGCGATCTGCGGACTGCGACCGCCCACGGTCACGGCCGGCTCGATCGTCTTCGACGGCGTCGACATCACGAAGAAGGCCGGGCACCAGATCTCCCGAGCCGGCATCGCCGTCGTCCCGCAGGGGCGCCGCGTCTTCGGCTCCCTGACGACGCTCGAGAACCTCACGGTCATCCCGCGTCGCCGCGCCGCGGACGCCGGCGAGCCGTGGACCGTCGAGCGCGTGTTCGACTTCTTCCCGCGACTCGCGGAGCGATCCCGGTCGATGGCGAGGTCGCTCTCCGGCGGCGAGCAGCAGATGCTCGCCATCGGCCGAGCCCTCATGACGAACCCGACCCTGCTCATCATGGACGAGCCGAGCGAGGGCCTCGCGCCGAGCGTCCTCGACGTGATCCAGGATCGGCTCGAGGGGCTGCGCGCCTCGGGGCTCTCCATCCTCATCGCGGAGCAGAACGTCGACCTCGCGCTCGACGTGGCGGAGCGCGTCATCGTCATCGAGGATGCGGGCACGATCGCATGGACCGGATCGTCCGATGCGCTCCGTGCCGATGCCGATCTGCTCGAGCGTCACCTGAGCATCTGAAGGAAGTCAGTCGAATGTCCATGCCGCAGCCGCCCGCGCGGGCGCTCCCGCTCGTCGACCTCGTGCTCAGCGGGGGCAGGATCACGACCTTCGCCGACGCGGGGGAGGGGCCGGACGAGGTCGAGGCGATCGCGATCGCCGGCGGCCGCGTGATCGCGATCGGCTCCGACGCCGAGCTCGCCCCGCACGCCGCGCTGGCGGCACGCGTCGTCGACCTCGGCGGACGACGCGTGCTCCCCGGGCTCAACGACTCGCACATCCATGCGGTGCGCGGCGGGGTGTCGTGGACGAGGACGGTGCACTGGGAGGACGTCCGTTCGCTCCCCGAGGGGCTCGCGAGGATCTCGATCGACGCGGCCGCGCGCGACGCGGGCGAGTGGGTCGCCGTCGTCGGCGGCTGGCACGCATCGCAGCTCGACGAGCGCCGCGCGCCGACACGCGCCGAACTCGACACGGCGGCGCCCGACCATCCGGTGTACGTGCAGGAGCTCTACGACCGTGCCGTGCTCAACTCGGCGGGGCTGCTCGCGTGCGGATGGGACGACGCGAGTGCGGATCCGCCTCGCGGGCGCCTCCTCCGCGACGAGCACGGTCGCCTCACCGGCGAGATCCACGGGGTCGGCGCATTCTCGGTGCCGCTGTCGATGGCCCTCGCGACCTCGGCGGCCGAGTCGGTCGAGGGGGTCCGAGCGATGAACGCCCTCTTCGCCAGGCACGGGATCACGGGCGTCGTCGACGGCGGTGGCCTGCTCGTCACCCCACGCGACTATGACGCGCTCTATCAGGTCTGGCGCGACGGCGACCTCACCGTGCGCACGCGGACGTTCATCTCCGCGTGGCACCGCGGGGGCGAGGTCCAGGACATCGAGGCGCTCACCTCGCTCGTGCCCGCTGAGACGGGTGACGACGTGCTGCGCATCGCGGGCGTCGGCGAGATCCCGCATCTCGGCTGCCACGACATGGAGGGGCTCGACCCCTTCGAGCTCTCCGATACGGCCTACGAGGAGCTCGTCGAGGTCGTGCGCCTCTGCGCCACGCGCGGATGGCGCATGAGCGTGCACGCGGTCCTCGATCGCACGCTCGGCAGGATCCTCGACGCCTGGGAGACGGTCGAGCGCGAGACCGGCCTCGTCGCCGGTCGCGGGTACTCGATCGTGCACGCCGACGAGGCCTCCCGCGCGAACCTCGAGCGGATCGCGGCGCTCGGCGCCGGCGTGCTCGTGCAGAGCCGCCTCGTGCTCAAGGGCGCCGACTACGTCGAGCACTGGGGCGAGGCGGCGACGCGCAACGCCCCGCCGATCGCCGACATGCGCGAGCTCGGGATCGTCATCGGCGGCGGCACCGACGCGACGCGAGCGAACTGGTTCTCGCCATGGACGGCGGTGTGGTGGCTCGTCACCGGCGGCACCCTCGACGGTGCCGGGGTCAGGGACGCGCGGCACCGGCTCTCGCGGCGCGACGCGATCGCCGCCTACACGCGCGACGCCGCGTGGTTCACCGGGGAGCAGTCGCGACGCGGGCGGCTCCTGCCGGGCTACGACGCGGATCTCTGCGTGCCGACGATCGACCCGTTCACCTGCGATGACGACGCGCTTCGCGACGTCATGAGCGAGCTCACCGTCATGGGCGGCCGCATCACGCACGACGCGAGGACGCTCGGATGACCGCACGACGAACCACACCGGACCGAGGAGGTCGCCCATGAACCGCATCCCGCCACCGCGCCGGGTCGGCAATGCCGAGGTCATCCACCATGAGGGGTACGACCCCGAGATCGTGAGCCCCTTCGTGCCCGCGATCCGCGTCGTCGACCGTGCACGGCTCGTCTTCATCAGCGGCGTGACCGGGGCGCCGGTCTACCACGACCACCCGCATCGCGCCGAGGTGTTCGACGCGATGCCGATGGATGCCGACGGCCAGGCGGCGAACGCCTTCGCCCATCTCGATCTCGCGCTCGCGGCGTCCGGCTGCCGGCGGGAGGACGTCGTGAACATGATCCGGTTCTTCACGGACATCGCGGCAGACCAGGACGTCGTCAACCGCATGCAGGCGGCGTGGTTCGGCGGGCACATCCCGACGAGCACGACGCTCGAGGTCAGTCGGCTCGCGACGGATCCGCGGCTGCGGTTCGAGTTCCACGTCGTCGCCGCGGCACCGGCGGGCTGACCGCCGCCGCACCGCCGAGGACTTGACACCTCACCAGCAAGACCGAATACTGCAATCGATTGCGAGCCGCGGCGTCACCGCGGTGAGCACAGAACCAATGAAGGAGCACCCATGACGGACACCAAGCCCACGGTCGGATGGATCGGCGCCGGGCGGATGGGCTTCCAGCTCGCCAAGCGACTGCTCGACGCCGGCTACGAGGTCGCCGTCTACAACCGCACGAAGGCCAAGGCGGAGCCGCTCGTCGAGTTCGGCGCGACCCTCGTCGACCGCCCCGTCGACCTCGCCGGTCGCGACATCGTGTTCAGCATGGTCTCGGCGCCGAAGGACCTCCAGCAGGTCATGCTCGGCGACGGCGGCCTGCTCACCGACCCCGAGCGCGCGCCGCGCGTCGTCGCCGACGCCTCGACCGTCTCCATCGAGGCGAGCGAGACCATCCGCGCGGCGGCCGAGGCGCGCGGCGCCGGGTTCCTCGCGACGCCGGTCTCCGGCAACCCGAAGGTCATCTCGGTGGGCAAGCTCACCGTCGCCGCCTCCGGCCCGCGCGAGGTCTACGACATCGCCGCGCCGCTGCTGGCGACCTGGGGCCGCGGGGTCACCTACGTCGGCGAGGGCGAGGTCGCGCGCATCGTGAAGATCGCGCACAACGTGTTCCTCGGCGTGACGATCCAGTCGCTCGCCGAGATCACCGTGCTCGCCGAGAAGGCGGGCGTGAAGCGCGCCGACTTCCTCGCCTTCCTCAACGACTCGGTGATGGGCTCGGTCTTCACCCAGTACAAGACGCCAGCGCTCGTGAACCTCGACTTCACGCCGACCTTCACGAACGTCCTCCTGCAGAAGGACTTCGACCTCGGTCTCGACGCCGCGCACGACCTCGGGGTCGTCATGCCGGTCGCGAGCGTGACTCGGAACATCGTCGCCCAGGAGGTCGGCAACGGCAACGTCGAGCAGGACTTCGCGTCGCTCGTGCTCACCGTCGCGCACGGCTCCGGGCTGGCGATCGCCTCCGAGAACGACCCGACGGTCAGCGACGGCCTCGAGGCGCAGTGATGGCGCATCACCACGGTCACGGGCAGCGCGGGAGCCGGGCGTTCGAGCGCCCGAGCTCCCGCCCGCCCGGGGCGCGCCCCCTCGGCGCACCCGGACAGAACGCCGTCGACTACGAGCACCGCGTCGACTTCGACCGGCTGCGCGCCTACCGCCTCGACCGCGCGAAGGCCGCGCTCGAGGCGAGTGAGTGCGGGG